>Ga0207699_10000143_pt1 | contig 47216 bp, 26 predicted proteins | sample LARL51metaG_FD_184344 | JGI IMG/M metagenome (GOLD analysis project Ga0207699, IMG submission 184344) | Corn, switchgrass and miscanthus rhizosphere microbial communities from Kellogg Biological Station, Michigan, USA - LAR L5-1 metaG... | ecosystem: Host-associated > Plants > Roots >...
CCGATCGAATGCCGTAGAACACCTGCAGCAGCAACGCGCTCAGCAATTGCTCTGGAGGAATCGAAGGGCGTCCTTCGCTCGAATAGAGCTTCCCAAGGCTACCGTTCAGCTCACCCAGCACGCGAACTGAATCATAGGGGATTCCCAAATCGGGCGGAACATGATTCATCCTTACGGCCGAGAGGGGGTCGGCGGGGATGGCACATGGAGAGGCTCTTCGCGTTCGGGTGATCAAGGCCGTTGTCGAGGACGGCCTTGCGCGGAACGAGGCGGCGCGAATATTCCGGGTCGGAATCGCAAGCGCGATCCGCTGGGTGTAAAGCTTTTGAGGAGACGAGTCGCACGCCGGCTTTGCCGACCGGCGGGGACCGGCGTTCTGTGCTGAAGCCACACCGGGCCTGGCTGCTGGAGCTGCGACGCAAAGAGAACGATCTGACGCTTGATGCGATCGCAGGACGCCTGCTTCGCACCCACGGCGTAGAGGCCGACAAATCGATGCTGTCGCGCTTCTTTGCAGCCGAGGGGATCAGCTTCAAAAAAACGCTGCGCGCCAGCGAACAGGACCGTCCCGACGTCGCTGAACGCGCAGAACAGCCTCGGCGGCCGGCTGATTTTCCTCGACGAGACTTGGACGACGACGGCAATGACGCGTCGTTACGCCTGGGCCGACGTCGGCGAACGTGCCTTCGGCCATGCGCCGAACGGTCATTGAAGGACGACGTTCCTTGCGGGCCTCACCTGCGAGGGGCTGATTGCCCCCTTCGTGCTCGACGGACCGATCAACGCCGAGTATTTTCTTGCCTATGTCGAGCAAATCCTTCTCCCCGTGCTGCGCCGGGGCGACACGGTGATCGCCGACAATTTGTCGAGCCATAAGAACGAAGAGGCGGCGCGCCTCATCGGCGGCGCACGCCTCCTGTTCTTGCCGCCCTACAGCCCCGATCTCAATCCGATCGAAATGGCCTTCGCCAAATTCACAGAATTTCTCCGGCAAGCCCAGGCTAGAACCGTCGATGCCCTCTGGTATGTTCATCGGCCAAACCCTGAACCGCTTTACCCCTGAAGAATGCGCCAACTACATCCGTCATTGCGGATACAATCCGCTTTGATCGCAACAGGCTCTAATGGAAATGCTTATGGGTTATGACGCGCGAGTCCCAAGGCACTCAATCGCCTCGTCGCGGCCGGCGCGCAGCCCCGGTTGGATAACACGTCGGATGTGCAGACGTCAGCAATCAACGGCCTCGAGCGGCTGGCGAACATGTGCAGCGCTATGCCGCACCCTTCATCGCGGTATACACTGATGAAGGCGTCCGTGCCCGCGCGCTCAAGGTCGGCGCGTTCTGCTTCCTTGCCAGCCTTTTCGAGCGCCGAACTGATCGCATGCCTTGATGCCGCGCTCGCGGCCAAGTGTGGGTGGCCGCGACTGATCGTTCAGTGCACTGCCTACCGCGGGGCGGCATTGCCTGGATTGCTCTCAGACTGTTGCAACCGCACAACCACTCACCTGAGGACCAGGAATTAGCATCGCGCATGCTAGGCGAGTCCACCTGGTGCCGAGATCGTCGAAAGCGACTGATTTCGTCGGTTTAGGCACTCGGCTCACCTCGTCGGCGTGCGTTGGTATTGCCGCGCATCGGCTCCGCGTATTGAGGCGCAGACCATCCGGTCTGCCGGACGCCGTCCGACCATCGCGGCTTCGTCGAGGGTCGACCCGGCAGCTCAACAGCATGGCGTGCGCACGTTACACGTTGGTGCAGCGCAGGATCGATCGCATGTTCTGCGAAGAATTGTCCGCGCCGCGACTTGCCGCTGCCTGATGCAAGAAAACTCCTTCAGTCGCCTTATTGAAGCTGGCGTAGACCGTGCTGACATCAAGCATCGCAGAGCAAATAGCAAGGTCCTTCGCCCCAGATTCAGATTTGGGAGTCCAGAGGGGGGGCGCTTTGCCCAAGCTTCGCAAAGCCGCGAAGCGTCTTTGCCGCGCGTCGCAGCTCGTTGCGCGTAGGGCCGTCCCGGTGGCTGACGCGAACTGACCCACGATCCCCAAGGTCGCGCCAGCCCATGTCGCCGTTGGGTCAAATTGCCATTTCGCGGGAGGGCAGCTCTTGTGAAGGGTTTCGGATGCCGGCCGCATGAGGTACGGCACCGCGTACTCGGCGGCCGGCGTCCGAAAGCCTCCAAGGGAGATGCTATGGGGCGGCGGCGAGGATATTGCATCCTTGCTGATATGAACCATGGAGCGCCCCTTGCAGAAGTTGGACGATTTGAGCCGATCCCCGTGCCCCCTCGATCCTGATGGTACGCTGATTGCAGTGATCGAGATGAGCCTGTCGAGTTGGCTCGTTGCAGCCATTGTGCCTGGCGTCGAGCGTCAGCCGCTAAAGAAGCTCGCGATCGACGAGAGCGCATTGCTGAAGTTGCTGCATCGATGGCGAGAGGAAGCGGCGAAGGCAGGGTATCGGATCAAGCGCATCGCGGTCGCATTCGAGGCGGGCCGTGACGGTTTCTGGCTGGCACGCTGGCTCAGGGCGCGCAACATCGAAGCCTATGTCATTCACGCATCGAGTGTCGCGGTATCGCGCGAGCACCGGCGCGCCAAGACCGATCGTCTCGATACCGATCTGCTCAAACGCTCTCTTTTGGGCTGGTTGCGCGGCGAGCGTGATCACTGCAAGATGGCCGCAATCCCGACAATAGAGGAGGAAGATGCCAAGCGGCCTCACCGGGAGCGCGAGAGCCTCGTCGGAGAGCAAAGTCGGATCGTCAACCGAATGAAAGCGGCGTTGATCCGGCTCGGCATTCGCGGCTTCAATCCCAAGCTGAAGAAGGCCGCCGAACGTCTTGATAGCTTGCGCACCCCCGAGGGCGAGCCGATCCCGCCGAACACGCTGGCGGAGCTGCGTCGCGACATGGCGCGCCGGCAGCTCGTCAGTGCTCAGTTACGGCAGATCGAGCACGCTCGCCTGGAGCGTCTCAAGCAAGCTCCCAGCGCTGGACCCCATGCAATGGTGCGCCTGCTGGCGCGGGTTATCGGGGTTGGTGTGGAGACGGCTGACATGTTGGTGCAGGAGGTACTGTCGCGAAACATGCGCGACCGACGGGCTGTAGCGCGTTATGCCGGTCTCACGGGCTCACCCGACGAGAGCGGAAGAAAACGCCGAGAGAAAGGGTTGACCCGTTCCGGCAACGCTCGGGTTCGACGAGGCATGATCCAATTGGCCTGGCGTTTTCTCATGTTCCAAAAGGACAGCACCCTGGCGCGGTGGTTTCGAGACCGCACTGAGAGTGCCCGCGGCACTCGCAAAACCATGATCGTGGCCTTGGCGCGCAAGCTACTGATCGCTCTGTGGCGTCTCGCGCGGGAAGGCGTGGTGCCCGACGGCGTGGTCCTACGGCCGGCATAATGAACTGGAGTCACTGAAGGACACTCAACAGTTTCGGCCCGGTCCGTCCTGGTGACGGGTCGCCGATGACGGTTCGAGGTGGCGGAGTCCCGACGTGTTTCCTTGGCCTTCCATGCCGAAAGGGAGAATGGGCCCGCCGCTTCGGAGCTTCGCTGCCGATGCGTATGACTGCATCATGGTTCGGGTCCTTGGACCCACCGAATACAAGGTTGTGGCGCGACTGATCCGCGCCCGATAAGCGGGCTCCCCTCGATCGTCATCCCGATCGCGCCAAGCGTGCCGTCGTGCTCGAAGCTGTCAAGGTATGGCCTGGCAAGCTCGGAGCATGCCGCAAAGTTGGCGCAACGGCCAACCTTGACAGCTTCTGCGCGCGACGACGTCAGCGAACCGCGGGTCGGGACGAAGAAACGGGCTTCGAGATCGAACAAAGAAACTGACGAAGGACAAATGACTTGCCGTTCTGGCGAACTCCTTGACAAAAAAAGCCCCATACAAGGAAACCGCGGGAATGGGAACGTGGGGCGTGCCGCAGGGGTCTATGGGGATTTGAGCGCCTCGGGCGAGCTACATGATTGGGATCTGACCGATCCAGCAAGCTGGCTGACGATGAAGCGGTTGATGAAAGGGCGGCAGGTTGCGCTGACAGCGGCGCCGGATGGAGTAAAGTGTCACGAGACGCACCGCTCGCTAGGCCACGAGCCGAGATACGTCCCAAGCTACAACGCCATACCGATCGCAAATCGCGCGCATTTCGGCGAGATCCTCAACGACGCGCGGAGCGTCGGGCTTCGTCTCCGCGAGCAGTCGCGCCCTCAAACCAAGGCATTCGACGGTCAGCCATGGATTCCTGATGGTCTTGGCAATGGAAAGAGCTCGCTCCAGGGCGGAGAGCCCGCGCTGCGATTCTCCGTCCCGCACGAGGGCCTCAGCATAGCCCGCATGCATGTAACACACCTCGATCTGGCCCGTCCGCAGATGCATGCCGCTTTCCATACAGGCCTCTACCAGGCCGACGGCCCGATGCGCCTTGCCTGTGCGTGCCAGCGCGGTCGCCAGTGCTCCGGTAAGATTGGCGTTGATGGTATCGTAGCCGTTGCGTTCGACAATCTCCTTGCCAATTGACAAACACTCCACAGCTTGGTCATTTCGAGAAAGCATGAGGAGGTTCCGTCCCATCGTAATGCGGGCCAGCACTTCTCCGTATAGATCCTGCTCGCGAACTGCGATCTCCAATGCACGGGATGCGAATTCAAGCGCTTCCGCATATTGACCTGTTGCATTCATGAACCAGCTCCTGAATGCCAGGGCCATGCATTTTGGACCAGCTGGTGTCCCGAGCCGGGCAGTTTGGAGTTCTCCTGTAAGCATTTCGTTCAGTTCGTCCATTGCAGCAATTGCACGATCGACCTGGCCCATTCCATACAGCACACACGCCATGACCATCTGATTTGAAAGTATCAGTGGTGGCGATCCCAACGCGCGGGCCGTTCTTAACCCCTCGCTTGTTACCTGCAGCGCTTCCTCGTACCGGCCCTCAAACCAGTAAACCGTCCCAAGTTGCGACTGAACGCTGCACACCTGAGCAGCTCTGCCTTGGCGCTGCGCCAGCTCGATGGTGCGCGGCAAATGCAGCATCACCTTGTTGAATTCGCCGAGTTGCAACATGGAGGCGAAACTCATTCGACCGAAATCGACATACTTTTCGTCGGCAGATTCCCCCAAACGCTCAATGAGCTTTAGCGCCCGGTCATAGATCAGACTGAGGGATGAGGCGGCGGCGTGCCGGCGCGCTTCCACGGCAGCCTCCCAGAGATAGCCAAGTGCGGCATCAGCATCTCCGGCTTCCTCCGCATGGAAGGCCAACTGTTCGTAACGACCATTCAGATTTGGGTAACGGCGGGTAATCGCCTGGACAGCGGCCCGATGGATTTCGCGACGCTGGTCGCGCGGTATCGTGTTCGCACAGGCTTCGGCGATGATCTGATGCCTGAAACGCACGGAGTTGCCCGCAAGCGGGTGAACAAATGCAAATCGGTCGAGCTCGAACAAAGCATTTAGGAGCTCGCCAACCTCCACGCCGAGCACTGCCGTCGCCAACTGGATTTCAATCTCCTCCCCCAACAGGCTGAGCGTCTGCGCGAATGTCTTTATCTTCGGTGAAAGCCGTTGTAGGCGCGCATGAATCACGGACTCGACACTCTGAGGCAGTGACTCGCCGCTCATAGCGTTCGTCGCGTCCGCCGAACGCAGGAACTCCTCCAAAATGAAGGGGACACCGTCGGCGCGGTCGATCGCTCGCGCAAGCACAGTCGGAGATCGATCTTTCGGCCACAACGGGCGGCCCAAAGCCTCCATATTGGACCGCGACAGCGGTTGCAGATGAATGACCGAATCCGCGATGTCCGCAGCCTGGTTTGACGATTCCGGGCGGCCGGTCAGCAATATGCAAAGCGGATGCGGGGTATTTGCGCGCGCAAGCAACTTCAGGAAATGACGGCTTTCCGGATCGATCCACTGGAGGTCCTCGATCAGCAGAAGAGTGGGCCTGCTGAGCGCCAATGTCAGGAAGGCGTTGACAAGTGCACGTGCAATTTGCGTTGGGGTGTTGTCGCTCAATCGCTGGCGCGGGCCTGATTTTCCGACAATGAACAGGGTTTCGAGCGCATTGCGATCGCTTGCCTCGACGCCCAGTTTCGCGAGCGCCTCGCGAAAAGGGTCATCTGACGACAGGCTGCTCGCGCCGAGCATGTCGCCGACCAAGGCGCGGGCGGCAACAAAGGCGGTAACACGCCTCTGCACTGCGCCGTAAACGACGCAGCATCTCACATCCGATGTCAGCGCGTCGGTCATCGCGGCCGTCGCAAGCCGGCTCTTGCCAATACCCGGTTCGCCCAGCAGGGCCAGGGCATGGCTTTTGCCGCCCAGGCGCGGCAGTCGTTCACGAAGCGCCGCAAGTTCTTCGACCCGATTCACGATCGGATTTTGATAGCGGCGAGCGACGTCCTTGTGGTCGACATCCCTTGGCCGAGCATTCAGCCTGTAGACCTGGATGAGGCGATCGGCAATCCCCGAAGAGGTCTCGCACGCCGTGAGGTCAAGCGGCGATCTACACAATTTGGCGGTCTCCGCGCTCAGGAGAACTTCGCCCCGAGACGCTTTTTGCTGCAACTTGGCTGCAACGTGCACTGTCGGGCCGGCAACATCAAAGCGATAAATTGCATTGCGACCGCCTTTGCGCAAACCGACCAGACCGGAATGAACCCCGACGCGAAAATTGACCGGATGCCCTCCAGGTCCCGTCGATTCGCTATGACGCTGAATGTCCCAGGCCGCGATGCACGCGCGATCCGCGTGATCCTCGTACGCGCTTGGCCAGCCAAATGTGGCAATACCACCGTCGCCCGCATAGTGGACGATCTGTCCCCCGACACGTTCCACCGAATTACGGATGTGATCCCGCCAGTGGTCCAAGAACGCTTGAGCTTCGTCAGGATCGCAAGCCGCGATATGGCGAGTTGAACCCACCATGTCGACGGCAAGAACCGTTATAATGTTACGCTCCGCAGACGCGGCGCTGCCAACTGCCATCCTCTCGCCCCGCGTACTCAAACCAGCTCTAAGCGGCTTTCGCCCAAGGTCGTACCGTTCTTGCTGTGGATCAGGGCCCGATGACCGACGCAAACTGGCCTCTCTCCCTGGCTGGCCAAAACCCCTGACGCGGGGGTAGCCGCGACAGCAGCCGTCAAAAGCAACTTCTTCCTGGCAATCTCTTCGGCGAGATAGTTTCTAAAGTTGATCTTACTTCAATTCGCTGAGGCCCGCACTAAAAATGCGGCGCTACTTCATCGCCGCGCCAAATTGGTGGCGTTCTGATTTGATTGCGAGGCGTGACGGCGTGGTGAAATGCAATGGCTCGAATGGAGCCATTCAAACGATTGCCGACTTCTTCTAACCGAAAGTAGCATGACCTGCTATTCCGATGCGCGCGACAGTGAGCGCCTGCTACTGCAATGCGCGTCACAGCGAGCACATCCGGCATATAGGTGGCGCGATGCTCGACCAGGCTTTCGTACGGAGCGTGAGAACCTACACGGCGATGCCAGACTAAGGGAAACGACGGAAGCGGCGCCAACCGCGAGGCCGAAAGTACCGATGCGCCGGTTAGGGGCGGATTGCTCTGTAGTAACGAAGGAAGCGGGGTAATGCCCGCAGAGCGAAGCAAGCAGGTCATCGCCGTGAAACTCGCGTCAACCGGATCATACCGGGAAGAGCCCGACGGTTCGGCGGAGGGCGGTAGCCCTCATGCGATGGCACGAGCCGGATGACGCGAGAGTGTCACGTCCGGATCTGTGAGCGGCTCGGGGTGAAATTCCGGGCCGACTCGGCAAAATGCGAACTCGACGGGAGGGCAGTTGTTGTGAAGGGTTTCGGACGCCGGCCGCCGAGTACGCGGCGCCGTCCCTCATGCGGCCGGCATCCGAAACCCTTCACAACAGCGGAAGTCAACGTGAGCTGTAATGAAAGAGGCCGCCAACTGAGGCGGCCTTACATGCCCAAGCAGAACGATGCTCTCGCCTTTAGGGCCTCTTGGCGTGGATCATCATCTTCCTAAGGGCGCTAGCCGCGTCCACCAAGTAAACCAGCGGAATCGCAAGTGGTCCGAGCGTTAGAGCCGCCAACCCCCACCGGTCCCGGTTCCAACCCCGTTTGCGCGCAAGGTAATCGACGATCAACAGTGACGCGAAGACCGTCACAGAAAACAGAAGATATCCCATCGCGGCCTCCTGCTTTGCGCAGCCAGGACCGGAAGCGCGTCGCTGGCGGGCAGGACTATGAGGTTCGATACGAGGCGAAAAAGACCGGCCGCTCAAAGGCCGCGGTGAAGAAGGCGGTGAAGAAGGTCGGCACTAGTCGGAAAAAGGTCGAGCGGCGGCTGGCACGGTGAGCAGGATGCGGGTCGGCGGCCTCCGGGAAACTACGTGCGGAACTGACGTAGAGATCAGTCGCTTGGTACTCGACATACCGAACGACGCGGGGTTCGATGATGAACCATTCGATTTATAGTGCCGATCGCACCACGCATCTGAAGATCGTGGTGGTAGGGTTGCTCGCCGGACTGGCGGTGGCCGGTCTTGCCCTCTCGTCTCACGTCAGTCCTCCTGCTTGAGCAGGCGCAGATAGATTCCGGACTCGTGCATCCAGAACCAGCCCTGCTCGATGGCGTATCGCAGGCCAGCTCCAAACTCCGGTGGGCTGCCCTTGAACTCCTTCAGGAAGGGCGTTCAACCCCGACCTGACTGCGGTCACCTCCACCTGATAGCCTACAGCGTTGCGCTCCATCTGGCGTGCAAATTCCTCGTCGCGACGACGTCGCTGGTCCGCCAAGGCCCTCTCTTATTGCAGAGCCGAGAAGCTTGTTGGGCTCATGAAGGAGTTCGTGATATTCGCGAGGAAGAAGCGACTTACTTCTGATTCTCATCATGGAGGTAGTCGCGCCAGTAAGCCGAACATCGATTCCGTTAGCTGACGGTCGAACGAAACTGGCTGACGCCGCCCCACTGCCATTGTTGCTCTCGCAAGGTATTTGCGGGCCATGCTGCAAATGCGTTTTATATGGCTCGCTCGCCGCCCCCTGCGTTTCCGTCAAATGGACCTCGGTCTAAAGCAGAGGATCCGTCCCGGCTCGGGCGAGGGCAACTTAATTGAGCCCACGTCATCGGGAACTCCCGACGAAGCGCCGCATTTTCGATTAGACATAGCCAACAAAAGGCGCGGCTCCAACCCATACAATCGCGCTTGAAGAATGAAGAATTTTTCGAACGCAGCATTCTCGCCTGACGCAATCGAAGCGATGACATCGGCCCTCGCGCAGGCTGTTGCGACTTTACCGGAACCTGTCGCCTCCTCCCACGTCGCTTTGCTTGCCGAATCGATTCTTCGCAACGCGAAATCCGGTGAACGGGACATCAGCGTATTGCAGAGGATAGCGCTGCCTGAGCTTCAGATCACGCGGCGGCGTTGAGAGGAGCAGCCGATGAGCCCATGGGCTGGTGTGTTGCTTGCCGCATGTGCCGCATGGCCCCTGTTCGTCTCGGCGCACCGGCACGCTGGACCACTTATTCAATCCCAGAGACCGGCACCTCGGTCGATATGCCCTCTTCGATCTTTACCGACAGGGCAGGGCAGCCGGATGGCCATGGACAGCGATGCGAAACGGCCCACGGCCTAGCGCACCTGACGATCCAGTCGGTGCGCAACAGTGGTAACGATTCGCCCGCCGATTTTCTCGCGAAAAGGCATCCACACGTCCAATATCAGAGATAACGTCGCGCTTTTTTGCCGTATCGAGCTACAAAGGCAACAGGGTCTGGTACGACCGTTGCAACTTCTCGCAACGGTTGTTCATTGCGTGCTCATTAATTATCCGGTGAGCGAGAAACGCGATTGGGACAACATTGTCTCGCGTATCAGCCCTTCACTGCGTGGCTTCTTTTTTCGCAAGCTTTCTTCCGCCGGTGCATTGCGTCACCGGGCCGGCGGCTGCGCGCTCTCGCCCGGCTCGATCTGCAGCGGCCAGATCTTGTGCGCATGCCGGATCACCCGGCCGGCGCGCCGCGCCTCGATCAGCGTCATAATGTGTCCGCCCAGCCATCCGCCGAGCTCGGCGAGGGACAGCCGGAACTGGGTCAGCGACGGCCGCAGGAAATCGGCGTTCGGGCTCTGGTCGAAGCCGATGATGGACAGGTCGCGGCCCGGAACAACGCTGGCGTCGGACAGCCGATGGTAGAGGCCGAGCGTTAGCGTGTTCTGGACCAGCGCGACCGCCGTCGGCCGATCCCGGAGCGCCAGCAGCCGCCCGCCGAGGCTGTAGCCGCCGGCTTCCGTCAGCGGTTCGCGGAAGATCAGGTCCTCGGTCAGCATGATGCCGCGCCGCGCCAGCGACGCCCGGCAGGCCTCAAGATAGACATATCCGAAATTGAGGTCGTTCGCCGCGGTCGCGATCGCGATCCGCCGGTGTCCGAGCCGGTAGAGCAGGTCGATGCTCTGCTCGGCGACGCCCTCGAAATCAAGGTCGGTCCAGGTGTGGGCGCGGCGCGTGCCGCTGCGCCCGAATGCGATGAATGGCAGCTTCTTCTGGATCAGGTAGTCGATGCGGGGGTCGGAGCGGTTGGTTTGCGAGATGATCAGGCCGTCGACCATGCGCCGCTCGACGATGCGCTGCACATGCGCCTGCGGATCCTGGTCGGCTCCGCAATAGTGGATGACGAGATCGAGCCCATGGGCGGCGAGAACCGACTGCAATCCATCGAAGATGGTCATGAAGAAGGATTCGCCTTTGGCGGTGCGATCCCGGTTCGGGATCACCATGAAGCCGATCATCCCTGTTGCGCCGCGGCGAAGGCTGCGACCCGACTGGTTCGGCGAATATTCGTATCTCTTTACGGCCTCGAGCACGCGCTGGCGCGTCTCCGCGCTCACGCCGGCCCGGTCATTGAGAGCACGCGAAATGGTGCCGATGGAGATGTTTAGGCGCCGCGCGATGTCGTGAATGTCCAAGAGGCCGATCCCGTCCGAAAGGTTGCACCCGGGCCATCATAACGCGATTGACAAGGCGGCCAACATCAAGGACGCTTCGTAAACGTTTACGGGATCGGTTTCGACCGCGGGCGATATGCACGCTGAAGACGTGCGTCGTACCTCGCAGAGTCCCCGGGAGGAAGGCCGATGCTGACCGCCGTCTCGGTCGGATGCGGACGAATGAGCCGGACGTGGCTCGGGGCTGTCCGCAAGCTCGAGGGCCTGCGGCTCGTCGGCCTCGTCGATATCGACGTCGCCCAGGCCGAGGAACGCGCCGGGGAGTACGGCCTGACTGATGCGGCCATCGGCGCCGATCTCGCCGCCATTCTTGCCGCGACGAAGCCCGATATCGTGTTCGATGTCGCTGTTCCGCAGGCACGCCGCCAAGTCGTCGAGACCGCGTTCGCCCATGGCTGCCACGTCCTGACCGAGAAGCCGATGGCCATGGACCGCGACGACGCACGGGCGATCCTGTTGGCGGCGAAGCGCTCCGGCAAGCTCCACGCGGTGGTGCAGAACCGCCGCTATCACGCTGCGGTGCGCCGCATCAGACGTTTCCTCGACTCCGGCGCCCTGGGCCGGCCCACCAGCATTCATTGCGACTTCTTCATCGCGCCGCATTTCGGCGGCTTCCGTGAGGCGATCGACCATGTGCTGCTCATTGACATGGCGATCCACACCTTCGACGTTGCCCGCTACATCATCGAGCGCACGCCGAAGTCCGTGTTCTGCACCGAATGGGAGCCGGTGAACTCGTGGTACAAAAGCGGGTCTTCGGCGGCTGCGATTTTTCAGATGGAGGGCGGCGCCATTTTCAGCTATCGCGGCAGCTGGTGTGCCGCGGGCCTGAAGACCAGCTGGGAATCGAGCTGGCGCATCGTCTGCGAGCGCGGCACGCTGACCTGGGACGGCTTCGACACCCTGACGGCCGAGCGGACCACGGGCAAGCGCGAGGGGCTCTTCGACCTGGCGGAGATGGTCGAGGTGCCCGCGCTCGACCCGCGCGACCGAATCGGCGGCCACCTCGGCATCATCGAGGAATTCATCGACGCCATCCGGACCGGCCGGGAGCCCGAGACACGCGGCGCCGACAACATCAAGAGCCTGGCGATGATATTCGCAGCGATCGAGAGCGCTGACAGCGGGCGCCAGATCGCGGTCGAGATCTGAAGGGAGACATGGATGACGAGATCGCTGCACGATATCCGGATCGGCACCATGGTCCGATGCAACGGCGTCGATACCGCGAGCTATGTGCGCCAGATCCTGCCGCACGGTTTTGAAAGCATCCAGCCGTACTTCTGGCAGACCATCGGCGGGACCGACGTGAAGCGGCTGGCCGCCGAACTGAAGGAGGCGATCGGCAATTCCGGCGTCGTGGTCGGGGCGCTCGGAATGTTCGGCAATCCGCTGGAGGACGGCGATCTCGACCGCCAGTCGCTCGCCGGCTGGGAAACCCTGATCGACCACGCCCATCTGTTCGGAGCCGACGTCGTCGCGGGCTTTACCGGTCGGGTTCGCGGCAAGCCGCTCACCGAGAGCCTACCGCGATTCAAGGAGATCTGGGGCCGGCTTGCCAAGCGGGCGGCCGACCGTGGCGTGCGGATCGCGTTCGAGAACTGCGCCATGGACGGCAACTGGGCGCGCGGCGACTGGAACATCGCCCACAATCCCGACGCCTGGGAGATCATGTTCAACGAGGTGCCCGCCGACAATCTCGGGCTCGAATGGGAGCCCTGCCACCAGCTCGTTTACCTGATCGATCCGCTGCCACAGATCCGCAAATGGGGTCCGAAAATCTTCCACGTCCATGGCAAGGATGCCACCGTGCGCTGGGACGTGATCCGCGAGCACGGCATCTTCGGCAAGGTGCCCTTCGTGCAAATGCGAACGCCCGGCTTCGGGGATAGCGACTGGTCACGTATCATTAGCGAGCTGAGACTCGCGGGCTTCTGCGGCTCGATTGATATCGAGGGCTGGCATGACCCGGTCTACCGCGAGGAGCTGGAAATGACTGGCCAGATCCGCGCCCTCAATTTTCTGCAGGATTGCCGGGGAGGCGCTGTCTTCGTCGACAACCCGAGCTAGGCTTCCGGCGGTCATCTTTTCAGGGCCGGACAAGGACACAGAAAGCCGGGGACCAAACGGCAGGCGCCTTCGCGCAAGGGAGGAGTGAGATGAGCAGGAAAATGCTACTGACGGCCGTAATCGTTGCGATCGCCGGTCTCGGCGGCGCATCCGCTGATGCGGCGGCGCTGCGCGACAAGTGGTGCAAGGACGTCCACATCCGGTTCTTCGTCGGCGGCGCTGAAGGCGATGCGTTCGGCACTATCGTCTACAACGGCGCCAAGCAGGCGCAGAACGACACCGGCGCGCAGGTCGAATTCGTGTTCTCCGGGTGGAACATCGAGAAGATGGTGCAGCAGCTCCGCGAGGCCGTGGCCTCGAAGCCCGACGGCATCGCCATGATGGGGCACCCCGGCGACGACGCGATCATGCCGCTCGCCGAACAGGCTGCTAAGGCCGGGATCCGGATGATGTATCAGAACGTGCCGGTGCCGAAGGTGATGGCGGCCTATGGCGGCGGCTATGTCGGCGCGCAGCAGGAGCCGCAGGGGAGGGCGCTCGGCGCCGAGGCGATCAAGCTCGGCGGGCTGAAGGCCGGTGACACCATGATCATGATCGGCCCGTTCAGTCTCGAGAACCGCGGCGCGCGCGAGCGCGGCACCGTCAAGGCGCTCGAAGAGGTCGGAGTCAAGGTCGTGAAGATCGACTCCGTGCCCGAATGGGCGAGCGATCCCAACCTCGCGCTGCCGGTGATCACGGCTGCGATCCTGAACAACCCGACCGTGAAGGCGATCGGCTATCCGGGCGGGCAGATCCTCGGCAACGTGCCGACCTACATGCAGGCGGCCAAGAAGAAGCCCGGCGAGATCTTCAATTTCGGCTTCGACACCAGCCCGCAGGTCGTCGAGGCCTTCAATGCCGGCTGGGTGCAGCTCACGGCCGACCAGCAGCCGTTTCAGCAGGGTTACCTGCCCATCCTCAATTTGTGCGAACAGGTCGTCTACGGCCTTGCGCCGCTCAATGCCGACACCGGGGCCGGCTTCGTCACGACGGCGAACTACAAGAAGGTCGGCGCGCTGGCGAGTGAGGGCCTGCGCTGAGCGGTGTAGCCCTGCCGCGGGTAGAGCGGCCGGGCTACCCATCGACGTGTCCGGACGGGAGGCTCATGATGACCGAACGTTTGATCGAGCTGAAGAACATCACCAAATCCTACGGCAACGTCTATGCGCTCGGCGGCGTCAACCTGTGGGTCGACAAGGGCGAGGTCGTCGGCCTGATCGGTGACAACGGAGCCGGCAAATCGACCTTGATCAAGATCCTGGCGGGAGCCGTTCGGCCGTCTGGCGGCGAGATCCTGGTGCGCGGCCAGAAGGTCTCGGGCTGGAACGCCGCGCGCTCGCGCGAGGCCGGCATCGAGACCGTGTTCCAGGACCGCGCGCTCGCCGTGCAGCAGTCGATCGTCCGCAACATCTTCATGGGCAACGAGCGCGCCAACCGCTTCGGCTTCCTGAAGCTCGCCGAGGAAGTGCGCGAGGCCGACCGGCTGATGCGGGAGATCGGCTTCACGTCGAAGGTATTCACGCCGCACTCGATCGTCGGCCAGTTGTCGGGCGGCGAACGGCAGGGCGTCGCGATCGCGCGCGCGATCTATCGCGCCGCGGACCTGATCGTGCTCGACGAGCCCACCACCGCGCTGTCGCTGGCCGAGACCAGCAAGGTGTTTCATTTCGTTCGCCAGGTGAAGGCGAGCGGCCGCTCGATCGTGTTCATCGGCCACAATATCCACCATGTCTTCGACATCGCCGATCGCTTCGTGGTGCTCGATAGAGGTCGCGTCGCGCTGCAGGCCGGCCGTGACGAGATCACGACCGCGGAGGACCTGATCGGCTTCATGGAGCACGTCGCCCACCAGGGACGCCTGGCAGCGGGCGGCAGCGTGGCAAAGGGAGTTGCGTGATGGTCCGGACGCGTGAGGGCGCCATGACCGTGCAGAGATCGGAGCCGAACTGGCGCCACCCGCAGGAGCATCCGCTCCGGCGTCTCCTCTCTGACAATCGCGCCGCGCTTGGGTCGCTGGCGGTGTTCCTGGCCATGCTGCTGATCTTCACGATCGCCAACCCAAAAGTGTTCACGAGCTGGGCGCTCTACAGCTCGGTGTTCACGACCCTGCCGGTGGCGATTTTTCTCACTGTAGCGCTGGTCTTCATCGTCACCGTCGGCGAGATCGACCTCTCCTTTCCGGCCACGATGGGGTTTGCGGCCTGGATGTTCGCGCTCGTCGTGAAGGCGGGCTACGACCCCGGCCTCGGGTTCGCCGCGGCGCTGATCTCCGGCGCCCTGCTTGGCGGCTTCGTCGGTTCGCTCGTGGTGTATGCCAACCTGTCGTCGCTGATCGCGACGCTCGGCATGAATTTCGTGCTGCGCGGGCTGATCCAGATCTTCACCGAGGGCAAGTCGATCGCGCTGGTGTCGCTCAGCGACAGCTTCCTCTACAAGCTGTTCTCGTCGGAGGTCCTCGGCATTCCGGTTCAGATCGGCTGGGCCATCCTGTTCACTGTCTTTGCCGTCTATCTGTTCAATCGCCATCGCTTCGGCGTGCACGTCCACATTGTCGGCGACAATCCCGATAGCGCCGCGCAGATGGGCATCGACGTCAAGCGGGTGCGGGTGATGAGCTTCGTCTTCGTCGGTGTCGCCGCGGGAATCGCCGGCGTTTTCTCCACCATGATCAATTTCACCTGGTGGCCGACCGCGGGCGACGGCTACCTGCTGCCGGTGCTCGCCTCCGTGTTCGTCGGCGGCACACCGACCTGGGGCGGCGTCGGCACGGTGGTGGGCGGTGCCATCGGGGCGCTCACCGTGTCCTTCATCCAGACCGGCATCGTCGGCGCCGGCCTCAGCGGCTTCTATGTCCAGTTCTTCAACGGCCTGATCATCATTCTGTCGCTGCTCGGCCATCGCTGGAATCAGATCCGCTACCGATGATTGCATGAGAGCCAGTGCGCCAATCAAGACGCGTTGCCCCGATGAGCCGGCACCGTGAAGTGGAAAATCGCTCCATGGGGCGCGTTGGCGGTCACCCACAAATGGCCGCCATGCGCTTCGATGATCGACCGGCAGATCGAGAGTCCCACTCCCAGACCGCCGGGCTTTGTCGTGTAGAAGGGGTCGAAGACGAGCTCGAGACTGCCTGGGACTAATCCCGGTCCCGAATCCCTCACCTGGACGAGAACTCCTTCCGTCTCGGCCTGAGCGGTGGTGATGAACACCTCTCGGGTCCCCTGCGCGACCGGGCCCATTGCCTGGACAGCGTTGAGAATCAGGTTGAGGGCCACTTGCTGCAACTGGACGCGATCGCCCTCGACGAGCGGCACGTTTTTTGCGAGTTCTGTCTGCACCGAGACGCCGTTCTTCAGCGCTTCGCTGCGGCTGAGCTGAATCACGTCGCGGATCGCCTCGTTGATGTCCAAGCGCCCCTTCTCGGGCGGTGCTTTTTTGACGAGATCGCGGATCCGGCGGATGATGTCGCCGGCCCGATCGGTGTCCTTGACGACGAGGCCGAGCGCGTCCCTGACATTCTCAAGTTCCGGCGGGCTTCTGGCCAGGAAATGCAGGGCAGCATCGGCATTCATCGATGCCCCGGCGATCGGCTGGCTCACTTCATGGGCGATCGAGGCCGTGAGCTCGCCCATGGTCGCCAGACGGTTCGCGTGCGTCAGCTCCTTCTGGACCTCCCGCAAGGTCTCTGCCGCCCGCTTGCGCTCGGTGATGTCCCGCCCGACGCCGCGGTAACCGATGAAGCGCCCTGCTTTGTCGAAGACCGGCAGTCCCGAGATGGACACGTCGCGCTTGCCGCCGTCCGGCGCAGGCCGCGCCAGCTCGAAGTCACGGAACGCGAGGTGGGCATCGAGCATCTCCCGGTGCTTGCGCCAACCCTCCGCATCAGGCTCCAAATAGGGCACTTCCCACCGCGTCTTGCCAATTTCAGAGCCCGGCGCCGGCGCGTCGGCAAAACCTTCACCGAACTCCTGACGGGTGAAGCGATGCTGCGCATCGGATTCCCAGTACACATCGAAGGAGAATTGGACGAGGGTGCGAAAGCGCTCCTCACTCTCGCGTAGTGCCTCTTCCGACCGCTTGCGCTCCGTCAAGTCGACGACGAAGGAGACGCCCTGCGCTCGTTGCTCGTCGAAGGCAGCCATGCCGATCAACACGGGCACACGGCTGCCGCCCTTGCGGAAATACTCCTGCTCGAACGGCTGCGCCGTTCCCATCACCTTTAGCTCCGGGATCCACAATCGCTCTTGGCGCTCGCGCCAGTCCGGTGGCGTAAGGTCGGTCCAGCGCAGGCGTCCCGAGATGAGCTCCTCACGGTCGTATCCCACGATGCGGAGAAACGCATCATTGGCCTCTAGGATCCGACCTCCAAGCTCCCAGATGGTGATCCCGATGATGTTGGCGTCGACGAGGCGTCGGATCTTCGCTTCACGTTCGCTGAGATCCTGGTACAGACGCGCATTTTCGAGCGCGATCGCCGCCTGTGAGGCGAGCAGCTTCAGCACCGCCAGTCGCGCCGGCGCGAAAACGTGGGGTGCCAATGTGTTCTCGAGGTAGAGCACGCCCACGAGTTTAGCGTGGTTGATCAAAGGTAAGCAGAGAATGGAACGAGCCTGGCGCCGCTTGACGTAGGGGTCCGTCGCGAACGGAAACTGGACCGCGGCATCGTCGAGAACCGCGCATTCCCGGGTTCTTAGCACGTAGTGGAGAACCGATTCCGGAAGGACGGTCGCGGCCACCAGTACTTCTTTTAGTTGCACGATAATCTGGTCACCATGGGTCGTGGCTTCCGCCTGGATGCGCAGCTCAGTGCCGTGCGACAGAACCAGCAAACCTCGCTCAGCACCTGCCTGTTCAATGGCTGTGCGCATCAGCGTGTCGATCAGCTTCTCCAGCACCATCTCGCCCGATACCGCTTCGGACACCTTGATGACGGTCGAGAGGTCGAGATGCTCGACCGGGGCCCCGATCGTGCTCATCGGGCCGAGCTCTGACCTCTCTCTCCTCAGGTGCGGGAAAGTGTTCTCAAGTTGCCGCACTTTGCCGTCGGCTCCCCAACGAGCATAGTTGTCGCGTGCATGTCGCAGATAAGCACGGGCAAACTCCTCGAAGCCACGTGCCGCGTAGAAGCGGGATGCCAGTTCGTAGGCGATGGCCTCATTCTGAATGAAACCGTTTTCCCGGGCCGAGCGGACGGCGTTTTCATAAAGACGTTCGGCATCGAGTTCTCGGCCTTGGAGGCGAGCGATTTCGGCGCCGACGAGGGCGGAGCGGTCTGCGAAATTCTCGGGGCAATTCTGCGCCCAGGCCTCGAGCTGGCCGTGGTGGGCCAACATTGCCTCAACATGTTTCTCGCGCTGGTCGGTCGGTGCCGAATCCCAGCATGCGGCGTGGGAAAGCGCGGCGTAGAACTCGTATTCCGCCGTCTCGAACACCTGCGGTGGTGACCAGCGCAGCCGTCGTGCCTTCGACGCGGCCTCGACAGCCGACGCATACTCGCCGGACAGGAACCATGCTTGCAGCTTGCGGATCCAATACCAGCTCTCGGGTAACGCGAATCCTGGATCAGAGGACAGGTGCCGCTCGAACGCAAGCTCGTCGAATTGTCCGTCGTCGAATGTGCCGAATCGTCGCGTCATTCCCCGCAACATTCGGATCAGGCCGATCTGCGCCGCAATGATGTCGATCAGCAGCCTGAAATTCGCTTTTTCGGCGAATCGCAAGCCGTGCTCCGCCTCACGCTGCGCTTCTACAAGCGGGTCGCCCGCAGCAAGGAAATTCGAATTCAGAGCGGAACAACTGAAGGCCGCGAACGTGATTTCGCCACTGCTATTCGCGGTCTCGAACGCGCGACGAAACGCATCGCGGGCGTACCGATGATGCTTGGTCCATGTCAGGACGAGGTTGCCATAGTTCAAATAGGTCCGCGCTTGAAAGCGGGAAAGTTTGCGCCGTTCTAACAGCTCGATTCCTACGTTGCTGAATCGAACCCCCGTTTGATAGTCGCCGAACAGCGAGCCGGCAATCGCACCGAACATAACATAATGTACGCACGAAGCTTCGCTGTGCCCCCACTCGAGACTGAGCTCGACGGCCTTGAGGACCACTAGCGAGCGAAGGTTTGCATCAGTGTAGAACGCCGGCGGCATGAGCGCGGTCAGCAGATCCAAAGTCGCCAGCGCAACTGGATCAGTGATCAGCGGGAGGTCCAAAAGATCCTCAATCGCCCGACTGCCGATGCGAGACCAGACCTTCTCATATTGGCGCCGCATGTCGTCTTCGCTTGGATGAACTGACCAATAGATGCCGAGCCGCCGCAGGTAGTCGAGACCAACACTAACCGCGCGGTTGGGCTGACTGAGAGCGAAATACAAGTCGACCTGCAGGCGCGCGACAAAGCCCCGCTCACTGGCATTCGCGCAGCGCTCAGTCAGCGCAGACAGGCGCTGCTCCGCTTGCGCCACAGCGCCGGTGACGAACTCGCATTCCGCCCAATGCAACTGCAAAGAAAAAGCAAGCAGATGCCGGCGCTCCCAGCAGTCGTCCCGGAGCAACGCGGAACCCGCGGCGAGATAGTTGAGTGCCGACGTGTAGGCTGTCGACGCCCTGGCACGACGGCTGGCAATCAGGTTGAGCTCGGCGAGCCGCTCGCGCTCATCCTGCGAGGCGAGCAGGGCCGCGCCGCGGTTGAAGTGGTTGACGATGTCGAAAATCGCCTCGTCCTGCTTCTCGGGTTGTGAGTGAGCCAGAAGCCGTCTTCCAATGCGAAGGTGCGCTTCGACGCGTTGTTGTTCCGGCATCAACGAATAGGCCGCTTCTTGGACGCGATCGTGCACGAACCGGTAAGCGCCCGATATGTGCTCGACCAACTCTTGACGGACGGCCGGCCACAGAGCGGCGTCGACCCGTTCCTTCGGAATTTCGAGAACGGTTGAAATGGCGGTGATCTCGGCGCTGTTTCCAAGACAGGCAAGCTGCTGCAACGCTGCCTGCGTCTCGGCCGGCAGGCGGGCGAGCTTCCCGACCACGAGATCCACCACATTGTCGGTATATGCCTGCGCATGAATGCGTTTGATATCCCAGGACCAGCGCCCAGTATCGTAATCGTAGGAGAGCATCCTCTCTTCGGCGAGCGCTGAGATGAATTGAATTGCGAAGAATGGATTGCCCCCGGTCTTGCCGTGCACCAGTCGAGCGAGCGGCGCGGCCTCTGGTCCGCAGCGAAGCGCATCTGCAATCAGCTGCTCCAGATGCCCTCGGGCGAGGGGCGCGAGCGTAATCTCCGCGACCTTTCCGCCTGCGGTTCTGATGGCGTCGAGCTTGCGCATTAGAGGATGGTTGGCATCGACTTCGTTGTCACGATAAGCGCCGATCAGCAAGAGGTACGTCAGGTCGGAGCGCGTTAGTACATCCTCCAGCAGATCGAGAGTCGCCGGGTCGAGCCATTGCAGGTCGTCAAGGAAAAGCGCCAGCGGATGCCCCGGTCGGGCGAATACGCCGATAAAACGTCGAAACAGCAGTTGGAAACGCCGTTGCGCGTCCTGGGGCGGAAGCTCGTGGACAGGAGGCTGGTCGCCGATAACGAGCTTCAGCTCGGGAACGACATCGATCATGAGCTGCGCGTTCGGACGTAGTGCCTCGCAGAGCGCCTCGCGCCAGGGCGCCAGGTCGGCTTCACTCTTGCCGAGAAGTGGCCGGATGAGATCCTGAAAAGCTTGCATCAGGGTCGAATAGGGGATGTCCCGCTTGTACTGATCGAACTTGCCGGAGGCGAAGAGCCCGCGCGTCGGCACCAGTGCCTTATGCAGCTCATTGACCACGGAGGATTTGCCAACACCGGAATAGCCGGAGACGAGGACCAGCTCCGGCGCACCACGCCTGATCACCCGGTCGAATGCGGCGAGCAGGCTTTCGATCTCGTGCTCGCGTCCGTATAGCTTTTCAGGAATGAGCAGCCGGTCTGGCGTATCGTACTCGCCGAGCGGGAAGTCTCTGACCTGAGCCCGGAGATCCCATTCTTCCAGGCCGCGGCGGAGATCGCGTTCGACGCCAACCGCGGTTTGGTATCGTTCCTCGGGCGTCTTGGCGAGCAGCTTCATGATGATATTCGAGACGGGGCTAGGCACAGTCCTAAGCCGCTCGGCGGGCGGCACCGGTCGCCTTGCAATGTGGCAGTGCACCCACTCCATCGGATCGGATGCGCTGAACGGCAGCAAACCTGTAAGCATCTGGTAAAACGTCACCCCCAGTGCATAAAGATCGCTTCGGGAATCAACAGAGCGGTTCATTCGTCCGGTCTGTTCGGGTGCCATATAGGCGAGGGTGCCGGCGATGGTTTCAGGCGGTTCGGGTGATTGGCGCTCGCGCGGGAGTCGCGAGGCAATGCCGAAACCCGTGAGTTTGACCTCTCCGGTCGCGCGATTCACGATGATGTTGTGCGGCTTGATGTCCTTGTGCACAAGCCCACGCTGATGGACCTTGCCGAGGGCCGCTGTGATGTGGACGGCCAGACGCAAGAATGGCCCTACTTGCATGGGCGCTCGGAGCTGGCGCTCCAGCGGCTCGCCGCCGGGATCCTCAAGCACCAGCATGGGCCGGCCGCCCTCACTGAGAAGCTCGAGCGGCCGCAGCGCCCACGCTCTGTCGAGTTCGTCCCTCAATCCATATTCATGTGCGAGACGACCGATAAGGGTGGGATGTGGACGCTCCGCGAAGGGCCGAACCACCAGTACCGACCGGCAATTCCCATCGGAGCCCGAACGCCGTATTCGACAGACGACTCGATCCCCGTCCTCCCAAGAGATTTGGAGGCCGTCGTGCTCCGCACTCTGGAACCCAGAAGTTTGGCTCAACGCAGCCCCCCGCCATAAACAAGGGAAGGCCAGTCAGGCTGACAAGCGACACTCCGCCCAGCCAGACCGAGCTTAGGGGAAGTCTGACATACACGAGACAGTCTGGCGATGCCTGCTATCGGCCTGGTATCAGCCCATCGCATCATTTCGCTCCGACACGGAATTGATGCTTATCGCGCTACCGCGGATTTGGCGTCTGGCCAGCAGCGAGCAACCGGTAGCCAATTGCCCCAGGTGTCTGCCTCATGCGAAGCATTGGATGAGATATCGTAGGTTTGGTTGGTGTGGAGAAAGGCGGTGGTATCCCTTGGCATGTAGCTTATTTGGCCCGATATCGATCACCGTTTCGCCTATGCCGGCGTCCGTATATTCCTCGGCCGTATCCCAATGGCGGCCTGGGCCTTGGCTATCCGGGCTTCGGTAACAGCGATGCGCCGCCCGCAACAGAGTTTCGCTACACCTTCGATCATCTGGCGCAGATCATCGATGGCTTAACGCTGAAACTCGGATTGCGCAGTTACGTGCTGTACAACAACGATTATGGCGGTCCGATCGGCATGCGCCTGGCCGTCGCCCATCCCGAGCGCGTGAAGGCGATCATCGTCCAGAACGCGGTGGCGCATGAGGAGGGACTAGGGCCAGCTTGGGATATCCGTAAGGCCTTCTGGAAGGACAGGGCGGTCTACGAAGACAAGGTCATCCCAGGCTTCACATCGCTCGAAGGCGCCAAGGGGCGACATCTCGGCTCGTCACCGCATCCGGAGCGCTACGATCCCGAAGCGTGGAATGGGAAGGAGCACATCTGGCGCAGCCTGGACAGCGCCAGATTCAATCCGGCCTGTTCTTTGACTGTTATTCGGCGTGGGGTCCGGACGCCGATCGGCGTCCAAAGTGATTGATTGATCTCAAGAGTGCGGAGTCAATGTTGGGCGCCGATTCACAGCCGGCTCACTCGTCGTGAGCAGGTCAGAAAATCTCTAGCGGTGTGTGCCCAGTCCAAGGTCATGGATGCGAGAGCTGCGGTCGGGCAAGGCCGCCGTCGAGAGGCATTGGCGGAGGGCGCGCATTGAGCCGAAAGTGCGCACAAAATAGCGTGCAGGCGCTGGGGCAATTGATTTCGTTCGGATTTCGCAAAAAGCGCCAGCAGGCGAATTCTCGCGACGCCTTGTAACCTCAACTCCCGCAACCACAATCAGCACGACGGACGTCCGTGCTTTTATCTGGCCTTCCTAATCGGGCGTTCAAAGTCAATCCTCAACTACGCTATTTCCCGTCTCCGAAACCGTGCATCACGGTCGTGCGCATGCGATTTTTGCACACGCCGATTGCTCACCGCGGTATCGATCAACGACGGCCAAACTGTTTGCGCCCGTTGCAATCAGTGCGTTCGAACGGCGACGCGGATGACAAAAAGACGGCATAGTATGCGCCGGCCTACTGCACGATTTACTGATTTGGCGATGCTAGTTTTCACTTCCGATTTTCATTCAATTTCGGAAGTGACATTCGCCAGACCGGTGCTCCGATGATTGGAACCACACTCGGCCTGCATATTTACCTACGATGGAAAAGCTCGGGCTCACTGTGCATGAGGCTGCGGCACTTTCCTCGCTTGGCCAGACGTCCATCTACAAGGCGATCAGGGAAGGGCGCTTGCGAATTCGCAAGCAATCGATGAGCGAGCTAAAGGTCTCCCCGCTCGTCTTCGCCGCGATCGCCTCGCCGTACAGGCGTATAGAATCCGCTTTGTGCGCGCCCGATTGGCTTGCTGCTGGGACAGTTTCTGGATCGCGCGCGTTCTAAGTCGCGCCAGGGGCTTTGCCGTGATCGCGTCATGCAGACCGCGAGCGCTCAGGCTATTCGGTGGCTGCGGTCCTCCTTTATCCTTTCAGGCGATGGGCAGGTTCAGGATTGAGGATCGTCGATAAGCGATTGCGGACGTGCGAAGACTTCCAACAATTCCTTACGATCGATGACTATCTCGCGGCCGCGGACACGCACGCCATGTTCGGTCAGCAGCGCCAAATTGCGGGAAAGGTTTTCTCTGGTTGTTCCGATATGCGAGGCCAGCGTAGCGCGGTCGAACGGGATCACAATATTTGCCTGAGATGAATCTCTCTGTGCCTCGGACAGAATCCAGTTGGCAAGGCGCTCGACGCTGGATCGGGCCATATAGCCCTTCAACTTCTTCACCGCCCCCCGATAGGCCAGCGCAAGCTCCCGCGCCACGATGCGGGCGAACGCGACGTCCCGGTCGAAAATCTCGCGGACGCGCTGGGCCGGAATCAGCAGCACACGGGATTCAGCCAGTGTTCGGGCGGAGTTAAGATAGGGCTGGTCGCCGACCACGGCGGCAGGGATAAAGGTCGAGACTGGATAGATCAGCGAAATTCCCCATTCTCCGCCGTCCTGCTCGGTAAAGATCTCGACGAGTCCCTCGATCAGCACGTGCAGGAAGTCGGCGTGATCGCCCTCATGGATGAGGGTGACGCCAGCCGGGAATTGCTGCAGCAATGCGGTATCGAGCAGGCTGTGGAGGCCTTCCTCCATCATGTCAGAAAGCAGCGGCAGTGCCTTCAACTGGGTCAGTTCATGAGGGCGCAACAAGCTTGCTCCTAGTCGTCGAATGCGACGCGTGTGATATTTATCAAATTTGGTTGTGATGGATAGCAATCGCATTGGCAATACTCGTCAATTTGCATCGCAATACTTTATATAATGGACCATCTGCTGCACTCCGTTTGATCCAGCACAACTTTATCCCGGCGAATTTGGTGATGTCTCTCCCTCGAAGCGTTTTTGGGGGATTCTCATGGTCACGGCGGACGCAAGCACCACACATCAGGGCCGGGAACTTTGGCTATCGACCATTTCTTTCACCATCTGCTTTGCCGTCTGGACGATCTTTTCGATCATAGGCATCAGGATTAAACAGGAACTGGGACTAAACGACACCCAGTTCGGTCTCTTGATCGGCACTCCCATCCTGTCGGGATCGCTGATCCGCCTCGTGCTCGGTATCTGGACCGATCAGTATGGCGGACGGCGGGTCTACACCGTCGTGATGCTGGCCGCAGCGGTGGCGACCTACCTGCTGACCTGGGCGCACACCTATCCGGAATTCCTCGTCGCCGCGCTTTTTGTCGGTATCGCCGGCGGCTCGTTCGCCGTCGGCATTGCTTACGTCTCGCGCTTTTATGCGGCAGGCAAGCAGGGGACCGCGCTCGGCATCTTCGGGGCCGGCAATGTCGGCGCCGCCGTCACGAAATTCGTCGCGCCCTTCGTGCTGGTGGCTTACGGCTGGCAGACGGTCGCTCAGGTCTGGGCGCTCGTCATCGGCCTGATGGGGATCATATTCTGGATCTTCTCGGAGGAAGATCCGGTTGTCCGTGCGCGGCGTCAGAAGAATGAAAAGCCGAAGAGCGCCTGGCTGGAGCTCGAACCGCTCAAGAACGTCCAGGTTTGGCGCTTCGCGCTTTATTACTTCTTCGTGTTCGGTGCGTTCGTCGCGCTGTCGCTGTGGCTGCCGCAATACCTGATCAAGGTCTACGGCGTCGATATCGAGACCGCCGGCATGACGGCGGCGATGTTCTCGTTTCCCGCCAGCGTGTTTCGCGCCTATGGCGGCCATCTTTCGGACCGCTACGGCGCACGCCGCGTGCTGTACTGGACCTTCTTCGTCGCGGTCGCCTGCACCTTCGTGCTGTCCTATCCGCCGACCGACTATGCCGTACGGACGGTCACGGGCGCGGTCGCCTTCCACGTGGAAACGGGGCTGGTGCCGTTTATCGTCACGATCTTCGTGCTGGGTTTCTTCATGGCGCTCGGCAAGGCCGCCGTCTTCAAGCACATCCCGGTCTACTATCCAAACAACGTCGGCGCCGTCGGCGGCATGGTCGGAATGATCGGCGGGCTCGGCGGCTTCGTGCTTCCGATCGCATTCGGCGCGCTTGTAGACCTGACCGGGCTCTGGACCAGCTGCTTCATGTTGCTGTTCCTGCTGGTGACGACCGCCCTCGTCTGGATGCATGTTTCGATCCGGCAGATGGAACGTGGCGTCGTCGGCGAAGCATTGAAGCGGCTCCCCGAACTCCCCGAGATGGAGGAGATTCACAAGCCTGAGCACGTCGGCGCCTTGTCCGGCGCGGTGCTGACCGACTGGCGTCCCGAGGACAAGACCTTCTGGGAAACGAGCGGACGCGCCATCGCGCGTCGCAATCTCTGGATATCGATTCCGGCGCTGCTGCTGTCGTTCGCGATCTGGCAGGTCTGGTCGGTGGTGGTGGCAAAATTGCCGTCGGTTGGATTCAAATTCAGCACCGCCGAGTTGTTCTGGCTGGCGGCGTTGCCGGGTATCTCCGGCGCCGTGCTGCGCATCTTCTACTCCTTCATGGTGCCGATCTTCGGCGGGCGGCTGTGGACCACGCTTGCGACCTGGTCGCTGCTGATCCCCGCAATCGGCATCGGTTACGCGGTACAGACGCCATCGACGCCGTATCCGATATTCCTGGCGCTGGCGCTGTTGTGCGGTCTCGGCGGCGGCAATTTCGCCTCGTCGATGGCCAACATCTCTTTCTTCTTCCCGCGCGCGGAGAAGGGCAACGCGCTCGCGCTCAACGCCGGCCTCGGCAATCTCGGGGTCAGCGTCGTGCAGTTCGTGGTTCCGATCGTGATCACCGCAGGCGTGTTCGGCTGGTTCGGTGGCGATCCGGCGATGGTGCAGAGCGGCACGCAGCAGGCGCCGCTCTGGCTGCAGAACGCCGGCTTCATCTGGGTGCCGTTCATCGCAGCCAGCGCGTTCGCCGCGTGGTTCGGCATGAACGACATCGCTTCCGCCAAGGCGTCTTTCTCGGATCAGGCGGTCATCTTCCAGCGCAAACACAACTGGATCATGTGCTGGCTCTACACCGGGACATTCGGCTCGTTCATCGGGTACTCCGCCGGCTTCCCGCTGCTGGCAAAGACCCAGTTTCCGAGCGTCGACGCGCTGCAATTCGTCTTCATCGGGCCTCTGGTCGGCGCTCTGTCGCGTTCGGCCACGGGTTGGATCGCGGACAAATGGGGCGGCGGGCGCGTCACGCTCTGGGTGTTTGGACTGATGATGGCCGGTGTGCTTGGGATTCTCTATTTCCTCGGGATCAAGGACCAGCCCGGCGCGTTCTGGGGCTTCTTCGCTATGTTCCTGGTGCTGTTCTTCGCCACCGGCGTCGGCAACGCCTCGACCTTCCAGATGATTCCCAACATCATGCGCAAGGAAATGGATCGCCTCATGCCATCGGCGGATGCAGCCACGCGCCAGCGCCAGGCCGAAAAGGAATCGGCCGCGATCACCGGGTTCACCTCCGCGATCGCCGCGTTCGGCGCGTTCTTCATTCCGAAATCCTACGGGACGTCGATCGATCTCACCGGCGGCGTGCAGGCGGCGCTTTGGGGATTCTTCATTTTCTATGTGATCTGCATCGTCGTCACCTGGGCTGTCTACACCCGCAAGGGTGGCCTGCTTCACGACATCGAACGTAACGGCCGGATGTCGGCCGCTGCCCAGCCCGCCGAATAAGGAGACCACGGATGAGCCATTTTCTGGACAGGCTGTCGTTCTTCACGCGCGCCAAAGAAGAATTCGCCGACGGCCACGGTGTGATGACGACCGAGGATCGCTCCTGGGAGGACGGCTACCGCAAGCGCTGGCAGCACGACAAGATCGTGCGCTCGACGCATGGCGTGAACTGCACGGGCTCCTGCTCGTGGAAGGTCTACGTCAAGGGTGGCATCGTCACCTGGGAAACCCAGCAGACCGACTATCCGCGCACCCGCCCGGATCTGCCCAATCACGAACCGCGCGGCTGTGCGCGTGGCGCCAGCTATAGTTGGTATCTCTATTCCGGCAACCGCGTGAAGTATCCGCTGGTGCGCTCGCGCCTGCTGAAGCTCTGGCGCGAGGCGCGCGCGCTGATGACGCCGGTGGCGGCGTGGAAGTCCATCGTCGAGGATCCGAAGAAGCGCGCAGCCTATGTGCAGAAGCGCGGTCTCGGCGGTTTCGTTCGCGCCAGCTGGGCAGAGGTCAACGAGATCGTCGCCTCGGCGAACGCCTACACCGCCAAGACCTATGGCCCGGACCGCGTGTTCGGGTTCTCGCCGATCCCGGCGATGTCGATGGTTAGCTATGCGGCGGGCGCGCGCTATCTGTCGCTGCTCGGCGGTGTCTGCATGTCGTTCTACGACTGGTACTGCGATTTGCCGCCGGCCTCGCCGCAGACCTGGGGCGAGCAGACCGACGTGCCGGAAAGTGCCGACTGGTACAATTCCGGCTTTCTGATCCTGTGGGGATCGAACGTCCCGCAGACGCGGACGCCGGACGCACATTTCTACACCGAGGTTCGCTACAAGGGCGCCAAGAGCGTCGTGATCTGCCCGGACTATTCCGAGGCGTCGAAATTCGCCGATCTCTGGGTCTCGCCGAAGCAGGGCACCGACGCCGCTTTGGCGATGGCGATGGGCCACGTCATCTTGAAGGAATTCCACGTCGATCGTCAGACCAAGTACTTCAACGACTATGCGCGCCAGTATACGGATATGCCATTTCTGGTGCGTCTGGTGAAATCCGAGGGACGGCTCGTGCCTGAGCGGTTCGTGCGCGCCTCGGATTTCGCCACATCGCTCGACGAGGCCAACAATCCCGAATGGAAGACGGTGGCCTACGACGAGGCGACCGACGAGATCGTGGTGCCGAACGGCTCCGTCGGTTTCCGCTGGGGCGAGAGAGGCAAATGGAACCTGGAGGAGCGGGAGTCCAAGAGCCGCGATACGAAACTTCGGTTGTCGCTCGCCGATGTCAGCGACGATCTGGCCGACGTCGCGTTCCCGTATTTCGGCAACCGCGAACACGACCATTTCCTCGGCACCGATCACCCGGACGTGCTCACGCGCAAGGTGCCGGCCAGGCGCATCGCGCTGAAGGACGGCGAGACGCTGGTCGCTTCCGTCTACGATCTCTTCGTCGCCAATTACGGCGTCGACCGCGGCTTCGGCGGCGATCACCTCGGCAAGTGCTACGACGATGTCGAGCCCTACACGCCGGCCTGGGCGGAAAAGATCACCGGCGTGCCGCGCAATCAGATCATCACCGTGGCGCGCGAATTTGCCGGCAATGCCGAGAAGACCAGCGGCCGCTCGATGGTCATCGTCGGCGCCGGGCTGAATCACTGGTACCACATGGACATGAACTACCGCGGCATCATCAACATGCTGGTGATGTGCGGCTGCGTCGGTCAATCCGGTGGTGGCTGGTCGCACTATGTGGGTCAGGAAAAGCTGCGGCCGCAGTCGGGTTGGACCCCTCTGGCGTTCGGTCTCGACTGGGGACGTCCGCCCCGGCAGATGAATTCGACCTCGGCGTTCTATGCCCACACCAATCAGTGGCGCTACGAGACGCTCGACATCAAGGAGATCCTGTCGCCGACCGCACCCAGCGGGCTGTGGGACGGCGCGCTGATCGACTACAACGTCCGCGCCGAGCGGATGGGCTGGCTGCCCTCCGCGCCCCAATTGCAAACCAACCCGCTCGAAGTTTCGAAATTGGCGGCTGCCTCCGGCCTCGAGCCAAAGGATTACGTGGCAAACGCCCTGAAATCGGGTGACCTGAAACTGTCATGCGACGATCCGGACAACCCAAAGAACTGGCCGCGCAACCTATTCGTCTGGCGCTCCAATCTCCTGGGCGCGTCCGGCAAGGGGCACGAATATTTCCTGAAACATCTGCTTGGGACCAAGCACGGCGTGATGGGCAAGGACCTCGGCGAGGACGGCAAGAAGAAGCCGATGGAGGTCAAGTGGCACGACAAGGTGCCGGAAGGAAAGCTCGACCTCCTGGTCACGCTCGACTTCCGCATGTCGACCACCTGCATGTATTCCGACATCGTGCTGCCGACCGCGACCTGGTACGAGAAGAACGATCTCAACACCTCCGACATGCATCCGTTCATCCATCCGCTGTCGGCGGCGATCGATCCGGTCTGGGAATCGCGCTGCGACTGGGACATCTACAAGGGCATCGCGGAAGCCTTTTCCAAGGTTTCGCCCGAAGTGCTCGGAGTGGAGAAGGATATCGTCCTCACCCCGATCGTGCACGACAGTCCCGGCGAGATCGCGCAACCCTTCGACGTGAAGGATTGGAAGAAGGGCGAGATCGATCCGATCCCCGGCAAGACCATGCCGACGGTCACCGTGGTCGAGCGCGACTATCCGAACCTCTACAAGCGCTTCACCTCGCTCGGGCCGCTGATGAACAAGCTCGGCAATGGCGGCAAGGGCATGAGCTGGAACACCGACGACGAGGTCGAACTGCTCAAGAAACTCAACGGCATCGTGACCGAGGAGGGCGCGTCCGAGGGCCTTGCTCGCATCGATAGCGCCATCGATGCCTGCGAGGTCATCCTCAGCCTTGCGCCCGAGACCAACGGCGAGGTCGCGGTCAAGGCGTGGGCATCGCTCGAAGGTTTTACGGGGCGAAACCACACCCATCTCGCGATCCCGAAGGAGGACGAGAAGATCCGTTTCCGCGACGTGGTCGCGCAGCCGCGCAAGATCATCTCGTCGCCGATCTGGTCGGGACTGGAATCGGACAAGGTCTGCTACAACGCCGGCTACACCAACGTTCACGAACTGATCCCGTGGCGCACGCTGACCGGCCGTCAGCAGCTCTATCAGGACCATCTGTGGATGCGCGCCTTCGGCGAAGGCTTCTGCGTCTATCGGCCGCCGATCGACACCAAGACGATCAAGCCGGTGATCGATCGCAAGCCGAACGGCAACGCCTCGGTGGTGCTGAACTTCATCACGCCGCACCAGAAGTGGGGCATCCACTCCACCTATACCGACAATCTGCTGATGCTGACCCTGTCGCGCGGCGGGCCCATCGTCTGGATCAGCGAGATAGACGCCAAGGGGGCGGGGATCGTCGACAACGACTGGATCGAAGCCTTCAACACCAACGGCGCGCTGGTGGCGCGCGCGGTGGTGTCGCAGCGCATCAAGCAGGGCATGTGCATGATGTACCATGCGCAGGAGAAGATCGTGAACGTGCCCGGCTCCGAGCAGACCGGCCAGCGCGGTGGGATTCACAACTCCGTCACCCGGGTCGTGCTCAAGCCGACGCACATGATCGGCGGCTACGCGCAGCAGGCCTACGGCTTCAACTATTACGGCACGGTTGGCTCCAACCGCGACGAATTCGTCATCATTCGCAAGATGTCGAAAATCGACTGGCTCGACACGCCCACCGCCGATCAGCCCGGCACCGCCCGCCTGGAGGCCGCAGAATGAAGATTCGCGCTCAAATCGCTATGGTGTTGAACCTCGACAAGTGCATCGGGTGTCACACCTGCAGCGTCACCTGCAAGAACGTATGGACCAGCCGCGAAGGCATGGAATATGCGTGGTTCAACAACGTCGAGACCAAGCCCGGCATCGGCTATCCGAAGAACTGGGAAAACCAGGCGCGTTGGAAGGGTGGTTGGAAACGCAAGCGCAATGGCAAGATCGCGCCGCGGATCGGCGGCAAATGGCGCGTGTTGGCGAACATCTTCGCCAATCCGGATCTGCCAGAGATCGACGATTACTACGAGCCGTTCACGTTCGACTACCAGCACCTGCAGCAGGCGCCGGAAATGGCGGCGATGCCGACCGCGCGCCCGCGCTCGCTGATCTCGGGTGAGCGGATCGAGAAGATCGAGTGGGGGCCGAACTGGGAGGAAATCCTTGGCGGCGAGTTCGCCAAGCGGTCCATGGATGTCAACTTCGAAGGCGTGCAGAAGGACATCTACGGCCAGTTCGAAAACACCTTCATGATGTATCTGCCGCGGCTCTGCGAGCATTGCCTGAATCCGGCTTGCGTCGCGGCCTGCCCGTCGGGCGCCATCTACAAGCGCGAAGAGGACGGCATCGTCCTGATCGATCAGGACAAGTGCCGCGGCTGGCGGATGTGCGTCTCGGGGTGTCCCTACAAGAAGATCTATTACAACTGGTCGTCGGGAAAATCCGAGAAGTGCATCTTCTGCTATCCGCGCATCGAGGCCGGCCAGCCGACGGTGTGTTCGGAGACCTGCGTCGGCCGCATCCGCTATCTCGGCGTGGTGCTCTACGACGCCGACCGGATCGAGGAGGCCGCAAGCAAGCCGGACGAGCGCGACCTCTATCAGGCCCAGCTCGACATCTTCCTCAATCCGAACGATCCCGCCGTGATCGCAGAGGCCGAGCGGCAGGGCATCCCGCATGCCTGGCTCGAGGCCGCCAAAATCTCGCCGATCTGGAAAATGGCGATGGAATGGAAGGTCGCATTCCCGCTGCATCCGGAATACCGCACCTTGCCGATGGTCTGGTACGTGCCGCCGCTGTCGCCGATCACGTCGGCGGCGTCCGCCGGCAAGATCGGGTTCGACGGCGAAATGCCCGATGTCAAATCGTTGCGCATTCCGATGAAGTACCTCGCCAACCTGCTGACGGCGGGCGACGAGAAGCCGGTGACGCTGGCGCTGGAGCGCATGCTGGCGATGCGCGCCTACATGCGGGCGAAAACCATCGACGGTGTCGTCGATGCCGCGATCGCCAGGCGTGTCGGCCTCAAGCCAGCGCAGATCGACGAGATGTACCAGATCATGGCGATAGCCAACTACGAGGATCGCTTTGTCATTCCGACCGCGCACCGCGAGCTTGGTGCCGACGCCTACGACATGCGTGGCTCCTGCGGCTTCACCTTCGGCAACGGCTGCTCCGGAGGTGAGACCGAAACGAATTTGTTCAGCTCGCCGCGCAAGGCCAGGAACCCGATGGAGATCGCGTGATGAGAACGTTCAAGGTGTTGTCCGCTCTCCTGAGCTATCCGACCGAAGCGCTGATCGAGGCCGCGCCGGAATTCGGGGCCGTGCTCGGTGCTGAAAGGCTGGTGCCGGCGGCAAGCCGCGGGGCAGTGGATCTGCTGATCGAGGAAATCGCGACCGGCGAGCTGTATGACCTGCAGGAGCGCTATGGTCTGTTGTTCGACCGCAGCAAGACGCTCGCTCTGCATCTGTTCGAGCACGTGCACGGCGAAAGCCGCGACCGCGGCCAGGCCATGGTCGATCTGAAGGCCATGTACGAGAACGCCGGGCTTGTCATCGCCGCCAACGAACTGCCCGACTACGTGCCGTTGTTGCTCGAATTCCTGTCGACCCAGCCGCTGGCGGAAGCGTGCGAACTTCTCGGACAGACCGCGCATATTCTGGCGGCGCTGGCCGAGCGACTTGGCCGGAGAGAGTCGAGCTACAAGGCGGTGTTCGATGCGCTGGTCGCGATCGCGGCCGACGCGCCGCGGCGCGATATCGTCGAAGAACTGCTGAAGGCCCCGGACACCGACCCTATGGACCTCGTGGCGCTCGACGCCGCCTGGGAAGAGGAAGAAGTGCGGTTCGGCCCGGGGACGCAGGGGCAGGGAGCCTGTGGGCACGAAGGCCTGATCGCAAAACTTCGCCACGCCCGGCGCGCGGTTGATCCCGCGCCATCATCCCCACTGTGAGGAGCGAGGCAATGGAAACGCTCAATCTGATCGTGTTCGGCTGGTATCCCTACCTCTGCCTGACGGTGTTCCTGTTCGGCAGCCTGTTTCGGTTCGATCGCGAGCAATACACCTGGCGAACGGGATCGAGCCAGTTGTTGCGGCGTCGGCAATTGACGTGGGGCTCCAACCTGTTCCATGTCGGCATTCTCGTGATCTTCGTCGGCCATTTCGTCGGTCTTTTGACGCCGATCTGGGTCTTCGACATGGTGGGCGTCTCGCACGGCTTCAAGCAGATGCTGGCGATCGTCGCCGGCGGCGTCGCCGGCCTGATATGCCTGGTCGGAATTGGCCTGCTGACGCACCGGCGGCTGTTCGATCCGCGCATCCGCGCCAATTCCTCGTTCGGTGACACCGCGATCCTGCTGCTGCTGTTCGCGCAGCTGCTGCTGGGACTGGCGACCATCCCGGTTTCGCTCGGTCATCTCGACGGCTACGAAATGGTGAAGTTCATGGCATGGGCACAGGGCATCCTGACCCTGCAGCCCGGAATCGCGGCCGCTATTCTGGATGTACATCCAATCTTCAAGGCCCATCTGGTGCTGGGCATGACGATCTTCCTCGTCTTCCCGTTTACCCGGCTGGTGCATGTCTGGAGCGCGCCGGTCTGGTATCTCGGCCGCTCCGGCTATCAGGTGGTTCGCAGCCGCAACAGCGGTCGGGTCGTACGTCCGGTTCAGCCCGCGGAGTAGGTCATGGATTGCTCGGTCACCAATACGCTCCCGAAGCCGAAGACCATCACGGTCAATGGCACGGTCATTCCGCGCGAGGTCATCGCCCGCGAGGTGCAGAACCATCCGGCAGAAAAGCCGGTCCTGGCCTGGCAGGCAGCGGCTCGCGCACTGGTCGTGCGTGAATTGCTGCTGCAGGAATCGAGGCGCCTCGGCATCGAGGCGGAGCCGCTGCGCGATTCGGAAGGACGTGCTGAGACGTCCGAAGAGGCGGCCATGCGGGCCTTGATCGAGCGTGAGGTCGTCACGCCGGAGCCCGACGAGGCCGCATGTCTGCGGTTTTATGAGCAGAACCGCCAGCGCTTCCGGTCCGGCGACCTCTATGAGGCTGCGCATATTCTGATCGCGGCTTCGCGATCCGATGTCGCCGCGCGGACTGCTGGCCGAACGACGGCCGACACTATCCTGTCAGCGGTCAAGGCCAAACCCGTTCTGTTCGCCGAATTCGCGCGCAGCCATTCCGACTGCAAGACTTCGGCCGAGGATGGCGGCCGCCTTGGTCAGCTGACGCGCGGCCAGACGGTAGCGGAATTCGAGGCCGCGCTGCAGCGCATGCAGCCCGGCGAGTTCGCCATCGCTGAAACCCGTTACGGCTTTCATGTGGTCCGGCTTGACCATTATGCGCCGGGGCAGGTGCTGCCGTTCGAACTCGCTCGCGACCGCATCGCTGACTATCTCGCGACCAGCGTGCAGCATCGGGCGCTCGTGCAATACGTCTCGGTGCTGGCTGGCCGCGCTGAAATCACCGGCATCGCGTTGGCGGCCAGTTCATCGCGATTGGTGCAGTAAAGGGGAGAGGCATCATGCAACTCGGCGAGATCATCCGCGGCTTCGGCGAGGAGGCCCCGGCCAACGAAGCGCTGCTGGCCTGCAACGACCTTGTGCTGGTCGCGCGGGTCGGCGAGGCGGCGAGACATCACGAGGAGACGGTTGGCGAATATGCGGCCGGCGCCGTGCGGCGTTTCGCCAATCTCGCCGTGAGCGAGGACTGGCTTGGGCTGATGAACGTGATCGAGCGCGCAGAGGATCCGGGGATCGACTGCCTGACCTACATGGTGAACTGGTCGCTGAACACTGATGAGGCACCGCCGACGCCTGCGCATGAGGGGTGCACCTGCGGAGGACATGGAGGTTACTCTTGAACGGTGAGCGCGAAAACGGTGCGGCAGATTCGCGCGATGGTGTGATCGGCCAGCCATCGACGGCGTCTCCTATGCGGTGAAGGAGGCGCGGGCCCATCCTGGCGAAGAAACGTTCTGCGTCCGCTTGGCGCGACTGTAGCAGGCTGGCGGGCCATTACGACCCGGCGCCCGCTGGCGACGATTTAGCGCCTCGACCGGAACGACGAAAAAAAGCACGGTTGCCGACGGCCTACCGTGCAGGCGAATTCTGGGCCAATATGGCCATGAGAACGATGGCAGCTGCACCCAAAACCAACGGCGCGTCGCCGGCGCGGCGCAATATAGCGAAAGCCGATCTTCGTTTAGTCTTGTAGTCTGATTTGGGCTTTGCGGACCTGTCGTAAGCCGTCTGATCGCGTGACCTCCTGATTTCTTCGCACAGCGTTTTGAGCTGAGTGACGGAGGATGTGAAAAGAGGAGCCTCTGATTTCGACAGAGCTTCCCAAGCGCGGCTTATTTCGCAAAATCGCTCGGCTGATCCGCCTGGGCAATCGGGATGGTACTTTCTTGCCAAAGCTCTGTAAGCGGCCTTAATAACTTCAGGATCGGCATCTTTGGCCACCCCGAGAACAGCGTAATAATCTTGATTACCCATTTTTCGTGGTCCCCAGGGGCTGGACCGTGGGCTCCAATCAACGACGCGTACACGCAACAGGATAGGTTCCGTGTAGCATTCAACTCGTTCGATTCGTGTGGCCTAATTGGGACGAGTTTGGCTCGTTCACCGGCGACGAATGAAAAAAGCACGAGACCGAAGTCCCGCCAAAGAAAAACCCCGCCCGAGGGGATGCAACGGGCGGGGGTAACTATTCACAACTTGTAGGAGGTCAGCCTTGTACCATCCAAAACTGACGGCATCTGCCCCTGGTGTGCTTATGCGCGCGACCCGCAGCCCCGCACCGTGTCACCACTCCAGCCCCCGAACCAGGACACCGGCACACGCAAAAGGCTGTGGATAACTACCCGCACAACCATTTGCGAAAACCTCACACCGCCTCTGGTACAGAGGTTTTTCGTCGCATCGCCGTTTCCAGCGCTCTCATGTTTTGGTACGGTATTGGCATCCGGTAATGCCCTGGGCACGCCAGCCCGTCCGGGGCTCCGCTCGTGGTGGGGCCGTCCGTCAGGCTGAAATCGGGCGGCCCCTGCCAACCACTTCCAATGGCTCTGCGCTGATCAAACAGAATCCGTAGCCGGCATCCTTAGGTACGCGGCAACTGCTCCATGGTTCAATAGCATGAAAATGCTACTCGGCTGTCGCCGGCGACGCTGTGAAGCCCCGCGTCAGAGTGGATCGGTCGACAGCGAAAAATCGGCGGGTCTGCGGTCCAGCGGGTCTATCCGGTGCTGCGGTACGCGATACTACCCATCCGCGGCAAGTTTTTCTTGTCAGCAGTTGGTTGATGCTAGGTTACCTATTCAACCTCAGGAGGTGTCAACCGCGGGACCGAGGCCCCGCGCCCTCCAGCTGCGGGTTGCGAATGACTACTGGCGCAACCGCGTCCTTCGGTCAGACTGATCCAACATTAGACTGCCATAGGTACGCGCCGACACTTCCCACACGGGATACTGCGTGTTCGGAAGATCCCATAAAACGAACTCGATCACGTCGCGGTCCGTCCAGTCCCTAGGAATGCCCACCGCGAATTCCCTGGCTCCGTCGCACCCGCCTTTCTCATAGAGGACGATCAGGTGCCGCACGCCTGACGAATGGGCCTCGTCGACATAGAACTTCGCCTCACTCTGATATTGCTTGCAGAATGACGAACAGAGAAATCTCAACTCCGAAATGTTACACATACAATTCTCCACTACAGAGAGAACCGGAAAGATAACATAAGAAAAGCGTCGTCGCCCCCCAACTCTCTGGCCTTATGTTGTAGCTGAACTTGTGTCAGCACCGCCTCAGCCGCCTAGCGGCCGCTGTGTCAACAGAGCAACTCCGAGAAGATTCCGCTTTATCGAACCGCGAGTTTGACTCCACAACGGCGGGAGCATGCGTCAGGGTCAATCACGGTCTGGGGGTTGGTTGACCGTACGGATCGCGAGGCCCGGTCTCCTAGGCACACCGGGTCTCGCCTTCTTGTTTGTCGCCTCAGCCGTCTGGCGTCGGCCGCCAGCCTCTGCCGCGCGTCAGCGCGCGCCGGGGCGGCGTGGCGTTAAAATGTCGCACGAGGGTCTGTTCGCTACCGAACATACAAACCAAGTTAAATCGCCCAACCTAAGCGCGTTTCAACTCGTAGGTGATATTTGCAAATCGTCCGGTGGACCAATTCAGGCCACCGGGCTTTTTGTGTGTCTTAATTGCACGGCAGGGGTAGCCTGGTGGGAATAAAGACCGGCACGCAGGGGTTGTTCTGCCTATGCAGTTCAGCCGCATTGTCGAGCGCCTGCAAATCTGGAATGCGAGCAGCTGCGGCTTTTCGTTCGTGATCAGCCACGAAACGCGTGGCGGTTCCGGATTGCATGGGCGACGGCCCGGCTTCATGGCTTCATGGCGCCCAATCCATCAGAACAGAAGCGCTATAAGGGTCGCGGGCTCTCCCTTTGAGACCTTCGCCGAAGCTGAGGAAGCCTGCAAGGCGACGCTGGCATACCTGCTGCGGCCTTAGTTGCCAAGCCATGGCCTCGTGGCTTTCTGCTCGCACGCGCCCACAGGGTGCGAGAGTGCCTGCCGGCATCGATTCATCGCGGCGAGGGTGAACCACGATCTGGAATGCGCTGGGCGGGCGTTGAATGTCGGCTCCTGAGTCGCGGCGGGTCAACGGCTCAAGGTACCCCTCCGGTGACGGCCGTCTTGCGCTGATGCAGGGAGGCGCGAACACATAGTCGTATGACTGAGCATACGACTATGCCGAAGGTGTCGCGGCTTCAGGGATCCAGAACGGGGCGCGGCGTCGCTGGACACTGGAAGAGAAGCAGCGGATCGTCGTCGAGAGCGATAGCGGCGCACGGCAGGCTCGGCAACTGCCCGGCGGTATGGCCTGTCGACCGGTCAATTGTTCACCTAGCGGCGGCTGGCGCGCAAGGGGCGACTGGGCGGGAATGCCGAGCCTGTGTCGTTTGCCGAAGCGGTCATTGCGGATCGAGGATCGGCCACGGCAGCACTGCCGCTTCCTGCTGGCGCAGCCGAGGAATGGAGATCGTGCTTGCGGATGGCCTGCGGGTCATCCTCGAGCAAGGCGTCGATCCCGGAGCGTTGGCACGCCTGGCATGGAGCGCGGCCCCGCCGCGGTACATCCACGCGACGGGGCCGAAGCCTTCCGGAGGGGGCGTTCCCATTTTGGGTCATGAGAAACCGGAAGGGCCTCGAAAGCCTACTGCCAAACGCGCCACTGGCGAACGACCCAAACGGGGCAATCCCAATTCTCCAATACGCGCTAAGTTCGGCCACGAGGCTCGGAGAGTGTGTTTCGGCGTGGAATAAGGACCCCGCGTATTGCCTCAGGAAGGAATGTTACCCGGGTTGAAGGCCTGCGGACTGGGCACCAGCCGAGTCTCGGGGGCGAACCAACTCGCTGGAGGGGCTGTGGGCGGCGCGGAATGATCATCACACGCAGCGCCGTCCACAGCCCCGGGCCGTATTTCCGGCGTCGTCATGGGGTGTATCGGCATGGATGCGGTGACCGTCTCCGCCACGGTCTGCCGGAAGGACCGAACCAGGCGCTGAACGATCGAATGCTGCTTGTCGCTGAACGTCAAAGGATCGATTGCGGCAAGCCTGCGTACGATGGCCAGCGCAGTGATCTGCGGCTCGCCAGCAAGCCAATTTTCGATCGTCGGGAGATAAGGATCGAGTTTTGACGGCATGCGAATGCGCTTCTTGTAGCGCCGTTTCGGCCGGCGGTGTGTGGCTCGTACCTCGATGGTCGTGGCCACCGTGCCAAGCGATCGTGCAAACACAAGCGGATCAGCCGGCGATACGCTGGCTGCCGTCGCAAGACCCCGCCTGCCGATCCGTTCGCCGAGTTCTTCCTGCGCTGCACGGATCTCGGCAAGCAGTAGCACGGGATCAAGAGTGCGGTATGCCGCGCGCAGACGGCGCTTGATCGCTGGTGCGAGTTTCGGATGCGCCAGCGCACGTTCATACGGTGTAGCGGGCGGATGATAGCGTTTGATGACCTTCGCGCCCTCGCGACGCTTCTCCTTGAGCTTGAACGACGGCTGGAAGAAGTTCACAAGCAGGCGCGCCGCCGCGTAGAGACGTGTCATCACGCACGCCGTCTGGACCCCATCGAAGCGTCCGTATCCGACGAGCCGCCGGACCACGGCGCCGTTCTTCTGTTCCACGAAAGCCTGATCGTTCTTCTTGTAGGCGCGCGAGCGTGTCACCTCGATCTTTTGCGTGCGGCACCAGGGCACCACGACATCGTTCATAAACGCGCTGTCGTTGTCGAAGTCGGCGCCGCGAATGAGCCAGGGAAACAGGTTCTGTGCGCGCTCCATGGCTCGCACGACGAGGCCGCTCTCGCGCGTCACCAGCGGCATGCATTCGGTCCAACCAGTCGCGACGTCGACCATCGTCAACGTCTGAATGAACGAGCCAGCCACGGATGTGCCGCCATGAGCCACCATGTCGACCTCACAGAACCCCGGCGGCGGATCGTGCCAGTCGTTGAACGTCCGGATCGGAACTTCACGCCGTACCGCCGAATAAAAGCCGACCCGCCGGCGCTTACCGCCGGCTGCGGCAATTTTGGTCTCGACCAGCAGGCGATCAATCGTGGCTGCGCTGACGCCGAGCACCAGCGCTCGATCGGCCTGGTCGAGCTTGAGCCTGCCATGCCGCTCCAGCGAAGGCAGCAACGTCGGAATCATTACCCTGAGCCGCTTGCCGCAGATCCGATCCGAGGCCTCCCACAGCGCCACCAGCGCATCCCTGACAGGCGCGCTGCCATAGGTCGGCCTTCGCTGCCGCCGGGCCTCAGGCGAAATTGCGCCATGGATCGCAAGCGCCCGAATCGCGTGCTTGCGATGCCAACCCGTCACCGCGCACAGTTCGTCGAGAATGCGCCCCTTCTCCGTCTGCCCTGCAGATCGATAGCGGTCTACCACCGCCGCCGTGATCTCGCGCCGCGCACCCATGCTGATCCGTCCTGCCATCGGCGAAACCGATCCGATTCGGTATCGCCGCTCCAATCCTGACGGTCAGTTCTCCGGTAACATTCTCGATGAGGCAATGCGTACCTCGGGATCGAGGTTGATGATGCACTTTCGATCTCGGAGTCACTTGAGATGTAAGCTCAAGCTCCCGTGCTGGCTTTGCGCTTGTGAAGGGCGTCGGGAGCGGCCGGCCGGTTTTTAAACCGGACATTCGCCCTGACCCGCTTTAGACGGGCCATAGGCAGTCACGGGTGATCTCATTCGGTTAACCTCGCCAAGAGCGAGACCGCCGGGAGGATTCCGGTTGGCCCGTTCAACGTGATCGAGGTCTCGGCTCTGGTCGATTAAACAACAACCGAACCCAGGCTGGTCGTGAAGAGCGAATTGAAGATCTATACTCAATTGACGTCGAGCACGTTGCGCGCCGCGATGGGACGATGCAAACTTTTGAGTGTCAGTTCGCCCACCGCTCGGCCTTCGTCCTTCCGTCGAGCGCGACGCGCACTTTGCTAGGCCGTCGCGTGCCTCAGCGCAAAGTCCCGCCGCAGGATTGACCACAGTCCCGGTGGCGCCGTATTTAGCGCGCCTTTGGAAACCAATGGCGCCAAGTTTTTCCATAGGCTATCCCGACGCCGAACCCGAGCTCGTGGCGTTGGCGCCGCCAATTGCTGGAGAATTCTGATAGGCGGCCGCGCATCGCGACCGCCGAAGATGACCATCAGCCCATCGCCGACAAATCTCTCGAGCGCGCAGCCCAGGCTTGCATGATACTCCTGCATCACCGCCGTCACCTCCTCTGGCTCGGCCGTTTCGGCAAAGGCCGTAAATCCCCGCAAGTCGCAAAAGACGATCGTCACCTGCCGGCGATGGGCTCGCCAAGGCGGCATCTGCGAGGACGAAAGGATCAGTTCCGCTATCCGCCGCCGCCAGAGTGTCACCCGATCGTGAAAAAACTAACAAAAAGGTCAGTTGAGTTGATATCAGGTCAAAAGAAATACTCCAGGTTGTCGCTCGTGCCTCACGAGCGTTCGGAATTTTCCGTTTCCAGAGGCGCTGCCACCTTCGCATGGGGTGGCCTGCCTGAAATCAGTGTGTCCTCGATCGGGGCGGGAGACGCGCGCCACGAAACTGGAGGAAACCATGGACGCGATGAGTCTGGATCACGACCATCATCACCATCATCACCATCACGACCAAGACAACCAGGAGGTCGCCTTCACGCAGACCAACCTGGTCGCGGATAGCCCGGAGACCCCTGGCGTCACCGCGACAACGACGATTGACCCCAATCTCATTAATCCCTGGGGCGTTTCCTACGGCCCAAGCGGGCCCTTTTGGGTCTCGGACAACGGCACGGGTGTAACGACCATCTATGATGGTGCCGGAATGCCGGCCGGGCCCAAGCTTGTCACGGTCGCGGCGCTCCCCGGCGAGGACCATTCCAGCCCCACCGGGCAGGTGTTCAATCCGGGAAGTGGTTTCGACCTCATCAAGGGTGACCCGACCAGCGCCTCGACGTTCATCTTCGCAACGGAGGACGGCACGATATCCGGCTGGAACAACAGCGTGGACCCCACAAGCTCGGTCATCAAGGTCGACAAGTCGGGCGACGGGGCCGTCTACAAGGGCCTCGCAATCGGCACCAATGACGATGGCACCTTCCTTTTCGCCGCAAATTTCAACAGCGGGAAGGTCGATGTCTTCGACCAGAACTTCAAGCAGGTGAACAGCTTCACCGATAAGCATCTTCCGCAGGGCTATGCGCCCTTCAATGTCCAGGTCCTCGATGACCATCTGTTCGTTACATTCGCGTTGCAGGATCCGGAAAAGCACGACGACGTTGCCGGCGCCGGCAACGGCTTTGTCGACGAGTTCGACCTGAAAGGTCACTTGATCCAACGGGTGGCATCGCACGGACCACTCGATTCTCCGTGGGGGCTTGCGATTGCACCCTCTGGTTTTGGAGCGCTGTCCGGCGATCTTCTTGTCGGAAATTTCGGTGACGGCACGATCAATGCCTTCGATCTGAAAGACGATCACTTCGAAGGCAAGTTGCTCGACGCCAATGGCGCTCCAATCACCATTGGTGATCTCTGGGCGCTCGTTCCCGGCAGCACTGCCAACGCCGCTCCCAACAAGATCTTCTTTACAGCCGGCGTGGAGAACGAAGCGCAAGGGCTCTTTGGCAGCCTGACGGCGACCCCTGAACCGGATCGGTCCGCCATGTCGATGCCGGGCTCGCATCCGCACGGCTGAGGACGCTGCCATCGACCGATGGCGTTTGGCTTTGCCCGCTGCAAGGATGTTGCGCACGGCATCACGGGTAACTTTGGAATAGGGACGTGCAAGCTTCGGTCGAAGCCTGAAGTAGCGATGGCGCGCGCGACGCAAAGGGACCGCTCGTGGAGATATTGGGCGGGCAGTCTTTCGATTTGAACACCCGTAGCCGGGGATTGGTAGCCGAGACCAATCCCGGGAACGCGCGTCGTGTGGTGAAGAACCGTGTGCTCCGCGATAACAGCGCTTCGGATGCCGAGATGCACCCGCGCCTGCAGGCTGTGATCAATGCGGCCCGATTCCATGGCATGGCGCTCGACCCGCTGGAGTTTCCCCGCATTCGCGGCGAGCAAATGCCATCCGCTGCGGCACTCTCCGCCTGGCTACAGAACGCCGGCATGTGGGCGCGAGCGGTCCGGCTGCGGTGGCATCACCTGATGCGGTTGCAGGACGCCGGGCCGGTGGTGCTGCTGTTCAAGGATGGCGGGGCCGGATTGCTGGTCCGAGCGAATGCCGAACACAACGTGGTCATCCTCAAGGATGCTCGCGCGGCCGGGAGCGAGTGCGAAGTTGCCGTGGACAGGCTGCGGCTGCAGCAGGTCTGGTCGGGCGAGGCAGTCCTGCTGCGTGCCGCGCGCGGCCAGCCGGACGCCGACAGACCGTTTGGCCTGAGTTCGCTCGCGAGGCTGGTTCTGCAGGAAAAGCGATCGTTGCGCGATGTGGGACTTGCGTCGCTGACGCTGAGCTTCCTGACGATCTTTCCGCCATTGCTGGTCATGAGCGTGGTGGACAAGGTTCTGACCCACAATAGCTACTCGACGCTTGCGCTGCTTGGTGCACTCCTCGCGATCGCGGCGGTTTTCGAGGTTCTTCTCGGTTACGCCCGCCGGCTGATCGTTCTCATCGTCGGCACGCGAATTGACACAAAGTTGAACCTGCACGTCTTCAACCGCGTATTACGGCTTCCGCTTGACTATTTCGAGCGGCACCCTGCCGGCGAAACGATGCACAAGATCGTGGAAGTCTACAAGGTCCGCGAATTTCTGACCGGCAAGCTGCTGACCACGTTCCTCGATTTGACGACGCTCGTCGTGCTGCTGCCGTTCCTGTTTTTCCTCAATACCTTCCTGGCGTGGCTGGTTCTGGCCTGCGCGGCCTCGATCATGCTGGTCATCCTTGCTTTTCTGCGGCCGCTGCGGGGTGTGTTTGCCAGGGTGGTTCGTGCCGAAACCGAGAAGGCAGCGGCCCTGGGCGAGACCGTTTTCGGCATCAAGACGATTAAATCGCTCGCACTGGAGCCGCAGCGCAGGGCATTGTGGGATGCGCGCGTCGCCGATGCTGCGACATGGCGCCTTGCATTCGGCAAGCTGACGAACTGGCCACAGACAATCGTCGCCCCGATCGAACGGTTCATGTCGGTCGGTATTGTGTTGGTAGGCGCCTACATGGCACTGTCGGACAATACCGGCTATGCGGTCGGTGCGCTATTCGCCTTCATGATGCTCAGCATGCGCGTGGCTCAGCCGCTCGTCGGGCTGGCGCGCCTGATAGAGGATTATCAAAGCGTAGCAGCCGCGGTCGGCGAAGCCGCCTCCGTGCTGAACCGTCCGCCGGAGGCGGAGGCCGTGTTTGGCGGGCTGCTGCCGCGGTTTGCCGGCGCCATCTCGTTCGAGGATGTCAGCTTCACCTATGAGGGCACCAAGATTCCGGCGCTCGACCGCGTAAGTTTTGACGTGCCGGCCGGCACGATGCTCGGCATCGTCGGGCGCAGCGGATCCGGAAAGTCGACGTTGACGCGGCTGTTGCAGGGGATCAACCGCGACTACAGCGGCTTCCTGAAGATCGACGGCAACGATGTGCGCGAGATCAATCTACGTCACCTGCGCCAGAGCTTCGGCGTGGTTCTGCAGGAGAACTTTCTGTTCCGCGGCTCGATACGCGACAACATCATCGCCGGTCGGCCCGGGCTGACACTGGGCGACGTTGTGCTCGCCGCGCGCCTCGCCGGTGCTGAGGAGTTCATCGAGCGCATGCCGAATGGCTACGAGACACTGATCGAGGAAGGCTCGCCGAACGTTTCAGGCGGACAGCGACAGCGGCTTGCGATTGCGCGCGCATTGATCAGCGATCCGCGAATCCTGATCCTGGATGAGGCGACCAGCGCGCTGGATCCAGAGAGCGAAGCGCTATTGAACGCCAATTTGCTTCGCATCGCGCGCGGCCGGACGATGGTGCTCGTCTCGCATCGCCTGTCGTCCCTGGTCGACTGTGATCAGATCCTGGTCCTGGAAAGTGGCAAGGCTGTCGACCTCGCGCCGCACCCCTTGCTCCTCGAACGCTGTGCCATCTATCGCCAGCTCTGGATGCAGCAGAGCCGCCATCTCGACAGCCAAAGGCGATCTCATTCGGCTCTTACTCACTCGCCCGCCCGGCGCAACTAGCGGAGCTTTGCAATTGATGTTCGCATTACAGCATCGCGGCGGGCAGGGTAGCGAACGTCAAATACGTTCCACTGTTCTTACGATCCGACCGGAAGATACGACGCTTCCGGCGATCCTGGAATTCCAGTCGCCGACCGCGGCCATCGTTGCCGCCCCTGTCCCGCCTGCGGCGCGCCGCACGATCTGGATGATTGGCATCATGTTCGCCGCCTGCATCACGGCGATGTGGCTGATCCCGATCGACAGGGTTGTGACCGCGCAGGGAAAGGTGGTCTCTCAGGCGCCGATGGTGGTCGTGCAACCACTGGAAACATCGATCGTCCGCTCGATCGATGTGACTGAAGGGCAAAGCGTCCACGCCGGCGACGTGCTTGCCCGGCTTGATCCGACGTTCGCCAGCGCCGATGTCGGCGCGCTGCAAGCCCAGGTCTCCAGCCTTCAAGCCGAGGTGGCACGCATGCAGGCCGAGGTGGAGGAACGGACATTCCAATATTTCGGCGATGATCCACCGATGTTGCTGCAGGCCGCGATCTACGCGCAGCGTGCGTCGGAACGGAAATCGAAGCTGGAATTCTATCGTCAGAAGATCGATGCCCTGGCATCAACGGCGGCGCGGTCCACCGCGGATACATCAACTTTCCGCGAACGGCTTGCCGTCGCGCAAACAGTGGAAGCCATGCGCAAGAAATTGGAGGCACTGCAAGTCGGCAGCCAGCTTAATGCGTTGATCGCAACCGACAGCCGCCTTGAGGTCGAGCGCGGTCTGTCCACGGCCATCAACACGGGTGAGAGTGCGAAGGCCGAACTCGCCGCCATGATTGCCGAGCGCGACGGCTTTGTTCAGAATTGGCGCGTCCAGATCGCCGAGGCGCTGTCGGAAGCATCCAGAAAGTTGAGCGATGCCAGGGAGCAGTTGAGCAAGGCGCTGTTGCGGCGCCAGTTGGTCGAGTTGCACGCCGACCAGGATGCGACGGTCCTGACGATTGCCAAGGCTTCCAGGGGCTCGGTGCTGCAAGCGGGCGACCAACTGCTCACGCTAATGCCTGCCGATGCGCCGCTCGAGATCGAGGCGAACATTGCTGGGCGTGATCACGGCTTCGTTCACGTCGGCGCGGCGGTCGCGGTCAAGTTCGATACGTTTCCATCGACACAGTACGGCTTGGCGTACGGAACGGTCCGCACCGTCAGCGCCGACAGCTTTACCGCGCAGGATGGCACAAAAAGCCGCTCCGGCTCGGTTCCCGTGAACCCTGCCAACGCCGAGCCCTTCTATCGTTCACGCATCACCCTCGATCGGTTGATGCTGCACGATCTTCCGGCTGGTTTCCACATCATGCCCGGCATGCCGGTTGCCGCCGACATCAAGGTCGGCAAGCGTACAGTCATGGCCTACCTGCTTGGGCGAATTCTGCCTGTAATGTCAGAGGGGATGCGGGAACCGTGATACGCACCAACGAAGAGACCAGGAGCCGCAAGAATGCTCGTCGAACGCGGTTGAGTCTTCTCGATCGTGTCATCAGCCTGATATCGGCATCGGCAGCACTGCGGCGAGCGATCCACCTGAACAAGCAGTCCCGCTCGGGGCAGGCCTTTACGCTGTACGGCCGTGCCGCCAACGCCGGGATTGCAGAGGCCGAATACCGGATCGGGCGCTGCTATCTGGAAGGTTCCGGCGTCCCGGTCAGCCTCGCCGAGACCGTTCGCTGGCTCACGCGCGCCGCGGCTCAGGACCACGTCGAGGCGCAGTGGTTGCTCGCCGCGCTGTACATCAACGGCTCAGGCATCTCGAGGAACCAGCAGCAAGCCATTGCAGGCGAGTTCAGCGTGACAAGCCTATTCTCAGGCGAGATGGCGCTAGAACCCGACTTTGCGGCAGCGGAAAAATGGGCGCGGCGGGCAGCCGAGCATGGCTCCGCGGACGGACAGGCTGTGCTT
>Ga0207699_10000145_pt1 | contig 46647 bp, 38 predicted proteins | sample LARL51metaG_FD_184344 | JGI IMG/M metagenome (GOLD analysis project Ga0207699, IMG submission 184344) | Corn, switchgrass and miscanthus rhizosphere microbial communities from Kellogg Biological Station, Michigan, USA - LAR L5-1 metaG... | ecosystem: Host-associated > Plants > Roots >...
GTCGAGCGCAGCCACGCTGACCTGCGAGGGCGCCTGCACCGGCGGCCAGCCCAGCATCGAGCCGATCCCGATGACCAGGGCCGCGGCCACCGCGCCCGAAAACGGCGCGATCACCCAGGGCGAGATCCCGGCACGCGGCGGCGGCGAAATCGGCGCGGCGGCCTCGCGCGGCGGCTCGGCCTCAGCGTCGTCCTTAGGATCCGCGCCGCCTTCCGGCGCGGCGGCGGCCTCGGTTTCGGGCGCCGGCTCGGTCTTCACCTCCGACGCTTCGAGGTCGATGGTCGGAGGCGGGCGCTTGACCCGTCCGGCCTCCGGCACGGATCCTCCTTGTTCGAGCGTATCTTCGGCCATCGCCTCGGGTTCCCTAAATCGACAACAGAGCTGTTCCGGATTCGGCCCGCCCTCTTACGCCATTCGGCGGCGCAACGCACGAGGACTGATGAGGTAGCCTTCGCAGCACGCCGCATGTCGTGACGTGCCACAGTTAAAGTTATGACAAGATTTGCATTTTTATTGCTGCCCGTCACGCCGACCGTTCCAGGGCGGCGAGCAGCGCGGTTTCGCTCGGCGTGCCTGCGACCATGACGCGGGCCGCGCCGGCCTCGTGCAGGACCTGCGCGACGGCCTTCGATATGCAGCATTGCGCGACCGCCAGCGCCGAGATTTCGATGCCGTCCGCCCGCGCGGCCTGCAGAAAGGCCTGGGCGCTGCGGGCCGAATAATGCAGCACGGCGTCGATCCGGCCCGCCGCGAAGGCGGTGCGGACCGCCTCCGGCAGGCGATCCATGGCCACCATGCGGTAAACGACCCGGCTGGTCACCTCGACGCCATGGGCGCCGAGCTCGGCGACGAGGTCGCCTGCGACGGTTTCACCGGCAAGATGCAGCAGCGGCCCCGCTTTCACCCGCCGGGCGCGGATGTGACCCAGCACCAGGTCGCGCAGCGCGGCCGCATCGCCATCGGCCGAAAACACCTTTCCGAACCCGGCGCGGCGGGCGGCGGCCGCACTGTGCTCGCCGACCGCGAACAGCGGCAGCTTTGACAGCGCATGGCCCTTGAGCTGCGGTTCGACCGCGCGCAGCGCATTGGCCGAGGTGACGAGGACCGCGGCGGCCTCGGCCTCGAAGGCTGCCGGCAGCGGCACGGCCTCGAACCGCAGCACCGGCGCCAGCAACGGCTCGAGCCCCCGCGCGCGCAAGGCGGCGGCGGTGGTCTCGCTGTCGGGATAGGGCCGCGTCACCAGGACCGCCATCGAAACTCGCTCGCCTCTCGATTCCATCCGACCCGATCGGACGATTGCATGCCATGCGCCGGGAGTGTTACGCGAAGGCCAACCGAAACGCTGCTTTCGCCGCCAACGCAAGGGCTCACATTGGACAAGGACAAACGGTCGCTGGTGCTCGGCATCGAGACCACCTGCGACGAGACCGCCGCCAGCGTGGTGGAGCGGGCCGCCGACGGCTCGGGGCGGATCCTGTCCAATGTCGTGCACTCTCAGACCGAGGAACATGCCGCCTATGGCGGCGTGGTTCCGGAGATCGCGGCGCGTGCCCATGTCGACCTGCTCGACGGCATCGTGGCGAGCGCGATGAAGGAGGCCGGCGTCGGGTTCGGACAATTGTCTGGCGTCGCGGCCGCCGCCGGCCCCGGCCTGATCGGCGGCGTCATCGTCGGCCTGACCACGGCCAAGGCGATCGCGATGGTCCACGGCACGCCGCTGATCGCGGTCAATCATCTCGAGGCGCATGCGCTGACCCCGCGCCTGACCTGCGCGCTCGCCTTTCCCTATTGCCTGTTCCTGGCCTCCGGCGGCCACACCCAGATCGTCGCGGTGGCCGGCGTCGGCAATTATGTCCGGCTCGGCACCACGCTCGACGACGCCATCGGCGAAGCCTTTGACAAGGTCGCAAAAATGCTCGGCCTGCCCTATCCCGGCGGGCCGCAGGTCGAGCGGGCGGCGGCCGGCGGCGATCCCATGCGGTTCGAGTTTCCGCGGCCGATGCTCGGACGGAAGGATGCAAACTTTTCGCTGTCCGGCCTGAAGACCGCGGTGCGCAACGAGGCGAGCCGGCTGACGCCGCTCGATGCAAGGGCGATCAGCGATCTCTGCGCCGGCTTTCAGGCTGCGGTGCTGGAGTCGGTCGCCGACCGCCTCAAGGTCGGCATAAAGCTGTTCGGCGAGAAATTTGGACCGCCCCGCGCACTGGTCGCGGCCGGCGGCGTTGCCGCCAACCAGGCGATCCGCGGCGCCTTGCAGGATGTCGCGGCCGAGGCGCAGACCACGCTGATCATCCCGCCGCCGGCGCTGTGCACCGACAATGGCGCCATGATCGCCTGGGCCGGCGCCGAGCGGCTGGCGCTCGGCATGACGGATCAGATGGACGCGCCGCCGCGGGCACGCTGGCTGCTCGACGCCAACGCGACAGCGCCGGCGAAATTTGCGAACACGAGGGCGGGGTTTTGATTGAAGGCCATGCGTTGACAACCGCGAGCGAAAACTCTTTCCGCGCGTTCGGTGCCTGCCTCTCCCCGCCTGCGGGGAGAGGTCGGATCGCATCCTCGGATGCGATCCGGGTGAGGGGCACTCTCCGTGCGTCTGGTGTTTCCTTGCATTGCTCCGATCGAAAGGGCCCCTCACCCCAACCCTCTCCCCGCAAGAGCGGGGAGAGGGAGCGCAGCTGAGTTCGGGAGATGCCGTCCCTCCAAACCGTTGCAGTCATCGGTGCGGGCGCCTGGGGCACGGCGCTAGCGACCGTCGCCGCGCGCGCCGGGCGGAGCGTGACGCTCTATGCCCGCGACGACGATCACGCCGCGCGGATCATCGCCAACCGGGAAAATCCGCGGCTGCCGAGCATCGCGCTTTCGGCCGATATAGCCGTGACCTCCGACCTTGCGCAGGCCGCACAGGCGCAGATCATCCTCGTCGTGACGCCGGCGCAGCATCTGCGCGGTGCAATGGATGCGCTGGCCCCTCACCTTGCCGCCGGCACGCCCATCATCGCCTGCGCCAAGGGGATCGAGTACGGCACCCACAAATTCATGACCGACGTGATCGCCGAGGCAGCACCTCGCGCGCGGCCCGCGATCCTGTCCGGCCCGAGCTTTGCCGACGACGTCGCACGCGGCTTGCCGACGGCCGTGACGCTGGCGGCCAGGGACGACGCGCTCGCGGCCTCGTTGGTGCAGGCGCTGGGCTCGCCGACCTTCCGGCCCTATCATTCGACCGACGTGCGCGGCGTCGAGATCGGCGGCGCGGCCAAGAACGTGCTGGCGATCGCGGCCGGCATCGTGGTCGGCAAGAAGCTCGGCGCCTCGGCGCAGGCTGCGCTGACGACGCGCGGCTTTGCCGAACTGTCGCGCTTCGGCCGCGCGTTCGGCGCGCGCAGCGAAACGCTGGTCGGGCTGTCCGGCCTGGGCGACCTGATCCTGACCTGCTCGACATCGCAATCGCGCAATTTCGCCGCCGGCCTCGCGCTCGGCCGCGGCAAACCGCCGCCGCCCGGCAAGCTCGCCGAGGGCATTTCGACCGCACCGGTGCTGGTCGAACTCGCCGCGCTCCACCACGTTGAAATGCCCGTCGCCGGCGCGGTGGCAAGAATCCTCGCCGGCCGCCTTTCGATCGACGCCGCGATCGAGGGCCTGCTCTCGCGCCCGTTCAAGGCCGAGTGAACATGACGGCCGCGCGATAAGTCGCGCTTCACGCTGCGCGCACGCCGTAATAGCGTGGCCGCGAACCGGGACACGCCGGTCGTTCAAAACAGAAAGTTTTCGGGGGAACGCATGCGCAAGTTCCAACACGCCATCCTGGCGATCAGCATCACGCTGGCGCTGGCCACCGCGGCCCGCGCGCAATCCGCCGCCTCATACGACGATCTCGCCAAGAGCGAGGCCGCCGCGAATGCCGAGAACGGCAAGCGCGTCGCGCCGGGCAAGACCATGGGCAACCCGCCCCAGGAGGTCAGCTCCGAAATGGAGGCGCTGATCGGCGCGCCCTACCCGCCGCATTTCAATGCCGACCCCAAGACGCCGGCGGAATGGAAGGAGCTGATCGAGCGCCGCGCCAAGCTTGCGATCGCCAATGTTCCGGCCATGAAGCAAAAGCTCGGCGTCAAGGTCGAGGAGACCAAAATCGCCGGCGTGCATTGCTTCATCGTGACGCCGGCAAAGATCCCGCCGGAGAACCGGCGGCGCATCCTGGTTCACGTCCATGGCGGCGGCTATGTGTTCGGCCCCGGCGAGGCCGCGCTGCCGGAAGCGATCATGATGGCGGGCTTTGGCGGCTTCAAGGTGATCTCGGTCGATTACCGGATGCCGCCGGACTTTCCCTATCCCGCCGCGATGGACGACGCGATGGCGGTGTGGAAGGACACGGTGAAGCGGCATGACCATCGCCGCATCGCGATCTTCGGCACCTCCACCGGCGGCGCCATGACGCTGGCGATGGTGTTGCGCGCCAAGGACGAAAAGCTGCCGCTGCCGGGGGCGATCGCGCCGGGCACGCCGTGGTCCGACATCGACAAGGTCGGCGACAGCTACGCCAGCAATGAATGGGTCGACAACGTGCTGGTCACCTGGGACGGCTGGCTCGGCCGCGCGGCAAAGCTCTATGCCAACGGGACGGACCTCAAGACTCCCTACATCTCGCCGATCTATGGCGACTTCAAAGGTTTTCCGCCGACCATTCTGACCACGGGAACGCGCGATTTGTTCCTCTCCAACACGGTGCGCACGCATCGCAAGCTGCGCCGCGCCGGGGTGGTCGCCGATCTCAATGTCTATGAGGGGCAGTCGCACGCCCAGTACCAGTTCAACGTCAGTGCCCCGGAGACCAAGGAAGCGTTCACCGACATCGCAAAATTCTTCGACAAATATCTCGGGGAGTGAGAGCCATGACGACAACGCGCAATTTCGTCATTTCGTCATGGCCGCGCTTGTCGCGGCCATCCACGTCTTGAATAATGTGACCCGCGGCAAAGACGTGGATGGCCGGCATGAAGCCGGCCATGACGAGCGGAGAGTTTGACGTCATGAACTACTGGCTGGTGAAATCCGAACCCTCCACCTGGTCGTGGGACCAGCAGGTCGAAAAGGGAGCCAAGGGCGAGGCCTGGACCGGCGTGCGCAACTTCACCGCGCGGCAGAATCTCGTGAACATGAAGAAGGGCGACAAGGCGTTCTTCTATCATTCCAACGAGGGCAAGGAGATCGTCGGCATCGCCGAGATCATCAAGGAGGCCTATCCCGACCCGACCGACAAGACCGGCAAATTCGTCTGCGTCGACATCAAGGCCGACAAGCCGATGCCGAAATCCGTGACGATGGCCGCGATCAAGGCCGACAAGAAACTCTCCGACATGGCGCTGGTGAAATATTCGCGGCTGTCGGTGCAGCCGGTGACGTCGGAGGAATGGAAGCTCGTCTGCAAGATGGGCGGGCTCTAGCCCTGCGATGTTGCAAGACCCTCGTGGTGAGGAGCCGCGCCTGCGCGGCGTCTCGCACCATGAGGCCCGACCTGACAACCGGCCTCATCCTTCGAGACGCGCGCGAAGAGCGCGCCCTCAGGATGAGGGAAGACAGCCGATCATGGCGCGGCAAGATTGACTTCGCAGGTACCCCAAAACCTTTTCGTCCGTGGAATCCCCTTCTCCGGGTCGGTTCAGCGGAAAATTTATAAAATGAGGCTCTACTCCGGCACGGTGCGGGAAACGGCACGAGGGAGAGAGAGCTTTTGGAACCGGCCGCCGGCAGTCAGAACGCGATGCCGCTCGACGATACGTCGCGCGTGGCGATCACGCCTGCGCTCGAGGCCGAGACCGAACTGCTGTTGTCACAGCGCACCCGCGAGATCCGCTTCTCGCCCGAGATGATGCGGGCCTATCGCAAGAAGGACTGGCCGCAGCGCAGCAAGATTGCGCGCGCCTGGATGGTCTGGGTGGGGCTGATCAGCATGGCCTTCGTCCCGCTCAGCCTGCTGCTGGCGCCCGGCGCCCTCTGGCTCACCACCCTGATCAGTGGGCTTCTGGTCCCGGCGATGCACGGCTGCGGGTATCTGGTCTGGCGCAAGCCCCGCAGCGCCGCCGTCGAGGGCGCCTCGCTGGTGATGCTGGTTGGCGGCGTCATGCTGGCCTACGGCGCGCTGGCCGTCGCGGCCGGCGGCAGCGACTATGAGCGCTTCCTGATCTCCATCCTGTACGTGACCACGATCGCAATCGTGGTGTTCAACGTCGACTACATCTGGACGCTGGCTTTGATGGCCTGCTCCACGACGATCTTTTTGGGTTTCGAGCTGTTCAATCCCGCGGTCGACCTCAAGGAGGCGATCGGAACCTCGGTGTTCTTCGGAATCGGAATCTATGCATCGACCATCGCGCGGAAAACCCAGGCGATCCTCGCCAAGAAGGCATTCTTGCTGTCGCTGCGCAACCAGTACCGCAGCGACGCGCTGAAGAGCGCAAACCATCAGCTGGAGATCCTGGCAACGCGCGACCCGCTCACCGGGCTCGGCAATCGCCGCTCCGCGACCGATCTGATCGAGCGGCTGTGGCGCGATCCGGCGAGCCCGAAAGACCACGTCGCCTTCATCATGGCCGATATCGATTCCTTCAAGCGGCTGAACGACACCGCCGGTCACGCCGCCGGCGACGAGTGCATCCGCCGCGTGGCGAACACGATCGAGGCCTCGGTGCGGCAGGGTCATGACGCCGTGTTCCGCTATGGCGGCGAGGAATTTCTGATCGTGCTGGTCCATGCCACGCCCGACCTCGCCTGGACCATCGCGCAACGCATCCGCAGCGCCGTGGAAGCACTCGCCATCGTCAATCCCGGGATCCATGGCGCCGACGGGTTTGCCGGCCGCATCACCATCAGCCTCGGCATCGCCTTCGCGCAGGACGATGCCGCGCCGGAAACCGTCGCGAAATGGGCCGACGACGCGCTCTACGACGCCAAGCACGCCGGCCGCAACGCGGTGTTTTTTGCGAGCGCCCGCGCGCTCGCCGACGAGGTGGATCACACCCAGCCCGTCGCGGCAAAGGCGGGATGATTTCGGCGCGAACTGTCCCGAACCGAACGAATGCAGGGTGGGCAAAGGCGCTCTTGCGCCGTGCCCACCACCACTCCGCTCGAGTTATGCTCAGTGGTGGGCACGCCATCTGTCGCGCATAGGCGCCCGATGGCTTTACCCACCCTGTAAAACTTCATCGACGTCAGAGGTTGACGCCTTTCTTGCGCAATTCCTCGATCATGCGCTGCCGGATATCGACGGCCACCGATTGGCCGAACTTGCTACCGGCCGTCATCAGCTCCTGGGTCACGGTCGGCGTTTTCTGGAGCAATTTCTGGCCGATCTCCGACTTGTAGAACTCGTTAAGCGCGTGCAGGTCATCGGAAGAAAAATTCCTCGCATAGATGATCACCGCCGCTTCGACGATCTCCGACGCCCGGGCCTGAAACCCGTTCGCGATCATGGGGGCCAAGGCGTCATATTCCCGTTCGACTTCGGCCCGGCCCTGAACGACGGTGGCCTTCATGTTCTTGATCACGGCGGGAAGGATGGCCTTGAGCTGGTCGTCGACATGCATGGTCGCGACCAGCTCCCGTGCCGCTGCGAGCGCCTCCGGTGACGGCGATTGAGCCTGTGCCAGTCCCGTGGCCAGCAGCAGGTGCAACGCGGCCCCGCCAGCCAGCCGAACGATTTTACCAATCATGACGCCCCCCATCGCATGCCCCATGCGAATTAGTCGCGGTGCTTAGATGTTCCGGTGTATAAGGTCGCAACTCTGCCTTCAACATCCCCCGGGTTGTGCTCGCGACTGCCGCCGCCCGCGACGACAATTCAGAGCGAATTGCAAGAACCTGTAAAAGCCACGGCGCCGAGCCGACAAGTCAGCCATGCGCAAACTGCCCGTCGCGCCAATCTGCCGCAGACCGCGTGTTCTGATTTACGGAATCGGACTTGACTCTTCCAGAAATCAGAAGCATGATGCGCCCGTCCCGTGGACGCACGAGGGGCGTTTCGCGATCGTCACGAACGTTGGCCATGAGGATGCGATGGACGCACCGGATCGCAGCGCGTTTTTGCGCGCCGACGAACGAGCCGATGCGGACGGCGAAGTCGTGTGGTCCTGACACCCCGACGCTGGTGTCAAGTCTTGCGGTGACGAACCGCGGGATGACGGGGGCAAGAAAGCCCGGTCCCCGGGGAGAGCACGTATAAGCCGTAACACCGTTGCGCAGGGAAGGCCGGATGTTCGGCCAATCCCGTGGTAACTGCCGCCTGCTTTTTTTTACTGCAGGCGGGCCATGGGTGCGGCCTGCACCCGGCCTTCCCTGCGCCCTCTTGATTTCGAGGGTGCGAGACTGATGCACAACTCGGGCACAGCGTGCCGCGGGAAGGTCTCGTCGTGTTCACTCCGTCATTGCTTCGTCGCTTCGCGCCTCGCAATGACGGAGCAATCAGGACTCAGTGTCATCCCGGACAAGCGAGCGACGCGGCGCATGCGCCGCGGGAGCGAGTGCAGATCCGGGACCCACCGCGTGATGTCACAGGAGCAACGCCATGGCTGGTGCTCACGCACGAACGCCTGTGGTTAGGGGTCCCCGCGTTCGCGGGGACGACAGCGGAGGGAGCCTGCGCTACACCGCCGCGGCCATCACCACCTGCGCCAGCAGCTGCTCGCGCCGGGTCTGCGAGCGCTGGCCTTTCATGGTCGCGGCAAAGCGCTCCAGAATGCCGTCCTCGAACGCGGTGACGATGGTGTCATGGACATAGCTCTTGCGGCAGATCGCCGGCGTGTTGGCGAGCTCGCCGGCCGCCGCGCGCACCGCCTCCAGCACCTGCCGCTTGCGCCCGTGGGCGGACGCCGCCGGCGTCACCCGCGACAACGATTCCAGCGCGACGGCGGAAGCCATCAGGGTGCGAAAATCCTTCAGCGAAATCTTGATGCCGGCGATCTCGCGCAGGAACGCATTGACCTGCACCGTGGACACCGCGCGGACCACGCCTTGCGCGTCGCGATACTGGAACATGCGCTTGCCCGGCACCGTGCGCAGCACGCCGATCGCGCGCACCAGTTTTGCGGCGTTGCATTCCTTGCGCACCGCCTTGCCGCCCTTGGCCTTGAAGGTCAGCACCAGGCTGTCGTCTTCCAGCATCACGTTGGATTTCAACAGCGTCGCGGCGCCGCGCGTGCCGTTCAGCCGCGCATAGGACTCGCTGCCCGGGCGGATCGCGGTGCGCGCGATCAGCTCGATCACGGCGGCAAGCGCGAATTCGCGGGTCGGCTCCTCGCCCGAAAGATGGGCGGTGACCTTGCGCCGGATTTTTGGCAGTGCGCCGACAAGCTTGGCCAGCCGATGCGCCTTGCGGTGCTCGCGGACCTTTTCCCAATCGGCGTGATAGCGGTATTGCAGCCGGCCCGCGGCATCGACCCCGACCGCCTGCAGATGCGAGGCCGGATCGACCGCATAGCGCACCTCGCGATAGGCCGGCGGCACCGCCATCGCATGCAGGCGGCGGATGGTTTTGGCGTCGCGGATATGGGCGCCGTTGGCGCGGACGAAGGCGTAGCCCTTGCCGCGCTTGATGCGGCGGATGGTCAGTTCGTTCTGCTCGCCGAGCTTCAGCCCGAGCTCCCGGGCAAGCGTCTCGACCGAGGCGGGCGCGGCCAGGCCGGCGCCGCTCTTCTTCAGGTCGATCTTCGCGGGATCAATCTTTCGCCTCTGCCTTGGCGAGGGCGCAGGCGGCCATTGCCCGAGCGCCTTCGCCAAGGCGACGTCAGGGTCGGCTTTGCCGCTCCGCTTTGTCTCGTAATTGAGCTGATCCATCACGAATCAAAAACCGGGTTCGCACACCTGTTGTTCGCCTCAACCCGGCTTTTTTACGATTCTTGCCGGCGGACCTGTGGCCCGGGGAGGCCATTTAGGGGGTTCGATCCCCAAAGGCGAGTCCCCTGGACCGAAAATGGTCTCATATTACCGTTGAAGCCGATCTTAGGACTAATGCGGAGCAACGGAGTCACGTTCCGTTCCCCTTTTGGCGGAGAGGCAGGAGCGAGACGAGCGGCCGTGTGGAGATGGCGTTGGATCGGGCCAAGCGGGCGGTGCGCTCCCTCCCCCCTTGCGGGGGAGGGCCGGGGAGGGGGCGCCACACGACGAACTGAGTCCGGGGACCCCCACCCCCGATCCCTCCCCGCAAGGGGGAGGGGAGCGCACCACCGATGTGGCGCCATCCAGGTTGTCTCGTCGGCGCGCGCTCCATCGCATCACTTTGATCTCGCGCAGAGGGCCGCTTGGCCGAAGGTCCTATTTGTTCCCTTGTCGCCGCCGATTAGCTCAACGCATAATCGTCAAAACGCCAAGGATGCATTCGAACAGCCGGGTCTCACCGGCCGGATGGTTGTGGAGGGTAAAAATGTCCGAGAAGATCTACGACGTGTCAGCGGAATGGTCGAAGCGCGCCTGGGTCGATCAGGCCAAATATCAGAAGATGTACGCGGACTCGATCAAGGATCCGAACGCCTTCTGGGCCGAGCAGGCCAGGCGGCTGGACTGGATGAAATTCCCGACCAGGATCGAGAACACGTCGTTCGCGCCGGGCAACGTCTCGATCAAATGGTTCGAGGATGGCGTGCTCAACGTCGCCTGGAACTGCATCGACCGGCATCTCCACACGCGGGCCAACCAGACCGCGATCATCTGGGAAGGCGACGACCCCTCGCAATCCCGCCACATCACCTACAAGGAGCTGCACGACGAGGTCTGCCGGATGGCCAACATCCTGCGCACCCGTAACGTCAAGAAGGGCGACCGCGTCACCATCTACCTGCCGATGATCCCGGAGGCGGCCTATGCGATGCTGGCCTGCGCGCGGATCGGCGCCATCCATTCGGTGGTGTTCGCGGGCTTTTCGCCTGACTCGTTGGCGCAGCGCATCAGCGACGCGAAATCGAAGATCGTCATCACCGCCGACGAAGGCCTGCGCGGCGGCCGCAAGGTGCCGCTGAAGGCCAATGTCGACGCGGCGCTGGCCAAGACCGAAGGTGTCGACTGGGTGGTCGTGGTCAAGCGCACCGGCGGCAAGGTCGACATGAACCCCTCGCGCGACCTCTGGTACCACGACGCCGCGCAGATGGTGACGACCGAGTGCAAGCCTGAGCACATGCATGCGGAAGACCCGCTGTTCATTCTCTACACCTCGGGCTCGACCGGCCAGCCGAAGGGCGTGCTACACACCACGGGCGGCTATCTGGTCTACGCCGCGATGACGCATCAATACGTGTTCGACTATCACGATGGCGACATCTACTGGTGCACCGCCGACGTCGGCTGGGTCACCGGCCACACCTACATCCTCTATGGTCCGCTCGCCAACGGCGCGACCACGCTGATGTTCGAGGGCGTGCCGAACTATCCGGACAATTCCCGCTTCTGGAACGTCGTCGACAAGCACAAGGTCAACATCTTCTACACCGCGCCGACCGCGATCCGCGCGCTGATGCAGGGCGGCGACGAGCCGGTGACGAAAACCTCGCGCAAATCGCTCCGGCTGCTCGGCAGTGTCGGCGAGCCGATCAATCCGGAAGCCTGGGAGTGGTATCACCGCGTGGTCGGCGAGGATCGCTGCCCGATCGTCGACACCTGGTGGCAGACCGAGACCGGCGGCATCCTGATCACGCCGTTACCGGGCGCGATCAAGCTGAAGCCGGGCTCGGCGACGCTGCCGTTCTTCGGCGTGGTGCCGGAGATCGTCGATGCCGACGGCAAGGTGCTGGAGGGTGAGACGACGGGCAATCTCTGCCTGACGCGCTCCTGGCCCGGGCAGATGCGCACGGTCTATGGCGATCATGCCCGCTTCGAGCAGACCTATTTCTCGACCTACAAGGGCAAGTATTTTACCGGCGACGGCTGCCGGCGCGACGCCGACGGCTATTACTGGATCACCGGCCGCGTCGACGACGTCATCAACGTCTCGGGCCATCGCATGGGCACCGCCGAGGTCGAAAGCGCGCTGGTGGCGCATGCCAAGGTCTCGGAAGCCGCCGTGGTCGGCTATCCGCACGACATCAAGGGCCAGGGCATCTATGCCTATGTGACCTTGATGGCGGGCACCGAGCCGAGCGAGGAGCTGCGCAAGGAGCTGGTCGCCTGGGTGCGCAAGGAGATCGGGCCGATCGCCTCGCCGGATCAAATTCAGTTCGCCCCGGGCCTGCCGAAAACGCGCTCGGGCAAGATCATGCGACGCATCCTGCGCAAGATCGCCGAGGACGAGCCGGGCGCGCTCGGCGACACCTCGACGCTGGCCGATCCCGCCGTGGTCGACGATCTCGTCGCGCACCGGCAGAACCGCAAGGAGAAGTCGGCGTAGAGGCAGAAGCTCGCGCCAGCACCCTGCCAGGCTTCTGGTAACCGGTGCTGGCGCACAACCTGTTGTATCGGCTGATTGTTGTATTGCAACTTCAGATAAGCGACGTTAGGTTTTCATTTATTTTTCTGCTGGGGGAGTTTTGCGATGTCTCAGCAAGCATTGATTGAGCCCAGGGTCGAGCGTCGGCCCGATCCCGTGAGTATCGTCGTTCTTCAAGACTCGTTTCCAAGCCGCGGCTTGTTCATCCCACGCAACGAAGGTCGAGCGAACCGCAGGCGCACGTCATCGTTTGCCGCGTCCCGGCGTGCAGGCCTTGTGTATGACGAAAAGCCAGTGACGGCAGCGGCAACGGTGCTGAGCCGTCACGGACATCAACCTGCCGGGTCCGATTTTTCGACGCTCGAGCAGGCGCCCGGCATGTTCGAAGAATTGAACATGCTTGGCGTCACCGCGGCGGCTTTTCGCGATGCCGACGAGGCGGACAAGATTGCGCGGGAGTTGGCGGACGACTACGAGTACGTTGCGGATTTTGCGCTGCGTTTGCCGGACCCGCAGCTCCGCGCGACGTCCCGGGTCGCCGGCGCCGCGGCCGTCGCGAAGTTGGCCGAGGCGGAGTGGCCGGAGGAGAGCGGCATTCCGCGCGCGCGCAAGGACGGCAATGACGGGCGCGGCGTGCTGATCGGCACGCTCGATACCGGCGTCGATGCCGGCCATCAGGAATTCGCCGACAAGACGATTCACTTCCGCTACGTGGGGAACTATCCAAAGAGCACGCACTGGCCATGTCGCGATGTTTTCGGCTTCGACACCGATCATCATGGGACGCATGTGAGCGGCATCATCGCGGGCAAGACCCGTGGCATCGTTCCCGGCGCGAAGTTCTACATGGCCTCCGTGATCGAAAGCGAGAGCACGCTGACGACCCTGACCCGTATCATCGAAGGGCTCGACTGGCTGTTGAAGTCTTTCGCGAGCGTCGAAAACCAGGACGTTCCGGCCGTCGTCAACCTGTCACTGGCGCTGCCGTCGGCTGCGCCAGGCGATATTCGTCCGGCAGAATACGAAACCCGCATCCGCTCCATGCGTTATGTCATCGAGGCCCTTCTGGCGGCCAATGTGCTGACCGTCGCCGCGATTGGCAACAACGGTGAAGACACCTTTGGCTACCCGGGTGCATTCAGCGAGACGCTGGGAGTCGGCGCCGTGAACTTTTCCCGCCAAGTGGCGTCGTTTTCTGGAAACCGGCGCTTCATCGACGGGCCAATCGAGGCCGAAAAGCCGGATTTGGTCGGTTTCGGGGTGGAGGTTTTTTCCTCGATCGAGCGCGACTGTGACGGCCAGTCTTATTACGGGCCTGCCAATGGAACCAGCATGGCGGCACCCTATGTTACCGGCATCGCGGCGCTCTATCGGGCGGCCCTCCCTGACGTTCCGGCGGCGGAGATCAGGCAAATGGTCCTTGAAAAATGCCTCCCGATCGACGGGCAGCCGGCGCACCGGATCGGTGCGGGGCTGGCCCGGTACATGGAGGAGTAGCGCAGTTTACCGAATAGTATATATTCGCGAGCAAAATGGAACCCGTTGGCTATGGCCTTTAACCCTTTCGGTGCCGGAAGCAGCGCGTTGACGGATGACGTCAGGCCGTTTCTCGTAACTCTCGCGCGACGGCGACAGCCGGCGCCGGTGACGCGCGCGCAGGTCGTCGAGCGCGGCATCGCATCGAGTCGCGCCTTCTGCCAACGCCTGGTGGAATTCGTCGATCAGACGAACCGTAACGGTGAGCTCCGGCAAATCGGCACCCCGACATCGTTCGGCATCGTATCGATCGTCAGCACCAAGGAACTCGCCGACGCGATCAATCAATTTCCGGAAGTCGAGAGCGTGATCGAAGACACCGCTTCAGTGTCACTCGTTCGATAGATTCGCGGCCGATAGACTCGCGGTCGATAGACCTCGCGCGGGGCTTTTCCGCGCGAGTGTTGTTTTCAAGTCATTTACTTTGCCGCCAACATTTTCATCCTTCCCGCATGCATCCGCCGTCGAACGGCTCGCGTTGAAATCATCCGGAGAGCGGATGTGCGCGATCATGCGCCGGTTCGATGCTTTGTCACGCCGGGGAAGTGGGGCCCGAAAGGGCGCTCCAGGGAAAGCGGAGCGATTGATGTTGAAGCGGGTTGCGGTGGCGCTTGTCGCCACCATCGGGGCTGGTGTTTTCTCGAGATCTGCGGCCGAGGCCCGGCCCGAACTGGTCAGCGTTCACAACCAATATTCGCCGGGAACGATCGTGGTGAAGACCGGCGAGCGCCGGCTCTACCTCATTCTCGACGACGACCATGCGATGCGCTACCCGGTCGGGGTCGGCAAGGCCGGCAAGCAATGGGCCGGCACGACCAGGATCGACGGCAAGTATCGCAACCCGGCCTGGTCGCCGCCCGACGAGGTCAGGCGCGACAAGCCCGAACTGCCCGAGGTGATCGCGGGCGGCTCGCCGCGCAATCCGATGGGCGTCGCCGCCATGACGCTTGCCGGCGGCCAATATGCGATCCACGGAACCAACGTCCCGGGCTCGGTCGGCGGCTTCGTATCCTATGGCTGCATCCGCATGCTGAACCCCGACATCACCGATCTCTACCAGCGGGTCGGCGTCGGGACGACAGTCGTGGTCACGCGCTGAGGTTGTCGGCTCCGGCTTGGCCGAATTTCCGGTTCCATGTCGCGAAACCTGCAAAAAGCTGCGCTCATGCGCAGCTTTTTGCTTTCGGCATGCGCAAGCCGATGCGTCCTGTAGTTGTGCTGGCGAGGTTTTTCACCTTTCATTTAGTTCAATGACGCCAACTGCGGGGCCATCCGGGGAGTGGCGCGATGGGACGATTGAGGTTTCGAATCGGGACGAAGCTGGGTCTGACGGCGGGTATCGGAGTGGTCCTCGTCGCCGGCATGCTGACCAGCCAGGTCCTGGGCAACCAGTCGATCGCGACCTTGAGCCGCTGGGTCGTCATCAACACCGCCAACAAGGCCAACGCCCAAGGCGCCGATGCCGCCATCCTGCGCGCACAGCTCGCGGCCCTGGAGATCAACGGCGCCTCCAGGACCGAGCAGCTCGAGACCAGCCTGCAAGCGCTTCGTACCCATCTCGCCTCGGCCGCAACGGAAATCGACGCGGCCACGGAACGGGCGGTCCGTCCCGAGGCGAAAGAGATGTTCCGCGACATCCGGGCCTTCATCGACAAGTCGGGCGCGGCCGGCGCCGATCTCGCCACGGCCCAGACGGCCGTCCTCGCCGGAGCCGTCTTGTGGATCGAGCAGGCAAAGGCGTGGAAGCTTGCGCTGGCCAAACTGCTCGCATCTGCGAGCCTCGCCGCGTCGGAGGACCATCCCGGGGTCGAAGTCGAGCTACGCAAGGCCGACGCCTCGTTCAACGCGGCCCGCGCCGCGGCCTGGCACTTCGCGACGACAGCGCAGACCGAGCAAAGGGATGCCGTCACCAGCGAGGCCGACGCAGGCGTCAACGCACTGAAGCGCGCGCGCCAGCTCGCCGGCGGAAACGACGTTCAAGCGGATATTGACGGGCTGCTCGCCATTGCGGAGCGTTTCAAGGCGGCCGCGAACGACTGCGCGAAAGCCCAGGAGGCGAAAACACGCGTTCTCAACGACAGCGTCTTTGCGACGGCGCGCGAGGTCGGCACCCGCATCGGCAAGGCCGTGAGCATGGGGACCGAATACACTGCCAAGCGCCAGGACCAGTTGCTGGCCGAACTGGATCGTGTCGCCACCATTGCGCTCGTGGTCGGCATGCTCGTGGTGCTGGTCCTGATCGGCTCGGCCGCGTTCTCCGCGCTGACGATCGCCCGGCCGATCCGGCGGATTGGCGAGGTGCTGTTCGAACTCGCCAACGGCAACAAGGCCGTGGCGATCCACTTCACCGAGCGCGGCGACGAAGTCGGCGACAATGCACGCGCCGCACATACCTTCAAGGACAATCTGATCCGCATCGAGCGGATGGAGGCAGAGCAGAAGAACCAGGAGGCGATCGCGGCCGCGCAGCGCAAGGCGGAGATGATCAAGCTCGCCGATGCGTTCCAGGCCGCGGTCGGAGGCATCGTCAATACGGTCTCGTCCGCAGCCACCCAGCTCGAGTCCGCCGCCGGCACCCTGTCAGGCACCGCCGACGAGACCCAGCAGCTCTCCGGCATGGTGGCATCCGCCTCGGAGGAGGCTTCCACCAATGTCGGGGCCGTGGCCTTCGCCGCCGAGGAAATGAGCGCCTCGGTGGTCGAGATCAGCCGTCAGGTCCACGATTCCAGCCGCATCGCCGGCGAAGCGGTCCGGCAGGCCGAGCGCACCGATGCGCGCATCAATGAACTGGCGAGCGCCGCGGGACGGATCGGGGACGTCGTCAAGCTGATCACCGCGATCGCCGAACAGACCAACCTGCTGGCGCTCAACGCCACCATCGAAGCCGCCCGCGCCGGCGAGTCCGGCCGCGGCTTCGCCGTGGTCGCCAGCGAAGTGAAGGCGCTCGCCGCGCAGACCGCCAAAGGCGACCGACGAGATCGGCGCGCAGATCGCCGGCATGCAGTCGGCGACGCAGGAATCGGTCGGCGCGATCAAGGAGATCGGCACCACCATCACCCAGATCTCCGATATCGCAACGACGATCGCGGCCACCATCGAGGAGCAGGGCGCCGCGACCGCCGAGATCGCCCGCAATGTCAGTGAGGCCGCCAAGGGCACGGCCGAAGTCGCGGCCAAGATCACCCAGGTCAATCACGGCGCCGGCGCCACCGGGTCAGCGTCGGCCCAGGTGCTCGCATCGGCGCGATCGCTGTCGGTGCAGAGCAGCAGCCTCAGGGCCGAGGTCGAAAACTTCCTCAACACGGTGCGCGCGGCTTGATCGCCGGGCCCGCCATCATCCCATAGGCCCAATCCGTCTTCGCTCGAACTGGAGTTCTCGAGAACGATCCCGGGAGGAGGAGTTATGCCTGTCGCGCATCCGGTCGAACATAGTGAACGGGGAGTTTTGTCATGATCATCAGCATTGTTGGCGGCGGCGCCACCGGCATCACGATGCTGCGCCATCTCGCCGAGCTCGCCTCCTCGGATCGATATCAGGACCTGGTGACGGCGATCCGGCTGTTCGACAAGTCCGGCTTCGACGGCGGCATGGCCTATCGCACCTCGAGCGACCAGCATCTGCTCAACATGAAGGCGTCGAAGATGTCGATCCTGGTCGGCGACGCCGATGATTTCATGCGCTGGACCGAACGTGTCGGCGTGCAATGCGACGCCAACGATCACCTGCCGCGAAAACTCTATCGGAGCTACCTGGACGATGTGCGGACGGCCGCGGTCGAACGGTGCCGTCGCGCGGGAGTTGCCGTGCATCTGGAAAAGGCCGAGGTCACGCGCGCACGGTTCTCGTCGGAACATGCCTGTTGCTGACAACCGACCGCTGCGCCACCTACCGGACATCGGTCCTGATTCTCTGCACCGGGCAAAACGTGCCGCATGTCGACACGACCTGGAAGTTTCGCGAGATGATCGCGTTTCGCGATCTGCGCGCACGGGAGCTGGGTCTGGACCTCATGATCCATACCAATACCGACGGTGTCGCAAAGGGCATCGGTCCGTTCAGCCATGGTTCGGCTGTTTATACCGACGTCATGAAAACCCAGGCGCTGCGGCAGGCGCTGGATCTGCACCGCTTCGACGCAGCGATCGGCGGTGCGCGCCGCGACGAGGAGAAATCCCGCGCCAAGGAGCGTATCTTCTCGCATCGCAGCGCCGCGCATCGCTGGGACCCGAAGAACCAGCGGCCAGAGCTCTGGAGTCTGTACAATACCCTGCTTGCGCCGGGCGAAAGCATGCGGGTGTTTCCGCTGTCGAACTGGACCGAGCTCGACATCGGGGACTACATCCACGTCGAGGGCATTCCGATCGTGCCGCTCTACTTCGCGGCGCCACGGCCGGTGGTCGAGCGCGACGGCGCCCTGATCATGGTTGATGATGATCGCATGCCGCTGAAACCCGGCGAGGAGCCGCAGTGGCGCTCGATCAGGTTTCGCACCCTTGGCTGCTATCCGCTCACCGGCGCGACGACGTCGACAGCCACCGACCTTCCAGGGATCGTCAAGGAGATGATGGCCTCAAAAACCTCCGAGCGGCAGGGTCGCGTCATCGACCGCAACGGCGCCGCGTCGATGGAGCGCAAGAAGGTGGAGGGCTATTTCTGATGAGTCTCCTCGAATTGGCCGCGGATGGCGCGCAGAGTCCGGTGCGGTCTGCGCATGGCGACACGCCGACGCGGCGTTTCGTCACCTGCGGCAGCGTCGACGATGGCAAGAGCACCCTGGTCGGGCGCCTGCTCTACGACTCGAAGATGCTGCTCGATGTCCAGCTGAGCGCGCTCGCCTCGGACAGCAAGGTTGCCGGCACTGCCGGTCCTCAGCTCGATTTCGCCTTGCTGGTGGACGGCCTGCAGGCGGAGCGCGAGCAGGGCATCACCATCGACGTCGCCTACCGCTTCTTCGCCACGCCACGGCGCCGCTTCGTCGTCGCCGACACCCCCGGCCACGTGCAGTATACCCGGAACATGGCGACCGGCGCGTCCAATGCCGATCTCGCCGTGGTGCTGGTCGACGCGCGCAAGGGCGTGGTCACGCAGACCCGACGTCACAGCCATATCCTCGGCCTGCTTGGCGTCCGCCACGTCGTGCTGGCGGTGAACAAGATGGACCTGGTGGAGTTCGATGCCGACCGCTTCACCGCGATCGCGGTGGAATATCGCATGCTCGCCGAGCAGCTCGGAATCCGTGACGTCCAGTGCATCCCGGTCGTGTCGCGCGATGGCGACAACATCTTCGCCCCCAGCCAGCGGATGCCCTGGTACGCCGGGCCGACCATCATGGACCATCTCGAAACCGTCGATGTCAGCGGCGAGATCGAGGCAAAACCCTTCCGCGTTGCTGTGCAATGGGTCAACCGGCCGAAGGCAGAATTTCGCGGTTTTTCGGGACGCATCGCCAGCGGCACGATCAGGCGAGGTGATGCTGTCAGCGTGCAGCCCTCGGGCCGCTCCAGCCGTGTCGCCAGCATTGTCACGCCGGACGGCACGCCGGAGCGTGCCATTGCGGGACAATCCGTCACACTCGTGCTGACGGATGAGATCGATGCCAGCCGCGGCGATGTGCTGGCCTCGGGCACGCCGCCATTGGTGTCGGATCAACTGGCTGCGCATCTCGTCTGGTTCGACGATGAGGCGATGCTGCCGGGCCGGCGCTACATCCTCAAATCCGGCGCCTCGTCGACCGGCGTCGTCATCTCGACCCTGAAGCACCGCGTCGCGATCGACACCATGGAACAGCAGGCCGCGACCACGCTTGACGCAAACGAGATCGGCTGCGTGAATCTCAGCCTGGATCGGCCGCTGGTGTCCGAGACCTACCGCGACGATCGCAGTCTCGGCAGCTTCATTCTGATCGACCCGATCAGCCGTCGCACTGCGGCGGCGGGAATGATCGACTTCGCGCTGCGCCGCGCCGGCAACATCCAGTGGCAGACGCTCGATGTCGACAAGTCGGTGCGCGCCCGCCTGAAGCAGCAGCGGCCCTGCGTGCTCTGGTTCACGGGCCTCAGCGGCGCCGGCAAGTCGACCATCGCCAATCTGGTGGACCGCCGGCTTTGTGATCTCGGCCGCCACACCGCGCTGCTCGACGGTGACAATCTGCGCCATGGCATCAACCGCGATCTCGGCTTTACCCAGGAAGCGCGAGTCGAGAACGTCCGGCGCGTCGCGGAAATATCGGCGCTGTTCGTGGACGCCGGCCTGGTCACACTGGTGTCGCTGATCTCGCCGTTCCGGTCCGAGCGCAACATGGCGCGCGACCGGCTGCAAAGCGGCGAGTTCGTCGAAATCCATGTCGCGACCTCGCTGGCCGAGTGCGAGCGGCGTGATGTCAAGGGACTCTACCGCCGGGCGCGGGCCGGCGCGCTGCCGAACTTCACCGGCATCGACCAGCCCTATGAAATTCCGAAGAGGCCCGAAATTTCGATCGACACCGCCGAGGTGTCGGCGGAAGCCGCCTGCGAGCAGATCATCCGCTATCTCAGGGAGAACGACTACCTGTAAAGGGGAGGACTCACCTCGTCAAAAATCGGACGCAATGCCCTTGTTCTCCCAGTCACCATAGCGGGTCGGCTCCGGCCCCTTTGGACCCTGATACTCCGTGGGCATCGGGGTGGCATGCGCGGCCCGCCGTCGTGCCTCGGCCTCGGCCAGCGCGCGCCGGGCCTCGGGTGTGAGGGGCTTGCGTTCCGGCGCAGCTGGTGAAGGGCTTTCGCTCATCGTCTACTCTCCAACTCCGCGATCGGGTCGCACCTTTCGCCGGTCAACAGATTGTGCGGCGCGCGTGAAAAGCCGGACACCATTCTTATATCTCTGGCATGCGCGTGGCAGGTTGCCCTTGGTCCGGTGCCATGCGACGGCATAAACCTTTCTCCTTTTTCTCGCGAGTCAGTCTCAGCATGCCCTCCCAGCGATTTGCACGCCCCTCCGAAGTGCCTGGTCTCGCGGCGCGGCGGATCGCGGCAGACATTCTCGATGGCGTGCTGCACCGGCATCGCACCCTCGACGAGCAGCTCGATGGCGCGGGCGCCCACCCGGGTTTGAAAATGCTCGACGATCGCGATCGTGCGCTGATGCGGCGTCTGGTCGCAACCGTGCTGCGCCGGCTCGGGACGCTCGGCCATTTGCTGTCGCGCCTGCTCGATCGCGGCGTGCCGACCGACGCGCCGCGCGCACAAAGTGCGCTCCTGATCGGCGCGGCGCAAATCCTCTGGATGGACGTGCCCGATCATGCCGCCGTCGACCTCTCCGTGCGGCTGGTGCAGTCCGACCGGCGCGCCGCCAAATATGCCGGTCTCGTCAACGCGGTCCTGCGCCGTTGCGCCCGCGAGGGGCTGCCGATCGTCGACGAGGTCAGGTCCGATGTGCTCGACATTCCCGCCTGGCTCCTCGCACGCTGGAAGGCCCATTACGGCGAGGCGACCGCGCGCGATATTGCCCTGGCGCTCGGCCAGGAACCGTCCCTCGACATCACGGTCAAGTCCGATGCCGGTGCCTGGGCCAGCCGCCTGCACGGCGAAATGCTCCCGACCGGCACGGTGCGCACGCTGCTGCAGGGTTCGGTCACGACGCTGCCGGGCTTCGCGGAGGGCGCGTGGTGGGTACAGGATGCCGCGGCCGCCCTGCCCGCGCGCCTGTTCGGCGCCGTCGACGGAAAGAGCATTGCCGATCTCTGCGCCGCGCCCGGCGGCAAGACGGCGCAACTGGTGCAAGCCGGCGCCAATGTGGTCGCGGTCGACCGCTCTCCGGCGCGGATCGCCCGGCTGCGCGACAATCTTACGCGGCTGCATCTGGAGGCCGGCGTCGAGGTCGCCGACGCGACCGAATGGCAGGGTGCCAATGGCGGCTTCGACGGTATTCTGGTCGATGCGCCCTGCAGCGCCACCGGCACCATCCGACGCCACCCCGACGTCGCCTGGCTGCGGCAACACGCCGATTTCGCCGGCCTGACCGGCCTGCAGGCCCGCCTGCTAAGGCGGGCCGCTGCAATGCTGAAAGCCGGCGGGATGCTGGTCTATTGTACCTGTTCGCTGGAGCCGGAGGAAGGCGAGCAGGCGATATCGGCGCTTCTGACCGAAGCACCCGAGATGCGCCGCGTCCCGATCGAGGCTGGCGAGGTCGCTGGCCTTGCCGAAATCGTCACCTCAGAGGGCGATTTGCGCACCCTGCCCTGCCATCTGCCCAATCCCGAGCCCCGGCTGGGCGGACTTGACGGCTTTTACGCGGCACGGCTAGTGCGAAGCGCCTGATACCGGGCAAAAGCCCCGCCGCCTTGCGCGGGAACTGAACCTCAGACACCGAAATTGTGGTTGAATGCTGATTTTATACAGGATTTCGGCGTCATGGCGCCGATTCGGCGGCCTCCGCGAGGGTGAACTGAAGGCGTTTCCAGACTAAAAGAGCTTAACCGAACGAATCCCCCGCAATTAAGGCCTGGCGTGTCCGCCGCACAACGCAGACGCATATCGACGCTGATCATGGACCGTTTCGCGCGCAGTGTGGCTGCGCGCGCAAGCGGCAGCTCGGTTGCGCTCTCGCAATTGTGGCCCGGCCGCACCGACCGCCTGATCATTGCCCCGCACGACCTGCGCACCGCCGACGCCACCCGTGCCGCCGAAATCTATGCCGGCCGCTTCGTGTTCGCCGGAAAGATCGTGACCTGCCACGGCCGCTCGATCTTCGATCTCGAACCGCCGTCGGAGGATTGGGAGGTGGCGCTGCTCGGCTTTGGCTGGCTCCGGCATTTGCGCGCCGCCGATACCGCGCTGACTCGCGCCAATGCCCGCTCGCTGGTCGACGACTGGATCACCAACCCCGCCAATCGCCGCCCGATCGGCCGCCGCGCCGATGTGCTGTCGCGGCGGGTGATTTCGCTGTTGTCGCAGGCGCCGCTGGTGCTGGGTGACACCGATGGCAAGTTCTATCGGCGGTACCTGCGCTGGCTGACCCGGGAAATCCGCTATCTGCGCTACGCGATGCTCGACGTGCCCGATGGCGTGCCGCGCCTGCAGGTGCTGATTGCGCTTTGCTACGCCTCGCTCTGCCTCGCCAATCAGGGCCGCCATGTGCGCAGCGCCTCGCGCCGGCTGTCCGATGAATTGCAGCGGCAGATCCTGCCCGATGGCGGGCACATTTCCCGCAACCCCGGCGCCCTGATCGAGCTCTTGATCGACCTGTTGCCGCTGCGCCAGACGTTTGCCGCGCGCAACATCGCGCCGCCTCCGGCGCTGCTGAACGCAATCGATCGCATGATGCCGATGCTGCGCTTCTACCGCCATGGCGACGGCTCGATCGCGCTGTTCAACGGCATGAGCGGCACCCCGTCCGATCTTCTGGCGACGCTGCTCGCCTATGACGACACGCACGGCACGCCGATGGCGGGCATGCCGCATTCCGGCTTTCAGCGTCTCGACGGCGGGCCCATGACCGTGATCATGGATACAGGCCTGCCGCCGCCTGCCAATGTCAGCCACGAAGCCCATGCCGGCTGCCTGTCCTTCGAACTGTCGTCGGGACCGAACCGGATCGTGATCAATTGCGGCATGCCGTCCAACGGTCGCGACAATTGGCGGGCCTTCGCCCGCAGCACCGCGGCGCATTCCACACTGACATACCACGACACGTCGTCGTGCCAGTTCATCGAGATGACCGCGATGAAGCGCTTCCTGCACGGCGCGCCGATCGTCTCGGGTCCCTCCAATATCGAACTCTCGCGCCAGGATGTCGCGGACGGAACCATGCTGACCGCCTCCCATGACGGTTATGCCCACCAGTTCGGCATCCTGCACCGCCGCGTCCTGATGGCCGCCTCGGACGGATCGCGGCTCGAAGGCGAGGACGTCATCGTGCCCGCCTCCGGCGCACGTGGCCGAGGTGCCGATGGCGATTTTGCCGTACGCTTCCATCTGCATCCCTCCGTCAAGGCCAGCCGGCTCAGCGACGCACGCGGCGTGATGCTGGTGCTGCCGAACCGCGATGTCTGGACGTTCGAGGCGCTCGAGGACAAGGTCGATCTCGAGGAAAGCGTGTTCCTGTCCGGCAATGACGGACCGCGTCGGACCGCCCAGATCGTGATCCGGCAGGATGCCCGGCAGGCCACCTCGATGCGCTGGAGTTTTGTGCGATCCGCGACGTCGGCATCGCTGACAGCGGCCCGCCGCAACTCAAGGAGCGAACCGGAACTGCCGCTCTGAGACCCGCTCGCCCGTCCCGTCCATTGTGGGCGTCGTCGAAAGCTGCTAACCCGTCGCCGCCCGCGCGACTGGCGACTTTGGATGGAGCACCATCAGGAAGCGCGGGACGAGAAGCCGTGCGCCTGGGCAAAACCACACTCCTTCGCAAAGGACCTTGCCCATGACCCAACAGCTCCGCCGCGTGACCCGCGCCCTGCTCTCCGTTTCCGACAAGACCGGCCTGATCGACTTCGCCCGCGCGCTGGCCGCGCACGGCATCGAACTCGTCTCCACCGGCGGCACCGCGAAAGCGATTTCGACCGCGGGACTGAAGGTCAAGGATGTCTCCGAACTCACCGGCTTTCCGGAAATGATGGATGGTCGGGTCAAAACCCTGCATCCAAAAGTGCATGGCGGGTTGCTCGCGATCCGCGACAATGCCGAGCATACGAGTGCCATGACGACGCATGGCATCGCGCCGATTGACCTTCTGGTGGTCAATCTCTATCCGTTCGAGGCGACCGTGGAGAAAGGCGCCGATTTCGCCGAGTGCGTCGAGAACATCGACATCGGCGGGCCTGCGATGATCCGGGCGGCGGCGAAGAATCACGACGATGTCGCGGTCGTGGTCGAGGCGGCCGACTATCAGGCCGTGCTCGATGAGCTCGGGGCCAACCAGGGCTCGACCACGCTTTTGCTGCGCCGCCGCCTCGCGGCCAAAGCCTATGCGCGCACCGCGGCCTATGATGCGGCGATCTCGAACTGGTTCGCCGGCGAACTCGAGACCGAGGCGCCGGACTTCCGCGCCTTCGGCGGCCGCCTGATCCAGTCGCTGCGCTATGGCGAGAACCCGCATCAGACAGCAGCGTTCTATGCACTGCCGGACAAGCGCGCCGGCGTCTCGACCGCACAGCAGCTGCAGGGCAAGGAGCTCTCGTACAACAACATCAATGACACCGACGCGGCCTATGAATGCATTGCCGAGTTCGATCCCAAGCGCACCGCGGCCTGCGTCATCGTCAAGCACGCCAATCCCTGTGGCGTTGCCGAGGGGCCTGATCTTGGCAGCGCCTATCGCAAGGCGCTCGCCTGCGATTCCACTTCAGCCTATGGCGGCATCATTGCGCTGAACCGGACACTGGACGCCGACACCGCTCGCGCCGTGACGGAAATCTTCACCGAAGTGATCATCGCGCCGGATGCCTCTGAAGAGGCGATTGCAATCCTCGCCAAGCGCAGGAATCTGCGCCTGCTGCTTGCCGGCAGCCTGCCTGATCCCCGCGCGCGCGGCCTGACCGCAAAGACGGTTGCCGGCGGACTGTTGGTGCAAGGCCGCGACAACGCCGTTGTCGACGACATGGTGCTCAAGGTGGCGACCCGGCGCGCGCCGACCGATGCCGAGATGCGCGATTTGATGTTTGCCTTCCGCGTCGCCAAGCACGTCAAGTCCAACACCATCGTCTATGCCAAAAATCTCGCAACCGTCGGCGTCGGCGCCGGCCAGATGAGCCGCGTCGATTCGGCGCGCATTGCGGCACGCAAGGCGCACGATGCCGCGGCCGAGCTAAAACTCGCGGAGCCGTTGACCAAGGGCTCGGTCGTGGCCTCCGACGCCTTCTTCCCGTTCGCCGACGGCATGCTCGCCTGCGTCGAGGCCGGCGCCACCGCGGTGATCCAGCCGGGCGGCTCGATGCGCGACGACGAGGTGATCAAGGCCGCCGACGAGCACGGCATCGCCATGGTGTTCACCGGCGTGCGGCATTTTCGGCATTGAAGCTGTCGTCCCGGCCTTGTGCGGAATTGCGCACTGGCCGGCACCCATAACCACAGGCGGTCGCTGCGGAGAACTGCGACTGCCTTTTACTCTTATTGATAGATCACGCGGTATCGGTCCCCGCGCCAGTGCGCAATCGCGCACAAGGCGGGGACGACAGTCACTCTCTCACCCTCGCCAGCAACACGAGTCCGGTCACGAAGAACAGCACCAGTGTCGCCATGCCTGCCTTCTGGCTCGCGGTGACCGCGGTGACGATGCCGATCAGCAGCGGACCGATGAAGGACGTCACCTTGCCGGTCAGCGCGAACAGTCCAAAATATTGCGCGACGCGATCCCTCGGCGCCATGCGGATCAGCAGCGAGCGCGATGCGGCCTGCAGGGGCGCACCGACCGCGCCGATGCAGCAGCCGAGGATCAGGTAGGCGCGCTCGGCGGCAGAGGCGAACAGCGGGCCGCCCGGGACTGGCGGCGCGACGCTGATGAAAAAGATTGAGTCCGTGCTGACCAGCAGGATCGCCACAATCGCCGCCAGCAGGATCGTGATGCTGCCGGCGATGACGCGCCTTGGTCCAAGCGCATCGTCGAGCTTGCCGCCAAGCCAACCGCCAAAGGTGCCGGCGATCGCGAGGATGATGCCGAACGTGCCGATCTGGATCGTGTTCCAGCCAAACGTGCCAGCGGCATAGATCCCGCCGAAGGCGAACAGCGACACCAGCCCGTCGGTATAGATCATGTTGGCGAGCAGGAATGCCGCCAGCGATTTCTGCTTCGGCAGGTCGGCCAGCGTCTGCCTGAGTTCTGACAGCCCCGTGCGCAGTGCCTCGCTGAGGCGGCTTCGCGCCGGATAGTCCGGCGTCAGCAGGAACATCGGCAGCACGAAGATGACGAACCAGACGCCGGTCAGCGGACCCGAGATGCGATCGCCCTGATGGCTCGCCGGATCAAGCCCGAACAGCGGTTTTAGGCCGAACAGGGTGCGGCCCGTGTCGGGATTGGCGGCCAGAAAGCCGAGCACCAGGATCAGGCTCAGAATGCCGCCGATATAGCCGGTGGCCCAGCCGGTACCGGACAGCCGGCCGATGCGGTCCGGCGGCACCAGCGTCGGCATCATCGCGTTGTTGAACACGGTAGCGAACTCGACGCCGACGGTGGCGATGCCGTAGGCGACGAGCAGCGCCGGAATGCCTGTGTCATCGCCGGGGCGGCCGAACCACATCAGCGACGCACCGATCACCAGCATGGCGCCGAAGGCCGCGATCCACGGCTTTCGTCGACCGGTGGCGTCGGCGATGGCGCCGAGCACGGGCGACAGCAGCGCGATCATCATCCCGCTGGCCGCGGTGGCAAATCCCCACAGCGCCTGCCCGCTGGCCGGGTCGGACGCCACATGGGTGGCGAAATAGGGCGCAAATACGAACGTCGTGATCAGCGTGAAATAAGGCTGCGCCGCCCAGTCGAAGAAAATCCAGCTGATGACCGCCGATCGCGGCGGATAAGCCTTCAGGCGCGTCGTATCGCCAGCGTCGACCGCGGTCACTGCCATCGCAAGACACCCCTCACAATCACATCTCCGCGTTTTGCCAAGTTCCACCGAGTCCATATACCATGCAGACGACATTCGGTTGCTTGGGCCAGATCCCGGGGCGAAGGATGATCTTCAGAGAACTCGACCGTCGAACGTTTTTCGCAAGCATCGCGCTCTGCATCCTTACACTCGTGCCGGCACGGGGGCAGGAACCGCGCCGGGTCTATACGCCCCCGCCACTCGATACCGTTCATTCCGTTCCAGCCGAACACGGCATGGTGGTGGCGCAGGAGAAACTCGGCGCGCAGATCGGGGCCGACATTCTCAGGCGTGGCGGCAATGCCGTCGATGCGGCGGTTGCGACCGGCTTTGCCATGGCCGTGACCTATCCGCCCGCTGGAAATATCGGCGGCGGCGGCTTCATGGTGATCCACATGCGCGGGCGCGAAGATGTCGCGATCGATTATCGCGAGGCCGCAGCAGCTGCGACGACGCCGCAGATCTTCCTTGGCTCCGACGGCAGGCCTGACGCCGCGAAGTCGCGCGATTCCGCGCTCGGCATCGGCGTGCCCGGCACCGTCGCAGGCCTTGCACTGGCATTGGAGAAATACGGTTCGGGCAAGTTCACGCTGGCCGATCTGCTGCAGCCCGCGATCGAACTGGCGCGCGACGGATTTGTCGTCACCGGCAATTTCGCCGACAGCCTGCCGGAGTGGCACAAGCGGATCGTACGCTGGCCGTCGTCGGCAAAACTGTTTTCGCGCAGCGACGGCACGCCACTGCTGGACGGCGACCGCTTCGTGCAGGGCGACCTCGCCGCAACGCTGTCGGTGATCGCGGCGCAGGGCCCGCGCGGCTTCTACGAAGGTCCGGTGGCCGAGAAGCTGGTGAAGGCGGTCGATGACGCCGGCGGCATCATGGCAATGGAGGACCTGAAGTCCTACGCGGCCATCGTCCGCCAGCCGGTGCATGGCAGCTATCGCGGCCATGACATCGTCTCGATGCCGCTGCCTTCCTCCGGCGGGGTCGTGCTGGTGGAAATGCTGAACATCCTCGAAGGTTTTGCGATGGCCGACCTGAAGCAGGGGTCTGCGGCCTCGCTGCATCTGATGATCGAGGCGATGAAACGCGCCTATGCCGATCGTGCGCGTTATCTCGGCGACCCCGCCTCCACCGATGCGCCGATCGCGACCTTGATCGCGAAGGATTATGCGGACAAGCAGCGCGCGAGCATCAATCCCGACCGCGCCACGCCGTGGAACGAGATGCTCGCGGTGACCTCGCCGCATGAGGGGTCCAATACCACGCATTTTTCCGTGGTCGACAGCTCCGGCAACGCCGTCAGCAACACCTACACGCTGAACTTCCCCTATGGCGTCGGCCTCGTTGCCGAGGGCACCGGCGTGCTGCTCAACAATGAGCTCGACGATTTCACCGCGGCGCCCGGCGCCTCCAATGCCTACGGCCTGGTCGGTTACGAGGCCAACCTGCCGGGCCCGGGAAAACGGCCGCTGTCCTCGATGTCGCCGACCATCGTCCTGAAAGACGGCCAGCCCATGCTGGTGACCGGCTCGCCCGGCGGCAGCCGGATCATTTCGACCGTGCTTCAGGTCGTCGTCAACGTGCTCGACTATCACATGGACGTCGCGGCCGCGGTGGCCGCCCCTCGGCTGCATCACCAATGGAAACCCGACGTGGTGCTCATCGAGCGTGGCTTTCCCGACGAGGTGCTGGCGGCGTTGCGGGCGAAGGGCCATCAGGTCGCCGAACCGATGGGGCCGACGTCGGCCAACTCGATTGCGGTGACGGCGACCGGACTGGAAGGCGCACCGGATCCCCGCAGCCGAGGCTCGGACGCCGCGGGGCAATGATGCGCCGAAAGCGATCGGACCAGAGATGACCACGCTCAAGGGCAAAACGCTGTTCATCACGGGCGCGAGCCGCGGCATCGGGCTTGCGATTGCACTGCGTGCCGCGCGCGACGGCGCCAACATTGCGGTCGCGGCGAAGACGGTCGAGCCGCATCCAAAGCTGAAAGGCACGATCTACACCGCCGCGGAAGAGATCATGGGCGCCGGCGGACAGGCCCTGCCCCTGGTCTGCGACATCCGTGACGAGGCCCAGGTGATCGACGCGATCGAGGCGACGGTCAGGGAGTTTGGCGGCATCGATATCTGCGTCAACAACGCCAGCGCCATCCGCCTCACCGATTCGCAGGGAACCGACATGAAGCGGTTCGACCTGATGATGGGCATCAACACCCGCGGCACGTTCATGGTGTCGAAATATTGCTTGCCGTATCTCAAGAAGGCGGAAAATCCCCACATCCTGATGGTGTCGCCGCCGCTCGACATGAAGTCGCGCTGGTTCGTGCACTCCACGACGTACGCCATTTCAAAATACGGCATGAGCATGTGCGTGCTCGGGCTTTCCGCCGAGCTGAAACACGCGGGCATTGCGGTCAACGCGCTGTGGCCGCGCACCACCATCGCGACGGCGGCCGTCAGCAACCTCCTGGGCGGAGAGGCAGTGATCCGCGCCAGCCGGACGCCCGATATCATGGGCGATGCCGCCCACGTGATCCTGACCAGGCCATCGCGGGAGTTCACCGGCCAGTTCTGCATCGACGACACGGTGCTCTACGACAGCGGTGTCCGCGACTTCGAGCGCTATTATGTCGACCGCAATGTTTCCCTGATGTCGGATCTGTTCATCCCCGAAGATGACCGGCCGCCACCGGGTGTGAGGTTGAAGCCGCTGCCCTAGCCAGCGTCCATCTTCCGAAGTTCGAACTCCGCCGCAGCCATCTCACTTCCCCACCTCATAAGGTCCGCCCTTTTCGAGCGCGCGCTGGTAGGCGGAACGGGCATGGATGCGGTCGAGAAAGGCCATCGCATTGGGGTGACCCTGCTCGAGCCCGCCGCGGGCCGCCGCGGCCTCCAGCGGAAAGCTCATCTGGATATCGGCCGCCGTGAACTCGGCGCCGGCGAACCATTCGCTCTTGCTCAGTTCGCTCTCCCAGAAATGCATGTGCTGTTTCAATTGCGGATTGACCAGCGTCGTGAGCGCCTGGCTCGAGACCTTGCGCACGACGGGGCGCAGCAGCGCGGGCGCGCGCTTCGGCATGATGTTGAACAGCAGTTTCAGAAGCAGGAGCGGCATCGCGGATCCCTCCGCATAATGCAGCCAGTAGACGTAGCGAAGCCGCTCGGGCGTATCCGGGGCCGGGATCAGGCGGCCGTTACCGTAAGAGCCGACGATGTACTCCACGATCGCACCGGACTCCGCAATCGTATTGCCGGCATCGGTGATGACAGGCGATTTCCCGAGCGGATGAATGTTCACGAGTTGCTTCGGCGCGCGCATATCGGCCTGGCGCTGATAGCGGATGATGTCGTAGGGCACCCCAAGCTCCTCGAGCAGCCAGAGCACCCGCTGCGAGCGGGAATTGTTGAGGTGATGAACGGTCAGCATCGATATCCCCGGAATAAATTCGCTTGTTCTCTCTCCCGTAACAGGCGGGCCGGCGATTGGCGATCCATGGGCCGGCTGAAATTTCTATCCGGGCAATATTGAAGAATATTTTGCCGAGAACCGATCGAAACCGCCGCCGCGCGGTGTCGAGGTCGTCTCCCGGTTCTCCACAGTCTGAAGGGCGCGGGCATGAGAGGTGATGGCGCGAAGTCAATGATTATTGCAGGTATCCGGCCACGAGACGTGTGGTCTCGTCGACGAGAGCCTGAACCACATCATCCGAAGGCATCTTGGGATGGTGGAGAACAGCAGTGTGGGCGAGCGCCTCGATCGTCGTCACGCACACAAATGTGGCAAGGTCCAAGTCGACGACGCGAAGTTGATCGCGCCGGCTCTCGAGATATGCCTTGAACAGGGCATGGATTTGACGACTGGATTCTTCCAAATCCTCAAAACGTCCGGCGCGGGGTATCTGCTCGGCAAGGACCCGATGTAGCCTCGGATCGATGCGGTGGGCCTCGATGGCTACGGCAACCAGCCTGCGAACCGCCTGCTCGACCGGCAGCAAGGCAATCTCGGCCAGCGCGCTGCGGGCGAGATTCATGGTTTTCTGATTGTGACGCTCGATGACGGCGGCGACGAGGGCCTCTTTGCCGGGGTAATACTGATAAAGTGAGCCGACGCTCACGCCCGCCACTTCGGCGATCCGGTTCGTACTCGCTCCATCGAAACCTTCCCTGACCAAAACGCGAGCCGTTGCCTCGATGAGCGCGTCCACCATCGCGCGCGAACGTCTTTGAGAGGCCTGTTTCCGGGGTTTGATGGGCGGTTTGCGCGTCACGCTCTGTGCTCCCAATGCGAGTAGGAGATACGAGTCATTGCTCGTATTCTATTCCGGGTTGGCGAGAAAAGCTGAGACTTCGCTTCTCGCCGGGCCGGATGCAGGCCAGCGCACCGAACTCGCAAAAAAGCAGAGATGTAGCCATGAGCGTCGAAACCGACACATCAACACGGCACGTTCGAGAGGACGGACCAGCCGGCAAGGGGACGCTGCCGTTGGACGGCCCTCCGCCAAGCTGGCAGAGCCGTTGCATCAATGGACTGCTACGACTTCTTCCGATCAAGAAGCAGACCTCGTCTGCTGCCGTGGTGCAGGAGCACGTGCGCAAATCGGCATTGCGGCCAGCCTCCTACGAGCCCAAGGGCCTGGGACGCGGGGTCGATGCGGCCCTGAAGAACGTGGGGGGATGGCCGGTCTATTACACGGCTCGCTCTGCCAAACCCGACGCCGGCAATTACGTGCTGTTCTTGCACGGCGGCGGTTTCGTCAAGGAGATCGTCCGCGCTCATTGGCGCATCATCGGTGACCTGACCCGACATGCCGGCGTGCGTTGTGTCGTTCCCATCTACCCGCTCGCTCCCCGTGCCACGGCGAGGGACGTCGTGCCGTCCACCGGGAAGTTGTTGCGAAAGCTCCTGGAGGACGCTGGGGCGGCGAAAGTCGCGGTGGTCGGCAACTCTGCCGGAGCCAATCTGGCTGTCGCCGCGGCGCAATGGCTGCGCGACTCCGGATATCCGCAACCGGACAGGCTGCTGCTGATCTCGCCGGGGCTGGACGCTTCAATCAGCCGTCCGGAGCAGATGGCGATCGCCGCTTTCGATCCGGTCCAAGATATTCCCGGTATCCGCGAAGCGGCGCGTCTTTATGCAGGCGATCTGGATGTCGCGCATCCCTACGTCAGTCCGCTCAACGGTGACTTCCATGGGCTGGCGCCGATGGTCGTGTTCTCCGGCACGCTCGATCTGTTCTATCCCGATTGCATCGATCTCGCCGCAAAAGCGCGCGCGGCGGGCGTAGCGATTGAGCTTCATCTCCGCCGGGGGCAGCCACACAATTATGCGGGACTGCCCACTCCGGAAGGCCGGGAGGCGCGCGAGATCATCCGGCGCGCCGTTTCCTAAGGAAAGCAACGTCTAAACTTGCCGTCGCGCTTCGCCTCCATTCCACCTGACTTGAAGGACGTCAGGACAACAATGGCCCCTCACTGCGCCATATCGCGCACGATTTGTTTCGTTGGGCGGACTCTGTGAGCGCGTGGGCTTTACGCTGAGGCCAGCTTTGGTGCCGCGCATCCCGCTGACCCCCGGCAAGCCGGCTGAGCCGGTCGGCCCCCGCCAAACCATTGTGCGTTATGATCTGAGCGCGCAGCCGTGCTGGACGCGAGGCGCTGGGGCGCGACCACCCACGGCGGCGCGCGCCGTTCGATCTGGAGCGCGTGTTGAGCGAAAGGACGGCCGGCATGTTGCTCGTGCCGAACCCAACGATATAGATCGGACACGGCGCCGTCCGCGCGTCGGCACTTGATGAAGCAGTACTCCTGATATCGACAATCCAGGGAGACGGAAATGATCGATCACGCGACGCTGGCCGCCTACATTGCGATCGTATTCGGCTTTGTATTCATTCCGGGGCCAGCCACCCTTCTCACGATCACGCGAGCCGCGAGTTCCGGTCCGAAGGCAGGTATCGCAACGGGGGCCGGCATCGCGGCGGGTGACATTGTTCATACATGCATGGCGATTGTCGGCATCTCGGCGGTGATCGCGGCGTCGGCGACACTCTTCAGCATCATCAAGTACATCGGTGCCGGGTACCTTGTTTTCCTTGGGATTCGCGCAATCCTCGAGAAGGCGCCAACAACCCTTATGGCCCGGGGACTGCCAATGCCGGTAGCAATGGCTTTCCGGCAAGCCATCGTGGCGGAGGTCCTCAATCCGAAGACGGCGCTTTTCTTCCTTGCCTTTCTTCCCCAATTCGTGCGGCCGGAGAACGGATGGGTGTCCGTTCAATTGGCGATCTTGGGTATCCTGTTTGTGCTGCTGGGTCTTGTCAGCACCGTGATCTATGCCGTGAGCGCGGGCAGTATCGGCGACCTCCTGCAACGACATCCGCGTGTCTCGAAATGGCAGGGCAGACTGGTCGGGTGCATGTATTGCGCCTTGGGCGTCAGGTTGGCGCTCGAGAAACGCTGAGGCGATCGGTGACGCAATGGGTCCGGGTATGGGACCGGACGGCGGAAGACCGCGCATCTCGGCCGGGGCTCACGGCGGGCGATGTCATGGAAATCCCGAACTCCTCGAGCAGCCAGAGCAGCCAGAACAGCCGCTGTGAGCGCGAATTGTTGAGGTGATGAACGATCAGCGTCGATTTCCCCGGAATAAATTCGCTTGTTCTTTCTCCCGTAACAGGCGGGCCGGCGATTGGCGATCACGGCCGGCCATCTTTTTACCCGGGCAATATTGACAATGGTATTTTACCCGGATAATAAATGGATAGTGACGAACACAGGCAACGGCTCTTGTCATGATTTCAACCTTCACCGCCTTCGAGGGCGAACGGCGTCTTGCATCGGGGCCCCTTGACGAGGTCGCGCTTGCGATCAAGCGCGTCGAGCGCCAGGACGCGGCGCCGATCGCGATCTTCAACGACTTGACCGGACGTGCCATCGACCTCGATTTGCGCGGATCGGAGGCGGACGTCGTGGCGCGGCTCGCCCAACATCCGGCGCATGGCAAGGCAAGTGACGCCATCGCGCCAGCCAGCGAACCGCGTGGCCGCGGCCGGCCAAAGCTCGGCGTGGTCGCGCGCGAAGTCACGCTGTTGCCGCGGCACTGGGAATGGCTCAATGCGCAGCCCGGCGGCGCCTCGGTCGCCCTGCGCAAGCTGGTCGAGCAGGCACGCCGCGCCACCGGCGACGCCGATCGTGCCCGCGCGGCGCGCGAAGCCGCCTACCACTTCATGTCGGCGATGGCCGGCAATCTGCCCGGTTTCGAGGAAGCCACGCGCGCGCTGTTTGCCGACGACCCGCGACGCATGGCCGGTCATATCGCCACCTGGCCTGCCGACATTCGCGACCACGTCGTCAAGCTCGCTTATAGCGATCGCGCCGACTAAAACGTATCCGGGCGAAAGCCTGTCCCGGACTTGATCCGGGTCGGCAGCGGGTTCGCGTCAAGGCGACACCTCCAGAGCTCACGTCCGGGAAAGCCTTCCCATCACGTCTTGTCGATGCGGCAAGCCGCCTCGATGCCTCATGCCTCACACAGGAAGAAGCCGTGTCAAACAGCCCGTTTCCCCGCAAGACCTTTCTGGTCTTTGTCGCCCCGATGATGCTGAGCAACATCCTGCAATCGCTGTTCGGCACCATCAACAGCGCTTATCTCGGCCAGATGATCGGCGTCGACGCACTCGCGGCGGCTTCCGTGTTCATGCCGGTGATGTTCTTCTTCATCGCGTTCGTGATGGGCCTCAGTTCCGGCGCCAGCATCCTGATCGGCCAGGCCTGGGGCGCTGGCGAGCCTCTCAAGGTCAAGGCGGTGGCCGGAACGACGCTGTCGGTTGCGCTGATGATTGCGACCACCATCGCGATCCTCGGCGGGCTGTTCAGCCGGCCGTTCCTGGCCGCGCTCGCGACGCCGCCCGATATTCTGGACGCCGCCAGCTCCTATGCGCGAATCATGATGATCAGCATGCCGCTGACCTTCACCTTCATCCTGTGGGCCGCGATGATGCGCGGCGTCGGCGATTCCGTCACGCCCTTGCTGGCGCTGTCGGTATCGGCGGTGATCGGGCTCGCCGCGACGCCCGCCCTCATCCGCGGCTGGCTCGGCCTGCCCCGGCTCGGCGTCGCCAGCGGCGCCTGGGCCGGCACCTTTTCCGCCTCTGTCACGTTGATACTGCTTCACCTGTATCTGCGTTGGCGCGCGCACCCGCTGGCCTTTGATGCCGCTTTTCTGCGGGCGATGCGGCCTGACGGCAAACTGCTGCGGATTGTGCTGCGCCTGGGAATCCCATCGGCACTCGGCATGGTGACGATGTCGCTCGCCGAACTCGTGCTGCTCGGCCTCGTCAACAGTTACGGCTCCAATGCCACCGCCGCCTATGGCGCGGTCAACCAGGTGCTGGGGCTCGTGCAGTTTCCCGCAATCTCGATCGCAATCGCGGTCTCGATCTTCGCCGCCCAGGCGATCGGTCGCGGCGAGGCAGGCCTGGTCGACACCATCGTGCGCCGCGGGCTGGAGATGAATGTGTTCCTGACCGGCGGACTCGTGGCGCTAGCCTATCTGCTGTCCCGGATGATCCTGAGTTTCTTCATTACCGACCCGGCCGTCCTCGCGCTGGCGCAGGGCCTGCTCCATATGGTGCTGTGGAGTGCGGTGCTGTTCGGAATGGCTACGGTGTTTTCCGCCGCGATGCGCGCCAGCGGCACGGTGTGGATGCCGCTGGCAATCCTGATGTTCGCCGTCGCCGCCATCGAGCTGCCATCCGCGATCATCCTCAGCCGCGTGGTCGGGATCGAGGGCATCTGGATGGCTTATCCGATCACCTTCTGCAGCATGTTCCTGCTGCAGATGGCCTATTACATGCTGGTATGGCGACGAGGCGCAATCCAGCGCCTGGTCTGATGTGCCTCGAAGCAATATTACGATCATCATAGAAATCGGTGGACGTGTTACGCCCACCGCGTCACAATATCGGGCGAAGCAACGCTCTCGAGGAGACCGCCGTGAGCCCGCGCCCGCAATTCCTGTTCGATGTCGGCAGCCCGAATGCCTTCCTCGCTCACGAGGCGATCCCCGCGATCGAAAAGCGCATCGGCGTAACCTTCGACTACGTCCCCGTCCTGCTCGGCGGCATCTTCAAGGCGACCAACAACAAGTCGCCCGCCGAAACGCTGGCCGGCATCAAGAACAAGCGCGAGTTCCAGGCGGTCGAGACCGAACGCTTCATCGAGCGCTTCCATGTCGCGCCCTATGTGTGGAATCCATTCTTCCCGGTCAACACGCTCAACCTGATGCGCGCTGCGATTGCCGCCCAGTTCGACGGTGTGTTCGAGCCCTATGTCGAGGCCGCCTTCCATCATATGTGGCGGGAGCCGAAGAAGATGGACGACCCCGAGGTGGCGATCAAGGCCCTCACCGCCTCGGGCCTCGACGGCGCCAAACTGCTCGCACGCACGCAGGAGCCCGAGGTGAAAGCCAAGCTGCTCGCAAACACGCAAGACGCCGTCGAGCGCGGCGCGTTCGGCTCGCCGACCTTTTTCGTCGGCAGCGAAATGTTCTTCGGCAAGGAACAGTTGCGCGACGTCGAGGAAATGATCCTTGGGGCGTCATAGGGAAACATATGACGGATAGTGGATAGCGAACCGGGCGCGCTCGAAATACCATTCGCTGCTCCCTGCCAGCTACTCGCTTCGCTCAAGAAGAAGAAAAGAAGGATCAGACAATGCGTGTTCTCGTGGTCGGCGCCGGCGCCATCGGCGGATATTTTGGCGGCAGGATGCTGCAGGCGGGACGCGATATCACCTTCCTGGTCAGGCCAGGGCGGGCCGGCGAACTCGCCTCAAACGGGCTCGTCATCAAGAGCCCGCACGGCGACATCACGCTGAAAAATCCGCCGAGCGTGCAGGCCGACGCGCTCAAAGATCATTTCGATGTCGTGCTGCTCTCCTGCAAGGCCTACGATCTCGACGACGCGATCACGTCGTTGGCGCCGGCCGTCGGGCCACAGACGGCGATCATCCCGCTGTTGAACGGCATGCATCATCTCGATATCCTTGACGGCAGGTTTGGCGACGACCGCGTGCTCGGCGGGCTCTGCGCCATTGCGGTGACGCTGAACGAGGCGCGTGAGGTGGTGCAACTGGCGCCGATGCAGTCGCTCACCTTCGGCGAGCGCGACGGCACGATGTCGGAGCGGGTTCGTGCCATCGCCGATATTTTCGCCAGCGGCAAATTCGGATCATCGGCCAGCACCAACGTCCTGCAGGACATGTGGGAGAAATGGGTGTTTCTGGCCACGCTCGCCGCCTCGACCAGCCTGATGCGGACGACGCTTGGCAACATTCTGGCCGCGCCCGGTGGCAAGGAATTCATTCTCGGCATTTTTGAAGAGTGCAGGGAGACCGCCGCCGCCGAGGGCTTTTCGCCCCGCGCGCCGTTCGTCGAGCGCAATCTGACCATGCTGACCACCGAGGGCTCGCCGCTGGGCGCCTCGATGTTCCGCGACATCAAGGCAGGCCAGCCGGTCGAAGCCGATCACGTCATCGGCGATCTCATCGCACGCGCTGATCGCGCCAAGGTGCCGGTGCCGCGGCTCCGCGTCGCCTACACGCATCTGAAGGCCTATGAGAAGCAGCGCGCGTGATGTCGCGCTGCCCTGAAGCGCAGGACGATCGCATGCGACGAATGCAAATGCAGGCGTCGACGTTTCGCAGTCGTCATGGCCGGGCTTGTCCCGGCATGACGAGTACCTCAGCATCATAGATGCGCGAGATAGTGCGCGAGTGCCGTGATCTCCTCGTCGTGCAGCGGATAGGCGACGTCGGTCATCGCGCCGCCTGCGCCGCCGAACCGCGCGCCTGACTTGTAGTCGAGCAGCGCCTTGGTCAGGTACTCCTCGCGCTGTCCGGTGAGGCGCGCGACACCCTTGGTGCCGGCAAAGGAATCGGTGTGGCACGAGGCGCAGCGGCGGCCCATCGCCGCCTGCGCGCCCTTCTTCGACAGATCGGCATCATTATCAGGCGGCGATTTCGGCGGTGTCAGCGAGGCAAAATAGGCGCCGAGATTGCGGATGTCGTCATTGCTCAGCTGTTCGACGATCGGCTGCATCGCCTCGTTCTTGCGCGAACCGGCGCGGAAATAGACCAGCTGCCACTGGATGAACTGATCCTGCTGGCCGGCGAGCGAAGGGATGTTCTCCGTCGTCGAGATGCCGTTCTCACCGTGACAGCCGGCGCAGATTTCGGCCTTGGCCTTGCCGGCGGCGAGATCGGCCGCAGCGGCAATCGACCCGCCGCCAAAGATCGCGGCCAGCAACGCGGCCGTCGCTCCTGCCTTGCGCATCAGGTTTCCTCGATTTGCCCGGCCTTGTGCTGGCCGTTGATGGTCTACGGTCCGACGGTGGTCGGCTGCAAAAAGCAAAGGGCTGCGGCCGCGTCATCGCGCGACCGCAGCCCCGATCATCAAGACATCACTTCTTGCTGTAGCTGATGCGATAGATCGCACCGGCCCAATCGTCGGCGACGAGGATCGCGCCGTCCTTGGCGAGGACGATATCAGCAGGCCGGCCGAGATAGCCCTGGTCGCCCTCGATCCAGCCGGACGCGAACACCTCTTCCTTCGGATGCTTGCCGTCCGGGCCGACGATGACGCGCACGATCCGCCCGCCCTGGTACTTGTGCCGATTCCACGAGCCGTGCTCGGCGATCAGGATGTTGTTCTTGTACTCGGCGGGGAACTGGTCGCCGGTGTAGAATTTCATCCCAAGCGGCGCAACATGCGCCCCGAGATTCAGGACCGGCGGGGTGAACTCGGCGCATTTGTGCCCCATCGCGAATTTCGGATCCGGCAGATCGCCCTGGTGGCAATAAGGATAGCCGAAATGCTCGCCCATCTTGCTGATCATGTTCAGCTTGTCGGAGGGCAGGTCGTCGCTGATCCAGTCGCGCGCATTCTCGGTGAACCAGTATTTGCCGCTGCGCGGATCGACGTCGCCGCCGACCGAGTTGCGGACGCCGAGCGCCCAGACCTCGGCGTTGCCGGTCTTGGGATCGACGCGGCGGATCTGCGACACGCTGGTCGGCGGAATGCCGACATTGAAGGGCGGTCCGAACGGGACGTAGAACCAGCCTTCCTTGTCCGCGGCGAGATATTTCCAGCCATGGGCGGCGTAGGACGGCATGTCGTCATAGACCACCTTGCCTGAACCCAGATTGTCGAGATTGGCTTCGGCATTCTCGTATTTGATCAGCTTGTCGACGGCGATGACGTAGAGCGCGCCATCGCGGTAGGCCAGGCCCGTGGGCATGTTGAGGCCCTTCAGGATGGTCTTGACCTCCTTCTTGCCGTCCTTGTCGGTGATGGCATAGACGTTGCCGAGGCCGAACGAGCCGACGAACAGCGTGCCCTTGTCGCCCCAGGCCATCTGCCGCGCCGCCAGCACGCCCGAAGCATAGACCTCGATCTTGAAGCCCGACGGCAGCTTGATCTTCTTGATGGTGCTGGCGAGTTCGGAATCGGAGGCGCCGGTCGGCGGCCCTGAGGGTGGTGCGAGGCCTTTCTGCGCCTCGGTCTCATCGCCGAGGAACCAGTCATCCGGCGGGTGGGTCCAGAACTCCTTGGTGCCCGATTCGTATTTCTTCAGCGCGCGGTCCTTGTCCTGTTGCTGCTGCGCATTGGCAAGGCCCGCCCCCGCAACAAGCCCTATTGTTGCGAGTGCAAGCACGGATTTGTGGAAAGCCGATATCATGGCGTCACTCCCCTATTGCAGCCATTGGTGCTGCGACCGTTTATTGTTCGAAACGCTTTTGAGAGACGAACCTTTTGGGTCTGCTGTCGGATCGGGACAGACCTGAAAAAAATGGTAGCACATCCATGGGCTCTGAAAAGCGGATAGCGGCCAGGACCGGTCGTTCTTGAGACACTCGGACAAATGTCCGTCAGCACGATCGCTGACGAGTCGGGCTTCGCGCGTGTGCTGCGGCGCGAGATGCATGGGAAACGAGTACGGCCTGCCCAATCGTCACTTGCGTGCCAACGGTCGCCAGTGAACAATCGAGGTCGACGAGCCATCCCCGCGGGGGGCGGTTGCCGAGACCTGCCGCGCGCAGCTTCCACCGTCGGCGACGATCCGACACTTCTCGTCGGGAGTCCGGCAACGGCCGCGCCCAGTGCGACCATGCCTTCGCGGCTCCCTGCATCAAGATAAGGCGGCCTTCACCGGAAAGGTACCCGCACCCGTTTCCTACAACCGATCGAGCAAGGGTGTTGGTTAGCAAACCGCGCCTGCTCGCCGGCGCCAGATGCTACGTCAGGCACACATACTCGCTTGGCTCTGAATGCTTTTGTGGCTAATCTTCGGTGACGCAGTCGGCATCCGACACTTTCCGGATGCTGTCCGTCCACGCCCGGCACCCAAACAAGTCGGATTGGGGAGTCTCCATGGAGCATTACCTTCTCAAGCTTTCATATTCGACGACGGGTTGGAAAGACATTGTCGACAAGGGCCACAGCTTCGATCAGAGGTTAGGGCCGGTCCGCGATCTCATAGCCAAGCTCGGCGGGTCGTTCGCGTCGTTTCATTTCTATGAAAGGGAGCCCTATCGCAAGGAAGGGCTGCAGCACGTCGTACTGGAAAAGTTTGCGATATTTGGGCGACACGACCTCTGCGCCGTTCTCGCGTTTCCAGACAAGAACTCTGCGCAAGCCTTCAGAATAGCGGTGGCGATGCAGTCCGGAGTCAAACGCGTCAAACTCGTTTCCATCATGCCCTTTGAGGACGTGATCGCAGACTCAGTCGGAAAGGCCAAAGTCGCCATCACTGCAAGCAAGTACGCCGGTCCAGGATGAGAGTAAACCTGGTCTACGGACCAAGACTGAGCGCCAAATAGGCCGGCCAACGGGGGGCAGAGGAATGTCCAATACTCTACCTCCCGAACCTCATTTCTGCCCACGTTGCGCGAGACTCGGTCGAGTGGGGGCGCGCTTTTGTGATGCCTGCGGTACGCCATTGCACGCAGAAGACACCTCTCATTCGGACCAAGAGGGAGAAATCAAGTATGTCTCGGTCATGTTCGCAGACATCGTCAATTCAACTGACCTTGTCGCAAGCCAATCGCCTGACGACGCGGAAGCGATCCTTAGCCCGACCGTAAGGCTGATGCTGGATGCCGTGCAAGCATTCGGAGGGATCGTAAATCAATTGCGCGGCGACGGCGTGCTTGCGCTATTTGGCGCGCCGCAAACTCAGGAGGATCACGCGTTGCGTGCCTGTTGCGCGGCATTGCGCATGCACGAAGGAGCCAGCTTATTGGAGCGGCCCACCTCGCTACGCGTTGGCATCGCGTCAGGTCTCACATTCCTGAGCACGACTGCATCTAGCATGGCGGGAGCCTATCCAGCTTTTGGTGCGACGCTCCACCTCGCGTCGCGACTCCAGGCAATGGCAACGCCGGGCACGACACTTTGTGATGCAAGCACGCGAGCGGTCGCCGGACCCTCAGCCGAGTTTACCCCATTGGGCCAGAAGGCATTGCGAGGTTTCAGCAACCTGCAAGATGTATTTGTCTTGACCGGGGTGCGCCATAGTACGTCCAGGTTCAGTGAAGCGGTTTCGCGAGGCCTGAGCCCGCTGGTTGGGCGTCACGGCGAGCTCGATGAGCTGAACAAGATCGCCGCGCGTGTCGACTCTGGTTCCTCCGCCGCAGTTTCGATCACCGGTGAGGCAGGAGTGGGCAAGTCCCGCCTCGCTTGGGAGTTTACGATGCAGCTTCAGACAGGCGGCTGGCGCATCGTTCAGGCAGAGGCTGTTTCATACGGGCGGAACGTGCCCTATCAGGTCATAGGCGCCGTGCTCCGCTTAATCTTTGAGGTTGATCCGGGCATTGATCCGTCGACGTTAGCCGATGGCGTTCGAAGGCAGGTCGCTGAGATCGGCGATGCCACGATTACGATAGGTGCCCTGCTGTCGCTCCTGGCGCTGCCGCTCGGTGAAGATGCTGCCGCGTGGGATGAATTGGATCCCCTGCTTCGAGGCGAAGCTTTGCATGACACTGTACGGGCCTTGTTCGACGCGATCAGTCGGCGTCGGTCCGTCGTGTTGCTGTTGGAGGACTTGCAGTGGAGCGACGAGCAGAGCCTCAAGCTTCTCGACTTTGTTCCGGCATCTGGCTGCAGGCTATTGCTGCTAACCACTCACAGGCCGGATTTCGCGCCGACTTTGAGCGCTCAGTCCACCCGCGTGATCTCCCTTGCAGCTCTCTCGCCTGCCGAAGCGCAACGATTGATGCAAGGGGCGTTCCCCGGCGTTGCCGATCAGTTCTTGCGCCGGAGGCTGGTGGCACGGTCCGCGGGAAATCCATTTTTCTTGGAAGAGCTGGCCCGCAATGCGCTGGCCACCGACCTTTCAGAGCACAACACGGATGCCCCTCAACCCGAGATTCCATTGACAATTCAGGCGGTCATTGCGGCTCGTTTGGATCGCCTGAACGCCGAGCACAAGAGAATAGTGACGACTGCTTCCGCCCTTGGAAACCGGTTCTCTCTCAAATTACTCTATGCCATTCTTGATTCCAGTTCGGACCTGAGTTTTCGTAGACACCTGCGTTCGTTGTGCGATTCTGGAATGTTCCAGCAGTCTGACACCGACGAAGCCGGCTTTTCACACGCTCTCATTCAGGAAGTCGCATACTCCGGACTCCCGCGGGGGCAGCGCCGCGATCTGCATAGCCAGATCGTGGCAGCGCTGTCGGGAATAGACTCTGATCGCACCGATGAACACGCCGAGATGATCGTTTATCACGCCGCGCTCGGCGAGGTTTGGGATGAACTGGTCAAGGCTGCTGTCATCGCCGGCCGCCGGGCTGCCGGCCGATCCGCCTATGTCGAAGCATCACGACTTTTCGATTGTGGAATTGATGCATGCAGACGCCTGCCGCATTCGCCGGATCGACTCCGCAGCGAAATTGATTTGCGCTTCGAGCTACGAAATACGCTGTTTCCAACCGCGGGCATCGAAAGAAGTTTGGCGAACTCCACTGAGGCAGAGAAGCTTGCCGTAGAGCTCGGAGATCGGCATCGACTAGGATGGGCGACCGCTTATGTTGCTCGAGATTTGCAGCTCGTTGGTCGGCCGGGCGCAGCTATCGTCTCGGCAGCCCGTGCCTTGGAGTTTGCCGACGGTGATAAGAGTCTGACGCGCGCCGCGCAATTGTTTGGCGCACAAGCCGCTTATTCAAGGGGCAACTATGCCGATTCCGCGGCAACGCTCCGGACGTTGATCCACGACTTGGAATCGCACGATCCCTTGGCGTGGGCAGGAACGCCAGGGCCCTCGGTCATTTTCTATCGGGCTTGGCTGATTTGGGCCTTGTCTCAACAAGGGCATGCCGACGAGTCAATGGCAGTTGCGCGCGCGATGCGCAGCCTGGCTGATGAAGTAAACCTGCCGCTATGCAGGACAATCGCTTACCTGAGTGAGGGTTTCGCTCTCGCTTTCGCGGGACACCTGAGAGACGCAGAGGCCACCTTGCGATCCAGTCTCTCGTTGTGCCGCAAATGGGAGTTTTTTGCCTGGTCAACCAACATCTGCCTGAATCTCGGCTACGTCCTGGCCCGGTTAGGCGTCTTCGAGGAAGCGTTTGACCTTTTTCAGCAGGCTATCGATCGTACAAGGACAAGCGGCATTTTCGTAAACCACGCTCTTGAGCTTACGAGGTTTGCTGAAGCGCATCATCTTGCGGGTCGTCCCGATGAAGCCGCTCGGCTCTCCGCGAAAGCCGTCGAAGTAGCCCGCCTGTACGAAGAGCGAGGGAACGAAGCATTGGCGACGGTGGCATTGTCCGAAGCCTCATCAGCTCTCGGACGGGTCGCTATCGCCAAAACCCACTATGAGAGCGCCCTTCGTCTGGCCGCCGAGTGCCAAATGGCACCTGTTATTCTTCGCTGCAAGAATGGACTTTCCAAATTGGATGGGTCGGATGATACTCGCGTCGCAAGCAAGACGAGCTGTACGAATTAGCAAGTCCCCGCCCGCGACGCGAGATCGGAGCATCCAAGCTACTTTCGAGAACGGATTGAAGGCTTTTTTCAGTGACGGCCCTCCGGGTACGGCACGACGCCGTGTGCCTCGGCGGGCTGATCGGTCCAGGCGAACACGCATAATGCGACGCCGATTCGTTGAGGGAGGGTTTGACATGCGGCCCGCATCACAGATCAATGATCCGACCGACGTGCTAAATTGGCGCCGAATCGACGAGCGCATCACGACTTCCGGACAGCCGACGACGCGTCAACTTGCGGCAATCGCCGCGATCGGCGTCTCGCACATAATCAATCTCGGACTGCACTCCCACGAGAGAGCGCTCGCCGATGAGGCAGGGGATGTTGCGCGGCTGGGCATGACTTACAGCCATCTTCCGGTCGAGTTTGGTTGTCCGACCGAGGCAGACTTCGCGGCGTTTCGGGCCAGGCTGGAATCTACCGAGCCGGCGATGGTACACGTTCATTGCATATTCAACTGGCGAGTTTCGGCGTTCTTTTACAAATACCGTCGTGATGTTCTCGGTCTGGACGAGAAGCAAGCGAGAATGGAGATGGAAACGGTTTGGCAACCAGACGCGGTCTGGACTGCGTTTCTCGAGCGGAGAGACGAGCGAACGTAGGTCGAGATGAGCCTAGGTTGGAGATTCGGTGAAATTTGGTTACAGCTATCTGCGATATCTAGAAGTTGGCTACGAGCCGATCATAGTATCGTCACTTACACAGAACAATTTCGATGCGCTCAGCTGCCGACGATCGATCGACGCGGTCGCTCATGTGCCTGTGATCTCGACACCGTCAGGGCCACGATCCGCTACCGCCTGCCGGATAGGCAGCTGCAAAGACTGGTGGACAGCAACAACGGTCGCGTTTCAACGGCTTGAACGCTTTTCCAGTGACACCTGGGGGAAATGCGTAGGGCTGATCTCCCGCGCCAAGATCCGGACGATGCAGATCAAACGGGAGGACGAGCATGCATGTCTTCGTTCTCGGCGCGACTGGCTTCATCGGCACGGCGCTCGCGCGTGTCCTGGTCCGGCGCGGACATCGGCTCACGGGACTGACCCGATCGGAAAGCTCGGCGAAGAGACTGCGTGACATCGGTGGCCAGCCGCTGATCGGCGATATCGCAAGACCCGCATCGTGGATTGAACAGCTGCCGCCCATCGACGCGGTCGTTCATCTGGCCTGTGATCTCGATACCGACATGGCTACGGTCGACGGCCGCCTGCTGGATGCGATGCTGCAACGGTTGGCCGGACAGCGGCCGCGGTCGCGCTTCATCACCACCGGCGGATGCTGGCTGTTTGGCGCGACCGGCAATGAGGCTGCGACCGAAGCAACGCCATATTCTCCTCTGCCGGCCTTTGCGTGGATGATCGCGCACGCGCGGCGTATTCTGTGCTCACCCGCGGTCGATGGCGTCGTGATCCATCCGGCGATGGTCTACACGGCCGACGGCGGCGTCTTCAGCCGCTTTGCCGGCGACGTCCGTGCGGGCGCCGCAATTCGCATCGTGGGCAACGAAGCCGTACGATGGCCGCTGGTGCACCGCGACGATCTCGCCGAACTTTACGCGCTGGCGCTCGACGCTGCGCCACGAGGTTCAAGTTATATTGGCGCGGCGACCGAGGGACTCGAGGTGGGCCGGATCGCACGTGCCTTTGCGAGACGCTTCCGGCCGCCTGACCCGGCGCTACACATCGTCTCGCCGGATCAGATCGCCGGCGAACTTGGCGAGTGGGCCAGAGGCTATGCCCGTGACCAGCGGCTGAGCGGCGCGAAAGCACGAGCCGAGCTTGGCTGGCGGCCGGCCCATTTCGACCCCGAAGGGGAGATCGCGGCGCTTCCCGGTTGACGATCGACGGAGAAAAGTTGGAGCGGGCGAAGGGGCTCGAACCCTCGACCCCGACCTTGGCAAGGTCGTGCTCTACCACTGAGCTACACCCGCATCCGGTGTGCTGCCGGCGATGTCGCCGGCAACGGGGAGAGCTATGCCAAAAGCCGACCCTGAATGCAACAGTCAGACGACGGTCCGGGGGCGGTTAAATTGTCCGAAACCATGACCCCGGGCGCGGAAACGGCCCCGAATCACGTGGTAACAGGCATCAA
>Ga0207699_10000148_pt1 | contig 45232 bp, 46 predicted proteins | sample LARL51metaG_FD_184344 | JGI IMG/M metagenome (GOLD analysis project Ga0207699, IMG submission 184344) | Corn, switchgrass and miscanthus rhizosphere microbial communities from Kellogg Biological Station, Michigan, USA - LAR L5-1 metaG... | ecosystem: Host-associated > Plants > Roots >...
GATCTGCATGGAGGTCTGCAGGATGCCGGAGGCCAGCCCCTGCTCCGCGTCGGCCACGCCGGCGGTGGCCTGGACGTTGAGCGCGGAGAAGCCGAGCCCGAACGCCGCGCCGATCAGCAGCACGGACGGCAAGATCACTCCGGGGTAGTCGGGACGCGGGCCGATCCGCAGGAACAGCGCGTAGCCCCCGACCAGGCACCCAAGCGCCACCGTGACCATGAGGGCCGGGCCGAAACGGTCCAGCAGCAGCCCCATCCTCGGCGAGGCGACCGCGACCAGGACGCCGGCCGGCAGGAAGGCGAGGGCGGTCCCCAGCGCCGTCCAGCCCGATGCGATCTGCAGGTACTGCGTGACCAGGAACTGGAAGGAAACGTAGGACCCGAACAGGGCCAGGATGCACAGGTTCGCCCGGGTCAGCGAGGCCGACCGGAAGATGCCGAACGGCAGCAGCGGGTCCGGGCTGCGCCGTTCGATGACGCCGAACGCCGCGAGCAGCACGGCCGCGCCCGCGAAGGATCCGAGGGTGGCGGCCGAGGCCCAGCCGGACTGCGGCGCCCCGACGACCGCCGACACGAGCAGCAGCATGGCGGCGGTCACGGTGACCGCGCCGGGCAGGTCGAAGCGCCGGCTGCGGCTGGCCGGCGAAGCCTCGCGGGGTATCAGCCGCAGCCCCGCCACCAGCACGAGGACCGCGACCGGGGCCGGCAGCAGCAGGGTCCACCGCCAGCTCACCTCGGTGAGCAGGCCGGACAGCACCAGGCCCAGCGAGAAGCCGCTGGCCCCGAAGGCCGAGTAGATGCTGACGGCCCGGTTGCGCTGCGGCCCCTCGGCGAAGGTCGTCGTGATGATCGACAGGCTGGCCGGAGCGGTGAACGCCGCCGCGACGCCCTTGATGAACCGCGCGGCGATGAGCAGCCCCGCGCTGCTGACCAGGCCGCCGAACAGCGACGCGACCGCGAACACCGCGAGCGCGGAGAGGAAGACGCGGCGCCGGCCGAGCAGGTCGGCGGCCCTCCCGCCGAGCAGCAGCAGCCCGCCGTAGCCGAGCACGTACCCGCTGACCACCCACTGTAGTGAGGAGGTGGTCAGTCCGAGATCGGCGCGGATGGACGGGAGCGCGACGCCCACCATCGAGACATCGAGCGCGTCGAGGAACAGGGCGCCGCACAGCACGATCAGGATGGCCCACAGCCGCGGGCTCCAGCGCGGGGCGGACGCACGGGGGAGAGCTGTAGAAGTCATGGCCACGACGCTATATATGCACCTGCAATAGATGCAACAACATTAATTTTACTTGCATCTAACTCCGCGGAGCGCTACCCTGCGAGCGTGAGCGCAACGCGGCAGGCGACAGGCCCGCGGCCCGCCCCGGGTACGTCGGCCCCGGGTACGTCAGCCGCGGCTAGGTCGGCCCCGGGCACGTCGGGGCCGGCCGCCCCGGTCCCGGACGCCGCCGAGGTGGCCGCCTGGCGAGCGCTGGCCGCCAGCCATGCCGTCGTCAGCTGCGCGCTCGACCGGGAGCTGGGCGAACGCCATGGCCTCGGGGTCAGCGACTTCGAGGTGCTGGAGCGCCTGGCCGAGAGCGATGATCACAAGTTCCGCGTGCAGGAGCTGGCCGACGCCGTGCACCTGAGCCAGAGCGCGCTGTCCCGGCTGATCGGGCGGCTCGAGCAGCACGGCCTGGTGCAGCGCGTCCTGTGCGACCTGGACCGGCGCGGGATCTACGTCACGCTCACCGATGAGGGCCGGCGTCGGCACGCCGCGGCCGTACCCACTCACCGCGCCGTCCTGGCCGCCACGCTGCCACCCGCGCGCTGAGCATCGCCCGCACTGCCAACGGCGCGCTCACCAGCCCAAACAGCCTGCCCACCGCAGAACTTGACAAGATAGTGAGTCATCACTAACTTATAGCCATGGTGTCAAGGCGGATGAGTGCCGACGAGCGCAGGGAGTCTGTGCTCGACGCCGCGGTAGCCGAGTTCGCCAGGGGCGGGCTGGCCGGCACCTCGACCGAGGCGATCGCGGCCCGGGCCGGGATCTCCCAGCCCTACCTGTTCCGGCTGTTCTCGACGAAAAAGGACCTGTTCATCGCCGCCTACCGGCGGGCCTACGCGCTCATCGAAAGCCGGTTCATCGAGGCGTCCGAGGGCCTGACCGGTGACGAGGCCCTCGACGCGATAGCCCGCGCCTATCATGACCTGCTCAACGACCGCGACCTGCTGCTGGTCCAGCTGCACACGTATGCCGCGTCCGGTGACGCCGAGGTGCAGGCAGCGGCCAGGCGATGCTACGGCCACCTGTGGCGGCTGGCCGAGGAGCGCAGCGGAGCCGACCCCGAGCGGCTGCGGATGTTCTTCGCCATGGGCATGCTGTGGAACGTCGCGGTCGCGCTCGACCTGCCTGACCTCGACGAGACGTGGGCGCAGGCCCTCATGTCTACCAAGTCCGTGCGTTCCGGTGACTACCTGGACCCGGCCTAGCGAGCCAAATTTTTTTGACCAGCAAAGTAAGTGACTACTCACTAGTTAACGGAAGAGGGGTTCCCGTGCCATCATCAGCCACCGTCAGCCGGCGGACGATGGTGCCCACCACGCACCCTTGATAAGTCGGAGTCGATGTGACGGCGTCGGGACCATGATCCAAATCAGATCCCCACGGGCGACGCTGGCGGGGTTCCAGCACCCGGCCTATGTCAGGGAGGTGGCCACGGGGCCTGGTCGCGGGAGCGTGGACGAGAGGGCCGGGGCCGGGTGGGAGTGGTCAGTCGCCCTCGCCGGCCTTGATGTGCCTGCGCAGATAACCCGGGAAGGTCGGGTCTTCGTGATACCAGCCAACGCCCTGGCCGTCGCCGGCGATCTGTGCCTGGCGGTGTCCGCATGTGGGGCAGTCGCGCTCTTCGATCAGCGGCGCCACGATCTCGTCGCCTGAGCGATCGCGGTACTCTGCCGGCCCGGCAAGCCGGACGCGGGTCCGCAGCAGCGCCTGCATCAGGTCACCGGAACCGACGCTGGCGCCGCCAAGCTGCATGATACGCGCGACCGGCCGGGCCAGCCGGAGCACGTCCATGGCCTCATCCTCAGTCCATCCGGCCGCGCTGGTGAGCCGGTTCAGTTCTTCGTTGCCCATCGGCATTTCTGGCCCTCCGTTCAGGTGTCAGGCCCACCCCGGCCCGGCCAGCCTACTGGCCGGGTGTCATCAGGCCGGGACAGCGCGCGGGGCAACGGCCGGGCCATCGGGCCCGGCCGGATGGGGGGTTGGGTGACTAGGGCACCTCGGCGCGGATGACGTTGGGCGTATCGTCCGGCATCTCGACTGTCTGCCCCTGGCGGCGGTCGCCCGGTTCGACGCTCACAAGGCCGTCTATCTCGTCCTCGCGCTGGGGGCCACTGTTCTTGATGTGGATGAGAGGCACCTGGACCTCCGTGAACCATGACGCCAGCTCGCGGGTTAGCGTGCCCTGGTAGTCGAGTGCGTCACCGTCCCAGCCGCCCTCGCTGTTACGGTGGCCTTCGATGTCCAGCACGAAGATGCGCGGCTTGCCGGGGAACTTGCGCATGATTTCGCGCAGCAGGCCCAGTGCCCGCGCGACCGATCCGGCGTAGTCGTCCGACCTACGCATCAAGTCGGCGAGCAGGATCGCTTTGCCGTTGTCCAGTCTTCACCTCCGGTCGGCGTTCTGCTGAAAGCCTAGGTCGTCCGTGGTGCCTTCTTCGTGGTGCCACGCCTCGCGCGCCGGGCCTGGGTAGGCGAACACGCCGTGCTCCTCGCCGTCGATGACCACCCGGACGCCACGGGTGCCGGGTGGCCAGGGCTCGCCGGGCTCGGCCCGCTCCACGCGGATGTCGCGGGTCTTGAGGTACTCGCGCTGGCCGTCGCGGTCGAGGGTGTCGAGGTGCTCGCCGACAGTCAGCAGGTCGTCCCGCCAATGGGGGTGCTCGATCAGGTCGTCCGCCGTCACTACGCGACCGTTCGACCGGCGGGTGTATGCCTTATCCCAGCGGCCCGGCTCTGCGTCCTCGTTCTTGCGCTGGCAGTCGGCCAGCTTCGCGAATAGGTCAGCCTGCTTCGGGGCGAACTCCGGGGACAGCGGGTCCACCTTCCTCAGCAATTCCATGACGTCCTGCGTGATGCGCGCTATCTCGTCCTCCCAGTTCTCGCCCTCGATCCACCTGCGGGTGGTGTAGGGCTCCTGGCTGGTCGTGAATATCCGAGCAGCCACGATGTTTTCCGTGTGATCGAACGCGACCACGTTGCCGCAGCCCTTGCGCTGCGGCCCAGACCCGGCACAGGCGTAGTAGCGATATCTCCCGCCATCGCCGCCGCAGCGGCGATACATAGGCTTGCCGCAGCGATTGCACTTCAGCTTGGCCAGCAGCGGCCGACTGGCAACATTCAGGCGGGGCTTTGCGGGCCCGCGCTTCGGCCGGGTCCTGAGTGCCTCGTTGGCGCGCTTCCAGGTATGCATCGGCACAATAGCCTCACAGTGGGACATGGTCACGCCCTCACGGTTCTGCGCGCGTCCGGCATAGGCCATGTTGCGGATGATGCGCCGCACTACCGACTCATTCCATCTGGCGGCATTCCTCGTGGTCGGGATTCCCAGCGAGTCCAGCCATTCGGCGATCTGCCGTAGTGATTGGCCGGCAATGCACCGGTCGTATATCTCGGGCACGATCCTGCGGCCCGCCTCGGTAGGCACGTACTTCTTGTGATACTTGAGGCCCTCGATCGTGAACCCGAACAGGGGCGTGCCCGCGTAAATCGCGTCGTTGGCCCGGCTCCTGTTGTGCGCCAGCGTTACCTGCTCGCTCAGGTGGTGGGACTTCTCCCAGTCGATGACCGCGTTTACTGCGGTCGTGACCTGGCCGGCGAAGTCCTGCTGGCCGAACGTCGGCTGCTGCGCCGACTCAATCCGGCCGCCGGCGTCACGGGCGCTGGCGTACGCCAGCCTGATCCTGCCCTTCGTGATCTCGGGCGTCGGCATGGCGCTGTTCTTCGTGCCGGTGGCCAACACCGTGCTGGGCTCCGTGCGGCCCGACCAGGAGGGGATCGCCTCGGGTGCCAACAATGCGATCAGGGAACTGGGCGGCGTATTCGGGATCGCGGTCCTCGCGTCGGTGTTCTCGTCGGTGGGCGGCTACTCCTCACCGGCCTCGTTCGCCCACGGGCTCGACGCCGCGGTGTGGGTCGGTGCCGGAATCGTCGCCGCGGCTGCGGCGGCCGCCGTGGTCATCCCGCGGCGCCGGGCCCGGCACGCGAACCCCGTCCCGGTCGAGGCCACCGAGGCCGCGTCCGCGCCGGCCGGCCCGGTGCAGGCCGCCGCCCTGGCGGAGTCCGCCCGCTAGGCGGAAGCGTTGCAGCACAACGCGGAGCATGAGCAGGGCTATAGCGCTGCTCGTGCTCCGCGTTGCGTTGTCCGAAGATCCTTACTCGTCCTGCAGGACGGTGGTGGCGTCCAGGTAGTAGTCGAACGCGAGTGGTGTGCAGTCGCGCTCCACAAGCCAGTCGAAGAACCGCTGGTGGACGGGATGGTCCCGGTAGCGGGTCATCGTCTCCACGTCGGCGAACTCGGTGTAGAGAAGATAGCCGTAGCCGCGGGTCCGTGCGCCGGTGATATCGGTGCCGAACCGGCACTTCGTCATCAGGCCGATCTCCTTCGGCCAGGACGCGACCATCGCCCGCATCTGCTCTTCCTCCCCGGCGGTCAGCGGCTTCGGGAAGCTGAACAGGACGATGTGCTGCAGGGTCACGGTCTGATTCCTAGAAGAACTCGAAGTACTCGCGCATTTCCCAGTCGGTGACCGGCTGGTCCTCGGTGGGCGGGTGGCCGGCCAGCGAGGCCTCGTAGCGCTTGAGCTCGGCCCGCTTCATCATCAGCAGATAGTCGGTGAACGTCTTCCCGAACGCCTGCGGGTAGAACTCGTCCTTCTCCAGGGCGCTGGCCGCCTCGTCCAGGGAGGTGGGCAGCATGGCCGCCTGGGCGGCGTACGGGTCCTCCTCGACCGGCGCGGTATCCAGGCCGCGCCGGATGCCGTCCAGCCCGGCGGCGATGTTGGCCGCCATGTAGAGGTACGGGTTGGCGGCGGGCTCGCCGATCCTGTTCTCTACGTGGCTGCTGTCGTCTCCCGGCGAGCCCTGTACCCGGACCATGACGCCGCGGTTCTCTAGCGCCCAGCCCACCCGGTCGGGGGCGAAGGAGTAGGGGCGGTAGCGCCGGTAGCCGTTCACCGTCGGCGCGGCGAATATCATCATCGGCAGCGCGTGATCGAGCAGCCCGGAGACGAACTGCCGCCCCACCGCGGACAGGCTCGCGTCCGGGCTGGCAAACGTGTTCTGCCCGCCGGGGCGCTGGACCAGGCACTCGTGCAGGTGCCACCCGGAAGAGAAGAAGTTCGGCAGCCCCGGGCAGCACATGAAAGTGGCCAGCAGCCCGCGGCGCTGGCACATCTGCTTGACCGCTGAGCGGAACAGCACGGCCGCGTCGGCCGCGGCCAGTCCGGCCATGGGCGCGAAGGTGAACTCCATCTGCCCGGGTCCCCACTCGTCCTCCATCGACCGCGGCGGCAGCCCGATGGCGGTCAGCCCGTCGCGGAGCGCCTCGAGCGTCGCGGCCACGCTGTCCAGCCGCACCTCGGACAGGAACTGGTAGCCCCGCTCGAACACGCTCACCGGCGGAGCAGGCGGGGTGAACCCGGCGTCCTCCGGCTTCAGCGGCTGCTCGGTGAGCTTGACGATGTAGTACTCGATCTCCAGGCCGGCCAGATAGTCGTAGCCTGCCTCGCCGAGGTCGCGCAGCATGCGGCGCATCAGGTGGCGGCCGTCCAGCGGCACCGGCTGGCCGTTGCTGAAGTAGACGTCGCACAGGATCCAGCCGGTCCGGTCCGCCCAGGGCAGCACCTGGAACGTGCCGGGGTCGGGCACCAGGACGACGTCGGGGAAGCCGGTGAACTCCTCGATGCCGAAGCCGCCGCCGGGGGCGAACGGCGGCACGAACACGTTGTTGCCCGTGTCCAGGCTGTAGATCGCCCCGGAGAAGTCCAGGCCGTTGGCGAACACGTCGATCGCCGCCTGCGCCGACAGCGACCTGCTGCGCGGCACGCCATGCTGGTCGACTACTACGAACCGCACGGTGCGCAGGTCAAGGTCGGGGATCTGGCGGACCAGCGCCCGGGCCGCCTCAGCCTGCTCGTCGCTGAACAGGCCGTGCCTGGCCACGAACCCCGGCTGGCCGACACCGGCCGTGCCGCCGGGAGACTGCGCGGGCTGCGGGGCTGAAGTGCTCACCTGTCCGTCCTCCGATTCAGATGGCGTGGTCGCGCCCGCTTCGCTCGGCCATCTGGTCGAGCAGGGCGAGGGTGAAGTTGGCGGGCTCGACGTCGGCGAGGGACAGGAAGGTCTCGGTCCGCTGCACACCGGGGATCTGGAAGATGGTGTTCAGCAGCAGATCCCGCAGGTGCATCTGGTCCCTGACCCGCAGCCGGACCAGCAGGTCGAGGCCGCCGGTGACCACGCTCATGTCCTGGGTTTCCGGAAGCTCGCGGATGGCGCTGATGATCTGGCTCAGATCCATCCCGGCCCGGGCGGTGACGGCGATGTAGACCACGACGGGGACGCCGAGAGCTGCCCAGTCGATGTCCACCCGGTAACCGCGGATCGCGCCCGCCCGTTCCAGCCGGGCCAGCCGGTCCGCGATCGCGGGCGGCGACATGCCGACCGCGCGGGCCAGCGCCCGCTGCGACTGGCGCGAGTCCACAGCGAGCTCGCGCAGCAATGCGATGTCCAGGTCGTCCACCTCGACCTTGGGGGTGGTCGGGGTGACGACCTCGGCGAGCCCGGCGAGCGGGCCAGAGCTCCGTGCCACGTGCCAGAATCCCCTGCCGCGACGCCTGATAACAGCGAGTATGCTGGTGTCTTCACGTTATCAAACGAATATCACTTTGCCAGGCATTCTTACGTTTGACAGGATCCCTGTCAAGACAAGACCGAGGTCAGTGCCAACAACTGACTGTGAGGAGAGGAAGGCACGGATGGCCGCCCCGGTATCTGCCGCGATGCCCGACGCCCCGACCGCCCGGGACTGGACCGCAAGCTTCGCCCGCCGGACGCGCACGCTCGGCGGCGGCGAGATCACCGCGATCCTGGCCCTGGCCGGGGCCTCCGACGTCATCACGTTCTCCGGCGGGTTTCCCGATCCGCAGACCTTCCCCGCCGACGTGCTCGCGGAAATCTCCGGGCGGCTGCTGGCCGAAGACGCGGCGGTAGCGCTGCAGTACTCCGCGACCGAAGGTCTGGCCAGCCTGCGCGACTATCTCGCCGGGCGGCTGGAACAGCACGAGGGGCAGCGCCCGGGCCCCGGCGAGCTGATGGTGACCAGCGGCGGCATTGACTGTATGGAACTGCTGGCCAAGAGCCTTATCGACCCCGGTGACGTGGTAGTCGTCGAGGCGCCGACCTACCTCGGGGCAATTATGGCCTTCCGCGGCTACGAAGCCGACGTGCGCGCGGTGCCGATGGACGCCGGCGGGCTGTGCGTGGACGCGCTCGATGACCTGCTCCGGGGCGGCCTGCGGCCCAAGCTGGTGTACAGCATCCCCGATCATCAGAATCCGACCGGCCTGTCTCTGGCGGCCGACCGCCGGCCTGCCCTGGTCGACCTGGCCCGTCGCTACGGGTTCCTGATCCTGGAGGACGTCGCCTACCGCGAGCTCGGTTTCGAGGCCGCCCGCCCGCCCAGCTTGTGGGCGCTCGCGCCGGAAACGGTCGTGCAGGCCGGGACCTTCTCCAAGATCTTCTTTCCCGGCGTCCGGCTCGGCTGGGCCGCGGGTCCGCCGGTGATCATCGAGCAGCTCTGCACGGCCAAGCAGAACTCCGACCAGTGCTCGGGCGCGCTCGGCCAGCGGATGCTCGAGGAGTACGGGCGCGGCGGGCACCTGGACACGCAGCTCGTGGCGTCCCGGGAGCTGTATGAGCGCCGCGCCGGGGTGATCACTAGTGCCCTGGAACAGCACATGCCGGCCGGGACCACCTGGACCACGCCGCACGGCGGGTTCTTCACCTGGGTGACGCTGCCCGAGGGCGTGGACACGGTCGCGCTGACCCCGGCCGCGCGCGCGGCTAAGGTGGCCTACGTGCCCGGCCGCCCGTTCTATGCCGACGGCGCCGGGGCACGGCAGCTCCGGCTGGCCTACAGCCGGGTGGCCGACGATCTCATCAGCGAGGGCGTGCGCCGGCTGGCCGATCTCACCCGCGCCGCTCTGCCCGCCAACTCCGTGGAGGAATCATGAGCGACGCCGCCACCCACTTCAGCACCGAGGCCCTCGGCGAGCCGGCCGGACCCGGCCGTTACATCAGCATCGGCTCGATCGACGCCGCGGAGTTCGTGCCCGGACTCGGCTTCCGCCCCGTGCTCGGGCAGCGCGCGATGGCCAATTTCGTGGACTTCGCGCCCGGCGTCGAGGCGCCGCGGCACGTGCACGAAGAAGAGCAGATCGTCATAGTCCTGGAGGGCGAGTTCACCTTCGACCTGGACGGCGACGTGCGCGTGATGCGCCCGGGCGACGTTGCGGTCGTACCCGCCTGGGTGCCGCACGGGGCCTGGACCACCGACAGCCACTGCCGTGAGGTGGACGTCTTCTGCCCGCCGCGCAAGAGCCTGCTCAGCGTGGCCGCGGCGCTGGGCACCCGGGCCGATGGCAGCCAGGCCCAGGACGTCGAAGGCCAGGCCGCCGGTCCCTCCCCAGACCCGGCCTGATGGACCTCGGCCTGCGCGGCCGCCGGGCCATCGTGACCGGCGGTTCGAAGGGGCTGGGCCAGGCCATCGCCGCCGAGCTGCTGGCCGAGGGCGCGGCCGTGGCCATCTGCTCCCGGCACAAGGCCGAGCTCGTCGAGACGGCCGCCGAGCTGGCCGCCTCGGGTGGCAGCGTCACCGCGCTGCCCTGCGATGTCACCGACCCCGGCCAGGTCGAGTCGTTCATCGCGGCCGCCGCGGCCGCGCTGGGCGGCACCGACATCCTGGTCAACAACGCCGGCGCGGCCCGGCCCGGGCGGTTCGCCGCGCTGACCGACGACGACTGGCACGGTGACATCGAGGTCAAGCTGTTCTCCCAGATCCGCTGCATCCGCGCCGCGCTGCCGCACCTGCGGCAGAGCACCGCCCCGCGCGTCATCAACATCAACGCTGTATACGCTCGGTACCCGGACCCGGTTTTCCTCGCCTCATCGGTGAACCGCGCGTCCTGCCTGAGCCTGTCCAAGGCGCTGTCCATCGAGCTCGGCCACGAAGGGATCCTGGTCAACAGCGTGAACATCGGCTTCGTGGTGACGCCGCAGTGGGAGAACATCCGCGCCCGCCGCGCCCCCGGCGTGCCGGCCGAGGAGTTCTTCGGGCAGCTCGCCGCCCGCGAGGTACCGCTGGGGCGATTCGGCCGGCCCGACGAGGTCGCGGGCCTGGTGGCCTTCCTGGCCGGGGACCGGGCCAGCTACATCAGCGGCGCGTCCATCGACGTGGGCGGCGGCATGGGGAAGTACTTGTAAGCCATGTGCCGGGTACTGGGTTACGGATCGCGCAGTCACGCCTCGGTGGCCGAGCTCATCGGCGAGCCCGGGCTCCGCGAGTTCACCGCCCTGTCGGCCGCGCACGGCGACGGCTGGGGGATGGCCGCGCGCAATGGCGGGGACCTGCAGATCTCCAAGGCGCCCCGGCGGGCCAGCGATGATCCCGACTACGAGCGCTTGGCGCACAGTCCGATCGGCGATCTCGGCCTGGTTCACCTCCGCTGGGCTACCCCGGGGCTGCCGGTGCTGGACCGCAACTCCCATCCGTTCCGTTACGGCGATTTCGCCATGGCGCACAACGGGGCCATTCACCCCCAGGACCGGCTGCCGCGGATGCTGCCGCCGCAGTGGGAGCAGCGGCTGTCCGGCAGCACCGACAGCGAGCGGTATTTCCTGCACATCATGTACCGGCTGGAGGCCCGCGGCGGCGACGTGGTCGCCGCGGTGGCCGACACGGTGCAGCACATCCGGGCCAACTACGCCCCGAACAGCCTGAACGCGATCCTGCTGGCCCCCGGCACGCTGTACGCGATCTCCTGGCACGATCCGGAGCGCATCCCCTACGCGGCCATGCGGGAGCGGGGATTCAGCGGGTCCGACACCGACGCCTCGTGTTACTTCGACCTCGATTACCTGGTGACCGAGAACACGGTCGTGGTCGCGTCGACCGGCTGGCCGCAGGATGGATGGAACGTGCTGCCGAACGGTTCCGTCCTGATCATCGACCAGGCGACGCTGGATACCCGCGTAGAGCTGTTCTAGGCAGGCCTAGTCCTGCCCGCGCGGCGTTCCCCCTTGCGCCGGCGCGTGATCGGTCCCGGCCACCTCGGCGGCGTCCTGCGCGGTTCCCGCGGACTCGGCGGCGGGGCCGGAGGTGCCGGGCGCGCCTGGCGGCGCCGCCACGGCGGGCTCGGCGCCCGGCGGCGCGTTGGCGGCTGTCCTTCGGCCCGGGCGCTGCGAGCGCACGAACCAGGCCGCGCCGATCACGGTGAGCGCGATCGCGATGTACATGTTCAGCCGCAGGCCGAGGAAGTGCGCCGACGAGTCGATCCGGATCGTCTCCTCGAAGATGCGGTAGGCGGAGTAGCCGGCCACGTACAGCGCGAACAGTCCCGGCGGCTTGATGTTGCGGTGATGCCCCAGCCAGACCAGCGCGGCGGCGAGCAGCAGGTCGAAGATCAGCTCATACAGGAACGATGGCTGGAAGTACCGGTAGGCCGTGTATCCCGGCGGCCGGTAGGCGAGCGGGATCTCCAGCCCCCAGGGCAGGCCGGTCGGCTTGCCGAACAACTCCTTGTTGAAGTAGTTGCCGACCCGGCCGATCGCCTGGGCCACCAGGAGGGCAGGCGCCACCGCGTCCATGAACAGCGACACGCTCGCCCCGGCCCGGCGTACCCGCCAGGCTCCCACCACGGCGGCCAGGGCGATGCCGCCCCAGATGCCCAGCCCGCCGCTCCACACGGCGAACGCGCCGTACCAGACGTGCGGGATGTCCATGGGCGTGGTGATGTCGAAGTAGATCCGCCCGCCGATGATCCCGGCCGGGACCGACCATAGCGCCACGTCCCCGACCAGGTCCGGATGCCCGCCCACGGCCCGCCAGCGGCGCCGCGTGATCATGATCGCCGCCGCGATGCCGATCAGGTACATCAGTGCGTAGAAGTGAATCTCGAGCGGGCCGATGTGGAAACCGCTGATCGACGGGCTGGGAATGTGCATGCTGCGAGCCTAGTCGGCGCCGGCAGCGATAATGGACCCATGGCCGGTAGCGAACGTCGCAAGGCCCAGGCCGTCTCGTTCGGAGCCGCTGCCGTGACCTACGAGCGGGCCAGGCCGTCCTACCCGGACGAGGCCATCGACTGGTTGCTGCCGCCCGGCGCGCGCCGCGTGCTTGACCTCGGCGCGGGCACCGGCAAGCTCACCCGCGCGCTGCGCGACCGGGGGCTCGACGTCGTGGCCGTCGAGCCGTCCGCCGGGATGCGCGACCAGCTGGCCCGGGTGCTGGCCGGCGTGCCGGCCCTGGCCGGCACGGCCGAGCGAATCCCGCTCGCCGATCATGCCGTGGACGCTGTCCTGGTGGCTCAGGCCTGGCACTGGGTCGACCCGGCCCGGGCGGTGCCCGAGGCGGTCCGGGTGCTCGCCCCGGGCGGGCGACTCGGCCTGCTGTGGAACATCAGGGACGAGCGGGTGGACTGGGTTGCCCAGCTGACCAGGATCATCCACACCCCGGACTATGTCGACAACGGCAGCGACGCGCCGGTGGTCGGGCCGCCGTTCGGGCCGGTCGAGCGGTTCGACGTCGAGTGGAGCAGGCCCACCACGCCCGCCGGGATCATCGACCTGGTCGCATCGCGCAGCTACATCATCACGATGCCGCCGGACCAGCGGGCCGCCGTCCTGGCCCGCGTCCAGCGGCTGCTCGACACCCACCCCGCCCTGGCCGGCCCGGCGGAGATCTCGATGCCGTACGTGACCAGGTGCTCTCGCGCCCAGCTCGCCCCCTGACCAGCGTCCTGGCTGGGCTAGCGGACGCGATCCCTGGCGGCGTGCCGGCGCCGGTCCCGCTCCGCTTCGGGCCGGCTGGGCTGCTGCTCGTCGGCGTGGGTGATGGCCAGGTAGGCGACCAGGATGAAGATGATGATGGCCAGCACCCCGGCGACGGTGCCGGCGCCGTAGCCCAGGCCGTGGAAGGCCTTCGGCTTGCCGAACCAGTCGGCGAACGAGGCGCCGACCGGGCGGGTCAGCACGTAGGCGATCCAGAACGCGAGGATCGAGTTCATGCCGAACCACCGGTAACCGATCGCCGGGATCAGGATCAGCGCGGCGAACAGGATCCCGGAGGCGAAGTAGCCCAGGTGAAAGGTGATCGACGTCAGGTCGCCCAGCGCGGTGCCCATGGCGAAGGTGGCGACCACCGCGGCCCAGTAGAACGCCTCCCGGCGGGCGGTGTCGATGGTGTGGATGGACAGCGTGTGCTCGGTGCGGTCCCAGGTGTAGAACACCAGCGCCAGCACGATCGCGTACAGCAGCGAGGAGGCGATATAGGGCACGTGGAAACCGACGTGCAGCACGTCGGCGGCCATCGTGCCGAACACCCCGACCATGACCACGGCGAACCAGTAGGTCCAGGCCACGTACCGGCGCATGGAGAACTGCAGTGCCAGCGCGATGACGAACCCCGTGAATCCGAGCAGCACGGCCGGCACCGGGTGGATCCGGTGGACCAGGTAGTCCGACGTTGACTCGCCCAGCGCCGTGGACAGCGCTTTGATCACCCAGAAGTAGACCGTGATCTCAGGAACCCTGAGCGCGGCCTTCTGCACCCTGCGCATCCGACTCGTGTTGCCATGCACCCGACAAGTATTGCCATCGCGACCACGGATACCGACAGTGTTCGCGGGACCAACTTCGTCACAATGACAGAACTTGGCCTGGGCATGGGCAGGCCTTGTGCCACGCTTAACGCGTGGGTCAGCTTGCCGTCCTGCCCCTGGGCCCGGGGCGATTCGCGGTCCGCCGGGCTACCGCCGACGACCTCCCGGCCATCGTCGGCCTCCTCGCCGACGATGAGCTGGGCGCGACGCGCGAAGCCGGGACGGACCCGGATCTGGCCTCGTACCGGACCGCCTTCGCCGCGATCGACGGCGATCCCGGCCAGCTACTACTCGTCGCGACCGCGGAAGATGGCCAGGCGGCGGCCACCATGCAGCTGACGTTCATCCCCGGCCTGGCCCGGCAGGGCGCGCTGCGAGCGCAGATCGAGGCGGTCAGGGTGGGCGCGGGCTATCGGTCGCAGGGCCTGGGCGAAGCCATGATTACCTGGGCCATCGCCGAGGCGCGCCGCCGCGGCTGCCGGATGGTCCAGCTGACCAGCGACAAGCGGCGCGCGGACGCGCACCGCTTCTACCAGCGGCTCGGCTTCTCCGCCACGCACGAGGGCTTCAAGCTGCCGTTGTGACCCGGCTGGCCGCCGCCCGGCGGCGGGACCAGCGTGGAGACCTCAGCCGAACCGCGGGGCCAGGCCGCGCCACACGTCGTCGTAGTCGCGCTGGCGCTGCGGGGTCTCCAGCGCCTGCCGGGTCAGCACCACCGGCCACCGGGTCTCGAACATGAACGCCAGCGTGTCGTCCACCTTCTGCGGCGCGAGATCCGCGGCGCTGGCCCGCTCGAACGTCTCGGCGTCGGGCCCGTGCGAGCTGAACGAGTTGTGCAGGCTGGCGCCGCCCGGCAGGAACCCCTCGGCCTTGGCGTCGTAGACGCCGCGCACCAGCCCCATGAACTCGCTCATGATATTGCGGTGGAACCACGGCGGCCGGAACGTGTCCTCGCCGACCAGCCAGCGCGGCGCGAACGCCACGAAGTCGGCGTTGGCCAGGCCTGGGGAGTCGGTGGGGGAGGTCAGCACCGTGAAGATCGACGGATCGGGGTGATCGAAGCTGATCGTGCCGATGACCATGAAGTTGGCCAGGTCGTACTTGTAGGGCACGTAGTCCCCGTGCCAGCCCACCACGTCGAGCGGGGAGTGGTCATAGTCGGCCGCCCACAGGTTGCCGCCGAACTTCTCCACCACCTGGGCGGTCCGCCGGGCCTCCTCGTAGGCCGCGGTCGGGGCCAGGAAGTCCCGCTCGTTGGCCAGCCCGTTCGCGCCGATCGGGCCGCGCTCGGGCAGGGTGAAGCTGGCCCCGTAGTTCTCGCAGATATACCCGCGCGCGACCTGATCCGGCAGCTCGACCCGGAACCTGATGCCCCGGGGCATCACCGCGAACTCGCCCGGTGCCACGTGCAGCAGGCCGAGTTCGGTGCGCAGCAGCAGGCTGCCGGATTCGGGCACGATCAGCAGCTCGCCGTCCGCGTCGACGAAGTAGCGGTCCACCATCGGCGCGCTCGCCGCATACCAGTGGATCCCGATCCCGGCGTGGCTGAGCGTGTCGCCGTTGCCGCCGACCGTGTACAGGCCGTCGACGAAGTCGGTGCCCGCCGCCGGCAGCGCAGGCGGATCCCAGCGCATCCGGTTGGGATCCGGCTCGACCTCCTGAAACGGCGCGCTGCGCAGCAGGCCGTTGTCGATTCTCCGGAACGGCGCATGCGCCGCCGACGGCATGATGCGGTAGACCCAGGTGCGCCGGTTCACCGCCCGGGGCTGGGTGAACGCGGTTCCGCTGACCTGCTCAGCGTAGAGCCCGAGCGGTGCCCGCTGCGGCGAATTGCGGCCGGCCGGCAGCGCCCCGGCCACCGCCTCGCTCAGGTGCTCGTTACCGAATCCCCGCTGGTAGACGAGAGACGACATGCCCGGCCCTCCTTCGGCCACGATGGCGTAGCACTGGTAGCGCTATTACATACCTGTGCTCCGCCATCCCGGCCGGCGGGACCGGAACCCTCGCCTAGCCGCTGGTGAACGTTCTCGTGGCCGTGAAGAGCATGCTCCTCAGCTGCAGCACGTGCTTTCCGGCGGACAGGTCCAGCCTGGACGGGCTGATCGTGTCTGTGACGTAGCCGGATGGGCTGGCGGTGAGCGTCCGGATCAGTACGTTATCGATGTACAGCCCGACCGGATGCCCGGGCAGGAAACCCTGGTCGAGCAGGTAGGCCTCGTGCCCCGGGGGGATGACGCCGGGGGACAGCTGGATGCTGTGCTCGATACTGCTCAGCTGGGCCGCGGCCTGATGCCGGGCCGAAGCCTCCTGATTCTCGGCGCGGGTCGCGGCGACCAGGCTGGGCACGAACCTGCTCGCGTTGATCGTGCCCCACCCGCTGGCCACGTCGAATCCGCGGGCGGCCGTGAAGCCGGTGACCTTCGGCGCGGAGTCGTTGCCCTTGACGACGTCGGCTATCCCGGCCCTTGCGCCTGCCGGTCCCAGGGTCGCGTAAAGAGCGGGGTTGATCGGCCCGACGTTCGCGTGATTCAGCTGGGTGGCCAGGGCGAGCACGCCCGCGAACAGCGGGGCCGACTGCGACGTTCCGTTCTGCGCGTCCATGGTGATGTCGGGCACCGAGCGCATCCGGCTGCCGGTAATCCTGGCCACCCCGTTCTGGTAGGCCGGACGCGCGAACACCGACGAGAACCCGGCGCCCTCGGAGAACCCGCCCACGTGCCACACCGGGTCGGGACCGATCTTGTGTCCCGCGGGGCTTAGGTTCGGCACGCTGCCGCCGACCGCGGTGACCCATCCGGAGTCGTCCCAGGCGGCCGTGTCCGGCGTGGCCGAGGTGTTCCCGCACTGGTTCTTGGCCACGGCCAGGTTCTGCACCACCCCGCAGTCGCCGGTCGCGACCGTGACTGGGATGCCCGCCGCGGCGGCGGCCAGCTCGCCCGGGTCCTGGGCGGCGATCTCCTCCTGGCCGTGGCTGTAGGTAATTTCGCCGGTGCCGTCGCTGATCGAGATGGCGTTGGCCAGGCGGCGGCTGCTGATGTACTCCAGCGCCCGCATCATCTCCGGCGGGGCGACCTGGCTCGCGGCGTCGTCGGTGATCTCGCTGTCCGCAGGGGTGGCGGAGATCACGATCTTGGCGTATGGCGCCATCAGGTGGGCCGAGATCACGTCGAGTTCGAGCTCGTGCTGCCACGCGTCGCAGGATCCGTAGCTGCCGAGCCTGACCATCCCCCGGGGGCACTTGCGTGGCAGCGGCCCCCCGGGGAACACGGTCTTGATCTGCGGATTCGGCAGGCCGTAGGTCCGGTCGAACCCGGCGACGACCTTGCTCACGTTCGGGTCGTCCCAGCCCTCGATCACCGCGACGGCGGTCCCGAACCCGTCAATGTCGCGCTTCCACAGGTCACCGATCTGGTAGTCGAAGATGTCTTGCGGCCCGGGCGTGTCAAAGCGGTGCCTGCTGAAGGTCCGCTGCATGGTGCGCAGCGCCGCGGTGAGCACCTTGATGCGCTGCTGCCTGCTCTGCGAGCTGGAGGCGATGGGAGAGCCGGGCGGCGGCAAGGTGGCGCCCGCGGGCGCGGTGGAGCTCAACAGCGCGGCAAACGAGATCACCAGCGCGCAGGCCGTCATGGTCAGGGCTCGCCTCTTGCCCGTCGCGTTCAAGTTCTCTCCTCCCGGTACCGCACGGAGCTTCTCTCCTCCCGGTACCGCACGGAGCGTACGGAATCGGCTGACACCAGCTTCCCGGCTAGTTGAGAACTTTCCCGGCACGCTCAAATCCGAATCAGTGTCACGTATGTACCGTGGGCCGGGCAACCCGCTATGCTCAACCATCTGCATTCGCGCTCATTAGGGAGGGAAGAGGCGGGCCTGGCCGCCCCGGCAGGCACTGGGGGGTGCCGTCCACGGGTAGCCAGCACGTGAGCAAGATCCGCGAACTTCACCGTTTCGCGAAAATTCAGGTCGGATAGCGCCCGGCGGTCCGTCGGGCCGCGTCATTGCAATGTGCCGTCTGGGGGGGCTGGACCCATGGGCACATGGAGTCGAGGTGCGCCGCTGCTGCCGCTAGCGTCGGCAGCAGATCCGGGGCCGGATCGGTGGTCGCCGGAACCTGCGAGTTCCGTCGGCACCGGGTCTGATGCTGCCCGGACCGCGCGGCGGCCCACCGTGAAAGCGCGTCCCGGCCAGCACGCCCAGCCGCCTGGCTTCGATCCCGACGACGCCAAGATCGCACCCCGGCCGGCCGTGAACGTGCCTCCCGGCCAGCACGTCCAGCCGCCCGGTCCCGCCCCCGACGACGGCAAGACCGCGCGCGGTCCGGCCTGGCCGGCCGACCCGAGGCCGCGTTCCGGCGGGAACCTGCCGGACAGTCAGGCCGCGCGGGCCGGTAAGTCCCGCCCGGGCCGGGAGACCCCCCCTGGAAGCGAGCCCGCCAATCATCAGGGGGATCCCTCAGCGGTGGCTTCGCCCGCGGCGGCCGAGCCGGCCAATCATCACGGCGAATCCGGGCCCGCCGGCCAGCGTGACCTGGTGCCGCAGACGCGGCCGCAGGCCCAATCGCAGCGCGGGCCGGCTCTTCCGCGCCAGGAGCCGTCCTGGCCCACCGTCATCGCCACCACGATCCGGCTGTGGTGGGAGCGGCGGGGGCGCCGGTGGCGGTGGGCCTGGGCAGCGGCCCTGGCGGTAGTGGTAGTCCTGGCAGCGGGCCTGGCCGTGGCGCTGTCGCTGCCCGGCGGGACCGCGTCGAACCAGCACCGCGCGGGCGGCAAGGAGGCACCGAGCCAGGTGCGCGCGGGCAGCGGGAAGGCGCCGAGCCAGCATCGCGCGGGCGGCGGGGCGAACCCGGTGCTCACCGCGCAGGCCGCTCGCAGCGCCGCGGCGGCGTGGATCGACCAGCAGGTGAGCCGGGGCACGATCGTGTCCTGTGACCCGGTGATGTGCTCCGCGCTGGTTGCGCACGGATTCCCGGCACCCAACCTCGTCTCGCTGAGGCCGAGCGCGCTCGACCCGCTCGCCTCCGAAATGATTGCGGCGACCGCCGTGCTGAGAAGCCAGTTCGGATCCCGCCTCACCTCGGTCTACGCGCCGATCACCGTGGCCAGCTTCGGCGCTGGCAGCGCCAGGGTCGACGTGCGCGTCGTGGCCCCGGACGGTTCCCCCGCTTACCTGCGCCAGTTCCACGCCGACCTGGCGGCCAGGAAGGCCTACGGCGCCGAGATGCTGCACAATTCCAAGATCGTGGTCGCGCCGCCGGCCCGACATCAACTTGCGAGCGGAATGGTGGACTCACGGCTTCTCGCGACGATCTCGACCGCGGCCCACCGCGGGAATCGGCTGCGGATCGTGTCGTTCGGTATCGCCGCGCCGGGCGCGACTTCCGGCGTCCCGGTGCGCTCGGCGGTTATCGCCAGCACCGTCAGCGGGGCCAAGGCGAGCAGCGCCGTGCTGGACAAGCTCCGCCGATTCTGGCTGGGGCAGCAGGCGCCGTACCTCCCCGCGAGCACCCAGATCGTTCCGGATGCGTCAGGGCAGCCTGCCCTGCGCATCCAGTTCGCCGCGCCCAGCCAGCTGGGGCTGCTGAGCGCGGGCAATCCCGTTGTCAGGACACCCCGGTGATGACGAAGGGCCGCCCCCGTGCGGGCGGCCGTGAAATGAGGAAACCATGAATCACCAGGCACCGGTCCGCCGCGTCCTCCGCCTGCTCGGCGCGTGCGCTCTGCTGACCGGATGGCTCGCCGCGGCCGCCCCCGCCGCGCTGGCCTCACCCGCAACCCACCAGGCGACCGGCTACCTCCGGCTCGCGCACCTGTCCCCGAACACCCCGCCGGTCGACGTCTACCTGTACTCGGTGGGCAACTCGAATGCCATGGTCGTCGTCCACCACGTCGCCTACGGGACCGTCTCGACCTACCAGACCGTCCCGGTGGGCGACTACACCGTGGCCATGCGCGGGGCGGGGAAGCCGTCGAGCTCCCCGCCGGTGCTATCCACCACGGTCAAGATCCAGGCGGGCCACGCGTACACGGTCGCCGGTGTAGGCCCGGCGGCGGGCCTGCGGCTGGCCGTGCTGAACGACACCCTCACCACCCCGAAGGGCCGGTCACTCGTCCGGGTCATCCAGGCCTCGCTGAAGGAGAAGAAGGTCACGGTGATGGACGGCAGCAAGGCCCTGGCCAGCAACCTCGCCTTCGGCAGCGTGACCTCGTACGTGTCGGTCGCGCCCGGCACGGCGGACATCAAGGCCGCCGGAGGGACGATGAGCACGTCGAAGAGCGTCGGCCTACCCGCCGACACCACGCACACGATCGTGGTGCTCGACGACCCGGGTCACCTGACTATCGACCCGCTGACCGACGCCGCCGGCAGCAACCTGCTGCCCTCCGGCGGGGCCGCGACAGGATTCGGCGGCATGGCGCCGCGCCCGGGCTCGTCACCGCTGCCGTGGGCCGCGGCCACGGCGTTCGGTGCTCTCGTCGCCGTCGCCGCCGCGACGCGACTTCGCGGGCGCAGGCGCTCGTGGAAGGCCCGCGGATCCCACGCGCGCTGACATGGGCCTGACCAGCCGCGGGCCGCGTCCGTCCGGCCCGCGGCTGGCCGATGCCGGGGCCGGAACGGCCCCGGCCCGCCGCAAGCACCGCCGGCCGCACCTCAGCCTGCTCGCGCTGGTCGGCCGGCCCGCCGTCGTCGCGGCGGGCATCGGGCTGGTCCTGGCCGGGTCCGGCGTGGCCGGGCTGCTGATGGCCAGCCACCGCGACTACACCCCGCCACGCGTGGGCCCGGTCAAACCGGTGCTGGCGCCGGCCGGGCGGCCGCAGACGCCGGTGCCCCAGACCTCCGCGCACGCGTCCGCTCCGGTCTCGCTCACGATCCCGTCGATCGGGGTGCGCAGCCGGCTTATCCGCCTCGGGATCACCAAGTCGGGAGCCCTGCAGGTGCCGGCCACCACGACGGTGGCGGGCTGGTACACCGGCAGCCCGCGGCCGGGCGCCATCGGCTCCTCGGTGATCGTGGGGCACGTCGATTCGTTCACCGGCCCCGGCATCTTCTACCGGCTGCACCTGCTGCACCCGCGCAACCTGATCTACGTGCGGCAGAAGGACGGCCGGCTCGCCGTATTCCGCGTCAGCTCCGTGCACCAGTACACCAAGCGCGGGTTCCCGACGGTCAAGGTGTACGGGCCGGCGCCGACGCCGCAGCTGCGCCTGATCACCTGCGGCGGCACCTTCGACGTGCAGACCGGCCACTACCTGAGCAACATCGTCGTCTACGCCACGATCGCGTCGTAAATGCGCTTGGCGTATCCGTCGATACTGGTCCATCATGACGGCTCTCGCTAACCTCTGCCGGTGGTGACCATGGACAGGCCAGATAGCCAGGCTGAGCACACGCTGCAAACCCGCGAGGCATACGACCAGCTGGCGGCGGTCTGGTCATCGACCACCGACGAGGGGCCATTCACCGGATTCAAGGTGGACCGCGTCGCCGAGCCACAGCCCTCAGCCGAGGCTGTGCGGCAGTTCCCGGGCGATCTCGGGCCCGTCGTCGGAGTACCGCTGTTCATCGTCTACCGGCTGTGGCTGCGAGCGTAGACGTCCTCGCGCGTCACCTGAAGCCAGGCACATGATCGATGGAGGATTGCTGGTCATCTGACCCCGTGATCTTCCATCGATCAAGAAAAGCGCCTGGTGCCGTGACATGAGCCGCCGCCGCGTCCCATAGCATGGCGCGGTGTCCAGCCCGGAGCTCTGGGTCGTAGCGTTGCTGCGCTGGCTGCTGCTGTGCGCGCTGGCCGGGGCGATCGGCGGCATAGCCGGACGCGCCCTGGCCCGCGGGCAGGCCGCGCCGGGGCCCGCCGCGCTGCCGGGCCCGGGAGCGCTGCGCGCATCGTTGCTCGGACTGGCGGTGAGCGCCGGGCTCGCGATCGAGATACTCGGCGACAACCGCCTCGCCGCCGCCCTCACGCATCCCTCGCTCTCCCGCCTGCTGCACACCGGCGACGGGGTGATCGCCGTCGTCGAGCTCGCCTCATTCGCCGTGGCGGCCCTCCTGCTCCGGCTGCGCCGCCCCGGGCTGAGCGTCGTGCCGCTGCTTGCGGTGGTCGGGGCCGAGGGAGTGCGGGCCCACCCCGACGGCGTCGTCCCGGTCGGCGGTGCCATGCTCACCTGGGCACACCTGCTGCCCGCCGCAATGTGGGCCGGGATGCTCTGGTACACCGTCCGCGCCGCGGTGGCCTGGCGATCCGACCCGGCCGCCGTGCGCCGCCTGGTCCGCTGGTACTCCCTGGCGGCCGCCTGGCTGTTCACCCTCATGGTGGTCACCGGTGTGGTGACCGCCCTGGTGCTCGTCCCGGTAGGCTCGCTGCTGACCACTACGTACGGACGGGTGCTCATCGTCAAGGCCGCCCTGGTCGCGGCGGCGGCATCGCTGGCCGTGGCCGGCCGGATCTGGCTTCGCCGCGCGTCCGGGCCCGTACCTGCGCCGGGCGGGCCCCGCTCGGGCCCGGCGCTGGCCACCAAGCTGGAAGTTGGCACCCTGGCCGTGATGCTGGCCGTGACCGCCGTGCTCACCGTGCTGACCCCGCCACAGGCCCCGATCAGGTCGCTTAGCTACCAGCACAGGACGAGCCAGCGATGAGACGGCAGATCACGATCATCGTGGTCGCCGTGGCGGCCGTCGTGGCTATCGCGCTCGGCGCGAGGCACCTGCTGACGACCAAGGCGGGACTTCCGGCGGTGGGCTCGGTCATCCCCGCGGGGCAACGCCCCGTCGCGCCGGAGATTTCCGGCACCACCCTGACCGGCACGCACCTGAACGTGGCCAGCCTGCGCGGCGCGCCCGTGGTGATCAACTTCTGGGGCTCGTGGTGCGGCCCGTGCCAGGCGGAGGCGCCAGTACTGACCCGTGTGGCCGGGGGCACGCGCCGCCTCGGCGTGCACTTTGTCGGCATCGATGTGCGCGATAACCGATCCGCCGGGCTCGCCTTCGAGCAGGGGCGTCACATCCCGTTCCCGAGCATCAGCGATCCCGGCAACCTGATCGCCGCCCGTTTCGGCGCCGGAGCCCCCACCGCGACGCCGTCGACGTACATCCTGGACGCGCGCGGGCGGATCGCCTGGGCTTACTTCGGGCGCACCACGTTCAGCCAGCTCGAGCCGGCCGTGCTCCAGGTCGCCGGGTCCTGAACGCGGCCGGGCACGGACCGCAACGCCGGCCCCTGCCCGTTCGGGTAAAAAATCGGTTTACCGGAACGCCGATGGCCGGCGTACCGTCATGGCAAGTTCCTGATCACTGCGACTCCTGGAGGCAGTCCGGATGGCCACACCGGCGAGGGTTGTTCCGCGGCTGACTTCGCTATCGCCGGGCGCCGGCTGCGCCTGCAAGCTGCCGCTGGCCAAGCTCGAGGCCGTGTTCGCCGCCATGGGCACCATCGAGCCGGCCTCCGGCGACCTGCTCGTCGGCGCGCTGGAGGGCGACGACGCCGCGGTGCTGCGGCTGGACGGCGATCGCGCGCTGGTGCTGACCACGGACTTCTTCACGCCGATCGTGGACGACCCGGAGGACTGGGGCGCGATCGCCGCCGCCAACGCGATGTCCGACGTGTACGCGATGGGCGGGCGCCCGCTGTTCGCGGTGAACCTGGCCGCCTGGCCGGCCGACGGGCTGCCGCTGGAGATGCTCGCCACCGTGCTGCGCGGCGGCGCCCGGGTCGCCGCGGCGGCCGGCTGCCTGGTGGCCGGCGGTCACACCATCGATGATCCGGTGCCCAAATACGGCCTGGCCGTGGTCGGGATGGCCGATCCGGACCGGCTGATCACCATCGACCGCGCAGCCCCCGGCGACCGGTTGATCCTGACCAAGCCGCTGGGCACGGGGGTCATCGCCACGGCGATCAAGCGCGCCACCGTGCCTCACGGCGTGCTGCGGGCCGCGGTGGAATCCATGACGCAGCTGAACGCGGGCGCGAGCGAGGCGGCGCTCGCGGCCGGCGTCCGGGCCGGCACCGACGTCACCGGATTCGGGCTGCTCGGCCACCTGCACCGGATGCTGTCGGCTAGCGGCGTGGCCGCCAGGCTCGACGCCGGGCAGGTGCCGCTGCTGCCCGGCGCGGCCGACCTGGCCGCCGACGGCTTCGTCTCCGGCGGCACCCGGGCCAACATCGCCCGGATGAGCGAGGTCGTCATGGTGGACGGCGAGGTCACGCCCGAAGTCATCGTGCTGCTGCACGATGCGCAGACCTCCGGTGGCCTGCTGCTCGCGGTGGCGCCCGGCGCGAAGGCGGGGCTGCTCGGCGACCTGACCGCGCGCGGGCTGAGCGCGGCGGAGGTCGGCGAGGTCGTGCCCGGCCCGGCAGGCCGGATCTCGGTGCGCACCGCCGGGGCGGCCCGGTGGGCGTGAGACCGTGCTACCTCGAGCCGGCCGGGTCGCGCGTCGCGCTGCGCCCGCTCGGCCGGGCGGATGAGGCCGAGTTCATCGCGGTGGCCAGGGCCAGCGCCGGCCTGCATCATCCGTGGATGTCGCTGCCCACCGCGCCGGAGGAGTTCGGCGAGTTCGTGGCCCGCTTCGACGGACCCGCCAACGTCGGGCTGGTGGTCTGCGACCGCACTGACGATGCGATCGTCGGCGGGATCAACATCAACAACATCGTGCACGGGCGATTCCAGAGCGCTGCCCTCGGCTACTGGGTGTCCGCGCCCGCGGCCGGGCGCGGTTACATGTCCGAGGCGATCGAGCTCGTCATCGGTTACGCGTTCGGCCCGCTGCGGTTGCACCGGCTGGAGGCCAACATCCAGCCGGGCAATCACGCCTCGATCCAGCTGGTGAAACGCAACGGCTTCTGCTACGAGGGCTACTCGCCTGACTACCTGTTCATCGACGGGGCCTGGCGGGGGCACGAGCGGTGGGCCATCACCCGCGAGATGCTCGAGCCTGCCGCTGACCGCCTGGCTGCCGGCTGACCGCCTGGCTGCCGGTTGGTCGCCGGTCGCCGCGTGCTCCGGCTGACGGCTGGCCGTCGCGCTACCGCAGGCCGAGGAAGTGGGCGAGTTCGCTCGCGACCGGCCCGCCGGCGTCCTCAGCGATCTCTAGCGCGGTCGGCACGTCCAGGTCCCGGGCCAGGGCGGACCGGATGGCGGCGCGGGCCGAGTCGTCGGACCCGGGTGCGCCGCGCGACGGCCTGCCCGCCGCGGCGCTGAGCCGCTCCACCCGGGCCGCGGCGTGCTCCAGGTCGCGTGGGTGGTAATCCCAGTCCGCGGCCCACCGGCGGTCGAGGATGAGCATCCGGACCGCGGCCATCGGGTAGCTGGCCAGCAGGTCTTTGACCAGCACCAGGTTGCCAGCCGACTTGGCCATCTTGGCCCCGCCGATCGTGACCACGGCGGCCTGCAGCCTGGCTCGCGCGAACGGCGTCACGCCGGTCAGCGCCTCGGCCATGGCAGCCTGGTAGGCGTGATGAGGGAAGCGCAGGTCGGCCCCGCCGGCCTGCACGTCCACGGCGGGACCGAAGGCGTCCAGGGCCATGGCCGTGCACTCGGCGTGCCAGCTGGGGCGGCCCGGGCCCCACGGGCTGTCCCAGGCCGGCTCGCCGCCGTGCGAGGACTGCCATACGGGCGCGTCGAACGGGTCGTCCCTGGCCACGTCGCCGGGATGGTCGCCGTACTCCTGAGACAGTCGGAGCGCGGTGTCGCGGTCCAGGCCGGCCCGGGCCGGCATCCCCGCGCCCCGGAAGTAGACCTGCCCGTCCCGCTGGTAGGCCGCGCCGCGCTGCAGCAGGCCGGAGGCCAGCTCGATCACCTGCTGGACGTGCGCGTGGGCGCGCGGCTCCAGGTCCGGCCGCCGTACCCCCAGCGCTGTCATGTCACCGTCGAAATAGAACTGCTGGATAGCGGCGAACTCGTCGTAGGGCGAACCGGCCCGGCTGGCGGCCGCGGTCAGCACGTCGTCCACGTTGGTGACGTTCCGGCAGACGGTCACCTGGACGCCGGCCGCGGCCAGCACCCGGGCCAGCACGTCAATCCAGACGTAGGTGGCCGCATGACCGAGATGCGTCACGTCGTAGGGGGTGATGCCGCACGCGTAGACCCGGGCCCGGCCGACCAACTGCAATCCGGTACCGCCCAGCGTCACGCCGGGTTGCAGCCGGACTGCCTGCTGCTGGTCCACGATGCCCTCCTGCGGTGCGAGTGCTGCTGCGGTGCGGGTGTGCTGCGGGCCGGGAGACCGGCGGGAGAGCCTCAGACTACGCCTGCGCCGCCGGCGTCATCGGCAGGCCGATCTCGGCAGCCCGGGGCCAGCCGTCGTCGACGTGGACGACCGATCGCCCGGCCCGGTCCAGGATCGATGCGCTGATCGAGGCGCGCAATCCGCTGTGGCAATACACCCAGACCTCGCCCGCGGGCACTTCGCCGACCCGGCCTTCCAGCTCCCAGAACGGGATGTGCACCGCGCCGGCCAGATGACCTTCCTGCCATTCGTCCAGCCGGCGCACGTCGAGCAGCACGAGCCCGGGCGCGCCCCAGGCGCCGGCCAGGCCGGGGAAGTCGGTCACCGGGTAGCTGGCCAGCCTGCCGCCGGCCAGTTCCCGGGTCGGCCCGCTCGCGGCGGCGAATCCCTCGATGCCGATCCGGGCCAGCTGGCGCTGCCCCTCGGCCACGTCCTCGGGTTCGTCGCCGATCAGGGTGAGCGGCTGGCCCCAGGGCTGCGCCCAGCCCAGGTAGGTGGCGAACGAATCGTTCAGCTCAACCGAGATCGAGCCGCCGACGTGCATCCGGGCGAAGGCCCGGCGGCCGCGTAGGTCCACCACCCACTCGCCCGCGTCAATCCGCCGCCGGATCTCGGCCGGGCTGGCCGGCTGGGGCGGGCTGAGGTCGGCGGCACCGGGGCCGCCGCGGTTCGCCGCGCCCATGTGCGCGTAATAGCGCGGGTAGGCCCCCAGCCCGGCGGTCAGTTCCTTGACGAAGGCATCCTCGTCAGCCTCGCGCAGGGCCGCGTTGACCCGGCGCTCGCGCCCGACGGTCGACTCGTCACCGCTGGCGGGGATGGCCGAGCAGAAGCTGCCGAAGCCGTGCGTCGGGTACACCGCCACCTGGTCGGGCAGCTCGCCGGCCAGCCGGCGCACCGAGCGGTACTGGGCTCGGGTCAGCTGGTCGGTCCGGTCCGGGCCGATCAGGTCGGTGCGGCCGACGGTGCCGAACAGCATCGACCCGCCGGTGAATACCGCCGCCGGTTCGCCCTGGCCCTCGGCCAGCACGTAGCTCAGGTGCCCGGGCGTGTGCCCCGGCGTGTGCACCGGGGTCACCCGGAGCCGGCCGGCGCCGAACGTCTCATGGTCGCGGGCCGGCGTTCGCGCGAACCCGACGTCTTCCGATCCGGCCACGACGTAGTCGGCGCCGGCCTCCCCGGCCAGGGCGTAGCCGCCGGTCACGTAGTCGTTGTGGATGTGGGTCTCGAGCACGTGCGTGATCCGGACCCCGGCTTCAGCGGCCGCGGTCAGGAACCGGTCGATGTCCCGCTGGGCGTCCACCACGATGCCGATCTCGCTGTCGTGGGCGAGGTAGCTGCGGTCCCCGAGCCCGGGAGTGGCGATGGTGACGACCTCGTGCATCGGCGCGTTTGCTCCGTTCCGACCGGGACCCCAAGGGACAGGCTATGCCTACCCGGGGCCATGAGCCGGTCTGATTCCGCCTCCGCGGCCGCGGGGCGTCCGCGGGTGCGGCTACCGTAGGCCGGGTGCGGGTTGCCACCTGGAACGTGAACTCGGTCAAGCAGCGGGTGCCGCGGCTGCTGCCCTGGCTGGACCAGCGGCAACCCGACGTGGTCTGCCTGCAGGAGACCAAGCTCGCCGACGACGCCTTCACGGCGTTGCTCGGCGACGAGCTGGCCAGCCGAGGCTACGCGGTCGGCCTGCACGGCGAGGTGCAGTGGAACGGCGTGGCGATCCTGTCCCGGGTCGGGCTGGACGACGTGGTCCCCGGGCTGGCCGACGAGCCCGGCTTCCCGGCGCGGGAGGCGCGCGCCCTGTCCGCGACCTGCGGCGGGATTCGGGTGTACTCGGTCTACGTACCGAACGGACGGGTGCCGGACTCCGATCATTACCGCTACAAGCTCGCCTGGCTGGCCGCGCTGCGCGCGGCGGTCGCGGCCGGCCCGCAGGCCACGATGGTGTGCGGAGACATGAACATCGCGCCGACCGACGCCGACGTGTTCGACCCGGACGCTTACGTTGGGCAGACTCACGTCACCGCGCCGGAGCGGGCCGCGCTGGCCGAGCTGCAGGCGCTCGGCCTGCACGACGTCGTGCGGGATCGCTGGCCGGACGAGCGGGTGTTCACCTACTGGGACTACCGGGCCGGGATGTTCCACCGCGATCTGGGGATGCGAATCGACCTGGTGCTGGCCTCTGACCCGGTGGCCAGCCGGGTGCGCGCGGCCTGGGTGGACCGGCAGGCCCGCAAGGGCACCGCGCCCAGCGACCATGCCCCGGTGATCGTCGACCTGGACGAGGCGCCGGACGGAGACATCGGCCCGGTCGTTCCGCCCCCCTCCGCGGCCCGGTCCCGGCGCGGCTCGGTCAAGCTCCCCCAATCCCGCTAACCGCCCTTCCGGGGCCCCGCCCGCCCAGCTTCCATGATCATCTTTCGACTTTGCACACGGTGCGACCAAATTCCGGGGTGGTTTGTCCCGATTCCGTGGTCGGAACGTGTGCAAAGTGGAAGTGATCATGGATACCGGCGCACCCGGTCGGCGCGCCAGCACCGGGACCGCATCGGTACGTCGATCTGGGCGGAGTCGGGGAACCGCTCCCGCAGTGCGGCTCGCAAGCGGGCCAGCTCGGTCGCCCGGTCCCGCGGGCTGGCCGTGATCAGGCGGCTGGTGGTGGCGTACATGTCCACGAAATCGTCGAGGGTCATGGCCCGGCCGAACGCGAAGGACCGGGTCTCGATCTCGGTGAACGCCGCGCCCTCGGGAAGCTCGACCTCGTGATGCCCGCGCCGGGACCCGGCGGCGGGGTCGACGGCCGACGCGGCGCGGGCCAGGTCGAGATCGTGTAGCCAGCCGGACTCCCGGTCCCGGCTGGTCCAGATCACGCCGAACCGGCCGCCGTCCCGCAGCACCCGGGCAATCTCGGGAACGGCCCGGTCAGGCTCCATCCAGTGCCAGGCGGACGACGCAAATACGCCGTCCACGCTGGCGTCCGGCAGCGGGATCGCCTCGCCAGTGCCCGCCAGGACGCGAACGCCGGGGGATCGGGCTCGTAGCACCGCACGCATCCGCGGATCGGGCTCGACGGCTGTGACCTGCGCGACCCGGTCGGCCAGCGCACGGGAGAGCAGGCCGGTCCCGGCGCCCACATCGACGGCGGACCGGCAGTCGTCAGGCAGGAGCCAGTCCACCGCTTCGGTCGGTGCCCGCGGCCGCAACCGGTCGTAGTCGTCCGCGATCGCGCCGAACGACATCGCCCGGTCCGCCCGGCTGGCCATACCCCGAAGACTAGCGGGCACCCGTCGGCCCGATGCCCGCGGTCGCGGTCGGCGGGATGGCTGCGGTCGCGGCGGGCCGGATGGCCGCGGGTCTCGGTCGCGGTCGGCGGGATGGCTGTGGTCGCGGCGGGGCGGATGGCCGCGGTCTCGGTCGCGGTCAGTCGGCCCGGTAGCCCACGGTCACGGCCGGCTGGCCTGGGCGTCTGACAGCGTCGGCCGCAGGCCGAATACGGGGAACAACCCGGGGCCGAACGTCGTGATCTCCGCGATCGCGCCGTCGCGGACGCGCAGCACGTCGAACTTGAACGCGCGGAACTCGCTGTCGCCCCAGCGCCGCAGGTAGCTAGCGGCGGTCGGCATGCGGTTCGCCCGCGTCCGCACCAGCCGCCAGTCGCCGTCGCGGTCCGCCCCGAGGCCCCGCCGCAGCAGCGGCGCGATCGCGTCGAGCCCGTCGAACAGGTACGGGTGCGGCGGCATCGTGATCCGGATGTCCCGGGCCGCGATCGCGACGGCCGCGTCGGCGTCGCAGCGCTCGTGCGCGTCGATGAACCCATCCAGCAGCGTTCGTTCCTCGGCGCTGGGCTGCCCGGCGGTCCAGTCCGCCCGCCGGGTCGGCAGGTGCTCCTGCATCCGGGCGCGTGCTCGCTGCACCGCGCTGTTCGCCGCGGCAACGCTGGTGTCCAGCGCCGCCGCGGTCTGGATGGCCGACCAGCCGAGCACGTCGCGGGCGATCAGCGCGGCCCGCTGCCGCGGCGGCAGCACCTGCAGCGCGGCCAGGAACACCAGCTCGATCGTCTCCCGCTCGACGGCGACCGCATCCGGCTGCTCGTCGCCCGGCGCGGCCTGGTCCAGCAGCCGGTCCGGATACGGTTGCAGCCACGGCACCTCGGCGAAGGAGTTCATCGCCGTCGACTGCCGTCGGCTGCGGCGCAGCATGTCGAGGCAGACGTTCGTCGCGATGCGATACAGCCAGGCTCGCAGCATCGGGCCGCCCTCGAAGCCCTCGCGGCCCCGCCAGGCGCGCAGGTACGTCTCCTGGACCGCGTCCTCGGCGTCGTCGAAGGACGCGAGCATGCGGTAGCAGTGGACGTGCAGCTCACGCCGATGGCGCTCGGCCTGCGCCGCGAAAGCCGGGTCGGTCATGTCCGGTTGACCTCCTGCAGCACCCACACGTTGCCGTCCGGGTCGGAGAACTCGGCGAAGGACTCGTAGTTCGCGCGCTTCGGGTGCGGCCCGGGCACCCACTGCCCCGACTCGAGATGGCGCACCTCGCTGACCTCGACCTCGTGCCCGGCGAGCTCGTCCCGGGCGGCCACGATGTCGGATACCACCAGATGCAGGCCCTGAGCCGACCCGGGCGCCGCCTTGGTGATCCCCGTGCCGAAGCCGATCGAGCAGGCCGAGCCGGGCGGCGTCACCTGAACGACCCGCATCTGGTCGTTGACCTTCGTGTCGACGTCCAAGGCGAAGCCCGCCCGCACGTAGAAGTCCCTGGCGCGGTCGACGTCCGTGACCGGGATCAGAACCAGCTCAAGCTTGAAATCCATGGCAAGCCTCCTCGGCAGTAAGTCGTCCTACGGAGGTAGAACGGCGTCCGTCCGGCGGACTCATCGGTGCGGCGGTGAGAAATCTGCCCGGCCATGCTCATTGTTGTGCGCTTGGCCGGCTCACAGGAAATCCTGAGCGGACGCGGAGTTTCCGGCAGGTAGGTTTGGCGCATGGATGAGAACCGGGCCCGGCGGGTGGCCGATGCGCTGAGAGACCGCGGCATTGACGCGCACCTGGACAAGGGGGGCGTCGACATGTACGCGGTACGCGTGTCGGTAGGCGACGGACGCGAGGCGATCTGGGGCCGGGAGGGCACCACGAGCCTGGAGGCCGAGGTACTGCTCGACGGAGATCTGGTCGGCTTCGTGGCCGAGGTCCCCGGCTCGGAGAGCTTCGATGACGCCCAGGTCGTGGACGCGATCGCGCGAGCCGATTACGACGAACCAGAGGCCACGGAACGTCCCGTGGCTCCTCCGCCGCAGCCGGCGCTGCGCCGCGAGGGCGGCGTGTTCCGCCGCTTCCTGGACGGATTCCGCTATGACTCAGAGGGTAACTAGCGAGGGCCGGACGATGCCATCAGATCAGGACGGCCAGGTCGTCGAGATATTCACCGACGGCGCGTGCCTGAGCAATCCCGGCCCGGGCGGGTGGGGCGCCATCCTGCGCTTCGGCCGCCACGAAAGGGAGATCCACGGCGGCGAGCCGGTGTCCACAAACAACCGGATGGAACTCATGGCCGCCATCCAGGCCCTGGAGAGCCTGACCCGGCCGTCGACCGTGCACCTGTACACCGACAGCGTGTACCTGCGCCGGGGCATCACCGAGTGGGTGCTCGTGTGGAAGCGCAACGGCTGGAAGACCAAGGACAAGAAGCCGGTCAAGAACGTTGACCTGTGGACCAGGCTCGACGCCGCGGCCCAGGTCCACGACGTGCACTGGTTCTGGGTCAAGGGCCATGCCGGGCATCCGGAGAACGAGCGCGCCGACCAGCTGGCCGTCCGCGGGGCCGAGGAGGCCGCGGCCGCCGTGTCCGCCGCGCCCTGACCGGCCAGGTCAGGGCCCGAGGTCGGTCGAAGGGCCCGAGGTCGGTCGAAGGGCCCGAGGTCAGTCGACGAGATCGAGGGCGGCGGCGACGATGCTGTCGGCGTCCAGGCCGTGGTACCGGTAGACGTCGCCGAGGTCGCCGGACTGGCCGAACCCGGTCACTCCCAGGTGGGTCGCGGACACGTTGTTGACGCCGGCCAGGAACGTCAGCGTGTGCGGGTGGCCGTCCAGGACCGTGACCATCGGCCGGGCCCGGTCGGCGGGCAGCAGCAGATCCAGGATCCAGGTGTCGGCCTGGCCGTAGCCGCGGCGCGCCCGCACCGCGCGGAAGAGCAGATCCGGGCTGGTTACGCAGATCACGTCGGCGCCGAATCCCAGCGCCTCCAGCCGGTCGGCGGCGTCCAGCGCCTCGGGCATCAGCGCCCCCATGGCGCAGATCGTGACGGCCGGCCGCGCGGACCGGCGCAGCGGGTAGCCGCCCGCCACCACGCACCGGCGGCGGTCTTCCCGGCCGAGCGGATCGTCCGGCACGGCAGCCAGCGTCTGGGGCACCGGGCGGGTGGACAGCCGCAGGTACGCCGAACTGCCATCGGCGCGGCCCAGCCGGGCCAGGCAGGCCAGCAGCGTCCACTCGGTGTCGATTACGAACGCGGGCTCGTAGCTCACGCACCCCGGCTGCTCCAGGCCGATGGACGGCGTCTTGATGGACTGGTGGGCACCGCCCTCGGGGGCGAGCGTCACGCCAGACGGCGTGCCGACCAGGATGGACTGGCCCCCGGCGTAGATGCCGAACGACCAGGGTTCCAGCGCGCGCTCCACGAACGGGTCATACAGCACGCCGACCGGCAGCAGCGGCTGGCCCCAGCGGCTCCAGGTCGCGCCCAGCTCGCCGATGAGGCCAACCAGGTTCGTCTCGGCGATGCCGAGCTCGATGTGCTGCCCGGACGGCTTCTCCCGCCAGTGCAGGATCGTCGCGGTGTCGTCAGCGAACCAGTCGGACCGCTCGCTCTGCGACCAGACGCCGACCTTGTTGACCCACCCGCCGAGATTGGTGCTGGAGGCGACGTCCGGGCTCACGGTGACGATCCGTCGTCCCGCCTCGGGCGCCGCCCGGCTCAGGTCGAGCAGGGCCCGGCCCAGCGCGGCCTGCGTGCTGGCCACCCCGGACGGGGTACGGCCCAGGTCGGCAGGCAGGCCGGGGCTCGGCACCGGGGCCGGCGGTTCGCGGCGCAGTCGCGCGGCGGTGGCGCTACACAGCTCGTCTTCGGCGGAGCCGTTCGGGAACTTCTGCCAGGGCTGCCCAGGATCGACGCCGGACCGGCGGGCCAGCTCGGTGAGCTCGGCCACCGACAGCAGCGCGGAGTGGTTCTGCGGGTGGCCCTCCATGGCCAGGCCGTATCCCTTGACCGTATAGGCGAAGATGATCGTCGGGCGGGTGTCGTCGATCGCCTCGAACGCCTGCCCGAGCGCGGTGAGGTCGTGCCCGCCCAGGTTCCGGATGGCCGCGTACAGCCGCTCGTCGGTGACGTCGGCGAGCAGCTGCCTGATCGCGTCCGCGTCCGGCCCGTCGCCGGGCACCCGGTCGCGAAGCTGGCTGGGAGGGCAGCGCAGCAGCCGCTGGTATTCCGGGTTGGTCATCGTGTCGATCCGGGTGCGCAGCGCGCCGCCGCCGGGCCGGGCCATGAGATCGGTCAGCAGGCGGCCGTATTTCACGGTCAGCACCTGCCAGCCGGCCGCCGCGAACATGCCCTGTAGCCGCGGCGTGCCGATGACGGGCACCACCCGGTCCAGCGACTGCCGGTTCAGGTCCACGATCCAGACGACCTCGCCCAGCTCGGTGATCATGGGATCGATGGCGGCTTCCCACACCGCACCCTCGTCTAGCTCGGCGTCGCCGACCAGGGAGTACTGCCGTCCGGTCCCGGCCCCGCCGAACTGGGCGCTGACGTACCGGCGGGCCAGGGCCCCCCAGATGGGGGCGGTCGCCCCGATCCCCACTGACCCGGTCGAGTAGTCCGCCGGGTCGGGATCCTTGGACCGGCTGGGGTAGCTCTGCAGGCCGCCGAAGGAGCGCAGCTGCGTCAGGTAGGACTCGTCCAGCTCGCCGAGCAGGTACTTGATCGCGTGCAGCACCGGGGACGCGTGCGGCTTGACCGAGACCCGGTCGTCCCGCTGCAGCTGGCCGAACCACAGCGCGGTCATGATCGACACCATCGACGCGCTGGATGCCTGGTGCCCGCCCACCTTAAGGCCGGACGGGTTCGGCCGGACCCGGTTGGCGTGGTCAACGATCGCGGTGGACAGCCACAGCACCCGCTGCTCGATCGCGCGGAGCACGCCGGGACGGCCGTCGCTGACCTGCGCCGGCGCATGCCGCTGCGCGTCCGGGATGCTGGTCACGTCGGCGCCTCCCTCGGCGATTGGTGATGCTCACATCATCACCCCGAAGCGCCGTGCCCAGCCACGCCGCAACCCCGCCCCATCCCCGCCCGGCACCCGCCCTCCGCGGCCGTTACCGCTCACTTTGCACACGTTCCGACCACAGAATCGGGACAAACCGCCCCAGATTTTGGTCGGACCGTGTGCAAAGTCGAAATGGCCGCGGAATGGAGGGTTACTTGCTGGGCTTCGGGCACGTGACTTTCGGGTTCACGCCGAGGTAGTTCAGCGGGCCGGCCAGGATCGTGACCACGATCGTGCTGGCCTTGGCGCAGTTTCCCGGCGCGCTGTTGTAGTAGTGGCGCTGGGCGCCGGCGATGGCGCCAATGATCAGCCATATCGCAAGGAGTATGGATCCGATGCGCATCTGCTGCCTCCGAAGGGGTCTTACTTGGTACATCGGGATCGCGGTTTCTGGCGGGCATCGACTTCCCGTGGCCGAAAGGTTCAAACCGATGGGCGTGGCGCGCTACCCGTCGTTGGCCGCACCGGCAGCGGCGGCGGACCGTGCGCCAGCCCGCCTGGTCGCGCGCGTCGTAGGCTGGGCCGGTGCCCCGCAGCGCTGAGGTTGACGGGTTCCGGCTGGCCTACGACCGGACCGGCTCGGGCCCGCCGGTCGTCCTGCTGCACGGCTGGCCCGGCGACCGCACCGACTTCCGCCACGTCGTCCCGCGGCTGGCCACCTCGGCCGAGGTGGTCGCGGCGGACCTGCGCGGCTTCGGCGAGTCGGACAAGCATGACCGGCCGCCCGCCGATGCCTACTCGGCCGCCGCGCAGGCGCGCAGCGTCGCGGGCCTGATCGACGAGCTCGGTCTGGGCCGCCCGGTACTGGCCGGCTATGACATCGGCAGCCGTATCGCTCAGGCCGTCGCCCGTATTTTTCCCGAACGGACGCGGGCGCTCGTGATCGCTCCGCCGGTGCCCGGCGCGGGGAGCCGCGTGTTCGGCGCCGAGGCCCAGCAGGAGTTCTGGTATCAGGCCTTCCACCAGCTCGACCTGGCCGTGCAGCTCATCGACGGGCGCCCGGACGCGGTGCGCGCCTACCTGCGCCACTTCTGGTCCCACTGGTCCGGCCCGTCGTACGTCCCGGCCGAGACCGATCTCGATCACCTGGTCGGCGGGTACGGCTCGCCGGGTGCGTTCACCGCGTCCATCGGCTGGTACCGGGCGGGCTCCGGGACCGTCGCCACGTCGGCCGCCGAGCAGGCACCCGCCTGCGGGGACCGGCTCGCCGTCCCGGCCACGGTGCTGTGGCCCGAACACGACCCGCTGTTCCCGCGCAGCTGGTCAGACCGCCTGGCCGAATTCTTCAGCCACGCCGAGCTGCGGGCGGTCGACGGCGCCGGGCACTTCATGCCGCTCGAGGCGCCGTCGGCGTTCGCGGCGGCCATCCTCGAGCGCTGCCAGGAAGGTGAGCGACCATGACCATGCCCCCGCTGCGCAGCAGGACGATCTTCGCTGGGGATCAGCGGGCCGCCGCCCGGTCCTTCCTGTACCCGCTGGGCTACACCCGCGAAGACCTCGACCGGCCCATCATCGGGGTCAGTCACTGCTGGACCGACACCATGCCGTGCAACTTCAACCACCGGGACCTGGCCGAGGCGGCCAAGAGGGGCGTACGGGCCGGCGGCGGCACGCCGATGGAGTTCAGCACGATCGCCATCTCCGACGGCATCACGATGGGCACGCAGGGCATGAAGGGTTCCCTGGTCAGCCGGGAAGTGATCGCGGACTCGATCGAGCTGGTGGCCGACTCGCACATGTTCGACGCCATGGTCTGCGTCGTGGGCTGTGACAAGACCACCCCGGGCGCGGCGATGGCCCTGGCCCGGCTCGATGTGCCCGCCGTCATCCTGTACAGCGGGACGATCGCTCCCGGCCACTTCCGCGGCCGGTCGGTGGCGGTCGGGGACGTGTTCGAGGCGATCGGGGCGGTGGCGGCCGGCCGGATGAGCCGGGCCGACCTGGCCGAGCTGGAGCTGGTGGCCTGCCCGGGGCCGGGTGCCTGCGGCGGTCAGTACACCGCCAACACCATGTCGATGACCATGGAGGTGCTGGGGCTGTCACCGCTGGGGTACAACAGCGTGCCCGCGGCGGACGAGGCCAAGCCGCGGGTCGCGCAGCAGGCCGGGGAGCTCGTCATGGCCGCGCTCGGTGCCGGCCTGCGCCCCGGCGACATCCTCAGCCGCCGCGCGTTCGGCAACGCGGCCGCGGCCGCGGTGGCCTCGGGTGGCTCCACCAACGTGGTGCTGCACCTGCTCGCCCTGGCCCGCGAGGCGGGGGTCGATTTCGGCATGGCCGACTTCGAGGCCGTGGCCAGGCGCACGCCGCTGCTGTGCGACCTCAAGCCGGGCGGCTCGTTCTCCGCCACCGAGCTGCATGCCGCCGGCGGGGTGCCCGCGCTGGTCCGGGAGCTGCTTGAGGGTGATTACGTCGATCCGGACGCCATGACGATCACGGGCCGGACGCTGGGCGAGGAGGCCGCCGCGGCCCGCCCGGTTCCGGGCCAGCAGGTCATCAGGCCGGCCGGCGCGCCGCTGATGGAGGGCGGAAGCCTGTGCATCCTGACCGGCAACCTGGCCCCGGAGGGCGCGGTGGTGAAGGTGTCGCCCAAGACGCCGCGGTTCCACCGGGGCCCCGCTCAGGTCTTCGACTGCGAGGAGGACGCCAGCGAGGCGGTTCTCGGCCGCCGGGTCGAGCCCGGCGCCACCGTCGTGATCAGGAACGAAGGCCCGCGTGGCGGCCCCGGCATGCGGGAGATGCTGCTGGTCACGGCCGCGCTGATCGGTGAGGGACTCGGCCAGTCGGTCGCGCTGGTCACCGACGGGCGGTTCAGCGGCGCTACCCGCGGGCTGATGGTCGGCCATGCCTGCCCGGAGGCTGCCGTCGGTGGCCCGCTGTCGCTGGTCCGTGACGGCGACACGGTGGTCATCGACGTGGACGCGCGCCGGCTCGACGTAGCGGGGGTGGACCTGACCGACCGCACCCCCGCCCCGCCCGGCCCGGGCGTGCGGTCTCGGGTGCTGCGCAAGTACGCGCGACAGGTCGGACCGGCCTCGCACGGCGCAATCACCAGCGGGGCGTAGCCGCCCCGGGCGGAGGAGCGTCAGCCGCTGTGTGCGGGCGAGTGGTGCGTGACGACGAGGATGATGCCCAGGGCGAGCACGACGATCCCGCCGATCCAGGCGACCTTCGCGAGCGTGTCGCGCTGGCCCTCCTTCCGGTACTGATTCTGGGCCACCAGGCCGAGCACGATCGCGGCGGGCGAGAAGACGAACCAGCAGACGATGCCGATGATCGAAAGTATCAGCGGCGTCTTGGACGGCTGCTGGGGCTGCGGAGCGCCGTATCCACCGCGGTAAGGCGGCATGGGCCTGTACCCGCTGGGACCTGAATCCTGAGGTGGGGATGCCATCGGACTACCTCGTACATCATTCGATGAGGCCGAAGCGGGCAGGGTGCCCGGCTTTCAGCAATCACGCGGTGCGATCATAGCAAGCGCTCCGGGTGGCCCTGCCTTAGTGGACGTGGGCGCGCCAGTCGGCCGGAACCCGGCCGGCCGGGCCAGGTACCGGCTGATCGAGCGGATGGTGCTCTGGCGGTGCCAGCGCCGGGCCGCCGGTGTACATCTCATCGGTCTCGAAATTCCAGAACCAGGACTCGCCGGGCTCGAAGCTCCTGACCAGCGGGTGCCCGGTCGCGGCCGCGTGCGCGCGAGCGTGCTGCGAGGGCGAGCTGTCGCAGCAGCCGATATGCCCGCACTGCGTGCAGCGGCGCAGGTGAACCCACCAGCCGCCGGTGGCGTCGCACTCGACGCATCCCGTCCCGCTGGGCGGGACCGACGGGTCAACGCCCGGCACTGTCGTCACGTGCCCTCCTCTGCCTGTCCCTCCGGCTCGGTCAGCGGGAGCCGCACCTGGAAGCGCGTGTCACCGGGAACCGATTCGACCCGCAGATCGCCGTGATGCCTGCCGACCACGATCCGCCAGGAGATATCGAGCCCGAGCCCGGTGCCCTGACCCACTGGCTTGGTGGTGAAGAACGGCTCGAAGATCCTGTCCTGGATATCCGGCGGGACGCCGGTGCCGGTGTCGGCGAACTCGACCAGCAGCTGATCGCGGTCCAGCGCGGTGCGCACGGTCAGCCTGCCGGTCCCGTCCATCGCTGCGACCGCGTTGTCGATCAGGTTCGTCCACACCTGGTTGAGCTCGCCTGGGTAGGCCGGGATGCGAGGCAGGCCGGTGCCGTAGTCCTTCACCACGGTGATGCCGGGCCCGATCTTGGCGCCGAGCATCATCAGCGTGCTGTCCAGCAGCTCGTGCACGTCCACCACCTGGTACGGCGCCCGGTCCAGCTGCGAGTACTGCCTAGCCGCGTCGACCAGGGACGAGATCCGGGTAACCGAGTCGGCGATCTCGTTCATCAGCAGCTCGGACTCGATCGTGTAGGCCAGCCAGCGCAGCGCGCCGTCCACCTCAGTCTTGGCCGCGGACTCGGCCGCGGACTCAGCCAGCGTCGCCGCGACCCGGTCGAGCCAGCTCTCGTCCAGGCCGGCCTGGGTGAAGATCGCCGCCAGCTCCCACCCGGACTGCACGCCATGCGCGTCGAGCCAGTCCGCGAGGACGTCCTCGCGGTCGGACACCTCCATCGGGCTCAGCGCGGGCGCCTTCGCCACTTGGGCAGCCGCTTCTTCCTGCAACTCCACCAGCGCCGGAAGAGCCGCCGGGGTGTGGTGGCCCGCCGCGATCAGGCCGAGCTTGCGCCGCATGCCGGCCACCCGCTCGTGCAGCGCCGCGGTGGCGCGGACGGCCGCCGACGCGGGGTTGTTCAGCTCGTGGGTCAGCCCGGCCGACAGCGACCCGAGCGCCAGCAGCCGTTCCCGCTGGCCGATCGCCTCCTGGGTGTTCTTCTGGCCGAAGACAAGCCCCTCAAGCAGGTGTACCGCCATCGGGAACCAGTCGTTCATGAGCCGGGCGAACTTGACCGCGTCGAGCACGAAGAACCGCGACGGCTCGGTGACCCGCACCGAGTTGTTGTAGATCTGCGGCACCCGGTCGCCCAGGTAGGCGGTGAACGCTCCGGCGTACACGCCCGGCTGGGATGTCCGGCCCACCTCGACCTCGTCCCCGCCGACCCGGCGCGACAGCACCACGGTGCCGCCCAGCAGCACGTAGAAGCAGGCCGCGGGGTCGCCCTCGGTATAAACCGGGCCCGGCTCAATCACCTCCACCCGGCCCTCGCGGCACAGCCAGTCCAGCTGCTCGTCGGTGAGCTTGTCGAACAGGAACAGGCCGCGTAGCTCCTCTGCGCTGCACAGGGTCGGCCGGGCGGCCGGTTCGGGGTTCACAGTCGCTCCAGGTAGCGGTGCACGAGCATGACGGCCATCGCGCCCTCGCCGACCGCGGAGGCGACCCGCTTGGCTGATTCGGCCCGCACGTCGCCGGCCACGAACACTCCTGGCACGCTGGTCTCCAAATGATAAGGCGCCCGCTCCAGCGGCCAGCCCGGCGGCCGCTGCCCGGCCGGGCTGAGATCGGGGCCGGTCAGCACGAAGCCGTGCTCGTCGCGCATCAGCACGCCGTCCAGCCACCCGGTGAGCGGGGCCGCGCCGATGAACACGAACAGCCGCTGCGCATCGACGATGTCGCTCCCCCCGGTATTGCTCTCCCGTAGGGTCAGCTGCTCCAGATGACCGTCGCCGCGCGCCTCGATGACCTCGGTGCAGGTACGCACCGTGATGGACGGGATGCCGCCGATCTGCTGGATCAGGTAATGCGACATCGACCTCTCCAGCGAAGGGGCCCGGACCAGGATCGTGACCGACTTGGCCTGCGTGGACAGGTACACCGCCGCCTGGCCTGCCGAGTTGGCCCCGCCGACGATGTAGACATCCTGGCCGGCGCAGCCGGGCGCCTCGGTCAGCGCCGAGCCGTAGTAGATCCCGCAGCCGGTGAGCTCGGCCAGTCCGGGCGCGTTCAGCCGCAGGTAGGCCACCCCGGTGGCCAGGATGACCGCGTGCGCGTCAACCGCGCCGCCGTCGGCGAACCGGACGGTCCGGGCCGATCCGTTGACCTCCAGGCTGGCCACCTCGCGCGCGGTCAGCACCTCGGCCCCGAACTTGGCCGCCTGCCGGCGGGCCCGGTCGGTGAGCTGTGCACCGGAGACCCCGTCGGGAAAGCCGAGGTAGTTCTCGATCCGAGAGCTTTGGCCCGCCTGGCCGCCGGTCGCGGTCCGCTCGACCAGCACGGTTCGCAGCCCTTCGGACGCGCCGTACAGGGCTGCGCCCAGCCCCGCGGGCCCACCGCCGACGACCACCAGATCGTAGAAGTCGTTCGATGGCGTCGTGGCCAGGCCGACCTTGTCCGCCAGGTCCCGGTCGGAGGGCGCCACCAGCGGCTCACCGTCCGGCGTGATCACCACCGGCAGCGTTTCCCCGTCGGCCGACGCCGCCTCGAGCAGCCGCCGTCCCTCCTCCTCGTCCGTCGAATACCAGCGGTACGGCACCTGGTTGCGGGCCAGGAACTCGCGCACCTCGGATGAGCGCGCCGACCAGCGATGCCCGACCACCTTGGTTTCCGGCACCGGCCGGTGATCCGACGACAGCCAGGCCGCCAGCAGATCATCCAGCACCGGGTAGAGCTTCTCCTCGGGCGGATCCCAGGGCTTGAGCATGTAGTAGTCGAGGTCCACGACATTGATCGCATCGATCGCGGCGCCGGTGTCCGCGTAAGCGGTCAGCAGCGCCCGCCGCGCGCCCGGGTACACGTCCATGGCCAGCTCGAGGAACTCGATCCCGTTCATCTGCGGCATCCGGTAGTCGGCGAGCAGCACCGCCACCAGTTCGCCGCGCAGCTTCATCTCGCGCAGCGCCTCCAGGGCCGCCTGCCCGGATTCGGCGCGCACGATACGGTAGCGGTCCCCGTAGCGCCGCCGTAGGTCCCTGGCTATCGCGCGGGAGACGCCCGGGTCGTCGTCCACGGTCACGATGGCCGGCCGCGGCCGGGGTTCGGGCATTGTCATCGCCACCACGCCCGCGCGCGTGTGGCCGGCCCGGTCAGATGCCTGCGCATCCCCCCATCGTAGGTTCCGCGTTCGCGTTCGTCGCCAGGCCTCCGGCGTGCGGTGCCCCGACGCCCAGGCCGGGGTTCATCCCGGTGGCCGGGGTAAGGTGCCTTCAGTCAGCGCGCCCTGCGCCCCGCGCCCTGCGCCGGAGGAGAGAATCCGTCGTGACCGCAGTACCTGACGTCATGCTGAACAACGGCCGGACGATCCCTGAGTTCGGTTTCGGTGTCTTCCAGATCAGGCCGGAGGACACCGCCGCGGCGGTCGCCGCGGCGCTGCAGGCCGGCTACCGCCACATCGACACGGCCCAGATGTACGGCAACGAGAAGCAGGTCGGCGAGGCCATCGCCCGCTCTGGCCTGGACCGCGCCCAGGTGTTCGTCACCACGAAGCTGGGCAACGACGCGCATCTCCCGGACGACGCCCGGCGGGCCTTCAGCGAGTCACTGAGCAAGCTCGGCTTCGACTACGTCGACCTGTTCCTGATCCACTGGCCGTTGCCTACGCGGTACGGCGGCGACTACGTGTCGACTTGGAAGACGCTGGTGGAGTTCTACCGGGACGGACGGGCCCGCTCGATCGGCGTCTCCAACTTCCAGCCGCATCACCTGCGGCGGCTGCACGAGGAGTCCGAGACGCGCCCCGCCATAAACCAGATCGAGGTGCACCCGTTCCTGACCCAGCCGGGCCTGCGCACGTTCTGCGCCGAGCATGAGATCGCGGTCGAAGCCTGGTCGCCTCTGGCGCAGGGCCTGGTGCTCGACGACCCGGAGATCGTCTCGATCGCCGGCCGGGTGGGCAAGACCCCGGCCCAGGTGGTCCTGCGCTGGCACGTTGAGCGCGGCGACATCATCTTCCCCAAGTCGGTCACTCCCGCCCGGATCAAGGAGAACATCGACATCTTCGACTTCGAGCTTTCCGGTGAGGACGTCGAGAGGATCAGCGCGCTGGACCGCGGCGAGCGTACCGGACCCGATCCAGACACGTTTACTGGCTAGCTCCCGTCCCCACAAAGGGGTGCCGTGGCCGGCTAAGGACGCTGGCCGTTCACCACGTCGGCGGCGTGGTCGGGGACGAAGGTCTGCCACTCGATGGGCGCCCGCACGTAGCCCTGGGACTTCGGCCGGTTTGGCAGCTTCAGCGGCGGCTGCTGCACCTCGTGGTAGTCCACCGTGGTCAGCAGGTGGGCGATCATGTTGATCCGGGCGCTCCGCTTGTCTGCGCTGTCCACCACGTACCACGGCGCCTCGGGGATGTCGGTCTGGACGAACATCTCGTCCTTGGCGCGCGAGTAGTCTTCCCAGCGGGTGATCGACTGCAGGTCCATGGGCGACAGCTTCCACCGTCGCATCGGGTCGTCGAGCCGGCCGCGGAACCTGCGCTCCTGCTCCTCGTCGCTGACCGAGAACCAGTACTTGCGGAGCAGGATCCCGTCCTCCACCAGCAGCCGCTCGAAGATCGGGCACTGGTGCAGGAACCGGCGGTACTCCTCGTTGGTGCAGAAGCCCATCACGTGCTCGACCCCGGCCCGGTTGTACCAGCTGCGGTCGAACAGCACGATCTCGCCCGCCGCGGGCAGGTGCTCGATGTAGCGCTGGAAGTACCAGTACGACTGCTCGCGCTCGGTGGGCTTCGGCAGGGCCGTGATCCCGGCCACGCGGGGGTTGAGGAACTCGGTGACGCGCTTGATCGCGCCGCCCTTGCCGGCCGCGTCCCTGCCCTCGAACACGAGGACCAGCCGCGTGCCCTCGGCCCGTACCCATTCCTGGAGCTTCACCAGCTCCCCCTGCAGCCGGTACAGCTCCTTCTCGTAGGCTTTCCTGGGCATTTTGGCCGGCCGCTGATGCGCGGCGTGCTTGGCACTGGTCTTCGTGCCCGCCGCGGACGCTTTGCTCATCTGCCCTCCAGGTGAGGGTGCGGGAATAACGGAACAGCAGATGATCGGATCGTAGTTCCAGAACGCCTGACAGTTAAGTGCGACCGGTTGCGACAACCCAGGCAAAACCGAGCGGGCGGAAGCGTGGATCACGCCGCCGCCCGCTCAGCAGGCCAGGACTCAGCTGCCCTCCGCCAGGACATCCAGATAGTGATACCTACCGTTGAAGACGTCCTGGTCGCCGGGCAGCGAGCCGGAGCTCCGGTACTGCCAGAACGTGTAGAACCCCCAGCCGTGGGGCAGCGTGCCGCCGTGGCTGGCCGAGTAGTTGGCGATCCACAGCGGGTCTTTCGAGCCGAACCCGCTGTTGTTGCCGGTGCACGTGCTCCACCAGTCGGTGGTCGTATAGATCACCGGGTACCTGTGCTCGCGGTAGGCGTACTCGTTGACGAAGTTGTGCAGCCAGGACACCATCTGTGAGTGGGTCAGGCCGTAGCACTCCGAGCCGTAGGGGTTGTACTCGATGTCGAGCGCTCCAGGCAGCGTCTGGCCGTCGTTGGACCAGCCGCCGCCATGCTTGATGAAGTAGTCGGCCTGGCTCTGCCCGCTGGAGTTGTTCGGGATCGCAAAATGGTATGCGCCGCGGATGAGAGCCTGCCGGTAGGGACCCACGTACTGGTTGTAGAAGTATGGGTTGGTGTAATAGGTGCCCTCGGTGGCCTTGGCGTAGGCGAAGTCGAGGTACCGGGCAATGCCGGGCCAGTTGATGTTGCCCTGGTAAGCACTGACGTCTATGCCGGGAATCTGCGGGACGGTGCTGGTCCTGGCCGTCAGGCCGCCGCCCTTGAAGTGCGAGGCGACCGTGGAGCCCATGAAGTCCCGGCCCGGGTGCGTGAGCTTCTCCGGGTGAACCGGGGTCGGGACGAACCGGGGCTTGGCCAGCCGGACCATGTGCCCCGATACGGTTACGGCCCACACGACGTTCGGGTGCGAGCTGTGCGCGCTCGGGCCCGCTGCCGGGACGGAGGCGTTGGCTGCCGGTAGCCCTAATGCCAGGGCGCCGCCGGCCAGTGCCAGCGTCGCGGCTGCCGTGGCCGTCCGGTGTCGCAGCCGCGAGGGGTGGGGGCGTCGAGGTACTGACACGGGAGTCTCCAGGAGTTCATGGGGTAGAGAGCCAATCGTGACTTAGCATGCCCAGGCTTGCGAGGACTCTGCCACCGATTGCGCGAAACTCACGTTTCGCATAGTTTGTCCGAAATACCGTTCGGCTCAGCATTCCCACTAGTAACACCGCACAGCCGCCGGCCGGTCCGCGGCTGGTTTCAGCCCGCTGTCGCGCGGATCCGTTGGGTAGGCGCATGCCCGGCGCATGGATCGGCCTCGGGCGTGCATGAGGTTCGTTAGCGCAGCAGCCTCGCTCCGGTCCTGCGGGTTTCATGGAAATCGGCCGATTTCCGGAGGAAGGGAGCGTTGTCGTGTCCGGCGTACGTCGGGTCATCGTCGGTGCGAGCGGGTCGGCGGGTAGCCTCCCGGCCCTGCGGTACGCGATGTGGGTCGCGCAGCGCGACCACGCGCCGCTGATAGCCGTTCATGCCTGGGTGCCGCCCGGCGGTGAGCTGGCCGAGCGGCAGCACCCCTCGCCCTACCTGCAACAGGTCTGGCGGAACGCGGCCCGGGAGCGGCTGCGGGACGCGCTCGATGCCGCCTGGGCGGCAGATCAGGACGCCGTGGACGTACAGCCCATGGTGGTGCGCGCCGACCCTGGTCAGGCGCTGGTCGAGATGGCCAGCTCCGCCGATGACCTGCTGGTCATCGGGGCCGGCCGGCGCGGCCGGATGGCCCGGATGCGGCATGGCCGGGTG
>Ga0207699_10000149_pt1 | contig 45209 bp, 34 predicted proteins | sample LARL51metaG_FD_184344 | JGI IMG/M metagenome (GOLD analysis project Ga0207699, IMG submission 184344) | Corn, switchgrass and miscanthus rhizosphere microbial communities from Kellogg Biological Station, Michigan, USA - LAR L5-1 metaG... | ecosystem: Host-associated > Plants > Roots >...
TTCCTGTTGCAGGCCGCGGTGCCGCTGGTGGTCCTCCTGGCCTGCGCCCTCGCCGACATCGGGCGCCACCTGCGACCCACGAGGATGGCCGTGATTGGCGCCGAGCGGAGCCGCGCGGAGGACTAGGCCGCAGGGCGGCATGGCACGCAGCGTTGGCGGCCGTCCCTGGGCCGACATCGGCCGCGGCCTGGTCGCCGGCGGGATCGTGACCCTCTGGTACGACGTGACAGGCCTGACCCTGTTCGCAGGCACCGACGATGCGGGTGTGTTCGCCCGGTGGGGGCTTCGACCTCGGATAGTATGCACGGCACCATGACGGAACCACCCACCTCCGCCGCCGGGCGCGACTTCATCCGCGACCTGATCGACCGCGACCGGGCGGCCGGCCGGCACGGCGGGCGGGTGGCGACCCGCTTCCCGCCGGAGCCGAACGGCTATCTCCATATCGGACACGCCAAGTCGATCTGCCTCAACTTCGGCCTGGCGCAGGAGTACGGGGGCACCTGCAACCTGCGCCTCGACGACACCAACCCCGAGACCGAGGACCAGGAGTTCGTCATCGCCATCCAAGACGGCGTGCGGTGGCTGGGCTTCGATTGGGGGCAAAACTTCTTCCGCGCCTCTGACCACTTCGAGCGGTTCTACGAGCTGGCGGTCGAACTGATCCGCCGCGGTAAGGCCTACATCTGCAGCCTCAGCGAGGACGCGATCCGCGACTCTCGCGGCACGCTCACCGAACCCGGCCGCGACAGCCCCTATCGCGAACGCAGCGTCGCCGAGAACCTGGACCTCTTCGCTCGCATGCGGGCCGGCGAGTTCGCGGACGGCGAGCACGTGCTCCGCGGCAAGATCGACATGGCCTCGCCCAACATGAAGATGCGCGACCCGCTCTTTTACCGCATCAAGCACGCCGCCCACTATCACCGCGGCAACGCCTGGTGCATCTACCCGCTCTACGACTTCGCCCATCCCCTGTCGGACGTCATCGAAGGCATCACCCATTCGCTGTGCACTCTCGAGTTCGAGAACAACCGCGCGATCTACGATTGGCTGGTCGACACCCTGGGATTTCCGGACCCGCCGCGCCAGACCGAGTTCGCCCGCCTCAACCTGACCTACACGGTGATGAGCAAGCGCAAGCTCCTCGAGCTGGTCGAACGCAAGCGGGTTGCGGGCTGGGACGATCCGCGCCTGCCGACCCTCGCCGGCCTGCGCCGCCGCGGCTTCACTCCCACGGCGCTGCGCGACTTCTGCGAGCGGATCGGCGTCGCCAAGGCGAACAGCACGGTGGACGTGGCCCTCCTCGATCACTGCCAGCGCGAGGACCTCAACCCGCAGGTCCCCCGCGTGATGTGCGTGCTGCGGCCGCTCAAGCTGGTGATCGAGAACTATCCCGAGGACATGGTCGAGGAGCTGGAGGCGCCGTATTACCCGCACGACGTGCCCAAGGAGGGGAGCCGCAAGGTGCCGTTCTCGCGCGTCCTCCACATCGAGCGCGACGATTTCGCCGAGCAGCCGCCCAAGGGCTTCCACCGGTTGTCGCCGGGGCGCGAGGTGCGCCTGCGCTATGCCTACCTGGTCCGCTGCGAGAGCGTCGTCAAGGACCCGGCGACCGGCGAGCCGGTCGAGGTCCGCTGCACCTACGATCCCGCCACGCGCGGCGGCTCGGCGCCGGACGGCCGCCGGGTGCCGGGCACCTTGCATTGGGTCTCGGCCGCCCACGCGCTGCCCGTCGAGGTGCGGATCTACGACCGGCTCTTCCGCGTCGAGCGGCCCGATCTGGAGGAGGCCGGATTCGAGGCGGCGCTCAACCCCGACTCCCTCCAGGTTCTCGCCGGCTGCCGCATCGAACCGGCGGCGGTGGATCCCGGCCTGGGCGAGCGCCTGCAGTTCGAGCGGCAGGGCTACTTCTTCCGCGATCCGGTCGACGCGGTCGCCGGCCGTCTGACCTTCAACCGTATCGTGCCGCTGCGCGACTCCTGGGCGCGGGAAGCCGCAAAGACCCCGCCAGGCCCGCCGCCGCCCAGGCCCGAGGCTGCCGGGCCCGTCGCCCCGCCAGGGAAGGCGCAGGCGGCCTCCGGTCCCAGAGCACCCGAGTCGAGAGCTCCCGGTCCCCATGCCCTCGAGCCGAAGGCCCCCGAGCCGGCGCCCATCGCCCTGTCGGAGGCCGAGTTGGAACAGCTCGAATGCCTGCGCCCGGCGCTCCTGCCGGTCGTCCGGCGGGTGCTGGCGGCGCACGCCGTCGAAGTGGAGCGATACCGCTCCGGCAAGGCTGGGCTGCTCGGGTTCTTCGTCGCCCAGGTGATGAAGCAGGTCCAGCCGGACGCCGCCCACGTGAACCCGAAGCTGGTCAACGCGATGCTGGTACGTGAGCTGAGCGCCGGCTGAGGGCGGCTACCGGGCCGAGGACGCCGAAGAGGACGGCCCCCAGCCCGAACACATGACGTCCGACGTCGGTGACGTTGCCCTCCACTCGACCGTCTCCAGGTTCAGCCATGATCGAAAGAGACGACGTCGTGGGTGAGACCGTGCACCTCGACGGTGGAGTAGCCCTGGTGCTTGACCACGATGATCTGCTGCGCGAACTCGTCTCGCAGCTCGGGGATGTGGGTGATGACGCCGACCATGCGGCCTCCCACGAGGAGCTCCTGGAGAGTCTCGGAGACCAGGGCCAAGGTGTCGGGATCGAGGGTGCCGAAGCCCTCGTCGATGAAAAGACTGTCGAGATTCACGGCGCCGACGGCACGCTGGACCTGGTCGCTCAGCTCCAGGGCCAGCGCCAGCGAGGTCAGGAAAGTCTCGCCGCCGCTCAGGGTGTCGCTGATCCTGGTCTCGTCGGCGTTGTCGTGATCGACGACGCGGATCTCGTCGTCGTGGAAGCGCAGCGAGTAACGCTCGCTGGTCAGGGTCAGCAGCCGCGCGGAAGCGCCCCGCACCAGGTCGGTGAAGACCTCCTGGAGGAGATAGGCCTGAAAGCGGTCGCTGCGCAGATCGGTGGCCAGGACCTCGTGCACCTGCAATGCCGCCACCTCGCGGGTCAGCTCGTCGCGCAGCTGCTGCAGCCGCTCGAGGCGCTCCTTCAGCCGCTCGATCTGCTCCTCGAGGCGCTTTCCCTTGCCCAACGCAGCTTCCACCTTGGCGGTCAGCTCCGCCGCGACCCTCTCGATCGCCGCCAGCTGCCGGTCGGACGCCCGCTCGTTCCCCAGCTCGGCGACGAGCGCGGCGTGACGCTCCTCGACGGTGTGGCTGTCCTGCAGGTGCCGCTGGATCCGCCGCCTGAGCTGCTCGGCGACCGTCTCGTCGAGCAGGACCCCGCGGACGGCGGTCTCGCCGGCGAAACCGGCGCGTTCGATCTCCGCATCCCGGCTCTTCACTCTCCGGAGGGCGTCGTCGAGCGCCGCCCGGGCCGCTTCGGCGGTGAACCGGTGCGCCTCCTCGGCGGCCGCCAGGCGGTTCTGAGCGCCGGCCGCCTCCTCGGACGCCGCCTTGAGACGAGCCTCGGCCTGCTGGATCCGTTCCTCCAGCGCAGCGACCTCGGCAGCAGGATCGGCAGAACGGGTCACGGCACGGATCTGGGCCTGCAAAGCCGTGAGGCGCTTGCGGGTGGCTGCACGCTCGTCGGTCAGCTGCCGCCGCCGCGTCTCCCGCTCGCCGAGCCGCTCCCTCGCCGCGGCCTCCTCGGCCGCGCCTCGCTCCAGCGCCCGCTCGGCCGCGCCCCGTTGCTCCTGCGCTTCGACGTTCAGCCTGCGGCTCCTGGCGAGCGCCACGATCTGCCTTTCGATCCAGGCCTCGACCACGCCGCCGCCTTGGGGAGCGCGGTCGCCGAACGCGCGCCGGATCGCGTCCTCGCCGGCGGCCACGGCGGCGCTGAGCTCGTCGTGACGTGCCTCCAGCTCGGAACGGCCTTGCCGAGCGACCAGCAGCTTCGCCTCCTCCCCGGTGAGCGCGGCTTCGCCCTGCCGAGCGAGCGCCTCGGCGGCGGCACGCTGGTTCCGCGCATCCTGGACCGCGGCGCTGGCCGCTGCGAGCTCGGGCGCCCCCCGGACCTCGGGGGGCACGTCCACGACCTGCTCGCACACCGGACAGGGTTCGCCCGGCACCAGCTCCCGGCGCAGGTGATTGGCCTCGTTGAGCGTGACCGCGCGCCGGAGCTCCTCCTCGGCCGCATCCAGGACGCGCTGCGCCTTCGACGCCGAGCGCCTGGCGGACGCGGCCTGCCGCTTCCGCCGTTCGACCTCGACGGCGTGCGCTTTCACCGCCTGGCGCTTCCGTCGGAGCTCGGCCGATCGTTCCGCCGCAAGCCTGCGGGAAGCTCCCAGCTCGACGGCGCGATCACGCTCGCTCTGCAAGAGATCGTCCAGCTCCTGATCGTAGCCGGAAGCCTCTGCGGCCTGCCGAGCCGCCTCGACGGCCGCCGCCTGTTGCGCCTGCGCCGCGCGCGCCGATGCCACCCTGTCCACCAGCGCGGACCGTTCGGCGTCCAGGGCGTCGAGCGCGCGGGCGTGCCGTTCAAGGGTTGCCGCGAGCTGCTGGCGCTCCGGCAAGCGGCCGACGACCTGGTGGAGGCGGGCCACCTGCGCCCGCAGCGTCTTGATCGTCCCGGCGCCCTTTTCCGCCGCTCGCTGCGCCGCAGCCTTCTCTTGCCACTCCCTGTGCGCCGCGTCCTTGCGGCTCTTGGCCTCGGTTGCCGCCTGCGTCGCGGTCTGCGCGACGGCGAAGGCGCGCGCCGCTTCGTCGAGCAGCGGCAGCAGGGGCGCCGCGCGGGCCGCCGCCTCGATCCTCTCCTGATCCTTCCTCACCTGCATCGCCTCTCGCCGCAAGGCGGTCTGCCTGGCCTCGACCTGGCGCAACTCGCGCGTCTTCGCATGCAGGCTCTGCATCCGGGCAAGCTCGGCCTGGACCTTGTCCCGCCGCTCGCGCGAGGAGGTGAGCGACGAGACGACACGGGCGTGCTCCGCCGCCAGCTTGGCCACGGCGGCTGCGTCGACTCCCGCGTACTCGCCGTGCAGCACCCTGCGCAGCGAATCGACGGCGGCTCGCTTCTGGACGGACAGCCGCTGTGCGTGCTCGCGCATTCGTTCGTACACGTCGAGCCGCAGCAGGGTGCGCAGCATGCTGCGCCGGTCGCGCGGCGGCGCCTCGAGGAAACGGGCGAACTCGCCCTGTGGCAGCACCACGGCCTGCATGAAAGCCGAGGCCTCGAGCCCGAGGACTTGCACAATTCGATCGGCAGCGGTGCGCACCTGGTCCGCCAGGCCCTGGAACTCGCCGTCCTCTCCCCGCTGCTCCAAACGGACCATCTGCACCCCGTTGCGCCGCAGGGTGCGGGCGACGCGGTAGCGGCTCTCGCCGACCTCGAAGTCCAGCACCACGGTGACCCGGTCCCGTGGCGCCGAGATCATCTCGGTCCGGCCCTGCAGGCTGACGCGCGGGATCTCGCCATAGAGCGCGAAGATCATCGCGTCGAGGAGAGTCGACTTGCCCGCCCCCGTCGGCCCCGAGATGGCGAACAGCTCGAGACCCCGGAAGTCGATCTGCTGCCGATCCCTGAAGCAGGCGAGGCCCTCGACGGCGAGATGGATGGGGCGCAACGCTCAATGTCCCGGATGGTCGTCCCAGGACTCCCGATCGTAGAGATCCTGGAACGTGTCGAGGACTGCCAGGGGCGCCGGCTGCCCATGCTCGCGGAAATGGTAGGCGGCGTAGTGGCCCACGGGCGGCAACCCGCTTTCCAGCGGGCGCTCCGCCGGCTCCTCGGCCTCGGGGAGCTCGGCGCGCACGACCAGCGCGTTGGGCAGCAGCTCGCGCACCTTGCGGTTGAGATCGGGATCGGGATGCGTCAGCGGCACCGTCACCCGCAGCCAGACCTTGCGGTATCGGTCCGCGGTCGCCGCGAGCTCCGCCAGCGACGTGCGCAGGTCGACCAGCGGCACTCCTCCTGCGTACGGCACGTGCTCGACGGTGCCGCGCTTGCCGGGCGCCGCGGTGACGACATTGAACGCCTTTTCCTCCCCGGCCTCGCCGAAGTCGAGCTGCAGGAGCGACCCGGCATAGTAGGCAGGTGCCCGCACGTCGACCTGCTGCGGCTGGTGCAGGTGGCCGAGGGCGATGTAGCTGGCCTTCGACGGCAGCGCCTGAGGCGATGCGGCCCAGTCTTCGGCGATGTGCACGCGGCGCTCCGATTCGCCGAACACGGCGCCTTCGAGGTGCGTGTGCGCCATCAGGATGTTGACGGCGTCACGGCGAAAGGGGCCGCAGAGGTCGCGCACGGCGAGCTCGAACATGCGCGCGTACTTGCGGCGGGCGGTCTCCTCGTCGCCCGCAAGATCCAGCGCCGACACCCAGGCGCCGGGAGAGGCGAACGGCAGTGCCGCGACGACCGCCTTCTCGCCGCCGCGAGTCTCGACGATGCGCGTGCCTCCCTGGGCGACCGGGCGGGGGCGGCCGACGATCTGGACGTTGACGATCTCGGTGAGTATCGAACGGGCGTCGAGCCGCGCCGGATCGTCGTGGTTGCCGGCGATGATCAGCATCTGCGCGCCGGCCCGCCCGATGTGCACCAGGAACCGGTTCACCAGCTGTTCCGCTTCCGCCGGCGGGTTGCGGCTCTCGAACACGTCCCCGGTGTGCAGGACGAGATCGATCGATTCACGCTCGACGAAGGCAGCCAGGTGATCGAGCACCGCCGCGAGCTCGTCGAAACGCTGGAGCCCCTTCCATCGGCGGCCAACGTGCCAGTCGCTGGTGTGGACGATCCTCATGAGGGGTTTGCGGGGCGGGCGCCGCGCGCCCGATCGGAGGAGGCGGAGCTCCTGCCTGCGCAGTCTACAGGATTCGCGGCGCCAGGCTCGGCGGCGCGCCTCCTGGCGATAGCGGTCGATCAGCTCGGCGAGGGTCTTGCGCTCGTGCCGGCGCTGGGGTCCAAATTTGGTGCTAGCGGCTAACGGCGGGTATTCGATGAGCAGCTAAAGAGTATTCTGTGAGTAAATCGTCGCAGGAGAGTGATTTACGGTGGTGCGGCTGGGAGGACTCGAACCCCCGACCAAGAGTTTAGGAAACTCCTGCTCTTTCCACCTGAGCTACAGCCGCTAGTGCCACGCCTTGTGCTTCCCCGTCACCGTGTGGCGCTAACCTCTTCAGTCCTTGTGGCTTACGCGCTAGCGCCTAAGTTAACAAGACTAACACGCCAAGCCGCGACATGACAAGGTTGGGCAATCTGAACTGTGGTATATGTGCGGTACGTTCCTAGCGGTTGGAGTTGCCCTGGTTTGGACCCCCTGCCCAAGTTCAGGAGGCAGTAGGGCGACTCGCACCGACGAGGTCCCGTCGAGGGCTCGCGGCCTCGGTCGGAAGCTGGAGCGGCCGAGGTGATCGTGACATCCCATCGTCGCGAACGTCGCAGCACGCTCGGGGTCCCGCCGTGGACGAGGTGGCGGTGATGCCCGTCGCGCGGGAGGAGTAGCAGCCGAGGTCTTGCGCCCGCGGGGCCTCGAAACCCGCCAACCCTGCCTCACGGGAGCGGCCGCCGCTCTCTTCGCGGCCTGGTCCCCCGACCGCCCCGTCGCAACCCGCGCGACCAAGCCGCCCGCTTCCAGCCGCTAGCCGCTAGCGGAGTCCCCGCCTTCCGGCCAGCACCGCCGCGGCACTTGGCGAGGCCGAGGGTGAGCCTCTCGGACGAGGTACAGGCGGCGATGGCGCCGACGCCGGGCACCAAAAACGGGGACGCGAACGGGATACCGCACCTGCCCGTGGCTGAGCACCAGCCGCTGCTCGTACATGAATTCGACTCCCCGACCATCGAGCTTCTCGGCGATCGCCAGCTCTCTGACTGTCACCGGCGATGCCGGCCTCGAGCCGGCAGACGGCCTCGCCCTGCGGCTCGAGAGCGCTCACGAACGACGCCCCCACAGTGGAGAACCGGCACGGCCCGTGCGCACGGCCTTCCTCCCGCCTCGGCACCACGCCTTCGCGCCCACCGCTGCCGCGTCGCCCAGTGCGCGTAGCCGCATGGGGCGGCGACTACCGGCCACGCGGTCATCGGAGCCTCCGAGGGCGTGAGGTAGCCAGGTCGGAGACGGCGGAGCACTCCCCTGGCCCCAAGACGGCTGCATGCGGTGGTCCGAGCGCGTTAGCCACGCCCGGCGGGTCTCGGTTCTCAACCGGTGGCCGGAGTCGGCGCCGGTCGCCTGGCCGCCCGGCAAGCTCGATGCCGATGGCAGCGGCGTGTCGGGTTCCTGACTGCCCACCTCCTCAACGTCGCCTCTCTCCTGCCGAGAGGCGACTTCTGGAATCAGCAATGGTATACTAAGACCCGCTAAAAAGGAGTTGCTATATGAGAACCACGGCCTCGATTCTCGCCGCCCTGCTGATCGCCGGCTTCGCCGCCACTGCGACCGCCAATCCCCCGTCTCCAAGTCCCCCGGACCGCGCCTTCCTCAAGTCCCTCGCGAAACCTCAGGTGTCGCTCCCCGAGGTGGGGACGCCCGCCCCACAGTGGAAGACGTGCACCGCCTCGATCGACTGCGGCGATGGCAACACGGCCACCTGCACGGGCGACGCGAGCTGCCACACCACCGTCTCCGGCGTGGAGTGCAATGGCGTCCAATATCAGTGCCCGAACTACTGCAGTGTTGGCATAACTTGCCAGTGCTGCAACGGCTCCTACTTTTTATCTTGCGGGAGCCTCCGGGGAGACTGCGGCTCCTCGTACGGCGGCCCCGGAATCCAGTGCGACGGCCAATCGACCACCTGCTCTGAGGCCTGCCCGTTCTGCCCCGATTACGGGGGTGGCGCGGCCCCGCCTTCTGCTGACACGGCTCGACTGGCACCTGGTCCGCCCTGTCGGGTCGTGGACGAAGGAAGTGGTGGGCCCGTGGATGCCGGCGATCCCCGCAGATAGGATTCAGGAGTGTAGCGCTTTGCCCACCCGTCGGCACCTACAGCTTTAGAGGCCCTTCCCGCTGTTGCCTCAAGGCCATGGAGGAGGTGCAGCCATGAGACGACCGCCGCGTTGCTTCGCTCTCACCGCCGCGCTGGGCGCGGCCGCCCTCGCCGCCGCCGGCATGCTCGCCGGGCCTGCCGCCGCCCGCGCCGACGACGGCGAGCACCAGATCGTCTCCTCGGTTGAGGTGCGGATTGGCCGCTTCGTGCGCACCGACTGGACGGTCCAGATCGGGGCGAACCCGGTCAACCGCTTCACCATGCACCGGCTGGTGCAGGGCGCGGACGAGCGCCGCTTCCGCGCCGCGCTCCTGCTGCTGCCGCCGCTCGGCAACGGCTTCAACTTCTTCGAGGTCGACGAGAACGGCGTCTACGACCGCTCCTTCGCCGCGTTCTTCGCCAGCCGCGGCTTCGCGGTGTGGGGCTACACGCCGCGCGGCACCGGCCTGGTCGCGGGCACCTGCGAGTCGAGCGCGCTCGACTGCTCGCCGATGGCTCACTGGGGATTGCAGGCGGTGGTCGACGACGCTGCCTTCATTCGCGGTTTCATGCGCGGCGCCATGCCGCGGGATGGTTCCGGCGACCTGCCCGTGTTCGTCGGCGGCTTCTCGCTCGGCGGCATCACCACGATCGCCACGATGAACGCCCACCCGGGCGACTATGCCGGAGCGATGGTGCTCGAGGGCGGCCTCTACTCCGCCGACCCCTCCATCCTCGCGCTCAATGCCGGCTTCTGCGTCGGTCTCGAGGCCCAGCTCGCGGCGGGCCAGATCTTTGACGACACGACCCTGCCCGGGATCCGCGGCATCGCCGGACTCGCGGCGAGCGACCCGCACGGCCCCACCCCGCTGCCCGGGTTTCCGCCGGGCAGCACGAACCACCAGGTGCTGGTCTTCCTGCTCGCGGTGCCTCAGGTCGGCCCGCTCTGGCCGACCCACGACTTCGTGCGCTGCGCCGGCAGCGTCACCGAGGACCGCTTCTTCTACTCCCTCGACTCGCGGGTGATCGCCCACAGCGTGCTGTTCAACGACTACGTGGACAACCTGACCATCCGCGACATCTCGTGCTCGCTCGGCGGCGAGCGCACCTTCACCGGCAACCTCGGCGCCTGGCAGGCGCCGGTCTATCTGCTCGCGGGCGGGCTCGGCTTCCTCGCGCAGGAGAACGACATGGTTCCCCTCCTCGGCGCCGCCGACGTCACCCGCAACTTCATCGCCCCCTTCGGCCACGCCGACCACTGGTTCTCGCCCAACCACCGCGAGATCCTGGAAGGGGACATCCTGAGCTGGCTGGACCGCCAGCTTGACGGTGGCGACGAAAGCGGCGACTGAAGCGCGTTCGAGGCGCTCGACGCCTACGCGGCGGCGGTCGCCGCCCCGCCGCCTTCCACCGGCTGCCCTCGGCCACCCCCACCCGAAACCGGTCGCAGGCGCCCATCGTGCCGCACCGATGCCGCATGCAGCGGCGACGACACCACCGCCGCCACGGTACTCGCCCAGCAGATGCCGAGGTCCCCGCCGCCAAGCAGCCCGGCCCAGTGCGGCCCCGGCGCTGAGCCGTCTGGCCGCGGCGAGGCTTGGATCGCCTCGTCCGCGGCACTCGCGAGCGCCAGGTGCCGCCCCTTGAGCTGCTCGTAGGCTGCCGCCGCACCGTCGGACCCGCGCTGGGGTCTACGCCGCGCAGGTCCAGCTTCCGGACGCGGACGCCGCCCTGCTTTGGCGCAGCAAGGACGGCGGGCAGACCTTCGACGCCTCGCCGCTCCCCTACGACCCCGACGCCGAGGGCTGACATCAACTTGGGGTGTAGCTCGTGTTCACAGCTTTTTGGCGCCCCACTGGGGGGTAGCTGAATGACCCGGCCAGATTCGGCCTGACGCGCGTCGAATTCGGCTCGCGTGGGCGATACATGCATGCCAGCGAGGCCGAGTTGCTCTCCAGCGACTTCGGGTGTTCAACTACCTTCTCAGTGCGGCCTTGTCGTTCGATGGATCGGTGTCGGTGTTCCAAGGTCGCCTAACGGCTCCTGACTTCAGCGATCGGCCACAGCCGCAGCCACGTTCCGGTCTGACTGAAGTGGACGTCATTCGGGAGTACTGCTTCGTCCCTGAACGACAGCTCGATGGCTTGAGAATCAGGAAAGTCTGCTTCGTCCAGCAACCGAAAGGTCCCGAAGCCTCGAACTACGCGCCTGCCCTGGCTGTGTCTCGCCGAGCCAGAGTTACAGCGCGTCAGGAACACCGGATGTCCCTCGTTAGCCACAAGCAGCGACCTCAACGAGACTCGAAGCGTAAAGACGCCGTCCTCGGCTGCATAGTGGGCGCGATGTCCGGTTCCACCGGCCAGCCGGTCCCCACCGCCGCAGCCCCCACCTCCCCTACCTGGGCGAGAGCTCCCGCGCGCAGTCGACCGCCATCGCCCTCGGAGCGTCCTGATCCCGAGAAACAACGATGCGGCGACCACGGCTGCCCTGCCGCGCACGCAGGTCGAACGAGGGTGCGGGGATCACCGCCGCCTGCTGTTCCGGCGCACCGAACCTCTACGCCTTCGCCAGCGATCACGAGGCGCAGCCGCGCATCGGCGTTATCCTCCCCGGACGCAGCACCTGCTTGAGGGCGCACCATGAAACGCGACTCCCGTACCGGGCGACCACCGAGGCCAGTACCTCGTGCACCGAGCCCGGGCACTGGCGCGGCTTCGTTGCCAAGCAAGTCACCGGGCTCGTCCCGGGGCCGTTCACCGGCTCGATCAGCGGCTTCCTCCCGCCGACCGCCGGCATGTTCCTGATTGTCGGCAGGGGATAACGGGTGTCAGGTTCCGGCCGCACCGGCGGCCGGAACCTGACCCGAGCCTTGGATCTAGGGGATGAAGAACCGCTTCTGCAGGTGCTGGTTGAGCTGGCCGCTCTGGATGAAGCTGCCCCCAGGGAGCGGCCGGCCGAGCTCGCCGACGTTGATGCGCAGGTCCTGACGGGCCAGCACGAAGCCCTCGAAGACATGTTTCTCGGTGATGCAATCGAAGATCAGCTCGTCGGCGATGTAGTAGAGCAGGTCACAGACGCCGGGGAAGAAGAAGCAGGCGAGGTCGATGCCGTCATAGACCGCGGCGATCATCCAGTCCGGCATCAGCGGGAGGCCGTGGGGCCAGAAGAGATAGGTGCCGTGCTTCGAGAGGCTCAGGAACATCGCGATGTGGGTCCCGGGCCCCTGCGGCGGGATGACCGGCTCGAGGTCGCCGTGGTCGAACAGGGTGTCCTCGTGGGCCGCCGTGTAGACCCAGTCGACACGGTAGGCGCTCGGGTCGGTGTTGAGGCCGCCCGCGACCGCCGGCGCGACGACGCGGAGGATCGAGCGCTCGTTGTCGAGGTTGTGACCGCCGATCAGGGTCCCCAGGCTCGGCACGATGCCGAAGATGTCCATGACGTCGATGTCGGTGAAGCAGGCGGCGCTCAGGGCCAGGCCGTCGTCGCGGCTCCACAGGGTCAGGTAGTCGATCTGGAGGTAGCTCTGGCCGTTGACCACGCCGAGCGGCGTGACCCGGTAGTAGCTGGTCACCGTCGGCGGGAAGGTCGTGGGAAAGGTCTGCGTCACGATCTCAGCATCCGGCCGGTCCTGGAAGAGCGCGAGGCCGGTCCCCGGGTACTCGAAGACGGAGAGCGCATAGGCCGGGCTGAAGTTGTCGGCGAGCTGGCGCTCGAAGTCGTCGGGGAGGCCGTCGCCGTCGTCGTCGGGGCCGCCCGCCGAGCCGGCGGTGACCTGGACGGCGACCGAGGCGGTGGCGGTGGCGCCGCCGTCGTCGGTCACGGTGACGCTCGCCACGTAGCTGCCCGGCGCACCGTAGGTGTGGGACGGGTTCTGCGCGTTGGAGCCGCCACCGTCGCCGAAGTCCCAGGCGAAGGAGGTGATGAAACCGTCGGAGTCGGAGGCGCTGGCGAAGAAGCTCACGGTGAGCGAGCCGGGGACAACGGAGGCCGAGGCGCTGACCTGGGGCGGCAGGTTGCCCGGCGGGCCGGTCACGGTGATCGGCAGGAACTGGCTCGCGCTGCCGCCGGCGTCGTCGCTCACGGAGATCGAGGCCCAGTAGGTGCCGGGCACGGCGTAGGTGTGCGCCGCGTAGGGATTGGTGTCGGCGCCGCCATCGCCGAAATCCCAGGTGTAGTCGTAGCTGGACGCATAGGGGTCGTAGGCATTGACGCCGAACTGGACGGCGAGCGGCGCCAGGCCGGACGTCGGGTTGGCCCACGCCGAGATGCTGAGGTTGGGGCCGTCCGGGGGCGGGTCGATGGGGCGAGCGGGGACGGTGGGACCTGGGGCGGGGCGCGCGGTGCCGAGATGCCATCCGGCCAGCGGCGACGGCCCGGCCAGGAAGAACGGGCGGAAGGGCTGGACGCCGGCGGTCGCGGGCGGCGGATCTTGATGCGCGGCGATCGCCTGCTGGAGGGACGGAGCCACCACCTGGCGGAAGAGCGCGAGGGTCCGCTGGCGCTCCTCCGAGGTCATGCTCCGCCAGATCCGCCGCATCTTGTCGCGGTCGCGGAGATGGGCACGGGCTCTCTCCGGCAGCCGTGGCGGCTGCGGCGTCGCGGCGAGGTGAAGGACCGCAGGCGGCGGGCCCGGCGGAGCCTGGGCGGCCGCCGGCGCCGGCGGTGGCGAGGGAGCCCGCTGGGCGGGGAGTGCGGCGGTTGCCATGACGACAGCCGCCAAGGTGAGCACGGCGATCCTGAGTCGTCGAGTCATGGTCCGACCTCCTTTCTCGTGTGACTCAAAAAGCCCGATCCCCGATCGAAGCGCCGAGCGCAGCGCGCGTTGCCCTCCTTGACTACGCCGGTATCTTAGCATTTTGTCGCGGTTGCTCGCGGGCGGCGGTCCGGCGGCGCGCGGCGGCGGCCACGCGCAGGCCAAGAATAGTAGCGCCCTCCCCGCCCAACGCCTCCACCCCCCCTGCCCTCCACCCTTCGCGCTCCAGGAGGCCGGGGACCGCCATTTCCTCATCGACATACCGCACGGAAAAATATACCTCCCCCTCCGCTAGTTCGTCAGCTGACACGGGCTCTGCGTAAGGTTCCAGCTCTCTCGCTTCAAAACGCACAGGCGCCTCTCCTCCGCTCAAGGTGACGGCGGCCCATCGCCCGCCGCGTGGCCAAGGTTTTCGGCGAAGGTCGATCTAGGGCAAGCCAGCCGCACGTCGTCTCAAGGAGCACGCCATTAGTGCCTCTAGAGCGTGCTCATAGGCAAAGATATGCTTCACTTCTGCCTCTGAACCGGAAGAAAAATGGGCGTAGTCGTCATCGGTGGCAGTTTCGTATCGGACCCCCCTCCGGTAGGAGTTGATGTCCTGGAAATACACACGCCCATCGTCAACAGGGTCGAGATTCCTACCGATGAAAACGATCGTCTCCATAGTTGGAATGAGCATTTCATCGTCGGCATAGGTTACCGCGAAGTAGATCGAACCCTCTTTCAGGTCGGCAGCTGATATTGGCTCTGCATATGGCTTGAGCTCTCGTTCCTCAAATCGCATTGCGTCACTCCTTGAAACAAACCGAGAACTCTAAGGGTTCAAGTTTGCTCTCGCTCGCCGAGAGCGACTGAAAGACATCGCGGATGGCGAGCCAACGTCGTTTTACCTCATGGGAAAACCGGGTATGGTAGAGGGCCGCCGAACGCAGGGCCAGGAAGCTTTCCTGGAGGATGGTCGGCGAGCCATTGAATGATCTCGTTCAGGTTTTGCTTGAGATTCCTGACACATCTCCGCGCCAGCCAAAACGGATCCTCATCGCACGAACAACTCATAGGGCCATCGACCCAATCCCATCGCGCCAGCCCATGTTTAACTCTGACCAGGCGGAACGTCCTCGATATCCTGCAGCTCTCCACCCCTCGCGGAGAACACGTCGCTACACACGCTGCCATTTCCTCGCTGTCGCACGCTCGAGTGCCTCTTTGCGATGGCGGCACAGGTCGAGGACTGAGCCCAAGCGGATCCGCCCATTTTGTCGGGCTCTCCCATGCATAAGAGTAAAGGTTGATATCGCCATCGAGCCCGATCAGGTCTGAGCTAATGTATCTCCCTGTACCGGTTTTCAGCCAACGGCTCACGTTGTAGTACAGCCCTGAAGTGAGGCGTGTATTGTCCCAAGCCGTATCATCCCACTGCCCGGGAAGGCGAAGAAAAATACCGGAGCTCTGGGCGCTTGGCGTCGTGAAGTCTCGCCCGAACGGCTCGAAGCCCCCGCTCCAGATGGCCGTGGCTGCCCCGCTGCTTGCTAAGACTGGTGTCCCGAGGTGGTCCACGGTCAGATACGTGAGCATGCCAGTGGCCGGGGACCCGTCGAGTTGGGCAATGGGGCGACCGGCGAAGTAGAAGATCCGGGTTTGGGCGCTCACTGCGCTGGTGAACAGGTTCTGCTGCTGGCGCTGATAAAGAAGACCTTCGGAGTCGTAGGTGGGAACGGTTGCGAGCGGACCGCAGTCAGTGACCGCGTTGCGGGCCTTCGCGAGGAAGCCGCGGCCGTCGTAGGTGAGCGTGCTGGTCTCGTGGCTGGTCTCCTCGGTCATACGGCTGAGCTTGCCAGCGGCGTCGGGGGTGAAGTCCAGATGCGAGGTCGGGCTGGCCTCGAGGAGGACGTTGCCGGCGAGGTCGTAGGCGAGGTACTTGGTGCCGGCGTTGTTGGCGAGCGTGACGGTATTTAGCAGCGGCGTGTCGCCGTGCGGGCTGGCGGCGTTGGGCTGGTAGGCATAGGTGTCATTCGCGCCGCCGCCGCGGTCCTCGCTCAGGCGGTTGCCGATGGTGTCGTAGGCCCAGGTGCGGGTACCCCAGAGGGTCGGGGAGTTGGCCTGGGTGAGGAAGTACTGGAAATCCTGGTAGCTGAAGGTGCGGCCCGGGCTGATGCCGGTGATGTTGCCCATGCCGTCCGTGGTGGAGGTCCAGGCGAGGAGAGTGCCTGCCGTGATGCCGGTCGGATAGTACCGCTGATCGAAGCTGTGCGTCTCGGCGAGGCCGTTGGCGAGATGCAGCTGCTGCAACGGACCTGCGGAGGCGTAGACCGTCGGGGCAGCTGGGGTCGAGGTGACGATCGGCGTCGTCGCCCTCTGGCAGACGTTGGCTCCGGTGGCGGTCGAGTAGGAGAGCGCGACCTGGCGATCAGCGACGTCGTAGGCGTAACAGGCGGTGACGTTGCCGGGGTAGGCGATCGACGTCCGGTTGCCGTTCGGGTCGTAGGTGTAGCCGAGGTTGCCGTCTTGCAGGGTGCGCCCGAAGAGATCGTAGGTGTAGGCGACGACGGATGCGCTCGTGCCGCTCCCCTTGGTGATCGACGAGAGACGGCCGATCGGCGAGGTGCCGCTCGCCGTGGTGGTGTCGTAGGCGTAGGTTGTTGTCAACGTCGGATCGCCTGAGTAGGTCACCTGGGTCGGCCGGTCCGCGGCGTCGAGCTGCCGGGTGGTGACGACACCGCGGGCGTCGGTCTGCTGCACCAAGGCGCCATGGGCATTGTATGCGTAGGCGGTCAGGCCGGTGACCGGCGAGGTCTGCGAGGTCAGGAGGTCCCGGTCGCTGGTGACGTAGGTGGTCTGATTGCGCTCGGAGTCGGTCACCACGGCAAGGTGGTCCTCGAGATCGTAGGCGTAGGTGGTCACGGCCATGCCGCCGCCGGCGCCGCCCCAGGGCTGCGTGACCTGGGTGAGACGGTTCAGCGGATCATAGGAATAGCTGGTCGAGGGGGCCGCCGGCGATGGGTGATTGGGATCATTGACTGTGAGGAGGTTGTTGTCGCAGTCGTAGGCGAAGCTCGTCGTGCTCTGCAGGCTCGGCATGTTCGGGTCGCCCGCGGTCATGCTGTCGAGGTGGCAGGTGGTCGTGTAGGCGTAGGACGTGGTGGCGTCGGTCACGGCCGAGCCACTGACAATGCGCTGGCGGACCTCCTGGATGCGGTGGCCGACGGCATCGAGGGTATACAAGGTCTGCTCGAGCGGCTGTGTCGCGGCGCAGCTCGCCTGGCGCGCCATGTCGGTGAGCCGGCCGGCGCCGTCGTAGGCGTAGGCGAGCGCGTTGCCTGCCGGGAGCTGCACGCAGACGAGGTCGCCCAGGGTGTTATAGGAGTAGGTCGTGATCAGTGACTGGGGGCTGCCGAACCCCTGGGTCACGGTCAGCACGCGATTGAGCGCGTCGTAGGTGGTGTGGGTGCGCATGCCGTTGACGTCGGTCACGTCGGTCACACGGTTGAAGGCGTCGTACTGGAATAGGGTCACGGCGTTGAGCGGCGCCGCGCCGACGACGGGATCGCTGCGGGTGGCCACGAGGTAGCCGTTGGTGACGCCGCTGTTGAAAGTGTACGAGGTCGCGTCGGCCGTCGTGCTAGGCACGTCCGGCGGATCGATCAGTCCGGGCAGGCCGGCGGCGCTGTAGTTGCTGTACGCCGTCTGGAGGCTGAATGCCTGGCTCGGGTAGGTGGCCTCGCTGCCGCTGACGGTGCTCGCCTGGAGGTTGCCCTTGGCGTCGTAGGCCAGGACGGTTGCGCGCGTCCCGGCGGGCGCCATCGGCGCCGGCGGCGAGAAGGGGCCGGTGACCTTGGCGACGAAGGCTGGGAAAGTCGGGTTGTACATCCAGCTGGTCTGCCGCTGCACCACCGTGGGGGTGGTCTGCGCGGTCTCGATCTTGCTCAGCTGGCGGCCGTTGGCGTCGTACGCGAAGACGGTCGCGACGCTTTTGCCATCGGTCACGGTCGTCGGCAGCAGCGGATTGCCCGGGTCGCCGTAGGTGTAGCTCGGGTTGGCGGCGCCGCAGGCCGGGCACTCGCCGGTGATCTGCTTGACCCGGACCTTGCGGGTGCCGTCCCCGGACGACGAGCCCAGCGACTTGCAGCTGCTGCAATTGCCGTTGCCGGTCGTCCCCGCCGCGCCGCTGTCGGGGCCGTTGCCCTTGCTGCCCGCGGTCGCCATCCTGGCGCCGCTGGCGGCATCGCCGGGCCCGCCGGCGCCGCCGCCGGCGCCTGCCCCTTCGCCGCAGAAGTCCGGCGGCGGCGCGGGACAGCCGGCGTGGCCCGTCAAGTCGAGAGCCACCGGCGTGGTCAGAGTACAGGCGGGCGGAATAAATGAGGGCGGACAACTCGGGCACGACGGACAGCTGATGAGATTCACGGTGTAGGTCGAAGGCGTGCCGCAGTGCACGCTGCCGGTCACGATCACCGTGCCGAAGTCCGGTTGCAGCTCCTCGCCGGCGTAGCCGCACTCGCCGAGCAGCGAGTTGCTGCTGGTGCGCAGGTCGACCTCCTCGAAGCTGTAGCCGACGTTGAAGTACGGTGCGTTGTTGTGATTGCCGGTGAAGTGCATGCCGATGGTGACGGTCATGCCGCAGTTGGTCGCCGTGGGATCGCATCCCGAATCAAGGGCGTAAGTCGGGCCAGAGGTGACGATCGGCACCTGGCAGACGATGCCACTCGAGGAGCATGGGTGCGGAGTCGCCGTGTCGTTGCCGCCGCCGAAGTAGCTGATGTTCGAGCCCTGGCAGACCGCCTGCGCTCGCAGCGGCGCGCCGCCGACGAGCCCGGCGCCGGCCGCGGCCGTCGCGATCAGCCAGGCCGCGAGGCCGCACGGCCCACGGTTCCTGCCGACCGGCCAGCGCCGCCGAAGGGGCGCCCGCAGCCGGCGCACCAAGGCATCCAGATCGCGGTTCACGAGATGGACCCGTCGATGTCTCATTGGAAGTACCCGTTGACGTCGATGAGGACGTGCGCCTGGCCGGTGCCGCCGCCGCCGTTCTCGAGCACCCCGAGACTGCCGTCGCCGCCCCGGGAGAGCCCGAACACGCCGTTGTTCGCCCGCACGATGGTGGCGGGGAAGTTGACCGTGCTGGTCGGCGGCGGCGCCGCGTCGCCCGGGAAGACCCGTACGAACCCCGAGCCGCTCACCGGCACCACGGTGACGTTGACCGAAAGCGCCTTGGCCGCCGCCGGGATGCCGCAGGCGGAGCTGACCACCGGGAAGCTCCGGACCTGGCCGGCGGACAGGACCGGGCCGCCGAGCGGTCCGTTGGCGTTGCGCGTGTCCACGGCCCGGCACGGCGGGAGGGTGTAGAAGTTCAGGGACGGCAGGCTGGCGGCGCGGGCGGTGACGACCGCGGCATCGGCGGCGGGGGTCTGGCTCGCCCAGGCCAGCAGCAGGCTCCCGCCGGCGCTCAGGCCGACGCCGGGGAAAGCCTGGTCGCCGGCGGTCGTGGCGTTGAGCTGGAGCTTGCCGCCCAGCGGCTGGTTGAGGTAGCTGTCAAACGCCTGGCCGAGCACGGCCGCGCCGCTGCCGTCCTGGCCGACGGCGTCGAATACCACCACGAATTCGCCCAGCGCGTTGGCCGCCACGGCCGGATCGTGCTCCGGGCCGGTCGGGCTGGGATCGACCATCAGCTGGGCCGACAGCGCGGTCCCGGCGGCGTTGAACCGCCGCGCCAGCGCGACGCTGCCGCCGGCGGTGAGGCCCTCCCAGGCGACGATGAAATTGCCGGACGGGTCGCTCGCGATCGACGGATGGGAGTGCGCGCCGGAAGCCGGGAGGTTGATCGCCAGCTCGCCCGAGAGCGCGTTGCCGGCGCCGTCGAAGGCGCGCCCGACGATCCCCGAGGCGCCGGTCCCCGCCCCATCTTGTTCTTCCGCTTGCCACACGAGCTCGAAGCGCTCCGCCGCCACGGCCGAGGCGGGCAGATAGGCCACCGCCGGCGAGTGCCGCGCCCCGGTCGCGGTCACGTTGACGGCGATCTCGCCGCCCACCGGCGAGCCGCTCGCCTGGAAAGCGCGCGCGACGATACTCCAGCCGCTGGGGCCGTTCGACTGCCAGACGACGAGGAACCGACCGTCCGGCGCCATCGCCACGGCCGGCGCCAGGTCGTCGCAGGTGGTCGTGGTGTTGGCCTGGAAAGACTGCGTCTGGCCGGCGCTGCGGTAGAGCTGGCCGAAGATGCCGTGGAGACCGCCGCTCTCCTCGTTGCTGGCCCAGACCACGACGAAATCGCCCGCCGCGTCGGTCGCGACTGCGGGCGATTGCCGGCAGAAGGCGGTGCTCGGACCGCTCGCCGGGAGCACCGGCCCCGGGGCGGAGGGTGGGGCGCTGCCGTTGAGCTGAAAGTGCTGGGCCACCACGTCCCAGCCGCCGGTCGTGGCCGACTGCTGCTGCCATGCGAGGACGAAGTTGCCGTCCGGCTCCCAGGCCACGGCCGGCGCTCCCTGGAAGGCCGAGGCCGAGGTGATCGTGGTGACCTGGACCTCGCCGCCGTCGAGCGTGATCTGCGCCAGGGCCGGTACCACATGGCACCAGGCGCTGGCGAGGACTGCGGCCCCCAAGAAGTGGCGAGAACGGCTCATCGCACGACCCTCCGGGCTTCGCCGGCCGTCGAAGACGCTAGGAACGGCTCGACACCTTCCCCAGCCCCGTGCCCGGCCCTCGACCAGGCGCAGTTACCTGCTTAAAACTATTAGTTGCTCAGAACTGATAAAGCGGGACAGGCAGAAGGTGGGGCAATGCTGTGACCGCTGCCCGCGCAGCGGAGAGCCCGGTTTCGGCCATGCGGAGGATCTCTTCCCGGACGCCACCGCTCTTCCCCGCCACTCCGAAATCGAACGCGTCCCGCCGGGCTGAAATCAACATCCTGCATGTCAACGAAACCGACCCGCGATCAAACGCTGAGCCGCGGTCAGGAGGGACCATGTTTGGACGCCTCCTTGCGTGACGCCAAGGAAGAGGTCTAACTCGGTGGCGAGGCGATACAGTCCCGTTTTGCCGAAAAAGCCAGACGATTCGAGCTGCAGGCGCTCTGACGCTCTGCCCGCCCGCCTGGTGCGCCCCGCGCCCGCCGGCCTCCCCTTTAAGCCCGCCAAAGGGCCGGCAACGCTCCGCACCCTCACCGCATCAGCCGGCCGAGCCGCACTTCCTGCACCTCGGTTGCGAGGTGCACGGCGAGATGGCCTCGGGCACGAGGCCTCCCTGCGCGTTCCGCAGTGCGGGCGGTACGAGCTGCCGTAGCGTCTCCTTGGTCAAGGCCAGCGGCTTCCTGATCTTGCGTGATTTCCGCATATGCCACCTCTCGGAAGATGTCGCCGGTTGAACTTAGCACGCGCGAGGAAACCTGGGTTCCCCCTCCCCCTAACCTGCGCCCGGGCGGCGGGAGATGTCCCGCTTATAGACATTTGAGCACATCTTATATTTATAGTGGTCGCGTATGCGATGCTGCTGGCTGGCGGATGAGCCGCGCGCTGGGCGTCGTGTGGGCACCCAGTCAGGAATGAGGAGGCAGGGTCATGTCGAAGGCAAGAATCGTCATCGTCGCCGCTTTCATCGCCACTTCACTCACGGTCCCGGCGCTGCAGGCTGTGAGCGGCGCCACGGACAGGCAGAGCGGCACGAACCTCGCCGTCAGCGACATTCGATGCAGCGCCATCATCGGGCTCGACAACTCGACGTATGTCAACTACAACACGTACGCCAGCGCGTCTTCGAGCGTCGCGATCAGCGTCTGGTTCGGCACTGATCCCAACAGCGACGTCAACTACACCAATCTGTTCAAGTTCAACGCGTTCGCCGTCGGCGCGACCGTCAACCAGACCAACTACCCGTCCCAGCTCACCAGCTTCCCCCTGTACTTCGAGACCTGCATCCGGAACAACAGCGGCGGAACCGTCGCCAACTGGTCCATCTGCGGCAGCAATCAGACCTCCTGCCCGTAGGAAGCCGGGCCCGAACGAGACTGGCGCCGGCCGAGCCGCCGGCGCCGGATCGTCAGTACTGGATCAGCGACGCGACCTCGTAGCCGGCCAGGGCGGCGCGGCCGGGCAGGAAGGTGAGCTCGACGATGAAGCCGAGGCCCGCGACGGTGGCTCCCTGGGACTCGACGAGGCGGGCGGTGGCGCGGGCGGTGCCGCCGGTCGCGATGAGGTCGTCGACGATGAGGACGCGCTCGCCACGGGCCACCGCGTCCTGGTGCATCTCGAGGGCGTCGCTGCCGTACTCGAGCTCGTAGGACTCGCGGACCTTGAGGTACGGCAGCTTGCCGGGCTTGCGCACCGGCACGAAGCCGGCGTTGAGGTTGTAGGCGACGATGGGGCCGAACATGAAGCCGCGCGACTCGATGCCCACGACCTTGTCGATGTGGCGGTCGGCGAAGAGCCAGACGAAGCGGTCGACGGTCTTGCGCAGCGCCAGCGGGTTCTGCAGCAGGGTGGTGATGTCGTAGAAGAGGATGCCCGGCTTCGGGAAGTCGGGCACCTCGCGGATGTAGGTCTTCAGGTCATCCATGTCGCTCTCCCGTCGCTCTCCGTCGCGTTCCGTCGCTTTCCAGCGGGCCGGCCGAGATGGCCGGGCCCGCTCAATGATCGATCTCGAAGCTGTCCCACTCCGGCTCGGCGGCCAGCCGCTCCTCGTGCAGGCTCGCGACGGCGGCCCCGGGCGGCCCCTGCCGCAGCCAGGCCTTCAGCTCCTCGACCCGCTCCGGCTCGCCGGCGACCTCGATCTCGACGCTGCCGTCCCGCAGGTTGCGCACCCGGCCGACCAGCCCCAGCTCGCGGGCCACGGCGCGCGCGGACCAGCGGAACCCGACGCCCTGGACCCGTCCGCGCAGCCGCATCCGCAGGGCCACCCGCCCGCCCTGCCGGCCGCCCGCATCGCCGCCGCGGTCCCCGCTGCCTCCGCCGCCGCCACCGCCATCCTCGCCGCCGGCGCCATCGCTCTCCCCCGCACCGCCGCTCACTTGCCGCCGTCCTTCCAGCCGTGGCGGCCGACCAGCGGCACGAAGCCGACCTCCTCGCCCTCCTTGCGACGCAGCTCGCCGCGCGCCGACTTGCGGTAGAGCACCAGCCGCTGCGCCTGCCGGTCGCCCTCGGGGATGAGCAGGCTGCCGCCCGGCGCCAGCTGGCCGAGCAGCGGCTCGGGCACCTTCGGGGCGCCGGCGGCGACCAGGATGCGGTCGTAGGGCGCCCACTCGCTCCAGCCGACGCTGCCGTCGAAGACCTGGATCTTGACGTTCTCGAAGCCCAGCTGGCGGATGCGCGGGATGGCCTGCTGCGCCAGCTCGGCGATGCGCTCCAGGCTGTAGACCCGCCGCGCCAGCACCGCCAGCAGCGCCGTCTGGTAGCCGCTGCCGGTGCCGATCTCGAGCACCGAGTGGTGCGGCGCGAGCTCCAGCAGCTCGGTCATCCGCGCCACGATGTACGGCTGCGAGATGGTCTGCGCAGCGCCGATCGGCAGCGCGTGGTCGCCGTACGCCTGCGAGCGCAGGTGGTCGCGGACGAAGAGGTGGCGCGGCACCTGGCGCATCGCCGCCAGCACGCGCTGGTCCTTGATGCCGCGGCCGGCGACCAGGTCGCGCACCATGCGCTCCCGCAGCACGCCATAGTCGCTCATTCGCCGCCGGCGTCGGCCGGCCGCGCGGCCGCCCCGCCGTCGCGCAGCTCGGCGAGGTCGAGGCGCGCCAGTTTCTCCTGCAGGGAGCCGAAGATCTCGAGCCCGGGGTAGTAGGTGAGGTCGAGGTGCAGCGGCGTGATCGACACCCGCCCCGAGGACACCGCCTCGTGGTCGGTGCCGGCGGCGCGCTGCCACATCGGGGTGCCGGCGATCCAGTAGTAGCGGCGCCCGCGCGGGTCGAGCTTCTCGACCACCGACTGCTTGTAGACGCGCCTTCCCAGCCGCGTGAAGCTGACGCCGCCGATGGCCCCCGCCGGCACGTTGACGTTGAGCAGCAGGTCCGGCGGCAGCTTCTCCTCGAGCAGAGTCTGCACGAGCCGCCGGGCGAACCGCGCCGCCGGCTCGAAGGAGAACCCCTCGCCCACCTCCTGGCTGAAGGCCAGCGACGGGATGCCGAGCAGCGTGCCCTCGAAGGTGGCGCTCACCGTCCCGGAGTAGGTCACGTCGTCGCCGACGTTGAGGCCGAAGTTGATGCCGGAGCAAACCAGGTCCGGCGGCCGGTCCTTGAGCACCCAGAGCACCGCCAGGTTGACGCAGTCGGTGGGGGTGCCGTCGACCGAGTACCAGTTCTCGCGCACCTTCTGCATGCGCAGCGGCCGGCTCAGGGTCAGGGCGTGCCCCGAGGCGCTCTGCTCGCGGTCCGGCGCCACGACGAAGACCTCGGCCAGCTCCGACAGGGCGGCGACCAGGGTCTTGATGCCCTCGGAGAAGATGCCGTCGTCGTTGGTCACCAGGATGCGTGTCATGTCTTTCGAAACCCGCGGCACGGGAACGGCGCTGCGATGTGGCTCTCGAGGCCTGCTCAAAGCATCTATCGGATCGCCCCCCGCATCCCCTCGATCCCCTTCCTCCCTGCTGGGATGCCGCGACTGGCGACAGGCGGAGCCGCGGCCACCCCTCCGGGGGGGAAGGGGACGCCCCCTCCCTCCCCTCTTTCGGGAGATGTTTCGTTTCTACGGCACCTTGCGGATGTACCTGCCGACCAGCGGCGCCAGGGCGCGCAGGGTCGCCTCGGGGATCCGCGAGTGCTCGGTGATCAGGGCATGGCGCAGGGCGTCCGGGCAGGGGCAGCCCTGCCGCTCCTCGGGGAGGCGCGCGACGATCTGGCGCACCACCTCCTGCGACATGATCACGTTCTTGCCGATGACCTCCATCACCCCCTCGCCGCTGACCGCCTCCTCCGTCTCGTGCCAGCAGTCGTAGTCGGTCACCATCGACAGCGACAGGTAGCAGATCTCGGCCTCGCGGGCCAGCCGCGCCTCGGTCAGGTTGGTCATGCCGATGACGTCGACGCCGTGCGAGCGGTAGATCTCCGACTCGGCGCGGGTCGAGAACTGCGGTCCCTCCATGTTCACGTAGGTGCCGCCGCGGTGCACGGTGGCGCCGGCCGCGCGCGCCGCCGCGACGCCGACGTCGATCAGGCGCGGGCAGATCGGCTTGGCCAGCGAGACGTGGGCGACCAGGCCGTTGCCGAAGAAGGTGTCGACGCGGTGCCGGGTGCGGTCGTAGAACTGGTCGGGGACCACGATGTCGGTCGGCTTGTACTCGAGCTTCATCGAGCCGACGGCCGAGACCGAGATCAGCTGCTCGACGCCCAGCAGCTTGAAGCCGTAGATGTTGGCGCGGTAGTTGAGCTCCGAGGGCAGCAGCCGGTGGCCGCGCCCGTGGCGCGGCAGGAACGCCACTCGCCGCCCCTCGAGCTCGCCGATCACGTAGGGGTCGGACGGCGCGCCGAAAGGCGTGTCCAGCCGCCGTTCCTCCGCCACCCGCAGCGCCGCCATCTGGTAGAGGCCGCTGCCCCCGATCACGCCGATACGGACGTCACCTGTCTCGAGCATCGCCCAGCTCTCCTCTCTCTCCTCTTACCTCTCGCGAACCGTGTCCCGGGCGCGCGAATCCCCGTCCCCCGGAGCCGCCGCCGCCGTCCGGCCGCAGAGTCTACAGCAGTGGGGGCCGGCCGCGACCGGCGCCCCGTTCAGCGCCGCAACCCCTCCTCGATCGCCGCCGCCACCGCCAGCGCGGTCGCCAGCGCCTGCCGCCCCGCCGGGCCGTCGACGACCTGGGCCGGCGCGCCTCCGGCGGCCCCAACGGCCCCCGCGGCCTCCCCGGCCGCTCCCACGAACCCCGCGAGCTCGCGCCGCAGCGGCTCGTCGCGGGTGAGCTCCAGGTTGTCGGGCACGATCCGCCGGCCGGTGGGAAGCTCCTCCAGGCGGTAGCCGTGGATCTCCTGCGCCACGTAGTCGAGCGAGTAGTAGCGGCTCGGCAGGAAGGTGCGCAGCTTGCGCACCCGCTCCGCCGAGACCCGCGACGCGGTCAGGTTGGCGACGCAGCCGGAGGCGAGCTCCAGGCGCACGTTGGCGATGTCGGTGCGCGGCGACAGCACCGGGATGCCGGTCGCCCGCACCTCGCGGACCGGCGCGCCGTCGAGCGCGTGCAGGATCTGCAGGTCGTGGATCATCAGGTCGAGCACGACGTCCACGTCGAGGCTGCGCGCCGTGAACACCGCCAGCCGCTGCACCTCGACGAACCGCGGCGGCACCCCGAGCGCGAGGAGCGCCTGCACCGCCGGGTTGAAGAACTCGGTGTGGCCGACCGCGAGCACCCGTCCCGCCGCCGCGGACGCCGCCAGCAGCCGGTCCGCCTCCTCGAGGCTCGCGGCCAGCGGCTTCTCGACCAGCACGTGCAGGCCGCGGCCCAGGAGGTCGCAGCCGAGCTCGCCGTGCAGCACCGTCGGCACCGCCAGCACCATCGCGTCCACCGCCGCCGCCAGCCCCTCGGCGCTCGCGAAGACGCGCGTCCCATGCTCGGCGGCGACCGCCTCGGCCACCTCGCGGCGCGGGTCGTAGACCCCCACCAGCTCGGCGCCGGGCAGGGCGGCCAGGACCCGCACGTGGTTCCGCCCCATCGCCCCCACGCCCATGACCCCGAGCCGCGGCGCCGTCCGCATCAGCCAGGTCGGCGGCAAGGGCGCGGCCTCCGGCGCCGGCGGCATGGCCGTCGGCTCGCTCATCGGGTCTTGCCCGCCTCGACCACCGCCTCCTCGCCGGCGGCCCCCGCGCCGCCCGCGCCGCCCGCTTCGCGAGCCTCGCCCTCGCGGCCGCCCTCGCCGCCCTCGCTGCCCTCTTCGTCGCCCGCCCCCCTCCCCATGCCGCGCGGCACCGCCTTGGTGACGCCGCGCCGCGAGCCCTCGACGAAAGCGATGAAGTGATCGACCTCGGGGTCGCCGCCGAGCTCCTCGCGCATCCGGGCCAGCGCCTGCCGGGTGTTGAGGCCGGAGCGCGCGAGCAGCCGGAAGGCCCTGCCGAGGCGCGCCACCTGGGCGCTGCTGAAGCCCTTGCGCTTGAGGCCGATGGTGTTGATCCCGTAGCAGGCCGGCTTGACCCCCACCGTCTTGACGAAGGGCAGCGCGTCCTTGCTCATCACCGTGTAGGCGCCGAGATAGGCATGGCGCCCGATGCGGGCGAACTGGTGCACCGTGCAGAAGGCGCCGACGATGGCGTCGTCGTGCACCTCGACGTGGCCGGCCAGGGTGGCGAGGTTGGCGAACACCGTGCGGTCGCCGAGCTGGCAGTCGTGCGCGATGTGGACGTAGGCCATGAGCAGGTTCTGGCTGCCGATGCGCGTCACCGCGCCGCCCGCCGCGGTGCCGCGCGAGACCGTGCAGAACTCGCGGATCGTGTTCTCATCGCCGATCTCGAGCCGCACCGGCTCGCCCTGGTACTTGAGGTCCTGCGGGTCGAAGCCGATGGCGGTCTGCGGGAAGATGCGGTTGCCCCTCCCGATACGGGTCGGCCCCTGGATCTGCGCCCCGGCGCCGATCTCGGTGCCGTCGCCGATCTCGACCCCCGCGCCGATCACCGCGAAAGGCCCGACCCGCACCCCGTCGCCGAGCACCGCCGCCGGGTCGACGTGGGCCAAAGCATGGACATGGCTGGTCATCGAGAACGCTCCTGAAACGTCATCGTTGCCTCCCGGCGCGCCCCCCGTCCCCTTCCCGCCCTCCACGGCCTCCTTTGGGCGAGCCGTCGAAGTCCACCGGCGCCGCCGCCGTCACCCCTCGCCCAAAGGAGGCCGGGGAGGGTGGGAAGGGGACTCGGGCGCGCCCGGCTCACAGGTCCACCCGCGTCGACGACAGCACCGCCTCGGCGGCCAGCTGGCCGTCCACCAGCGCCTTGCAGGCCAGCCTGCTGTGCCCGGTGCGGATCCGCACCACCTCGATCTCGAAGCGGACCTGGTCTCCCGGCACCACCGGGCGCCGGAACTTGGCGTCGGAGATGCCGGTCAGGAAGAGCAGCTTCCCGCCGCGCTCCTCGACCTGCTGCAGCAGCATCAGGGCGCCGGCCTGGGCCATCGCCTCGATCAGCAGCACCCCGGGCATCACCGGCTTGCCGGGGAAGTGGCCGGCGAAGAACGGTTCGTTGATGGTGACGTTCTTGATCGCCACCAGGCGCTTGCCCGGCTCGTACTCGAGGACGCGGTCGACCAGCAGCATCGGGTAGCGATGCGGCAGCATCGACAGGATCCAATCGATGCCCTGCGGCGTGAACCGCGGCGGCTCCCCGCCGGCATCGCCGGTGGGCTGCTTAGGGTTCGGCTCGTTGTCGTCGCTCACGTCGTCCCTCCTCGACGTCCCCGCGGGCCGCCGCTCGAGCGCGCGCAGCCGCCGGAACATCTCCTCGAGCTTCCACAGCAGCACCATCTGCCGCCGCCAGCGGCCGACCGGGTGCGCCGGGCTGCCGCCGACCACCGCGCCGGCCGGCACCGATTCGAAGACGTCGGTCCCGGCCGCCGCCTGCACGCCGTCGCCGATCTCGACGTGGTCGACCGCGCCGACCCGCGCTCCCAGCACGACCCCGTCGCCGATCCGCGTGCTGCCGGCGATGCCGACCTGGGCGCAGAGCAGCGAGCGCCGGCCGACCTGCACGTTGTGGCCGAGCATCACCTGGTTGTCGATCTTGGTGCCGGCGCCGACGCGGGTCTCGCCCAGCGTGGCGCGGTCGATGGTGGTGTTGGCTCCTACCTCCACCTCGTCCTCGAGCACCACCCGCCCGACCTGCGGCAGCTTGTGGTGGACGCCGCCCCGCGTAGCGTACCCGAAGCCGTCGCCGCCGAGCACCACTCCCGAGTGCACGATGCAGCCGGCGCCGACCTCGGTGCGGTCGTAGAGCACCGCGTGCGGGTGGACCAGGGCGCGCTCGCCGATCGTGCAGCCGCTGCCGACGACGGCATGCGAGAGCACCGCCGCTCCTGCCCCGATCCGGCTGCCGGCGCCGATCACCACGTACGGCCCGAGGTGCGCCCCCGGATCGACCACGGCCCCCTCCCCGACGATCGCCGTGGGGTGAATCCCGGCGGGGCGCTTCTCCTCGGGGTGGAAGAGCTCGAGCAGCCGCGCCAGCGCCTGGCCGGCGTCGGCCACCACCAGCAGGTCCGCGCCGCGCCCGCCCTGCCGGTCGCCGCCGAGCGCGGCCGCCACGTCCTCGCCGACCAGCAGCGCGGAGGCAGAGCTGGCCAGGGCGCGGGCGCGGTGACGGGCCAGGGTGACGAAGGAGAGATCGCCGGGGCCGGCGGCCTCGAGCGCCCGGATCGCCTCGACGGTGCGGTCCGGGTCGCCCTCGACACGCCCTGACACCAGCTCGGCGAGCTCGGCCAGGCGGTGCGCCACGGCTTACTTCTGAGCCTGTGCGTCGAGGCGCTGGACGACGGTGCTGGTGATGTCGATGGCGTCGTCGGCGTAGATCAGCCCGCTCTCGAACTTGCGGAAGATCATGGTGTAGCCCTGCTCGTGGCCGATCTGATTGATCACCGGCATCACCTTCTCGTCGATGCCGCCCAGCAGGTCGTCCTTCCGCTTGTTGAGCTCGCGGGTGGCGTCGTCCGACAGGCGGCGCAGCGCGATCTCCTTGTCCTCGAGCTGCTTGCCCATCTCGGCCAGCTTGTCCTGGGCGAGTGTCAGGCGGCCCTGCGACAGCTTGTCCTGCAGCTCCTTGATCTCCTGCTGCCTGCCGCGCAGCTCGCCCTCTTTCTGCTCCTGGGCCTTCTTGAGCTCGGCGATCGCCTTCTTGCCCGCCACCGAGGAGAGCAGGATCTTCTCGGTGTCGATCACCGCGATGCGCAGCCCGCCCCCCGCGGCGGCGCCGCCGCCCGCCGGCGCGGCGGCCGAGCCGGCGGGTCCGGCGCCGGGCGCCGGCGCGGCCATGGCCGGCGCCGCCGCCAACCCGGCGAGCACCGCGAGCACCGCCAGCGCCAGCCCGAGGACGACGCTTCCGGTGGCAGTCTTTCCTGATTGTCCGATGAGAGGCATAGACATTTCCCTTTCGCAAGCTGGTCAGCGGATCAGAAACTGGTCCCGATGCTGAACTGGAAGGTCTCGAACTCGTCCAGCGGCTGGGGCCGCAGGTTCTTCGAGTAGATGAACCGCAGCGGCGCGCCGAACAGCGGGATCAGCACCCGCAGCTCGACGCCGGCGGTGTAACGCAGGTGGCCGAAGTCGAAGCTCTGGTCGACGCACGCACCCTTCGGCGGCGCGACCCCGCCCGGCGTCACCGTGCACGAGATCGCGGCCCCGAGGACGCGCGGCACCTCGCCGTAGACGTTCCCGGCGTCGGCGAACAGCAGCACGCGGAAGGGTCCGCCGGCGAGGAAATGATACTCGACGTTGTACTGCATGAACTTGTCGCCGCCGACGCCGGCGCCGAGCTGGTCGAGGACGGGGATGCCGTGTGCGTCGCGCACCGTCACCGACCGGAAGCGCATGCCGCGGATGCTGTTCTCGCCGCCGATGAAGAAGAACTCGAGCGGCGACAGCGGCCGGTCGCTCCTCGTCGCGTGCAGCAGGCCGACCTCGCCGTTGATCGCGAACACCGTCTTCAGGCCCCGGGTGGTGACCGGCGCGAACAGGCTGAACGAGACGTCCGGGCGCAGGAAGTTGTCGTTGCCGCCGAGCGGGCCGCCGCCGTACTCGAGCGAGGCCGCCATGCGCATGCCGCGGACCGGCTCGAACGGGTTGTCGCGGCTGTCGCGGACCCACGCCGGCTTGATCGACGACGTGTTGATCTTGTAGGGCGTCGACACGAGCGGGGAGGTCGTGGTGCCGATCGGCGTCAGCAGGGACTCCGACTCGTCGTTCCGCGAGTAGGTGTAGCTGAGGCTCGCCTGGTTGAACAGGCCGTAGTTCCGGCCGTAGGTCAGCACGACGCCCTTCGACTTCTGGATGTACTGGGTGTTGACCAGCGCCTGGTAGTTGAGGTCCGAGTCGAAGGCGCGGAAGCCGATGCTCTGCGGCCGGTCGAGCCACCATGGCACGTTGTAGCTGAAGTCGTAGAGCTTGCGGTAGCGGCCGGTCTGCACCGACACTCCCGCCTGCTCGCCGCGGCCGAGGAAGTTCTTGGTGCTCACCGAGAACTGGATGAAGAAGCCGTCGATCTCGCTCCAGCCGCCGCCGAACTGCAGCTCGGTGCGGTTCGACTCCCTGCCCTTGAACACCAGGTTGACTTCCTTCTTCTCGCTGTTGGTCTCGATGTCGACCGGGCCCTCCTCTTCGAGCTTGAAGTAGCCGAGCTGGTTGATCTTCAGCACGCTGTTCTTCACCGCCGCGATGTTCACCACGCCGCCCTCGTAGAGGCGGACCTCGCGGCGCAGCACCTTGTCGCGGGTGCGGTCGTTGCCCGAGAACTCGATGCGGCCGACCTTGAACTGCTCGCCCTCGTTGATGTGCACCACCAGGTCGGCGACGTGGCCGCCGCGCTCCACCAGCTCGGGCTCGACGCGCGCGTACACGTAGCCGGTGTTGGCGTAGGTGTCGCGGATCTTCTTGACCGAGTCGTCGATCACCTTCGAGCGCAGCCAGGCGCCCGGCTTGAGCGAGAAGGCGCGCATCAGCGCGGTCTCGGGATAGATCTTGTTGCCGTCCAGGCTGATCTGGCCCAGGCGCCAGCGGTCGTTCTCCTCGACCGGGATGGTGATGAACATGCGCCGCTTCTGGTCCTTGATCGCGGCGGCATTGGGGTGCTTGGCCTTGACCTCGATCTGAGGGTCGCCGATCAGCACGTTCTTGTAGCCCTCGCCGTGGTAGACCTCGCGCACCTTGTCGAGGTCCTCCTGCAGCTTGGCCGGGTCGTAGACGTCCTTCTTCATGATGCGGGTGACGAGGTTCGATTCCTTGGTGTCCTTCATCGCCCAGCGCAGGCGGAGACCGCCGATCACGCGGTTGCCGGTGAAGGTGATCTTGGCGATGCGCACGCGGTCGCCCTCGTCCACCTTGAACACCACCTTCTTGTCGTTGCCGGCCAGGTCCTGCACCGTGTAGCTCGCCTGCGCGAAGCGGTAGCCCTTCTCACGGTAGAGGTCCTCGATCAGCGTCTTGACGCGCTGCAGCTCGCCCAGGCTCATCGGCTCGCCCTCGCGCACCTTGATCCGCTGGGTGGAGATCTTGTCCTGGATGTCGGTCTTCGACAGGCGCTTCAGGCCCTCGTAGTCGATCGAGCGCAGGATCGGGCGCTCCTGCACCGTGATGGTCAGCTTCACCCCGGCCGCGACCGGCGAGGTGTCGATCTTCAGGTCGTCCACCAGGCCCCGGTCCCACAGCGACTTGATGGCCTTGTTGAGCCGCTCCTCGTCCAGCGGCTGGCCGATCTCGAGGCCGAGGTAGTACAGCAGCGTCTCCTCGGACAGCGTCTTCAGCCCCTTGAACTCGAGCGCCGCGATCTTCTTGCCGGCGAGGGATGGCGCTACCACCGCGTGGCCTGGGGCCTCCTGGCGGGTGCCCGAAGCCGCCGCGCCCGCCGCTCCGGAGGCCGCCGGAGGAGCAGCGGCGGGAGGACCGGTGGGGGTCACCAGCGGCACGACCGGCGGCGGCGCAGCGGGTTGCGGCTGCTGCTCCTGCTGCTGCTGCGCCGGCTGCGGCTGCTGTTGCTGCGGCTGCTGTTCCTGCGTTTCCTGCGACGGCGACCCCTGCTGCGAGGCCCCTTGCGACGCGGGCTGCGAGGCCTGCGCCCCCTGCGTCCCCTGCGGCGCCGCCCCCTGCGACGCCTGGCTCTGCGCGGCCGCCGGCGCCGCGGGGACGACGAGCAGCGGCAGGCCGCTGGCGATGACCCATGGCAGCATCGCCAGGGAGATCGCCCGGTGGGAGAGGGCGCGTCGCCGGTCCGGCACAGGCTCTGGCATCATCTCGTTCCAGCCTCGTTCTCGGCGCACATCTGCCGCAAGTGGACCTGTCGATACAGGGGAAGCTGCCTCGGCGGTGGGCAAAGACCGGCGGAGCGTCGATGGGCCGACGCGCTGACGCTCGTCGGTCCGAGGGCGCTCGCCTGGCGGCTACCGCTGAGGAGCGAGGATCTCTCTGGCGGCCTCTCGGTCACGGACCTGGAAGCTCAGCTCGCCGTCCAGCAGGTCGACGTCGATGCGCTCGATCGCCTCGCCGTGCTGGTGGATGAGGATCTCCGACACCGTGTCCTGCACGTGACGCTGGATGGTGCGCCGCAGCGGCCGGGCGCCCGTCGAGGGTTCGACGCCGGCCCGGTCGAGCAGCCATTGCTTGGCGGCCGACGAGATCTCGACGTGCAGGCCGCGCTCGGCCAGCGTCAGGTTGACGTCGTCGAGCAGGATGTCGACGATGGACCGCAGCTCGTGCTCGCCCAGCGGGTTGAAGACGATCACCTCGTCGATGCGGTTGATGAACTCCGGGCTGAAGCTGCGCCGCAGCTCGCCGAGGATCTCCTCCTCGAGGCGCTGGAAGCTCTCCACGCTGTTGCCCTCGCCGAAGCCCATGCGCCCGCCGCGCAGCACCAGCTTGCTGCCGATGTTCGAGGTCATCAGCACCAGCGTGTTCTTGAAATCCACCTGGTTGCCGTAGGCGTCGGTCAGGGTGCCGTCCTCGAGGATCTGCAGCAGCAGGTTGGCGACGTCCGGATGCGCCTTCTCGATCTCGTCGAAGAGGATCAGCGAGTAGGGCTGGCGGCGCACCCGCTCGGTCAGCTGGCCGCCCTCCTCGTGGCCGACGTAGCCGGGCGGCGAGCCGATGAGCTTGGAGACCGCGTGCTTCTCCATGTACTCGCTCATGTCGAAGCGCACCAGCGCCCGCTGGCTGCCGAAGAGGAACACCGAGAGCTGCCGCGCCACCTCGGTCTTGCCGACCCCGGAAGGCCCGAGGAAGATGAACGAGCCGACCGGCCGCTCGGGGTTGCTGACCCCCAGCCGGGAGCGGCGGATGGCGCGGCTGATGGCGCTGATCGCCCGCTCCTGGCCGACGACGCGCATGCGCAGCGTCTCCTCCATGTGCAGCAGCCGCTCGGCCTCCTCGCTCTGCAGCGCCGCCACCGGGATGCCGGTCCACGACGAGATCACGTCCTCGATGTCGTGGCGCGTCACCTCGAGCACGCCGGTCTCGTCGGCCACCAGGCTCATGCGCTCGAGATCCTCGCGCAGCTCGATCTCGCGCTCGCGCAGGTAGACGGCGCGCTCGAAGTCCTTGTCCGAGATCGAGACCTTCATCTCCTTGACCACCTGGCGGATGTCCTGCTCGAGGCGGCGCAGGTTCTGGGTGTCGCGCACCCGCCGCAGCTTGACCCGCGCCCCCGCCTCGTCGATCACGTCGATCGCCTTGTCGGGCAGGTGCCGGTCGGAGATGTAGCGGCTCGACTGGTAGATGGCGGTGCGCAGCGCCTCGGGGCGGTAGCGCACCTTGTGGAAGGACTCGTAACGGTCCTTGACGCCGTCGAGGATCTGCAGCGTCTGCTCCGGCGACGGCGGCGCCACCTGGATGGCCTGGAAGCGCCGCAGCAGCGAGCGGTCCTTCTCGATGTACTTGCGGTATTCCTTGAGGGTGGTGGCGCCGATGCAGGAGATCTCGCCGCGCGACAGCGCCGGCTTCAGGATGTTGGCGGCGTCGAGCGAGCCCTCGGCGGAGCCGGCGCCGATCAGCGAATGGATCTCGTCGATGAAGACGATCAGCTCGCGGCTGTCCTTCAGCTCCTTGAGGATGCCCTTCAGCCGCTCCTCGAACTGGCCGCGGTACTTGGTGCCGGCGACGATCAGCGACAGGTCGAGCGCGACGATGCGCTTCTGGGCCAGGAAGATCGGCACCCGGCCCTCGACGATGCGCTGCGCCAGCCCCTCGACGATGGCGGTCTTGCCGACGCCCGGCTCGCCGAGCAGGATGGGATTGTTCTTGGTGCGCCGCGACAGGATCTGGACGATGCGGTCGACCTCCTCGTCGCGGCCGATCAGGGGATCGAAGGTGGCCTCGGCGGCCAGGGCGGTGAGGTCGCGACCGTACTCCGAGAGGAAGGGGAGCTCCTTCTTCTGCTGCGTCGCCTCGCGCTCCTTGGCGATCGCCAGCGCCTCCTCGCGGACGGTGTAGACGTCGAAGCCCTGCTGCGCCAGGATGCGCATCGCGGTGCAGCCCTCGACGCGCAGGATCCCGATGAGCAGGTGCTCGGAACCGACGGTGGCGTGGAGCATGCTCTCCGCCTCGTGGGAGGCGTAGGCGAGGATCTTCTTCGACTCCTCCGAGAGCGGCAGCTCGGCGGTCGAGGAGATGCGCTCGACGAACACCCGCTCGCCCTCGATCTCGCGGCGGATGTCCTCGGGCTTCACCTGGAAGCGGCGGAAGATCTCGTTGACCGTCTCCTCACCCTCCCGCAGGATGCCGAGGAGGATGTGCTCGGACTCGATGACCCGGCTGCCGAGCTTGCTGGCTTCGTAGCGGGCGAAGAAGAGGGCTCTGCGCGCCTTTTCATTGTACTTCTCAAACATACGAACGGACCTTTTCTGCTCCCTCTGCTCTCGCCGCCCAAGCCGGCGGCTGCGCGCCCGGGACCGGCACAAGCGGGGCCAACGACGTTGTGCATTCGGCCTTCAAGCGAATGGATTCTAGCACACCGCCGCTCCTCTCCCAGCCCGCACGAATGGTACCGTGGGACCAGTTCACAGGGCGTACATCACAGCTTGTATGCAACTCGCTCGCCCGGGGTCGTACCGTGTTACGGGGAGCCCTCCGGGTGGAGCACCCCGCCCTCCAGGCGTTGCACCGTGCCGCAGCGCTCGGCGATCGCCGGGTTGTGGGTGACGAGGACGGTGGTGGTGCGGTGGCGGGCCTGCATCTCGAGCAGCAGGGCGAAGACCTGGTCGCCGCTCGCCGGGTCGAGGTTGCCGGTGGGCTCGTCGGCGAGCAGCAGCGGCGGCGAGAGCGCCAGGGCGCGGCAGAGCGCCACGCGCTGCCGCTCGCCGCCGGAGAGCTCGCCGGGGAAGTGGTCGAGGCGCTCGGCGAGCCCGACCTCCGCCAGCAGCCCCTCCGCCCGCTCGAGCACCGTGCGCGGCGGCAGGCCGGCGATGCGGCCCGGCAGCATGACGTTCTCGAGCGCGGTGAAGTCGGGCAGCAGCTGGTGGAACTGGAAAACGAAGCCGATGGTGCGGTTGCGGAAGGACGCCAGCTGTCCTCCGGAGAGGCCGGCAAGCGGCTGGCCGTCGATCTCGACCCTCCCGCCGTCCGGGCGGTCGAGGGCGCCGAGCAGGTGCAGCAGCGTCGACTTGCCGGACCCCGACGGCCCCACCACCGCCACCAGCTGCCCCGGCTCGACCGTGAGGTCCACCCCCTTGAGCACCGGCACCCGGCGCTCGCCGTCCTGGTAGGTCTTGGTCAGGCCGCGGGCGAGGAGGGTGACGCTCATCGCGCCTCATCGCGCCTAGTCGCGCTCATCGCGATCATCGCGCTCATCGCCGCAGGGCATCGATCGGATCCAGGGTCGCGGCGCGCTGGGCGGCATAGAGCGCCGAGGCGAGCGCCAGGGCGAGGGTGAGCACCAGCACCAGCGCCAGGTCCAGCGGCTTGACCAGGAACGGCACGTAGTCCAGGAAGTAGACCCGGCCCGGCACCGGCAGCAGGTGGTAGCGGTCGAGCACCATCGCGCCGCCGACGCCGATCACCGTGCCGAGCGCGATGCCGCTGCCGGCCACCAGGCCGCCGAGCAGCACGAAGGCCTGGCGCAGCGCCGCCGGCGTGGCGCCCATCGTCGCCAGCATGCCGATCTCCGGGCGCTTGCTCGAGATGATCAGCGCCAGGTCCGCCACCAGCGCCAGCGAGGCGACCAGCACGATCAGCGACACCGCCACGAACATCATCACCTTCTCGAGCCGCAGCGCGAACAGCAGCGGCCGGTTCAGCTCCTTCCAGGTCCGCACCTCGCTGCCGGGGGGCAGCGGCGACGAGGCGCCATCCCTCCCTGTCGGCCGGCCGCCCAGCCGCGCCGCCACCGCCAGCGCCGCGTCGAGATCGGCGGCGGACACCTCGATCTGGCGCTCCGCGCCGCCGAGCAGGGTCTCGGCGACGGCGCGCGGCAGCGCCACGCGCTCGCGGTCCTCCTGGGTGCGGCCGCTCCGGTAGGTGCCGGCGAGCGGCAGCGTGCGCAGCCGCGGCTGCGGGCCGAGCGGCGTCAGGGTGGGCCGCGGCGACAGCAGCGAGAGCGGCCGGCCGGTCGCGAGGCCCCAGCGCGCGGCCAGCGACGCCGGCACGTACAGCCCCTCGGGGCCGCCGGCCGCGCCCGGGAACGAGCGCGGCACCCGCCCCTCGAAGCCGATCAGCTCGACGGCGTGGGCCTTGCCCTCCTCCACCACCCAACCGCTGCCGCGCACCTGCAGCTGCGCCCCCGTCACCCCCGGCACCCGCCGCACCGCCTCGCGCGCCGCCTGCGCCGCGGCCAGGCCCAGCCCCGGCGGCAGGTCCACCAGCACCTGCGGCGTGCGCCCCAGCAGCTCCCCGCGCAGCGCCTCCTGGAACCCCGAGATCACCGCCAGCGACAGCACCAGGGCCATGACCCCGAGCGCGATGCCGCCCGCCGCCACCGCCGACAGGAAGCTGGCGAAGGCGTCGCGGCGCGTGCTGCGCACGTAGCGCAGCGCCAGCGTCACCGGCAGCGGCAGGCCGCGCAGCAGCAGCTTGCTGGGACCGGCGGCGGAGCGGGCCGGGCCGGCCGAGCGCGGGGAGCCCGAGGGGCGGGAGGGTCTCACGGCGGGCGGCGTCAAGGTTCGGCCGCGGCCGCCTGCTGGGGGGGCGCCTCGGGACGCAGCAGCGGGAAGAGGATCACGTCGCGGATCGAGGTGCGGTCGGCGAACAGCATGGTCAGTCGGTCGATGCCGATGCCCTCGCCGCCGGCCGGCGGCATGCCGTGCTCGAGCGCCCGCACGTAGTCGTGGTCGAAGAGGTGGGCCTCGAGGTCGCCGCGCTCGCGCGCCGCCAGCTGCTGGCGGAAGCGCTCGGCCTGGACATCGGGGTCGTTGAGCTCGGAGAAGCCGTTGGCGATCTCCATGCCGCCGGCGTAGAGCTCGAAGCGCTCGGTGAACCGCGGATCGTCCGGGCGCTGCTTGGAGAGCGGCGACACCTCCACCGGGTAGTCGACAATGAAGGTCGGCTGCACCAGGTGCGGCTCGACCAGGTGCTCGAAGAGCGCCATCAGCAGATGGCCGTAACCGTCGCCGCCGCCGGCGCCGCCGGCGGGGGGCGCCGGCACACCGCGCGCCGCCAGCTCCGCGCCGAGCGCCGCCGCGTCCTCGAGCCGGGCGGGGTCGACGCCGGCGAAGTGTGCCAGCGCCTCGCGCACACTGTAGCGCCGCCAGGGCCGCGCGAAGTCGAGGACCGCGCCGCCGTAGGAGATCGCCGGCGCCCCGAGGATCGGCAGCGCCCGCGCGGCGAGGCCGCTCAGCATCTCCTCGGTCCACTCCATCATGGTCGAGAAGTCGGCGTAGGCGGCGTAGAACTCGAGCATCGTGAACTCGGGGTTGTGGCGGGTGGAGATGCCCTCGTTGCGGAAGTTGCGGTTGATCTCGTAGACCCGCGGGATGCCGCCGACCAGCAGGCGCTTGAGGTAGAGCTCCGGCGCGATGCGCAGGTAGAGGTCCAGGTCGAGGGCGTTGTGGTGGGTGCGGAACGGCCGCGCCACCGCGCCGCCGGGCACCAGCTGCATCATCGGCGTCTCGACCTCCAGGAAGCCGCGGGCGTCGAGGAACTCGCGGATGCCCTTGACCAGCGCCGCCCGCAGCTCGAAGACGCGCCGCGACTCGGGGTTGGTGGCGAGGTCGAGGTAGCGCTGGCGGTAGCGGGTCTCGACGTCGGCCAGCCCGTGCCACTTCTCGGGCAGCGGCCGCAGCGCCTTGGCGAGCAGCGCCAGGTCGTCGGCGCGCAACGTCAGCTCGCCGGCGCGGGTGCGCATCAGCTGGCCGGAGGCGCCGGCGACGTCGCCGAGGTCGAGGTTGTCGAGCGCCAGCCGGGCCGCCTCGGGCAGCTGGTCCTTGCGCACCAGCAGCTGCAGCTTGCCGCGGCCGTCGTGGAGGTCGAGGAAGGCGGTCTTGCCGTGCTCGCGGATCGCCCGCACTCGCCCCGGCACCTTGAGCCGGATCGCGGCGGCGTCGAGCTCCTCGGCGGTGCGCCCGCCGTAGAGCGCGTGCACCGCGCTCGGCTCGACGCTGCCCTCGAAGCGGTGGGGATAGGCCTCGATACCGGCCGCGGCAAGGCGCTGGCGCTTGGCGCGGCGGTTCTGGATCTGTTCGTCGAGCTCGGACATCTTCGACTACCGGTCTCTCCGGCGACGCACACGATAGCTCATTTCCCCGGGCTGATAGCATCCTGGTAAGGATGATCGAGAGCGAGATCGAGGCCGCGGACCCGCTGGGGGAGCCGCTGAAGACGGCGGTCGAGAGCTGGGATGCCCTTGGCTGGCCGCGCCCGCAGGCGGCGCTCGTCTCGGGCTCGGGGCTGGGGGTCGAGCTGGGCGAGCCCGAGCGCGGGCCGATCGATCTCTCGTACTTCCTGCCGTTCGCGGCCCATCCCCTGCCCGGGCACGCGCACGAGGTCGAGCTGCTACGCCCGCGGCCCGACCGCGCCGTCGCCTACTTCCGCGGCCGGCTCCATCCCTACCAGGGATACGACGCCCACCAGACCGTCTTCCCGGTGCGTTTCGCCGCGCGCCTGGGGGCGCGGGTGCTGGTGCTCACCAACGCCAGCGGCGCCCTGCGGCCCGACCTGCCGGCCGGCGCCCTGGTGTTGGTCCGCGATCACCTGAACCTCACCGGCCTCAACCCGCTGCGCGGCCAGCTGCCGCCGGAGTGGGGACCGCGGTTCCCGGACCTGAGCGCGGCCTACGACGAGCGCCTCGCCGGCCTCGCCCGCCGCCTGGCCGGCGAGCAGGGCCTGACCCTCGGCGACGCCATCTACGCCGGCCTCCTCGGACCCAGCTACGAGACGCCGGCCGAGGTCAGGATGCTGCGCGGCCTGGGCGCCGACCTGGCCGGCATGTCCACGGTCCTCGAGGTCATCGCCGCCCGCCAGATGGGCCTGGCCGTCCTCTGCCTCTCCCTGGTCGCCAACCCCGCCGCCGGCCTCGCCGCCGCCCCGCTGAGCCACGAGGACGTCCTGGCCGCCGCGGAAGCGGGAGCCGCTCGCCTGCGGCAGCTCCTGAAGGCGCTCCTCGAGAGCCCGGACCTGATCTAATAATTCGCGGCGAGCCGGTCCCGCACCAGCCAGATCTCGGGGAAGAACCGCATGCCGAGCGTCGTCGCCAGGTACTTCGCCCCCGAGGAGCCGCCGGTGCCGGTGCGCGTGCCGATCATGCGCTCGACCATCTTGACGTGATGGAAGCGCCAGATGGCGAAGCGCTCGTCGAGCTGCAGCAGGTGCTCGGCGAGACGGAAATGCGGGTAGTGCCGGCCGGGCTCCTGGTAGAGCACGAGCAGCGCGTCGACCACGCCCTCGTCCGCCTGGTGCGGCAGCGCCACGTCGCGCGCCAGCACCGCCGCGGGGATGGGAAAGCCGCTGCGCGCCAGGTGGCGCAGGAAGTGGTCGTACAGCGTCGGCTGCCGCAACGTCGAGGCGAGCTCGCGGCGCGACTCCTCGTCCTCGCCCACCAGGTCGATCATGCGCGGGTTCTTGGCGCCGCACAGGAACTCGAGCCTGCGGAACTGCACCGATTGGAAGCCGCTCGCCGGCCGCAGGTGATCGCGGAACTGCGCGAAGTCGACGGCGAACATCGTCTCCAGCAGCGGGATCTGCTCGATCAACAGGTGCTGGATGGCGTGAATGCGATCGAACAGCTGGGCGGCGCGCAGCGGCTCGTCGCGGTCCAGCCAGTCGCACACCGCCGCGACCTCGTGCAGCAGCTGCTTGAACCACAGCTCGTAGACCTGGTGGCTGACGATGAACAGCAGCTCGTCGTGGTGCGCCGGCTGCGACAGCTCGCGCTGCAGCGACAGCAGCTCCGGCACGTGCAGATAGCTGCCGTAGGTGAGCCGCCGGGAGGCGTCGGTCAAGGTCGTCATTCTGCTATCCTACCCCCATGACGGTGCACACCAAGCACTATGTGACCCCCGAGGAGTACCTGGCCCTGGAGAGGGCGGCGGAGACGAAGAGCGAGTACCTCGACGGGGAGATCATCGGCATGACCGGAGCCAGCCGGCGGCACAGCCTGATCACCGTCAACGTGGGCGCAGAGCTGAACCGCCAGCTAAGAAGTCGTCCTTGCGAGGTTCATATCAGCGACCTGCGAGTCCTCGTTGCCGCCAGGCGTCTCTATACTTATCCGGACGTGATCGTGTTCTGCGGCGAGCCGGCGCTGAGCGAGCGCTACCGCGACAACCTGACCAATCCGACGGTGCTGATCGAGGTGCTCTCCCCCAGCACCGAAGCCTACGACCGCGGCGCGAAGTTCGGGCACTACCGTACCCTCGACTCGCTTCGCGAGTACCTGCTCGTCTCCCAGAGCCAGCCGCACGTCGACCACTTCACGCGCCAGGATGACGGCAGTCAATGGCTGCTCTCGTCCGTCGGCGACCTCGCGGCCACCATCGTCCTGTCCTCCATCCAGTGCCAGCTTGCGATGGCCGAGATCTACTACAAGGTCAAGTTCGGCGAGATCGAGTCCTAGCCAGCGACCGCGGGCGCGGGCGCCGGTCCCGCTCACGCCAACGTGCCGCCGGGGTTGCGCTTGATCAGCGGCTTGTAGGCGAGCAGCCAGAGGCCGGAGTAGTCGCGCATCAGGCGCATGCGCAGCAGCTGCAGCTGCCGGGCCTCGGTGATGCTGCCGGCCAGCACCGCCTCGTCGAGGACGTGATGGAAGCGCCACAGGAAGGCGTCGGCGGTGCGCGCCGTCCAGCGCGCGCGGGCGAAGACGATCGAGTCGCCGGTCACCGAGGTCTCGTCGAGGATGCCGGAGATCTCCTGCGCCTCCTCGTTGATGCGCATGCGCAGGGCGGCGGCTTCGAGCAGGAACTGCTCGAGCTCGCGGTCGCACTCGGCGCGGCCGTAGACGCGGCGGTAGGCGACCACCTCGCGCGGCTCGATGCGCAGCGGGAAGACCTCCTGCATCACCACCACCCGCTCCGGCGTCAGCTCCGGATCGACCTCGCGCAGCGCGTCCACCAGCTTGCGATAGAACTCGCCGAGCAGGTCCTCCTGCGCCGCGAGCGGCGACTCGGGCTCCGCGGCCCCGGCCGCCGCCAGGTAGCCGCCGTCGCGCGCGAGCGTCGAGAGCGGAGCGCTCTGCGTCCTGCGGAGCCCCGGGGCGGCGGCGGCGCCGCCGGGCGGGGCGGCGGTGCCCGGAGAGGTCCCTTCGCCGGAGTAGGCGCCGACTCCGCGGCCGGCGGCGGCGAGCCGAGGCAGCAGCTCGCGCACGTGGGCGCGTATCAGCGCCAGGTCCTCGAGCTTCAGCTCCTGGCTCTGCAGCTGCGCCTCGAAGCGCTCGACTTCCTGGCGGAACTGAGTCAGCTCCTGCTCGAGCTCGCGGTCCACCGGCACCTCGCGCTCGAGCTCGAAGACCCGCTGGTACTCGTCGACGATGCGCCTCTCCTCCTTGGCATAGAGACCCTGGATGCGGCTCTTGAGCGCCAGGTTGGTCTCCTGGATCGCCAGCAGCAGGGCGGGCTCGAAGAGCAGGCTGCCGAGGTCGTGCTTGAGCTGGCGGTAGCGCGGGATCAGGTTCGTCTCGTTCACCCGGTCGAGGCTCTCCACCTCGGCGGCCTCCTGGCGGATGTCCTCGATCTCGCGGCGCTTGGCGGTGACGAACGCGGTCTCCGGCAGCGGCGCCCCCACCATCGCCCACAATCCGTGGAAGATCTCCCCCAGCCGCCGGTGGTCGCGCAGCCGCGGCTCGCCGGTGCGGTCGTCCTCCTCCTCGCTCAGGCGGGCGAGCAGGAAGTCGACCTTGTCGAGGCGTTCGGTGGGCCAGATCTCGCCCTGCTGGGCGTAGAGGTAGAACTTGACCAGCTGGGTGAGGATCTTCTCGTCGTAGCTCTTGACCCGGCGGAAGAACTGGCGCAGGTAGTAGGGCGCCACCCGGGCGTCCTCCTCGTCGAGGGCCTCGATCAGCGCGCCGAGGCTGCGGTCGATGCCGTCGAGGCGCCCGCGCAGCCGGTCGCTCTCCGCGGCGTTGAGGTTCTGCGAGATGTCCTTGAGCTCGGCATAGAGGTTCTGGAACTCGAGCGAATGCGCGTCGCCGATGTCCTGCTGGCCGCTCTTGCCCAGGCTCTGCAAGAACTGATGGAATGTCCAGGCGGCGCGGAAGCGGTGAGAGGTGTCGGCGTAGCGGCGATGAACGGCGCCGAGCTCCTGAACGGTATTCATGGCAGCCTCGGATGGGGCCTTCGGGTCCGAATTTCGCCGAGGATATCATGCAACCGGCAGCGTGAGACCCGGGGCGGCCCGCCGGCCGTGGGTCGGTTCCCGTTGCCGCCCTTGGGGCGAGGCCCTGACTCGCACCGGCGTAGGACTTCGAGGCCTCGCCCCGAGGGCTGCAACGGGAACCGACCCACGGCCGAGCCGCCCCCGCCCCCCGGCCGGAGAGAGGAGACCGTCATCGCGAGCCCAAGGAGCCTGCCGTCATGCGGGTGCTGATCCCGGCTGCCGAGCTGGCCCGCCGGGTGGCGGAGCTGGCGGCGCGGATCGACGCCGACTACCGCCTGGTGGTGGGCGGCGGGCGGCCGGGCGGCCGGGCGCGGCCGCAGGACGACCCGCTGATCGCGGTGGGCGTGCTCAAGGGATCGGTCTTCTTCCTCGCCGACCTGCTCAAGCGCCTGCGGGTGCCGGTGGCGGTCGACTTCTTCCAGACCGCGAGCTACGGCGCCGGCGGCGAGAGCCGCGGCGAGGTGCGCATCCGCAAGGACCTGGACCTGTCGATCCGCGGCCGCGACGTGCTGCTGGTCGAGGACATCGTCGACACCGGCTTCACCGTGCGCACCATCCTCGACCTGCTGCGCTACCGGGGCGCGCGCAGCGTGCGCCTCTGCGCGCTGCTCGACAAGACGGCGGCGCGCCAGGTCGAGGTGCCGATCGACTATCGCGGCTTCGCGATCGAGAACGTCTTCGTGGTCGGCTACGGCCTCGACCATGGCGAGCGCTATCGCAATCTCCCGTACATCGCGGCGTGGCAGGCGGAGGGCGTGGCGCCCGCCCCGCCGACCGCACCGACCGCAGAAAGGAGCGTGTCCAGCATGCAATTCCACCACACCGACCAGGCGCCGGCGGCGATCGGCCCCTACTCGCAGGCGGTCTCCGTCGACGGCTGGCTGTACACCTCCGGCCAGGTGGGCCTGGACCCCGCGACCGGCGAGCTGGTCGCCGGCGGCTTCGAGGCCCAGGCCCGGCGGGCGCTCGAGAACCTCCGCCAGGTGCTGGCCAGCGCCGGCTGCGGCTTCACGGACGTGGTGAAGGCGACGGTCTACGTCGTCGACCTCGCCGACTTCCCGCGCCTCAACGCCCTCTACGCCGAGGCCATGGGCGAGCACCGGCCGGCCCGCTCCACGGTCCAGGCGGCGGCCCTGCCCCGCGGGGCCCTCGTCGAGATCGACCTGGTGGCGCGGCTGCCCAAGACCTGACGGTTCCACGGGAGCGAAACGCCGCTGGGGCGGAAGGAAACCACCAGCTTTCACCGAGCGACGGTTCCTCCGGTCGCGTCACCCGGCGGCGGCCTCCGAGTCCCGGCCGTCGCGGTACCGCAGCCAGTCGATCGCCAAGGCGTAGTCGACCGGCCCACCCCACCAATCGGGCAGCGTCGCGTGGGCATCCACGGTCACGCCGTGGCCCGCAAGTCGCGCGGCCAGAGCCGTGACCGGCTCTCCTGGCGGCAGCGGCAGCGCCGGCGCCTCGAGGAGCGGCCGGCCGTCGGGTCGATAGAAGCGCGCTTCGCCGCCGGGCGCCAGGTCCATCGAGAAGCCCTCCTCGTGCACCGTTCTATGATGCCGGCGGCAGAGCAAGACCGTGTTTTCGAGGCTGGTGGCGCCGCCCTCGGCCCAGGGCTCGACGTGATGGGCGTCGCAGAACCGCAGGCCGCAGCCCGGGAACCGGCAGCCGCCATCGCGGTGCTCGAGGGCGCGGCGCAGGGCGGGCGAGATGGCGCGGGTGCGGCGGCCGACGTCGAGCACCCGGCCATCCGCGGCGTGCCGCATCACGACCCGCGCCGAGTCGCAGGCCAGCCGCCTGGACGTTTCCGCGGAAACGCGGGTGCCGTCGGCGAGCCATGAGGAACCGCCCTCGCCACCGGGGACCAGCGCCTCGGCGTCGACGTGCACCACCACCTGGTAGCGGTCACCGCGGGTGCCGGGATCGAGGCCCGCGGCGAGGGCGCTCTCGGCCACCAGGCCCAGGGCATCGGCACGGCGTTGCTCCGCGGAGGAGTCCTCTGCCGCTTCTACCGCTGCTGCCGCCGCTGCCGCTGCTGCCGCTTCGGCCCCCTCCTGCCCGGCGGCGGCCGGCTGGCCGTGGCGCCACGGCCCGTAGAGCTGCTCGACGCCGGCGTCCAGGGCGCGGATCAGGGCCGCGCCGGCCTCCGGCGTAAGGCGCCCCCGCACCGTCACCATG
>Ga0207699_10000150_pt1 | contig 45175 bp, 48 predicted proteins | sample LARL51metaG_FD_184344 | JGI IMG/M metagenome (GOLD analysis project Ga0207699, IMG submission 184344) | Corn, switchgrass and miscanthus rhizosphere microbial communities from Kellogg Biological Station, Michigan, USA - LAR L5-1 metaG... | ecosystem: Host-associated > Plants > Roots >...
TCAGCGCCCGCAGCCTGGCGTCCTCGTCATCAACCACCACGAGCACAGGCTTCGCCACGACAGCCACCCTATGCTCACGCCTCCGCGTCATCGTTGGGGCGAGCTCAGCTCCGGCAATACCGGGGGCTTCCTCCGCGCTCACCAGCTCCTGGCCCGTAGTTGCGGTCGCATCGAATCGCAATCCGCCAGGGGAAGCCGTCAGCCTTGACGGTGTGCGATCGCGCCGGCCAGGTCAGTCGCCCGCGTACCGTTGTTCTTTCCACGGATCGCCGTACATGTGGTAGCCGTAGGTCTCCCAGAAGCCCGGCGAGTCGTGATCCCGCAGTTCCAGGCCGCGCACCCACTTGGCGCTCTTCCAGAAGTACAGGTGCGGCACCAGCAGCCGGGCCGGACCGCCGTGCTCGGGTGCGAGCGGCTCGCCGTCGTAGCCGTACGCGATCCACGCCTTGCCGCCGGTGACGTCTTCGGCCGGCAGGTTCGTGGTGTAGCCGCCGTCGCAGAACGCCAGCACTTAGGGAGCGTCGCGCCCGGTCTGGTCCAGCAGCGTGTCCACCCGTACGCCTTGCCACCGGGTGCCGAGCTTGGACCAGCGGGTGACGCAATGGATGTCCGCCGTGACGTTCTCCGCCGGCAGCGCCAGAAACTCCTCCCAGGTCCAGGTTTTCTCGGTCTCGCCGCCCTGCGTGATGGAAAACGTCCAGTCCCCCAGCGGGGTATACGGCGTGGGGCCGGCCGACAAGACGGGGAACCCCTCGGTCACGTACTGACCCGGAGGCACCCGTCCCTCCTCGCCTGCCGCAGCGCGGCGCAGGTGATGGAAGCCACGCGAGACAGGGCTCATGACAGTCGGTCCTCTCCACCAGCAGCCGAACCGTGACAGCCGCCCAGCTTTGCCACCGCGCCGCGCCCTTCATGCGCCGGATCGGCGTTGCGCAATACTGGCAGACGGCGTTTCCGCAGGCACGCTCAGGGACGGGTCGAACGCGGGCGACCTGGTCGCTGTCGCCAGGCACCGTGCCCGGTCATCGGTTCAGCGGCGGCGCGCTCGCAGACCCGCCACGACCATTGTCAATCCGAGGACCGCGATCAGCGGGCCGAGGACCGCCCATAGGGTCGTTCCCGTCATCGAGCTGCCCCCGACGTAGCCGAGTCCCTGCAGGGCGAAGACCACGCCCGCGACGGCGACCGCCGCGCCGAGCCCGATCAGCAGACCTCTCCGCATGGCGCGACGTCCCTCCCGGACCGGACTCGCCGGCCGCAGCTTCATCCTCGGGCACCGGGCTCACCCGGTCGCGTCCGGCTGTCCGGGCGCGGCGGGCGGCATGAGCTCGCCCGCCAGGAGCGGCCGCGCCAGCGTGTTGCCGGCGGGCGCTAGCGGGCAGGCCCAGGCCGGGTCGTAGGCGCACGAAGGGTTGTAGGCGAAGTTGAAGTCGAGGACCAGCCGGCCATCACCACCGCCCAGATCCGCGCCCTTGGCTGTGTCGATGAGATACCGGCCCCCGCCGTAGGTCGCCGATCCTGCGCTGGCATCCTTCACAGGCACGAAGACTCCCCCGCCGTAGCAGGCGAGCCACCACACGTCCAGGCTGCCGCCGCCGGGCAGATCCGCGCGTCCGAACCGGTCGAACCGGACGATCCCGTCGGTGCCGGTGGCGACCGTCATCTGCTTGGCCGCGATATCGGTGACGACCTCGACTTCGAACCGCAGCAACGGGTCATAGCGGGCGACCGGCGCGCCCGGGTAGCTTGCGCGGGCCGGCCCGGGGACAGGCGAGTCCGGATGCGTGCGCAGCAGGTCATCACGGGTGGCTCGCCAATGGTCGTGCGCGGCCACGACGTCCGGCTCAGCGCGGATCTCCGCGTACAACCGGGCGATCCTGCGGCGCCAGTCCAGCAAGGTCAACGACATCCGAATCCCTACGATCGTCCCTGGTGCCCAAGCGCCGACGTACCAGCGTACGCCGATCATGATCGCGAGCGTCCACCAGCTGCGGTGCCCAGCACGACGTGCCGCGCCTACTAGATGTTGCCGTCACCATCGCTCGGGCCGCCGTTGTTATCAGCATCCTGATCTCCGCCGTTACCCTGCGGGATCGGGTTGGGCGGCTGCGCCGCGGGCGGGCTGGACGGCGGCGCCGCCGCGGGCTGGCTGGACGGCGCCGGCTGGCTAGCCGCCTTGTGCTTGTGCGGTTTCTTGGCGTGCTTGTGCGGTTTCGTCGCCGGCTTGGTCGATTGCGCTGCCGGCCGGGTGGGCGTCCCGGCCGGTGAGCTTGAGGGGGCTGCGGCCGCGTGCCGGTGCCGAGCAGGGGCGGATGACGGGCTGGCCGTCGAACAGCCCGCGGCCAGGATGCCGGCAAAGGCCACGGCCGCCAGCAATCGGGCGAGCGTCAGTGACATGCAGAGGTTCCTCCCCGTCGATGAGCTTCAGGAGCCGGCGCCCCCGCCTTATGGGCCTGGCCGTGACCCTCGCTCTCATGGGCCACGGCCAGGCGTTCAGCCTGACTACCGCTGCGGGCTAGGAGGGCTTCGCCCGCAGCAGTAGTCATGGCTGGCTGGCAAGGCTGAACACGCCGGGGACAGGGTCGCTGGGGCGCATGCCAACCTCCGTGCCGCGGAAACGGCTGATGCTCGGTGCTGGCATATGCAGTGAGAGCGCCCAGCAGCGGCCAGCGAGGTACCCGTTCACTACATGCACGGACAGACCGGGCATCTGGTTCAGGCCGGCGGACAGGCCGCTGAAGATCGTCTCGCCACATGCCGGCAGGCTGGATACGCTCACTGATCGAGTGATGAACGAGGCGGCCCGGGGGTAGTCACCGCCGCGAGGCCACGAGCAACTCCGCGCGGGAGGGCGTCTGCCATCAGGGCGAAGGGCGGATATGGCGATTGGTTGACGAGGAGCTACGCGAACCGTCCGAGGCGACCGGGACGGCGGCGCTGCGGGCCGGCTGGTCGCACGGCCACCGGGACGTGTCCGGCGGCTGGCTGCGGCCGACCGTGTTCGGCGCGGTCGACGGGCTGGTCACGAACGCCTCGCTGATCGCCGGGCTCAGCGGAGGCGGGGTATCGGCACACACCGTGGTGCTCAGCGGCGCCGCGGCGCTGGTGGCGGGCGCGTTCTCGATGGGCACCGGTGAGTACATCTCGGTGACCAACCAGAACGAATTGGTGCACGCCGAGGTCGCGCTGGAGCGCACGATGCTGGCCCGGTTCCCGGCGGCCGAGCGGGACGAACTGGCGGGCTATTTCCGCGATTACGGCGCCGACCCGGACACCGCGACCCGGATGGCCGCCGCGGTCTCCGCCGACCCGGATACGGCGCTGCGGCTGCACACCCGCGAGGAACTCGGCGTGGACCATAGCGAGCTACCGTCCCCGCTGCTGGCCGGGGGGTTGTCATTGCTAGCGTTCTCGCTGGGGGCGCTGCTGCCGCTGCTGCCCTACCTGGCCGGGCTGCCCGCGCTGGCCGCCACGCTGGGCATCACCGCGGTGGCCCTGTTCTCGGGCGGGATGATCGTGGGCCGGGTGACCGGCAGGCCGCTGCTGCGCTCGGGCCTGCGCCAGCTCGTCCTGGGCGGCCTGGCCGTCGTCGTGACCTTCACCATCGGCAGCCTGATCGGCAGCCACGGCGCCTGAGCAGCGCGGAGCGCCGTCGGCTCGCGGTGGCGACCGGGGCGGCCGCTGCCGGTGCCGTGGTCCTGGCAGTACCCGTACCTGGTCTTTATGCCTCGAAAAGGTACTGATGGCTACGGTGTGATGGTGACCTGGCCCGCGGATCCGCAGAGCCTGCTGGCTGGACCGCGTGGCCGCCGGTTGTGCTGGGCGCTGGCCGCGGAGGTGGGCGGTCTGGGCCAGACGGGCGGCAGCCCGGCCTGGCAGCAGGTGCTGTCTTACTCGCTCGCCGCGGGCCCCGCGGAGCTGGCCGGCGAGCTTGCGGCCGCCGTGGATCAGATTGACTGGGCACAGGTCATGGCCCACATGAGCGATCTTGACCTGGTCGAACCGCTGGCTGAGTCGGTCAGCTCGGCCCGGTTCTGGCAGGGACCGGACACCGAGGACCAGGCGCTGGCTCACCCCGAGGTGGCAGACACGCTACGCCCCGTCGCTCACGCCGTCACCGGCGCGCCCGCGGCCCGATGGTGGTCCGGCGGGCTCGACCCGGGCACCCAGCAGTACACGGAGTCCCTGCTCGGCAACGACGAAGGCCCGCCGGCGTCCGGCGCGTCGAGCCGGCTGGCGGCATGGCTGGCCGCCACGCGCGAAGAAGAACGCTCCGCGGCGGAACGGCCGGCCGACCCGGCGGCTCCCAACAGCGGCGAGTGGTGGTCCAGCCCTACCGGGGCCGGGCTCGCCGACACAACCCGGACGCTGCCCGGCGTTGGCCCGCTCCAGCTCTTCGCGATGGAGGACTGCCCGGGATGGGCCGAAGTACGCTGCTGGCCGGTGACACCGGACCGTCCGGTCAGAATCTGCGAGATCACCGGGCCGGACGACTGGGTCGCCCTGGTGGCCCGCTACCCGCTGGAGGTCACCAAGTCCCGGCGACATGACTGGTGGCGGGTCACCGGGTGGGCTGGTACCTGGCTGATGCCCGACTACGCCGCCGCTGCGGCCGACTATGAGGCGATTCACCTGACGGTCGTTGGCTACCTGACCACGTCAGGCCGGGCGCTGGCCCTGAACGATGCCCGCAGCATGCTGGCCGGATGGGACCCGGACAAGACCTACTGGCTCGCGGACGTCCTGGCCGGCGCCGGCCCTCCCGTCTGCTGGATCCGCGACGACTCGGTAGATCTCGGCTGGCGACGGGCTGACTCGTCGCTTTGACCGGCGCCCCGGCCCGCTTCGCACGCGGTCAGGGGCCGGCCGGGTCACGGCGAGTGGCTTGCAGGCTGGGCGCGATTTCGCCGAGCAGAGTGTCCAGCGACCGCGGCGGCCGGCCGGTGAGCCGCTCGACCGTGTTGGTGACCCGGGCGGCATAACCGTCGGCACCCGAGCGCCGGTAGTCCTGATAGAGGCCGACGAGTGCGGTTGCGAACCACTCGTCCAGCCCGGCGCCGAGAAGCGCTTCGCGGACCGTGTCGTCGGGCGCTGCGACGTAGCTGATCCGGCGGCGCATCACGCTGGTGAGCTTGGCGGCTACATCCGCGTAGGACAGCGCCTCAGGCCCGGTGACGTCGTAGTGCGCGCCGGCGTGCCCGGGCTGGGTGAGGACCGCCGCGGCCGCGGCGGCCACATCGCGCGTGTCGACCATGCTGATCCGAGCCTCGCCGGCGTCGAGATACAAGGTCCCTGACGCGTCAATTGAGGGGATCGTCGATTCGGGGATGTTCTGCAGGAAGAGGTTCGGCCGCACGATCACGTGCGGGAGCCCGGAGTCCTCTAGGTAGCGGTCGCTGACGGTATGAGCGGTGATGAATTCAGCCGGGGACTCCCGGTCGGCTCCGAGGATTGAGCTGCGCACCAGCAGCTGCACCTGCGTCCGGCGGGCGGCGTCAATGGCGTTGCGATGCCAGCTGACCGCTCGGGAGTGCGGGCTGGAGAGCAGGAACACCTTCTCGACGCCCTCCATGGCGGTCACCAGTGAGCCTTCGTCGGCGAGGTCCCCGGTGACGGCCTCGGCGCCGGCTGGAAGGGTGCCGGCGGCCTCGCCGGCGCGTACCAGGGCCCGGACCCGCTGCCCCCGGGCCAGCAGGTCACCGATCAGCGCCGCGCCGATCTTGCTGCGACCCCCGATGACGAGAATCAACGTCTTCATCCTCCGCGACGCCTTTGCCTGGTCCCAGGGTGTGGGCGGCGAGTCCGTCTGATCAAGAGGGAATCGCTGATCGGACCGATTAGGATCCTTGATTGATGTGGCGGGACGTCGAACTGCGCGAGCTGCGGATCTTCCTTGTGCTCGCGGATGAGCTGCACTTCGGTCGGACCGCTGAGCGCCTGGGCATCTCCCAGCCCGGGGTGAGCGAGGCGGTACGGGTCCTTGAGTCCCGGCTCGGCGTGAAGGTCTTCGACCGGACCAGCCGCCGGGTCCGCCTGACGCCCGCAGGCGACGGGCTCAAGCGCAGCCTGGTGCCCGCACTGGCGGCCCTGGATCACGCCCTGGCCGACACCAGCGAGCTGTCTCGCACCGTCCGCGGGCTGCTGCGCATCGGCTTCGTCCTCACCACCGAAGGCCCGGCGCTCAGCCGGCTCACGGCGGCTTTCCAGGCTCGATATCCCGCCTGCGAGGTCCGGCTCCAGGAGGTCGTGACCTTCGATGCCTACCGCGCGCTGCGCCGGGGCGACATCGACGTCCTGTGCAACTGGCTGGCCGTCGACGAACCGGACCTCACCGCGGGCGCCGTCTTCGCCTACTACCAGAGGGCGCTCGCCGTCGCCGCCTCGCACCGCCTGGCCGGCCAGAACACGGTGTCCATCGAGGATCTGGCCGACGAGGAGGTCGCCCTGCTCCCCCCGACCACCCCGCCGGCGGTCTACGACCTGCTCGTCCCCCGGTGCACCCCGTCGGGGCGCCCGATCCGCCGCACTCAGCCGGTCCAGACCATCAACGAGATCCTCTCGCTGGTGGCCCGGGGCCGTATCGTCCACCCGACCAGCTCGACGGTCCCCATCTTCAACCGCGACGACGTCGTCCTCATCCCGGTCGCCGACCTGCCTCCCCTGCCGCTCGGGCTGGTCTGGTGTACCAGCCGGGAGAACCCGCGCATCCGCGCCCTCAACGAAATCGCCCGGTCAATGACCGCGGCGCCCGGCGCCGCTGCGCCGTCGAGTCCCGGCTCGGGCGCCTGCGGCTAGCGCCCGCGGACCCATGCCGCACGGCCCTGCCGCGCCACCGAGGTCCCGGCCCCGGCCCGGTGAACCTCGGGGCCGGCCAGCGGCATGACCGTTTAGGCTGGGCGACTGTCGTCGCAGTCAGCCAGGCTGGCGGCCCGTGAGGCGTTACACGCGGGTATCGATCGGACGAGGAATCGACGGCAAAGGCGGTGAATGAGGTGGAGCCGGTATTGGATGGCACCGTCGCGCTGGTGACCGGGGCGTCAAGCGGCATCGGCGCGGCCACCGCTGCCGCCCTCGCCGCCCAGGGCGCGGCCGTGGCGCTGGCGGCGCGGCGGCGGGACAGGCTGGAGTCGCTTGCCGCCGGCATCAAGAGCCAGGGCGGCACCGCGGTGGTGCTGGAGTGTGACATCACCGACGAGCAGCAGGCGCTCGACGCGGTGCAGCGCACGGTCGCCGAGCTGGGCCGGCTGGACACGCTGATCAACAATGCCGGGGTCATGCTGCTCGGCCCGGTGGTCGGCGCGCCGCTGGAGGAGTGGCAGCAGATGGTGGAGCTCAACGTGCTCGGCCTGCTGTACTGCGCGCACGCGGCGCTGCCTTATCTGCTGGACGCCGCCGGGAACGGGCCGCGCCAGGTGGCTGACATGGTGAACATCAGCTCGGTCGCAGGCCGGGCCGCCCGCAACGGCAACGGCGTCTACTCGCTGACCAAGCACGGTGTCGGCGCGTTCAGCGAGTCGTTGCGTCAGGAGGTAACCAAGCGGTACTTGCGGGTCTGCCTGGTCGAGCCGGGCGCCACCGCCACCGAGCTGGCCAGCCACAACCGGCCCGAGGTGCTGCAGAGCATAAGCAACCAGTTCGGGCAGAGGATGCAGGCCGAGGACATCGCCGACGCGATCACCTATGTCGTCACCCGGCCGCGGCAGGTCGCGATCAATGAGGTGCTGATCCGCCCGACCGAGCAGGAACGTTAGATCGCTGGCGCCGCCATCAGCCTGTGCCTCAGGGCGTCGAGCCGGCCGGCCATTGACCGAGTGAGAAGAGGGGATGCCAGAAGCTCAGCGGCCAGAAGAGGACCGAGATGATGTACTGAACCCAGCTATGGAAGGCGGCCCCGCTAAATGCCACCGCCGGAATATGGGGTGGCGCTGTGTTGTACAAGACACCAATCAGAGTATAGATGACGATGAATATACCCCATTTGGTAAAAATAAGTCGTATATTGCCGAGGACTCCTTTATAAGTGGTCACATTAGCCATCTCAGCTCACCCCTCCCTGCGGATGGCAGAATCGCTGCATGATCTAGCCGTCGGCTAGGACCCAGGCCTCACGGTGACCCCTCAGCTCCCATCCTCCCCAACCGACTCACATGGCCTCTCAGCAGAATAGCTGGCACGTCGCCATCCGCCGGGTTGACATGCCGGACTGCTTTCCTAGCCCTTACCGTCCGGATTACTAAGCGCGCCAGTGCACTCCACCGCCCGGGTTACCTTTGGGTATGGACGAGTTCCGGGCCCGGCGCGTGGTCGATACGCTGCGCGACCGCGGCATCGACGCCCACCTGGCCCGGATCGGCGTGGATCAGTACGGGGTGAGAGTGTCGCTGCACGACGGCCGCGAGGCCGAGTGGGACACCGACGGGACCGCTGGCCTTGAGGCCCAGGTGATGCGGGACGGGATGCTGGTCGGCTACGTGCCGCAGATCGAGGGGTCCGAAGATTTCGGCGAGCAGCAGGTCGTCGACGCCATCGCCCGGACCGATTACGACCAGCCCATCGCCCGGCAGCGCGCGACCTCCGCGCCCGCCGCGCCGCTTTCCCGGGAGGGCGGTGTGTTCCGCCGCTTCCTGGACGGCTTCCGGTACCGCTAGCTCGCGTCCGCGGCCGAGAACGCTCGCAGTTGCGCCGCCTCATGAGGCAATGGGCGCCCCAGCCTAGGTATCCGCGCGGCCAACCTGGGCAATCGAGTCCTCGCAGCTCGGTAATTTCACCGATTCGCCAGCTGACTCGTCCTGGTTACGGTCGTTGCGACAAATTCGGTAACCGCAGAGACGCATCATGTATATGCAGGCAGAAGTAGCACGACAAATGCACGAGGAGATGCTGGAACGGGCGGCGAAGGACCGCCTTGCAGCGCAGGTTCGCGCCCTGCGTCGCACACGTCGCACCCTGGCCAGGGCCGAGCGGCGGATGGGCCGGGCCCGGGTCCACGCCACCCGGCTCCGGCGGGAACTCGAGGCTCGAGCCTGACCGGCCAGCCCTAACGGCAGACGAAGGCAGCCACGTCGCCATAGCAGACGAAGGCGCCCTCGTTATCGATCACGGCCTGTACATCCTGGCGGACGTCCTCGACGACTTCCGGCCAGGGACGGGTGGTCTCATGCTGGTAGAAGCTGGCCCAGCTGGCCACGAAGTCGGCGGCTAGCCGCGCGTCACGGATGATCACGGGTGGCTGGGATTGCGGGCGTACGCAGGCAACCGACCGGAAGGCCACGCTGAGCTGCGCCGCGCCGTTCTCGGCGGTGAACGCGTGCGTTGCCCGCCGCATCCGCCAGCCCGGCGTCGCGCGGCGGACGGCGTACTCGGTGAGGCTGCGCAGCGAACCAAGCTCCCGCCCGCCGTTGGTCACCGCGATGCACACCCCGCCGGGGGCCAGCACGCGGCGCAGCTCGCGTACGGTCCCCTGCCGGTCCGGCACGTGATACAGCATGTGAACCGCGAGCACGGCATCGAACGCGCCGTCGCGAAACGGCAGCGCGGCCACGTCCGCGTTGACCAGCGCCGGAAGGCCTGCCGCCCGCAGCATGCCCATCGACAGGTCGCAGCCCGCCGCCCGCCCAGGTCCTCCGGCCAGCGCGCGCAGGTACAGGCCGTTCCCGCAGCCGGCATCCAAGACCCGCATCCCAGGCGACGGCCCGGCCAGCTCCAGCACCCAGCCCACGATGTCGAAGTACGGACTCTGATGCTGCCAGAAGCGCTGCCGGGCGCTCAGGTTGCGGTCATCGGCGTACTGCTCTGGCGGGTTCAGCGGCACGACCACCATCATGCCGCTCGCCGGCCGCGGCTATCTCCGACACCACCCACAGCCCACGACAGCAGTCATCCGGGCTAGCCGTCTCGGGTCATGGCGACCGGCCGCGCTGTGCGCGCTTCGGCCGGCTGGCCGCAGGCTTCGCACACGACAGTAGCCACCAGGCGGTGGCCGCACGCGTGCTCGAGCACCATGGGCGGCCCGTCGTCACCGGCCAGATGCTTGTCTCCCCAGCGCATCAGGGTCAGGATCACCGGGTAAAGTTCCCGGCCGGCCTCCGTGAGCCGGTACTCATACCTCGACGGGCGCACGCTGTACTGCCGGCGCTCCAGGATCCCGGCGCCGACCAGCGAGCGCAGCCGGGCCGCCAGCGTATCCCGCGGCGCCCCCGTGCGGCGGACCATCCCATCGAAGCGGCGGTTACCCAGGAACACCTCGCGGATCGCGAGCAAGGCCCACTTCTCGCCCACGATCTCGAGCGTCCGCGCCACGGAGCACTCTCGTGGCTGCGCTGCTACTGCCGTCATGCCACCACGATACCTCGTAAGTCCAGAAACTGGACGGACCGGCGCCGGGCCTTATATGGTGAGTCCAGATTTCGGACTAACTGAAGGATGATCATGAGCATCCGCGCCGCCGAGGCCAGCGCCCGAGCCGCCCGCGGCCCGGACCCGGCCGGCACCGGCCAGCCCGGGGAGGACCGCCGGACCACGAGGCAGGTGACCGTGATCGTCGGGGTCCTGGGGCTGGCGGTCTTCATGTCCAGCCTGGATCTGTTCATCGTGAACCTGGCGTTCCCGTACATCGGCCGCCAATACCACGGCACGAGCCTGGATTCACTGTCCTGGGTGCTGAACGCGTACACGATCGTGTTCGCGGCCGTGCTGGTGCCGGCCGGCCGATGGGCGGACCGGATCGGCCGCCGCCGGATCTTCGGCACGGGGCTGATCGGATTCAGCCTCGGCTCGGCGCTGTGCGGCCTGTCCCCGGGGGTGCCGGAACTGATCGCCGCCCGGATCGTCCAGGCCGTCGGGGCCGGCCTTATGGTGCCCGCCTCGCTCTCGCTGCTACTAGCCAGCGTCCCGGCCTCCGGACGCGCCAAGGCGATCGGCACCTGGTCGGCGCTCGGCGCGCTGGGCGCCGCGCTCGGGCCGGTTATCGGCGGCAGTCTGGTCCAGGTCAGCTGGCGCTGGGTGTTCTGGATCAACATCCCGGTCGGCCTGCTCGCCTTGCTGCTGACCGCGCGGGTCGTGCCGGAGAGCAAGGATCAGCACACCCGCGGCCGCCCCGACCTGGTCGGCGCCGCGCTCCTGGCCCTCGCCGTCGGCCTGGTCGCGCTCGCCCTGGTGAAGGCGCCCGAGTGGGGATGGGGATCGGCCCGGTTCCTCGAGGTGCTGGCCGCGTCGGTCGCGTGCGGCGCCATCATGATCTGGCGTTCGCGCCGCCATCTCTCCCCCGTGATCGAACTCGGCCTGCTCCGGTCGCGCAGCTTCGCCGGCGCATTCGCCGCATCGATCCTGTACTACGCGGCGTTCGGCGCGTTCGTGCTCAACTCGGTCGAGTTCCTCACCGGCGTCTGCACTACTCGGCGGTCCGGGCGGGCCTGGCCATCGGGCCGGGCCCGCTGATGGTGCTGCCGTTCGCCCAGGCGATCGCTCCGCGGCTGGCCAGCCGGCTCGGCGGCCCGGGCCGCGTGGCCGTGATCGGCTGCCTGGTCAACGCCGGTGCGATGGCATTGTGGCTGAGCCAGATCCAGGCCCAGCCTGCGTACCTGACGCACCTGCTGCCGGCCCAGCTACTGGGCGGCGCCGGGGTGGGCCTGACGATTCCGTCGCTGCTCGGCGCGGGCAGCCTCTCGCTCACCCCGGACCGGTTCGGGACCGGAAGCGGAATCCTGAACATGGCTCGCCAGGTGGGTACGGTCCTCGGAGTCGCGGCCCTGGTCGCCATCCTGGCGCACCTCGGCCCCGATCCGATCGCCACCTTCCGGCACGCGATAGCGCTCATCATCGGGTTCTTCGCGGCTGGCGGCCTGGTCGCCGCGCTCCTGCTGACCGGTAAGGCCCGCTCGCCGGCGGCCGCCGTCGCGGCGGCCGCGACCGCTCCGGAGGAGAGCTGACCAGCGTGACTCCCGGCCGGTGACCGCGAACTCTGGTCTGCTCCACTACTGCCTGTTAACGTTTTGAGCTGCGGCCGGGGGGAGGGTGCCATGTCCAGACGAGTTGTGCTGATTGCGCTCGGGGTGGTCGTGCTCGTGATCGGCGTGCTGGCTGCGATCGCCGGCGGCGCGCTGATGGCGTTGTTCGGGTCGGATAACACCTTGAGCTCCGGCATACAGCGCGTATCGACGCCGACCCGCGCCCTGGTATCGCCGGCCGATTCGATTGAGGGCGCATCCGGCGCGCAGACCGCCGTGGGTAACGTCCGGTTGCGAATCACGGCCATGCCGATCGGGGCCGGGCGGCAACTCTTCCTGGGCATCGGCCCGGCGAGCGCGGTGGACCACTATCTCAGCGGGGTCAGCTACGACGTAGCGACCGACGTGAGCGTCTCGCCGTTTCACCTGACGCTGGCCCGCCACCCCGGTACCGCCACACCACCCCCGCCTGGTTCCCAGTCGTTCTGGGTGGCCAGGGCGAGCGGAAATCATCCGGCCCTGACCTGGACCGTTACCTCCGGCTCCTACCGGGTGGTCGTGATGAACACCGATGCTTCTCCCCCGGTGGCCTTCGCCGGAGGGCTCGATCTGACCATCCCGCACCTGTTCGCGATCGGCATCGGCCTGCTCGTCGGCGGCATAGTGCTTATCCTGATAGCGATCGTTCTGATCGTGCTCGGTGCCCGGGCCCGCCCCCGGCCGCACTCCCGACCCGCTCCTGACCTGGCAGCCGAGCCTTAGCCAGACAAAGCCCAGGTCTTACAGCCTGATCGCCTCTTGTGCCAAGCCCGCTGTTCGTAGTCTGATTGAGACTACTGGGAGACGGCCGTCACCGCCCAGCTCTGAGAGCCTGTCGCCGGGACCCGGTAATCCCCCCTTCCGGGTCCCGGTTACACCTCGGCCGCACCGGGCCCGCCGCAGGGGCGTGGAGCCGGGCCACGGTCATGCGGAGTGGGCAACCGAACCGCGATCTTCCGCCTCAGGCCGGGGCGATGCGTGGCAGCGTCAGTCGCCGGTGGCCAGTATGACGTCGGATGCCTTGATCACGGCGGTGACGTTGCTGCCCTCGGCGAGGCCGAGCTGGTGCACTGCCTCGACGGTGATCGAGGCCACCAGGCGGGTACCGTTCGCGTCCAGTTCGACGTTGGCGATGGCCTCACCGGCGTTGATGCTGGAAACCCGGGCCGGGATCTGGTTACGTGCGCTGAGCTTCATCACATGCTCCCTTTGTCGGGGATCAAGGCGTCTCTACCGTAACGGCCGCCTGGGGTCATGCCCCGGTGGCCTGGAACAGGCGGCCGATCGGGAAGCCGCCCGCGACACCATGATCGACACCGCCCAGTCGCATCCGCTCAGCCGCCCGTCGGCACCTTGTGCACGGAGGCGTCGAAGATCTGGCCGATCGAGGCGTCCAGCCGCGCGTGGAACTGATCGTCGGTCTGCTGTTCGGACAGGCCCTCGAGCAGCGCCCGGGAGAAACTCGCGATCATGCTCGGGTCCCTGGCCAGCAGCGTGCACGCCTCGTCGCGGCTGTAGCCACCGGACAGGGCGAGCACCCGGACGACCCGCCGGTCGGCGGCGAGGTCGGTGTAGCGCCCCGGCTGGGTCGGGATGGTCAGCTTCAACATGATGGCAGCGTCGTGGGGCAGCGCCTCGACGTGCACCTGCAACGCGTCCCGGAGCAGGGTCTCCGCTTCATCCTTGCGCGGGCTGGCGATACTGACCTCGGGCTCCAGGATGGGGACGAGCCCCGCGGCTGAGATCCGCGCGGCGTATTCGAACTGCTGATCGACGATCGCCGCCACTCCGTCCTTGTCGGCGTCGTTGATCACCGACCGCATCTTCGTGCCGAAGATCTGGTGCCGGTTCGCCCGCTGGAGCAACTCGTCGAGCGTGTCGATCGGCTTCATCAGCTGCACGCCGTTCTGCTCGGCGGCGAGCCCCTTGTCCACCTTGAGGAACGGGACGACCTGCTTGTGGGTCCACAGGTACCGTGCCGTCGGGACGCCCTGCATGTCCCGCTCCATGGTCTGCTCGAACAAGATCGATCCGAGGATCCGCGAACCGTCGAACGCCGGGTCGGTGATCACCCGTGTCCGCATCACGTGGACAAGATCGAACATTTCCTCCTCGGAGGAGTACCGGCTCTGGTCGATGCCGTACTCGGCCAGCGCCTTCGGGGTACTGCCGCCGCTCTGGTCAAGCGCCGCGAAGAACCCGCGACCCGAGCGGACCTTCTCCAGTTGTGTAGCTTCCATGCCTGCCATCCTTGCAGTCCGGGAGAGGGGGTTGAGCAGTGCGGTCTGCGAACGGCGCCGCCGTTATCCGGCGATCGAAGATCATCAAGCCCGGCGACAGCACCACCTTCTAGTTGGCCGCCACTGCCCGGGTGAGCTCGAACACAGCCTGGTCTCCCGGGCACAGCTCACGGACATCGCCGGCGATGCCGACCCGTCTCGGGTGGCTTGCACCCTCGGGATGAACGGCTACCGTCAGCCGGTCGCCGCTGAGCGTGACCATGATCGGGGTCCCGCGGAACTGCATCGGGAACAACAGGCCACCGAGCTCGTTCGGAAGCTGGGGATCGAAGTACAGAACTCCGTCCCGGATTTGGGTGCCCGCATAACACCGCTGCAGGACGTCAAGGGTCCCGGCCATGACGCCGACGTGGATCCCTTCTTTCGTCGTGCCGCCCTGGATGTCGTCGACATCGCTGCGGAGCGCGATGAGAAACCGGTCCCAGGAGCTTTCCGGGTCGAGGGCGGCGAGCACTCCCGCGTGGGTAACAAAGCTCAAGGTTGAGCCGTGCGACGTCCGCCGGTCGTAGTACGCGACGTTCCGCGCGGCCGTGTCGGGACGGTAGTCGTACCGCAGCCGACCGAAGATCTCGCGCAATTCCCCGTTTGAGAAGAGGAAGAAGAGCATCACTGTGTCGGCCTGCTTGGTGATCTTGTACCGGTCGGGGTCGTCCCCCTCCGCGCGCAGGATCCGGTCGAGCCGCTGGATGTTCTCGTACTTCGCGCGGTAGGCGTCCCAGTCGAGTTCTTCCAGGTCGTCATAGCCCTCGAACTGGCTGATGATTCCGTCGCCCAGGAAGGGGACGAACATCCTGCGGCTCATGTCCTGCCACAGCGCCAGCTCGTCGTCATCGATACCTAGCCGGGCACGCAAGCCTTCAGTGCTGCTCGCCGGGAGCAGCGACGGCAGCCTCCCGACGATGTGGCAAAGCCACGCCACCATCACGTTGGTGTAGGCGTTGTTGCGCAGCCCGCCCGCCAGCTCATCCGGGTACTTCTCGTGGAACTCATCGGGGCCCATCACGCCGTGGATCTCGTACCGCTCCCGCTCGGGGTTGAAGTGAGCGATCGACGCCCAGAAACGCGCTATCTCCAGCATCATCTCCGCGCCGTATCCATCGAGGAACTCCAGGTCATTGGTGGCCTGGAAGTAGTTCCAGATGTTGTAGAAGATGGCCGCGTTGACGTGCCGCTGGTTGTGGCTGAGGTCAGGGTCCCAGCGGCCCGACAGCGGGTTGAGGTGGACGCGCTGAGTTTCCTCGGTGCCCTCGCTGCCGCTCTGCCAGGGGAACATCGCGCCCCGGAATCCTGCCTCCCGGGCCGCCGCGCGCGCCTCTCCCATCCGGCGGTAGCGATACATCAGCAGCCCGCGCGTGACCTCGGGCAAGCGGAAGTTGAAGAACGGGAACGCATAGATCTCGTCCCAGAACACGTGCCCGCGATAGGCCTCGCCATTGAGCCCGCGGGCGGGCAGCCCGGCGTCGAGGTCGGCGGTGTGACGAGAGCAGACCTGAAGGAGATGCGCGATGTGCAGCCGGATCAGTAGTTGCACCTGATCGTCTCCGGACGCGCGCACGTCGCACGCCCGCCACAATTCGTTCCACGCCGCATCGTGGCGCCGGAGCGAGGCGGCGAATTCGTCGTGCCGCGCCGCGGACTTGGCCGCCCTCACCAGGGTGTCGCTGACCGCCGGATCGCGGGAACTGTAGAACGCCACCATCTTCTCGACCCGGGTGGCCGCCCCCTGGCGGACGTCGAAGGCCAGAACCTGCTGGATGTAGTCCTCCACCTGATACAGCGTGCGGCTCACCGGAAGCTGCTGGTCCCCCCGGAACACCCGGGTGCGGGTCGCCTGGCTGATATACAGATTCGACTGCCGGGTTTCGGCCTTCAGAGCGATGACCTCCGGCCCGAGCGTCCGCGGGGAGACGGGATCCAGATGGCGGCCTTCGAGCTGCCGGTACCGTGCCACGCCGCCGTTGCTCACCCGGCTGTCGAGCGCCGAGATCACCTCGACCCGGCCCGACCAGTTCTCCGGGACGAGGGTCCACTCGATCGCGGCGTGGTGAACGTCGGCCATGCTGACGAACCGGCGGCTTTTGAGCGTGGTCTCCCTGCCGCTGCCGTCACGGAAACGCAGCTGGCGGACGAGAGTCGCGTTCCGGATGTCGAGGTCATGCCGGTAGCTGACCAATTCGACACCGGCAAGCCTGATCACATCCTCGCCTTCGATACGCAGCTGGAGGACCAGCCAGTTCGGCAGGTTGACCAGGTCTTCGTTGAGTACGGGCTGGCCGCCGAGGATCGTGGTCTCGCGGTTGTATCCGCCGTGCGCATACGTGCCCGGATAGTGCACGCCGTCGGCGTCCTCCCACTCCGCCGCGCCACGTGTACACAGGTAGCCGTTGCCCGTGGAGGTCAGGGCCTCCCGCAACCCCTCGACCTCGGGATCGAAACCGTCATAGGCGAGCAAGAAACCGTCCACGGCACTTCCTCCTACGATCGAGGGCCGTACGCCGCGAGGATCTGCCGCTCCGTTTCCTCTCGCGACAGGTAAACGTTCAGACCCGTACCGGAGACACGCTGAGCGCCCATCGCATTCCCGTACTGGCAGGCCACGACGTAATCGCGGTAGGCGAGATAGCCGTAGGCCAGCCCGCCGGCGAACGAGTCGCCGGCGCCGGTCGTATCCACGACGTGGTCGACCCCGATGCGACCGACGAACTCCTCGGCAATCCCGCCGGAGCCATCCCGGAAGAGCACTACGCAGCCGCGCTCGTCGAGGGTCACGCATACCGCCCCCACACCGCGGTCCAGGCAATGGTGCCCGAGGTCGCACAGCTGTTCATCGCTCAGACTCGGCGGATCGGCCGTCACCTCCGCCGACTCACCGAGCCACGTCGAACTCGCTTCGTCCAGGTTCATCTTCAGGATGTCGATGTACGGAAACCAAACCTCCTGGTCGGCCCACACCCGCGGATGGCGCTCACCCCCGCGGGTCAGCGTCGTCGCGGGGCCGTGGGCATCCAGCACCACGGTCGCACGGCTGTTCTCCTTGATGTGCCGCAGCGTTGGCTGCCCCACCTCATAGTCCGTGATCGGGACGCAGACAAACATGTCGGCATCGAGCACCTTGTCGACGTCGGCGGGCAAGATCGGGTTCATGAAGCTCGTCTGCCGCTCGATGCGACGGTTCTGGTCGACATAGCGCAGCTCGACCACGTCCCCCTGGTCCGCCGGCGACGTAATACCGGAGGTGTCGATATTCGGGAAGGCCTCGAGGATCTGCTTGATCGGACCCTCGTCCTCCCTGCGGACATGTGCAATCGGGACGACCGTATCGCCGGTATCCAGCAGGACCGAGAGGGCCGCCGCCGTAAACATGGCGCCCCCGTACTTGTGGAACCGCTCACCGGCGTGGGTCACGACCTGGTCGTTCGGGATCGGGCCCAGCACCGCAACCTTGCGACCCGCCCGGCTTTTCGTAGCACTCATCACCAACACCTCCCGCGCCTGTCAGTCTTACAGGCAGCCCTGGCGCTTGAAAATCGCCCTTGGCGGGTGGAATGTGGAGCCGATGACGGGTACGTCGATTCCGCCGGGGTGAGGGCGGCCTGCACGGACCTCAGGACGGGCGGTAACCTGCGCTGCTCAGCATCCGCCGCAGGTCCGCCACCATCTGCGCGTCGACGTCCTTGCCGGTGGGCGGGTCGAGAACCTCCCGGTCTGACCCGACCGCGACAACGACCTTGCCGTCGTGCCGCCCGGTGACCGTGCCGACGGCTTCCAGCAGCGACAGCACCGCCCGCCATTCGACGTTGTGGCTCACCGGGTGCCGGAAGATCTGGCGCAGCGTATCGCGGTGCCGGTTGTTCAGGTGTTCTGGCTCAGGCGGCGATGTCATGACTTCCCTCCTGCCGGTCGTGGACGACGCACCCGCGGCGGGGGCCGTGGTCGCCATTCTCTCGTGACCGGGTCTGCTTGCGCCCGGCCAATGGTGCGGTCGCCGGTCAGCTCCGGAGCTGCAAGATTATCGCCAGGTCATGTCGATCTGGCGCTCGAAGGTGACGTAGCCGGCCCGGGCGAAGGCCGCCGCCATTGGCGCGTTACCGACGTCGGTGGCGGCCCTGATCCGCCGTACGTTCTGCGCCGCGAGCAGGCTCGTGCCCGCGGCAAGCAGATCGTTAACGTAGCCATGGCCGCGATGTGCCGGCACTACTGCGAGGTACGCGATGATCGGGTTATAGCCGTTGTGCGCGGGGATCACGAACCCGACCACTTCTCCGTCCGGTAGCGCCGCGATCCGCCACCACTCGTGCGGGCTGGCGTAGCGCTCGAGTTCGCCGCGGTACTGCTCCTGCGCCGCCTGGCGGGGGGTCATGCGGGTCAGGTCGTCACGACTGTGCGCGTCGAGAGTGCCGTCCAGCACGAGCGTCATGAGCTCGATGAGCTCGCCCGGGTGCCGAACCGGCCGGAAGGTGAGCCGCCCGCTGAGCTCGGCCACGGGCGTGCCCGGTCGCCATTCCAGGCGCAGCCGTTCGACGAACAGCTTTGCCCCGACCCGTTCCAGAGCCCCCATCCGGGCCTCGACCGCCTGCCGGGTGTACTCGTGGTCGCGCCAATCCGGGGGGAGGAACCGGCCGTACTCCGGGGGGGTCGCATCAGCGGGGACCACCGCGGGCAGTGCGGTCTTCAGCAACCGCACGCCGTCGTCGGTGTCGTGGTCGATATCGAAGATGTCCATCAACAGCGGATGCTGGTCTCCCGCCCGCGACCACCAGCCGGCCCGGGCCACCACGCGATCGCCGCGCAGGGCGAGCCACAGCCATTCCGGGCGGCGGCGGCCGGCCGCCAAGTCGCCACCCACCTCATCGTTGAGCACGTACGGCAAGCTGTTGAACAGGTCCAGCTCGTCAGGCCCGGTGAGCGGGCGCAGGATCAGGTCATGCTGATGCGGAACCAAGGCATTCTCCTTCTGGAGGCGCCCGCCCGCTCCGGGATCAGCTCAGCTGGTTACCCGGGAGGGCACGAGCGCAGCGTGCATGGCGTACATGGCTCAGCCCTCCTTCCTCGTCGCTCCGGATAGCTCCGGCCCTCAGTTCTATTCGGTGCGTCCCTTTACCCGCAACCCGTTAAACCAACCAACCGGACCGGCTGAGCACTCCGATAGATTGCTGTGTTTAGATTTGCTGGGTTCGACCAGCACTAAACACCTGGCCGCGGTCGAGATCCTGACGAGGGAGGTTGCCATGGCTGAGTCCGGCACCGGTCCCGGGGTCACCGGCTACCACCACTTCGCGCCGACCGTCTCCGACGTGGAGGCCAGCGCGGAATGGTATGCGCGGGTATTCGGGATGACCCGGGTGCCGGTGGCGTTCCCGCATCATGGCGGGGAGCAGGGCGGCTACGCCGTGGTCTTGACCGATCCGCGGTCGGGCATCGTGCTCGGGCTGCATCACCACGATGCCAATCCCAGCCAGGCCTTCGATGAACGGCGGACGGGCCTGGACCACATGGCGTTCGCGGTCGCCAGTCGTGCTGATCTCGATGCGTGGGCGCAATGGCTCGACAGCCAAGGTGTGGAGAACTCCGGTGTGGTCGACACCAACGATCCGGTGCCTTACTCGGTGGTCGTCCTCCGGGATCCCGACCACATCCAGCTCGAGCTCTTCTATATGGCCGGGTGACAACGAGACCAAGTGGGTGCCGTCCAGCCACGCCAGTGCTGAACCAGCCAGCACAGCATGCCTTGAGCGCTATGAGTGGCGTTCGGCGGTGCGGGTGAGATCTACCCGGGACCTGACGTCCAGCTTGTCGAAGACATGACGTAGGTGGGTATTCACGGTGTGGGGCGAAACGAACAACTTGTCCGCGATCCCCCGGTTGGTGTAGCCCGCAGCAGCCAGACGCGCGACGTTGAGCTCGGCGTCAGTGAGCGACTCCCATCCGAGTTTGGGCCGATCGAGCGACTGGACCCGGCGCCGGATCCCGAGCTCGCGGAGCCGCTTGCGGGTTCTGGCCGCGTCGCGGGCGGCTCCGGTGTCCAGGCAGATCCGCAGAACGCGATCGAAGGCGTCCACCGCGCCGCTCCGGTCACCGTCCGCCAGCCTGGCGCAACCCAGATCCTCCAGCGCGGCCGCCAGCGCCATCGGCCGCGGGCAGGTGACGAGGATCCCAGCCGCCTGTTCCAGGTCTTGTCTGGAGTCGTTGAGTAGGCCGCGGGCGTGTGCGGCGGCTCCTGCCATGGACGGCACGCCGGGATTGAGTTCGTATCTGCGCGCGGCGAGCTCGGCGACGGCCTTCGCGAGTTCCAGATCGCCGGCCGCGAGGGCCATGCGTACCAGCAGCGGATCGTCGGCGGCCTCCATCGGGAAGAGCGGGAACAGCGACATCCGCTCCGTCTCGCCGAGCGCGCACAGCCAGCGGTGTGCCTGCCTCGGTTCGCCGGATGCCATGGAATGAACGGCGAGGTACCACGCGCCGAGCCTGCGGACGACAGGAGCGGTCGCCGCGAGCATGACCTTGGCGGTCTCGGCGACTTCGTTAGCCCCCCGCTCATCCCCGACGTGCAGCTTGGTGCGGCCAAGCGCCACGACCCCTGCCGCGTCCAGGACCCCGACGATCAGATGTGCGTCGGCGAGGCGGAACCGGCCTTCCAGCACCGCATTGGCCTCGTCGAGCCTGCCGAGGTGGAGCAGGTGCCGGCCTTTCCATGTTTCGAAAACATGGAGTGCCCAATTCTGTCGATCGCGCTGGGCGGAGGCCAGTCCATCCTCGGCGACCGCGATCGCCTCATCGACCCGGTCCAGCGCGGACAATACCCATGAACGGTAGCTGTGCGTCAGGCGTTCCCGCGGGTCGTCGAAACCGGCCAGCCGCTCGGGATCCACGCCACCGAGCAGCTGGAGTGAAAGCTCGAACCTGCCGAGCTGGTATTCCATCGCCGAACGGCCGATCTGGAAGAAGTACTGCGCGGCGAGGTCGGTGCTGGCGAGCACGTTCGCGCGCACCTCGGACTCGATCGCCAGACCCTCGTCGAGGCGTCCGGCGACCAGCAGGTTGTGAAACAGTGACGCCCACAGCCGTGCCCGCGTGTCGGCGGACAGACCAGCGAGGGACAGACCCTGCCGTGCGTTGTCGGCGCGGTCGTCGGCCGAGATGGCGAACATCGCGGCCAGGCTCAGCCGTACGTCGGCTTCCTGCTCGGCGGGCAGGCTCTGCCGGAGGGCGTTGTCGGCGAAGGCGCGGGCTTCCTTGCTGCGCCCGGCGGCAAACAGGGACACCGTTCGGCGGGCCACCAGCGGACCCCGCAGCGGGTGCCGCGATGGGGCCAGTGACAGCGCCACGCTCGCGATGTCTGCCGAGGCGCTCGGGTCAGTGACACCGAGAGATTCGGCGGCATCGGCCAGAGCACGCACTGCCGCGACGTCACCAGGCTCCGCACTCGCGGCCAGCTGGGCCGCGACCTCGACGGGCAACGCGCCGTCGGCCAGGAGAACGTCAGCCGCTTCACGGTCAAGCGCCCGGCGGATCGCGTCGGGTACCACGTTGCGAACGGCCTCCCGAGCCAGGTCGTGCTGGAAGGCGAGTCGTCCGTCGGCTTCGACGAAGATCCCGGCGTCGATGACTTCCCGGACAGGATCAACGAGGTCAGCGACGGGAATGCGGGCCAGCGCCGCGATCTGGTTGAGCGTGAACTGGCGAGCGAGAGAGGCGGCCGAGATCCCGACTCGCTCGCCCGCAGGAGTGGTCCGCGACAGACGTCGCCGCATGCTGTCTTCGAGCCGATGCGGCACGCGGTTCTCCATCAATCTCGCCCGGCCATCTGCCACCGAGACCAGGTTCTCCTCTCGCAGGCCGGCGAGAAGATCAACAATGAGGAAGGGGTTGCCTTGCACGTCGGCCAGGGTCCGAAGCAGGTCGCCCCCTACCGGTGCCCCGAGCACATCCGCTGCCACCTCCGCGACGGCCGAAGCGCTCAGCGGCGTGAGGCGGATCGTGGCGGCGCCGGCGGTGGTCAACTCGGCCAGCGCCCGGCGGATCTGCGGTGCTCCCTGGTTCGGCCGGACTGCGATCAGCCACGCGACCGGCAATGAGACCAGCCACTGCGTCAGCATGCGCAGGGCGAAGCCACATCCTGGATCTGCCCACTGCACGTCATCGAGGCATATCAGCAGCGGCTGCCGGAGCGCTGCGCGTTCCAGCAGGGTCTGCAGATCCTGAAGAAGCCAGAACGGCTCCTCGCGGGAGCGGTCACGCGATCCGAGCGCAGCCCGTTCGACGAGTGATTCGGCTCCGCCGAACAGCGCCTCCATGAGCACGGCCAGTTCGACGGAGCTGTGTCCTGGCTCCGCTGCGCCGAGCCCGGTCCGGAAACAGAGCGTACGGGCGGTCGCCCGTGCCGCGGCGAGCAGCCTCGTCTTGCCGAGGCCTGCGGCACCCTCGATGATCGCGACGCCGCCCACCCCGGCCCGGACGCGCTCCAGGAAACCGGTGATCAGTTGCAACTGCTCGTCGCGCCCCCGGATCGGGGATGAGCTCCCGGCACCGCTCACGATCGAGCCGCCAGCGCCGGGACCCTGAGCGGCGGAGACCATCGTGAGCTCCCCCGTCCCGGTGCTCCGAGGAGTTGCGTGCACCCACGCAGAACCAACATATTCGTCGCATGAGTCAACTTGCGAGCCCGGATGCACCGGAATCATTTGCCGCCCGTCCGGATTCCGTGCGCGCCGGCGATGTTCTCCCGACGATGCATCGATCGGGCGTTCACCAGAAACCACCGCCGCTCGCCAGGACAGTGGCGCAGCGAACACGTGACTAGCTGACCGGCGAACACCGGATGCGGCGCTTAGGGATAGCGCGTTCGTGCGATGTCGGGGGCAGAGGGTTTCCCTAGCGTGAATCTGTCGTCATGACATCGCGTCGAAGGAGCAGACATGCCAGCCAAGCCAAGCATCGTGTTCGCGCACGGACTCTGGGCCGACGGCTCGTGCTTCAGCAAGGTGATCCCCCCGCTTCAGGCAGAGGGATACCAGGTCATTGCCTCGCAGCACGGTCTCGACTCACTCGAAGGCGACGTCGCCACGGTGACCCGCACGATGGGCCGGGTCAGCAGCCCGGTGCTGCTCGTCGGCCACTCCTACGGCGGCACCCTGATCACCGCCGCCGGCGCCGATGACCGCGTCGCCGGACTGGTCTACATCTCCGCGCTCGCCCCCGACGAAACCGAGACTTCGCAAAGCTTGCAGGACCAGTTCCCGGTCACGGACGTCTTCAACTACATCGAGATCGCGGACGGGCGCATCTGGCTGCTGCCCGAGGGCGTCCAGGCGTTCGCGGGCGACCTCCCCGAATCGGAGCAGCAGCTGGTCTGGGCGACCCACATGGCACCAGACGCAGGCCTGTTCAACGGCAAGGCCGACGGAACCGCCTGGCGCTCGAAGCCGAGCTGGTACATCGTGGCCAACCACGACCGCACCGTCCATCCCGACCTGGAGCGCTTCGTGGCCAAGCGCATGGGCGCCCACGCCTACGACGTGGACAGCAGCCACGTCCCCATGCTGTCCCATCCGGACTTCGTCCTCGACGTCATCCGGACAGCCGCGAGCTCCATCTGAGCCCCCGTTCTGTCAGAAGGAGCTTCCGCCATGCCCATGATCGATGTCTATGCGGCGACTGGGACATTCCCGGACAAGCACCGGCTCGCAGCCGCCCTGGCGACCGCACTCATGACCATCGAGCAGGTACCGGACATTCCCATGTTCCGGCAGAACACCGCGGCCTTCGTCCACGACCTGCCCCCCGACAGCCTGTCCAACGTAAACGGCGACAGCAACTACGTACGGATACAGGTCCTGACGAACTCGGGCGCACTCGATCGCGGCAAGCAATTGGCCGTGGTGGAGCAGCTGACGAACATCGTCGCGGCGGCTGCCGGTGACCCGGCGCTGGCCGGCCGGACGTGGGTGCTGCTCACGGAGGCGCCGGACGGGGGCTGGGGCCTGGGTGGCCACGCGAACACCAACGACGAACTGGTGGCTGCCGCCCGGGCGCAGATTGCGAGCCTGCAGGGAGGCGAGCCCGCACCCGGATGACGAGAACCTGGGGAGGTATTGGCCTGTTTGACGGGATCCGCGCGGGCGCTACCCCAGCTGGTCGCGGCGGCGTGTCAGGTAGGCGGTCTCGGCGGTGTTGCCCGTCAGCTCGATGGCTTTGTCGTAAGCCGCGCGCGCCTTCTGACTGCAGCCCAGCCGGCGCAGCAGGTCGGCGCGGGTCACATGGTAGGCGTGATAGCCGGCCAACCTGTGCTCAAGACGGTCGACGGCCGCTAGTGCCACCTCCGGGCCGTCAAGCTCGGCGACCGCGATGGCCCGGTTGAGGGCGATGATCGGCGAGGGGTCGAGGCGGACGAGCTGGTCGTAGAGGGCGACGACCTGCGACCAGTCGGTGTCGCGCATCTGGCGGGCGGAAGTGTGCACGGCGCTGATCGCTGCCAGGATCTGGTAGCGACCGGGGGCCACCCCGGCAGCGAGCCGCTCGCGCACCAGGCGGTGACCCTCGGCGATCAGCGCCGCGTCCCAGGTCCCGCGGTCCTGCTCGCCGAGGGCGACCAGTTCGCCGCTGGCCGAAAGCCGGGCGGTGCGGCGGGCCTCGGTCAGGAGCATGAGTGCCAGCAGCCCGGCCACCTCACCGTCGTCCGGCATGAGGGCATGGATCAGGCGAGTGAGCCGGATCGCCTCGGCGGTCAGGTCGTGACGTACGGGATCAGTGTCGGGCCCGGTCGCCAGGTAGCCCTCGTTGAAGATGAGGAAGAGGACGGCGAGTACGCCGGAGACGCGGGCCGGCAAGTCCTCAGCGGACGGCACTCGATAAGGGATGCGAGCCGCCTTGATCTTGGTCTTCGCGCGGGTGATCCGCTGTCCCATGGCGGTCTCCTGCACCAGGAAGGCACGGGCGATCTCTGCCACGGTCAGACCGCCGACCATGCGCAGCGTCAGCGCCACGCGGGTCTGCATCGCGAGCGCCGGGTGACAGCAAGTGAAGATCAGCCGGAGCCGCTCGTCGTCAATGGCGTCGAGAGGCTCCCGCGGGTCGTCGTCGTACAACAGCTGGGCCTCCTTCTGCTTGTCGTCGCGCTTGTTCTCGCGCCGGATCCGGTCGATGGCCTTGCGGTTGGCGGTGGTGGTCAGCCAGGCGCCGGGGTTGGGGGGTACGCCATCGGCCGGCCACCGCTGGACGGCGGTCGCGAACGCCTCGGCCGCCGCCTCCTCGGCGATGTCGAGGTCACCGAAACGCCTGGTCAGGGAGGCGACCACCCGGGCCCACTCCTCGTAGTGCGCGTGGGTGATCGCCTCCCGCACGTCGACCCTGTTCACAGGAACGGCCGCACCTCGACCTTCCGGTTGCAGGCCTTCGACCCCTCCGCGGCGAGCTTGAGCGCCACGTCGAGGTCGGCGGCCTCGATAATCCAGAAGCCGGCGAGATACTCCTTCGACTCCAGGAAGGGCCCGTCGGTGAACATCGCCTCCTCGCCCCGGTTGTCGATCACAGTGGCCGTGCTGGGCTCCCCGAGACCGCCGGCGAAGACCCAGTGGCCCTCGGCCACAAGCCGGTCGTTGAACACGTCGATCGCCGCCTCCTCGTCCGGGGTGGCCAAGCCAGGCCTGTCAAAGATCACGGAAACCAGGTACTGCATCTCGGATCATCTCCTGTGGTTCGGGCGCCCCTCGTGAGCGGCCGCTCACCCCTGCTACGAACACCTCCGACCCGATCCGACACCGCCTCCCTGATGTCTTGCAAGGACTTTCCGGGGCGCCGGTCGTGACATACGGCCGAACCGGGCAGCAGCAAGGGGATGGCCCGCGTAACCTGCCCGCATGCGCAGGGATCTCACCATGGACGATCTCGGAGATCTGGCCGAGCTCCCCCTGCTGGCGGTCTTGGCCACGTACCGGCGTGACGGCACGGTGCTGTTGTCTCCGGTCTGGCACGAATGGCGAGACCGCGGCTTCAACGTCGTCACCGGCGGCGGGGACGTGAAGGCGGCGCATCTGCGGCGAGATCCCAGGGCAAGCATCGTGGTGTGCGAGCACTCGCCGCCGTATCGCGGGGTCGAGGTCCGCTGCAACGCCCGGCTTCAGACCGCAGGAGTCGGCGACGCAGTGAAGCGAATCGCGCCTCGCTACCTTGGCCGCGAGGCCGGAGCGGCCTACGCCGAACGGGCCGCTGACGACCTCCTCATTCGCCTTCAGCCGGGTGATCTGCGGGCCTGGGATTTCGCCGGCGAGCTGGCCTGAGGCCGCCGATCATGCGCTGGCGCCGGGCCGCACGCTAACAGAGGGCAGCTTCCGGAACGTACTTCGGCGGACGTAGGCTCCTGGAATGAGCGAGCCGGCGGTTGCTGACGTATCGGGGCGGGCTGGGCAGTCGGACGCGAACGCGGATTCGGCGCGGCGCTGGTGGGTTCTCGGCGTGGTCGGGCTGGCCCAGCTGATGGTGATCCTGGACGCCACGATCGTGAACATCGCGCTGCCCTCGGCCCAGCATGCGCTGGGGTTCTCCAATGCCGACCGGCAGTGGGTGGTGACGGCGTACTCGCTGGCCTTCGGCGGGCTGCTGCTGCTCGGGGGCCGACTGTCGGATCTGCTCGGCCGGCGGCGGATGCTGATCATCGGCCTGGTGGGCTTCGCCGCCGCCTCGGCGGTGGGCGGCGCGGCGACCAGCTTCGGGCTGCTGGTGATCGGCCGCGGCGCGCAGGGAGCGTTCGGCGCGCTGCTGGCCCCCGCCGCGCTGTCCACGCTGACCGTGACATTCACCGACCCGGCCGAGCGCGGCAAGGCGTTCGGCGTCTACGGCGCCATCGCCGGCGGAGGCGGGGCGGTGGGGCTGCTGCTGGGCGGGGTGCTGACCGAGTACCTGTCCTGGCGGTGGTGCCTGTACGTCAACGTCATCCTGGGCATCGTCGCGGTCGTGGGCGCGGTGCGGTTGCTCGGCGCACAGACCCGGGATCCGGACGTGCGGATCGACTGGCCGGGAACGGTGCTGGTGGTGGCCGGGCTGGTGGCGGTGGTCTACGGGTTGTCGGAGGCCGACACCGCGGGCTGGGGCGCGCCGACGACGATTGCGCTGCTGGTGTCCGGGGTGGTCCTGCTGGCCGTGTTCGTGCTGGTCGAGCAGCGAGTCCAGCATCCGCTGCTGCCGCTGCGGATCGTGCTGAACCGGTTCCGCGGCGGCGCGTACCTGGCCATCGGGCTGTCGGCCATCGGCGTGTTCGGGATCTTCCTGTTCCTGACCTACTACCTGCAGCTAACCCTGGCCTACTCGCCGGTGAAGTCCGGCCTGGCCTTTCTGCCGATGATCGCGGCGATCGTCGCGGCGTCCACTATCTCCAGCGGGGTGCTGATGCCGCGGACCGGGCCCCGGCCGCTGATTCCGCTCGGCCTGCTCCTGGGCGCGGTCGGCCTGGCTGTCCTGGCCCTGCAACTAGGGCTGCGCACCAGCTACCTGGACTGGATCCTGCCCGCCCTGCTGCTGGTCGGGGCCGGGCTGGGCCTGGTGTTCGGCTGCGCGCTGAACACCGCGACCTACGGCACCGGGGCCGCGGACGCGGGCGTCGCCTCGGCCCTGGTCAACACCAACCAGCAGGTCGGCGGGTCGATCGGCACCGCGCTGCTGAACACCCTCGCCGCCAGCGCCCTGGCCAGCTATGTGCTGGCCCACGGCCACAGCCCGCTGGTGCTGGCCCAGGCGGCGGTGCACAGCTACGTCGTCGGGTTCTGGGTCTCGGCCGCGATCCTGGCCGGCTCCGCGGTCGTCTGCGCCCTGGTGCTGCCGTCGGGCACCCTGGCTCCGGCGGCCCGCCAATCAGCCCCGGCTGCCGCGCAGCCAAGCGAGGAGATGAGTGCCCGTGAGCCTCGAGCAGTCTGACAGCCCTGTTCCGCCCGCCCCTGTCTCGCCCGATCCTTCTCTTCTCCCGCCGGGCCGCTCCGCCGCTCCCGCGGTACGGCTGATCACCGTGTCGGCGGCCTACGGTGCCGGCGGCAGCGTCGTCGCCCCGGCCCTGGCCGACCGGCTCGGCCTGCCCTTCCTGCAGCGGGTGACCACGTCCGAGGGCCATATCGCCGAGCCCGGACCGTGCGATGAGCAGCTGTCAGCGGAGGAGGTCAGGGTCACCCCGGTGCACCGGGTGCTGGCCCACTTCACCCAGGCGATGCCGGCCGGGCCCACCCAGTCGCCGCCGTCCACCCACTACCAGGACGAGGACCTGCGCGGTCACGGCGAGGCCGGGATCCGCCGCCTGCTCACCACCGGCGCCGGCGGCGTGATCCTGGGCCGGGGGGCGGCGGTCGTGCTCGGCAAGGACCGCGGCTTTCACGTCCGGCTCGACGGCCCGGCCGAGCGCCGCGTCGTCCAGGGAGCAATGATCGAAGGCATCGGTGATGAGCAGGCGAGGGAGCGCCTATGTGCGGCCGACAAGGCTCGCACCGCCTACGTCCGCCGCCTGTACCGGTGCGACCCCGCCGACGCGTCCCTGTACCACCTGGTGATCGACTCCACCGCGATACCGCTGGATACGGTCATCGAGCTTATCGTCGCCGCTGCTCGCGCCCACGAGGCCCCCGTTCCCGAGCGGAGCGAGAATCATCGGTGACCTGCATCAGGCGATTGCGAGTGTCGGAGTTGCCGATGCTGGCGAGCGTGGCGCGGCCCTGATCCGCGTCGGCGTCTCGGGCCGGCCAGACCCGGCCGCCGGGCCGTTGTTCTGTCGCTTCACCTCAGGGGGCTAGGAGCCGCCTGGACGACCCAGCGCTGACCATTCCAGCGCTCCGCCAGCGTGCGAATGCCGGTGACCAGGCTGACTGTCCCGGTCTGGTACCCGACCGCCGTGCACCGGCTGGGCGCCGAGCACGACACCCCGGTAAGGAAGATGCTGTGCGCCCCGACAGGCGTTTGCACCTGCTGCAGCGCCCACGTCTGTCCCTGCAGGCGCTCGGCGAACCCGCCGAAGTCGGCGTCGCCGACCGCGATGCACCGGCTGGCCGGCAAGCACGACACGGCACTGAGCGGCAAAAGCCCGGTGATCTGCTGGCTCGTCCAGCGCGCGCCGTTCCAGCGCAGGGCCAGGGGAAAGCTGTTCGGGTCGTACCCGACCGCGATACACGCGCTGGCGGCGGGGCACGAAACGCCGGCCAGCTCGCTGTCCTCGTTGTCTATGGCGCTGCTCCCTCCCGGGGTCGGCTGGACGGCCCATTTGGCGCCGTTCCAGCGCAGCGCCAGCGGCGCGGCGCCCGGGCCCTCGTCGTCTTGACCCTCGTAGTCACCCACGGCCGTGCACACCGACGGCGACGAGCACGAGACGCCGCTCAGCTGGCTGCCGGGGTTTCCGGTCTGAGGGGTCGGCTGGATCCTCCACCGGTGGCCGTTCCAGTGCTCGACCAGCGGACTCTTCGCCCCGGTGACCGGGTTATAGTTCGCCAGGCCGACCGCGGTACACGACCGGGCGGTGGGGCAGGACACTCCGGCCAGCGGGATGCCCTCGTTCCCCGCGCTCGGCATGGACTGCAGGGTCCAGCTCCGCCCGTTCCAGCGCTCGGCCAGCGGGCCGCTGCCTGTGCCGGGGACGAAGTCGAAGCCCACGGCGGTGCAGGCCCGCGATGAGGAGCAGGACACGCCGGTCAGGCCACCGCTAGTGGCGTTCGCGGGCAGCACCGGATGCGTCACGATCCACCTGCGGCCGTTCCACCGCTCGGCCAGCAACAACTGCCTGGCGATGTCAGCGATCCCGACGGCGACGCACATCCGGCGTGCCGGGCACGAGACGGCCAGAAAATGATCCGCCGGATCAGTCGTGGTCGCGGCGCGCGTCCCGGCCGGGGCTCCCCCGGAGGGCGCCGCGGGCGCGGCTATCGCAGACGAGGGCAGCAGCGCCAGCCCGGCCGCCGCGCACAAGCCCACGGCGGCGGCCGCCAGCGGCCGGGCACGCCGACCGCCACCGCGAGCCGACCGCCCTGGCCGGTCCCCGGCCCGTACAGCATCATCCGGCCTGGACAGAGACTTCGTGCTGGCATTCATTTCCCGGCCCTCCCGGTTGAGAACGCGGCGGTGCCTGATTTGCCGCCGAGGCCGGGCGGGGCGGTAACGGCCCGCTGTCTAGACGTCTCAGAGCGCACGGCAGTTGTCGTGATCCGCCGGATCTGTGATCAGCCGGGCGGACACCCGGCGGTAGCCTCTGGGATATCGGTGCCGGTACGAGCTCTGCCACCGACGCGGAGCCGGCTCGGCAGCGCAGTCGCCTCGGTCCGTCCATCATGACGAGGAGCAGCCCGGAATGAGCCTTTTCCAGCGGGCCCACGAAATAGTGCAGGCCAAAGCCAACAAGGCGCTCGACGCCGCCGAGCAGCCCGACGAGATGCTCGATCTTTCCTACGAGCAGATGCTCGATCAGATCACCCAGGTCCGGCGGGGGCTGGTGGACATCGCCGCGTCACGCAAGCAGATCGAGCTGCAGGAACAGCAGCTCCGGCATTCGGTGGACCACCTCCAGGATCAGGCAGCGGCGGCGCTGTCGCAGGGCCGGGAGGATCTGGCGAGGGAGGCCCTGTCCCGCAAGGCCGCTGCCCAGGCTCAGATCGATGCGATGGAGCCCCAGCATCAGCAGCTCACCGAGCAGGAGGAAAAGCTTGAGCACACCCTCGAGGCGCTGCAGAAGCGGGTGAACGAATTCCGGACGCAGAAGGAGGTGCTGAAAGCCCAGTACACCGCGGCGAAGGCGGAGACCTCGGTGGACGAGAGCGTCGCGGGGATCTCCCGAGACGTTGGTGACTCGGGCGAGGCGCTCCAGCGGGCCCAGGACAAGATCGCCACGATGCAGGCCCGTGCCGGCGCCGTCGACGAGCTGCTCCAATCGGGAGTGCTCGAAGACGTCGGAGGAGACACCGATGACATCCAGCGGGAGCTCGACGAAGCCGGATCGGCCGCCGAGGTGGACAAGGAGCTTGCCGCCCTGAAGGCCCAGATCGGTCCGGGCGGTTCACCGGCACCGCCGGAGCTAACCGGGGGCACAGGCAGCTGATGCCCAGCGCCCCCGGGCTGGCGATCGGCTGGGATAGGTTCTGCCGGTGACGCAGCAGAGGCCGTCGGGCGTTGGCCCGGTCGTGGACTGCAACGTGCACTTGTGGGATCAGCGTGACAACCCGGTGTTCTGGCTGTCGGATCGCACCCTGGTCCGGGACATGCTCGGTGATTACGACCGCCTGCCCGATCGGTACACCTTGGCTGACTACCGGCAGGCGACGCTGGATTGTGACGTGCACGGCGTGATCTGGTCCGACGCCGGCGCCGCCGATCCGCTGGCCGCGGCCGACTGGGTCAGCAGGCAGCAGGACGGGATGCCGCCGGTGATCGCGATGGTGACCCTGGGTGACCCGGCCTCGGCGGCCTTCGCCGGCCTGGTCGAGGGCTGCGCCCAACGACCGCTCATCCGCAGCGTCCGGATCCGCCTGGTGCCGGAATTAGCCGGGTCGGCCGACGGCCGGGACTTTCTTGATGACCGGCTCGTCCGGGACAACCTCGGATTGCTCGCCAGCGCCGACCTGGTCGCAACCGTCGAGGCGCCTTCCAGCCAGCTGGGTACCGTGACCCGGCTGGCAGCACAGTTCCCCGACCTGAAGATCGTCATCGACCACTTCGGCTGGCCGGAGGCCGGCCCTGGTGGCACGGACCTGGCCGGGCACATGGACCGCCTCGCCGGCTTGGCAGCCGCCGGCAACGTGGCGACCCGGATCGACGCCATCGGCACCATCTTCGGCGACTGGACCCTCACCCAGATCCGCCCCTGGCTGCTTGAGGTGACGGGAACCTTCGGCCCACAGCGGTGCATGCTCGGCTCCGACCTGCCGATCGAAAACCTCCGGTCGGGTTTCGGGCCGCTGTACGGCGCCTACGACGCCATCTTCTCGGCCTTCTCCTACGATGACCGGGCATGGTTGTTCCATCGCTCGGCCGAGCGCTGGTATGCCGGCGCGACCGCCGCCGATGCCTGAGCGAGGTTAGGTGCGGCCGCCATGAGGATCCGATGAACCGGACTGCGGGCAGCTAGCGGGTCAGCGTGCTATGTCCGTCACGCCTGCTGGTCCTGGACGGCGAGTGCGCTCGCTTCGCGGTGATCTTCTGCCCACTGCCGCTGGCGTGCTGCCTGCTTCCTGGCGTCCTCGCCCAGGGCGTGAAGGTGGTCCTCCTGGTGCGGGCGCTGTTTGGCCAGCGTCTCCATGGTCTGCGCCACCTGCTCCTCTGCGGCCGCGAGCACCTCGGCCAGCCTGACGGACTCTGCCTGGGCCTGGTCCTCATGACTTGTCATGCGTTTCTCCTACCACACGGCCGACTGCTCACGCACGTACCGCGGCGCCGGCCGTTCGCGCCCGCCGGCCTGGCTGTTGCCAGCAGGCGGTGATGAGCGCACGCTTGTTGATGGCGTGCGGCTGGGCCGCCGATCATGATTCGGGCCGCGGCCAGCCCCGGGGGAACCTTCAGCAATGAGCGCAGCGAACGCAACCCGAGCTGGTTTGTGAGCTGCAGTCGGGAGGAGACGGGCCATGGGCGATATGCTCTCCGCGGCGACCGGCGTACCGGGGACGGTACCCGGGAAGGTGTTCCGTTCGGAGCTGAACCCCGTCGACTTCCTGCACCGGGCGGCGTACATCTACCCGGACAAAACCGCGGTCGTCTCCGCAGACCAGCGGTACTCCTACCGGCACCTCGCCGAGCGCTCGTGGCGGCTGGCCAACGCGCTCAGGTCGGCCGGCCTGCGCAAGGAAGACCGCGTCGCGACGCTGCTGTTCAACTCCCCGGCGATGCTGGAGGCGCATTTCGGCGTCCCCGCCGCGGGAGGGATCTTGGTCGCGGTCAACTACCGCCTGTCCAGTGCCGAGATCGACTACATCCTCGGTCACAGCGGCGCGCGCTACCTGCTGCTCGACAGCGAGCTGGAAGCGCTGACCAAGCCGCTGGAGCTAGCGGGCGTGACGGTGATCCGCTGCACGGGCACCGGCGGCCCGGAGGACTCCTACGAGCAGTTCCTGGCCAGCGCGCTGCCGTCGAGGCCGCCGAGCTGGCTGGAACACGAGGAGGAGACGATCTCAATCAACTACACCTCCGGCACCACGGGCCGGCCCAAAGGGGTCCAGTACACCTACCGGGGCGCGTACCTGAACGCGCTGGGCGAGGTGATCCACGCCGGCATGTCCGCCGATTCGGTGTACCTGTGGACGCTGCCCATGTTCCACTGCAACGGCTGGTGCTTCCCGTGGGCGGTCACCGCGGTGGCCGGGCGTCACGTGACCCTGCGCGCGATGGACCCGGATCTCATCTGGGAGCTGATCGACGGGGAGGGCGTGACCCACTACAACGGCGCGCCGACTGTCCAGTTGATGATCCTCAACCACCCGCGGGCGCACCGCCTGGACCGGCCGGTCACGGCGATGGTGGCCGCCGCCCCGCCCTCGCCGACGCTGCTGGGCCGGATGAGCGAGCTGAACTTGCGGGTAGTCCACGTGTACGGGCTGACCGAGACCTACGGCCCCATCACCGTGAGCCCCGAGCAGGAAGGGTGGCGCGAGCTCCCGGCCGCCCAGCGCGCCAGGCACCTGGCCCGCCAGGGTCAGGGGTACGTCTCTGCGGATCTAGTGCGCGTCGTTGATGAGCAGATGCGCGACGTCGTCCAGGACGGGCAGGCCATGGGCGAGGTCGTCATGCGTGGCAACAACGTCATGAGCGGCTACTTCCGCGACGAGGCAGCCACCAGCAAGGCCTTCGCCGGCGGCTGGTTCCACTCCGGGGACCTCGCGGTCTGGCATCCGGACGGCACCATCGAGCTGCGCGACCGCGGCAAGGACGTCATCATCTCCGGCGGAGAGAACATCTCCAGCATCGAGGTCGAGCAGGCCATCGCGGCCCACCCTGCCGTGCTCGAGTGCGCCGTGATCGGAATCCCGCACCCGCACTGGGGAGAGCGGCCCAAGGCCTTCGTCACGCTCAATGAGGGCGCGACAGCGACGCCAGAGGAGATCATCGCGTTCTGCCGCGAACGCCTCGCCCGCTACAAGTGCCCCGACACCATCGAGCTGGGATCCCTGCCGAAGACCTCCACCGGCAAGGTCCAGAAGTTCGTGCTGCGTGACCGCGAATGGGCGGGGCACGACAAGCGAATCGGCGCAACGTAGCGCCCGTAACCAGGGTCGACGCGTCCGGCGGTCGCGCCGCGCGAGATGCCGGCGTTCGTCTGCGGCTGCTGGCCGCCAGCCGGAGATGCCGGGCCGTCAGATAGGTTGCGCTCGTGGTTGCTGTCCGCGCGGTCTGCGTGTTCTGCGGGTCGTCGGCTCCTGCCGATCCCCGCTACCGGAACGAGGCCCGCGCCCTCGCAGCCCTGATCGCCCGCAGGAATCTCACGCTGGTCTACGGGGGCGGCAGCACGGGCCTGATGGGCGAGCTGGCCGATGCCGCCCTGGCCCATGGCGCCCGGGTCATCGGGGTCATCCCGGCCGGCCTGTTCGCCCGGGAGCTCACCCACACCGGCCTGACCGAGCTGCGCGAGGTCACCTCGATGCACGAGCGCAAGCAGCAGATGTACGACCTGTCCGACGGGTTCGTCGCCCTTCCCGGCGGGCTGGGCACCCTGGAGGAACTCGCCGAGGTCGCCACCTGGTCACAGCTGGGACTGCACAGCAAGCCAGTCGTCCTCCTCAACGCCGGCCGATTCTGGGACTCGCTGCTCACCCAGCTGGACCTGATGGCCCGCACCGGCCTGCTCAAGCCAGCCAGCCGAGACCTCATCCGGCAGGCTCGATCCGCCGAAGAAGCCCTTGACGTCCTCACCGCCGCCGCACCCGGTCAGCCGGAAAAGTGGATCACCTCGGAGGAGCGCTAGCCGGGCGCGGAGGCAGTGGTTCAGACGGTGGTGGCGATGCCGCCGTCAACGGGGATAACGGCGCCAGTGACGTAGGCGCCCGCTCGTGAGGCCAGGTAGATCGCGACGCCGGCCATGTCGTCGGGGCGGCCGATCCGCTTCAGCGGCGCCGCGTTGGCGATCGCATTCCCGAACGCCTGGAGGGTCGCGGCCATCATCTTGGACTCAAACGGCCCGGGGGCGACGGCGTTGACAGTGATCCGCCGCGGGCCGAGCTCGCGGGCGAGCACCCGGGTCAGGTGGTGCAGTCCGGCCTTGCTGGCCGAGTAGGCATACGTCGGGAAAGGCGGCACCCGAAGCCCGTCGATGCTACCGACGTTGATCACCCGCGCCGGGTCGTCGTGCGTACCGGCTGCCTCCAGCAGCGGCAGGAACGCCCGAGTCAGGAAGAACGGCGCCTTCAGGTTGAGGTCCACGACCTTGTCCCAGGCAGCGGCGGGGAACTCCTCAAGCGGCGCGCCCCAGGTGGCACCGGCGTTGTTGACCAGCACGTGCAGTGCAGGTTCACGCTGGCCGACCTCCCCCGCCAGCCGCAGGCACTCCGCCTCCGCGGACAGGTCCGCAGGGATGGCAACGATCTTCCCGTAGCGGGTGAGTTCCCGCTCAGCGGCCGCGCACGCATCGGCCTTGCGCGAGCTGATGTACACCCGGGCCCCAGCCTCCAGCAACCCGCGGGCGATCATGAGCCCGATCCCGCGGCTGCCCCCGGTGACCACGGCGGTCTTCCCGGACAGGTCAAACAAATCCATGATCTCTCCCATCCAGAACCCGCCTGTTCAACACGACCACCCAGCCTGAGGTGATCTCCACCACAGCATCCGCCATCGGCTTGCCCGCAAGCCGCCACTACCCGCTAGACAACTTGTGGACGCACAAGGCTACCGAGAGCGGCAGCACGATCAGTGCCCGCGTGCCGCCGCACGGCGTGGCGTTCTACCGGGTCAGCTGCGCGTTCCACCTGGCACGGACCTTGCCGGCAGGAGACCATTGAGGCAATGGCGCCGTGGTAACCGATGAATAGGAAGGGGCCGGGATGCCAACGGTATCGGGCAACGGGATCGATATTTACTACGAGGTCGAGGGTGACGGCGAGCCTGCCGTCTTCATTCCTTACCTGGCCGCGGACCAGGCGTGCTACGCCTTCCAAGTAGCCGAGTACGCCAAGCACTTCACGTGCTTCACCCTCGACCTGCGCGGCGCTGGCCGGTCCGGCAAGCCGGGGGGCAGCTACACCACTGAACTGCTCGCCGACGATATCGCCGCGTTCATGCAGGCGGCCGGGGTGGAGCGCGCTCACGTAGCCGGACTGTCGCTGGGGGCAGCGGCCGGCATGTGGCTGGCGGCCAAGTACCCGGCCCGGGTGAAGTCGCTGTCACTGCACTCCGCGTGGCCTGCCACTGACCCGTTCCTGGCCGTGGTGGTCGAGGGATGGCAGATCATGGCGCAGGCCCTGGACAGCGTGACGGAAATGGTGATCAAGGGAATCTTCCCCTGGTGCTTCACCCCTGAGCTGTATGCCGCGCGGCCGGAGTACATCGAATCCCTGGCTGAGTTCGTGCGCGGCCGGCCGATGCCGTCGGTGGAGGCGTTCTTGCGGCAGTCGCAGGCGGTCCTGTCTCATGATGCGCGCGATGTGCTCGGCTCGATCCAGGCGCCGACCCTGATCACCTTCGGCCGGCATGATCTCGTGACCTCCACTCGTTTCGCCGACCCGCTCCGCGAGGGAATCCCGGGCTCGGAAGTGGTGGTGTTCGAGGACTGCGCGCACGCGCCGATCTACGAGAACGTCGATGACTTCAACCGGCGCACCCTGGCTTTCCTGCAAGGCCATTCCGGCTAGCATCCGAGCGGAAGCGTGCCGGGTTCAGGAAGCTGGCCTGGCAGTGCCGATGGCCTCCATCACCGGAACCCTACCTGCGAAGATCGAGCCGTGACGTTCGTGAGCGGTCGGCTGATCTCCCCGATGTAGCTCGCGGCATATGCGTTCGCGGTGGTGATGCTGGGCACCACACTGCCCACACCGCTGTATCCGCACTATGAACAACGCTATGGCTTCTCAGCGCTGACCGTCACGGTGATCTTCGCCGTTTACGCATTCGGGGTGATCGCAGCGCTGCTTTTCCTGGGCGGTCTGTCTGACCAGCTCGGCCGTAGGCCGGCGCTGCTGGTCGGGCTGGCCCTGTCGGTCGTCAGCGCTGCCGCGTTCCTGCTGGCGGGCGGGCTTGGCGCTCTGCTCGCGGGCCGCGCGCTTTCGGGCCTGTCCGCAGGGATCTTCACCGGTACCGGCACCGCAACGCTGGAGGACCTCGCGCCGCCTGGCCGGAGGGTCTTCGCCGCCGGCGTGGCGACCGCAGTCAACCTCGGCGGCCTTGGCTGCGGACCTCTGCTGGCGGGCGTCCTGGCGGCAGTGGCGACCGCGCCGCTGCGGTTGCCGTTCTGGGTGGATCTGGGCTTACTGGCACCCGCCTTCGCCGCGGTCATACGCATGCCGGAAACCGTGCTCCGATCCGGTCACAGCCTCCCGCGCATGCAGCGCCTGCGCGTCCCTGCCGAGCTGCGCGGAACGTTCACCCGCGCTGCCACGGCAGGCTTCGCCACCCGCATCCCGGCCCGGGCGGGGCTATCCACTGGATGCATCGGTGTCATCACCGGTGCCGGGCTGGTCGCGGCGGCGCTGGCGCTTGAGTCACTCGCCCTCCTGATCGCCGGGGCGATCGTCGCGGGGCTCGGGCAAGGGCTGAGCGTGGGCGCGGGTCTGGCCGCGATCAACGCCGAGGCCCCGGCCGACCGCCGCGCCGAGGTGGCGTCCAGCTTCTTCGTCGTGCTCTATGTGGGGCTTTCCATCCCGATCATCGGAATAGGCCTGGCCAGTCAGGTCATCGGCCTGCGTGCATCAGCATTGATCTTCAGCGGCTTCGTGGCCGCTCTCGCGGCCGCGTGCCTGATCAGCCTGCTCGGCCGCCGGCCGACGGGAAGCAGCCGGCCAGGCGACGGGGCAAAGTAGCCATGATGACCTGGTGGCGTTGCGCTTCCGGCTGGCCGGATCACGAGACGTCGGGGCGATCGTGCGTCTGGTCGATGCCGCCTACCGCGGGGACGCCAGCCGGGCGGGCTGGACCACGGAAGCGGACTTGCTCGACGGCCAGCGCACGGACGCCGAGGCGGTCTCAGCGGTCGTTGACGCGGGCGCCAGCGCGATGCTCGTGGCAGAAGCCGACGGGCATCTGACGGGTTGCTGTCAGCTGGAGCGGCGACCGGGCGGCGAGGTCCACTTCGGGATGTTCGCGGTACGACCCGGCCGGCAGGGCCGGGGGCCTTGGGCATGAGATCTTGACCGAAGCCGAACGGCTGGCCTGCGAGGAGTGGGGCGCGGTCACCATGATCATGACCGTTCTCGTCCAGCGCCTGGACTTGATCGCCTGGTACCAGCGGCGAGGCTACCGCCTGACGGGGCGCAGCGGGCCCTTCCCTTATGGCGAGGAGCGATTCGGGACTCCCAGGCGGCCGGACCTGAGCTTCGTCAAGCTCGCCAAACGCCTGGCCCCGGGACCACCCTGATCGTCCGGGACAGCCCTCGATGGATGCGGGGTCCACGGGGTCAGGCATGTCCGCGATGTTGCCGTACCTTGATGCCGGAGGCATCCACCGACACACACAGCGACCCGGTAGGCCAACGGGCCCCGATGGTTGGGAGTGGCGAAAATGGCGCCGATGGCGCTGCTGATCATGGATGTGCAACAGGGCATCGTGGAGCGTTTCGCTAGTGATGACGGCTACCTGGACCGGCTGGCCACAGCGACCGCCGCTGCCCGCGGCGCCGGTGTCGCGGTCATCTACGTGACCGTCGCATTCCGCCCCGGTTACCCGGAGGTCAGCGAGCGCAACAAGAGCTTCTCCGCCATCGCCGGGACCGGCCGGTTCACCGACGGCGACCCCGGCATGCAGATCCCGGCCGCCATCGCGCCAGCACCCGGTGAGGTAACGGTGACCAAGCGCCGGGTGTCCGCATTCACCGGCAGTGATCTTGAGGTAGTCCTCCGTGCCCGCGGGATCAGCCACCTGGTGCTGGCAGGCATCGCCACCAGCGGGGTGGTGCTGTCCACCCTGCGCCAGGCCGCCGATCTGGATTACCAGCTCACCGTCCTGGCCGACGGCTGCCTGGATGCCGATCCCGATGTACACCAGATCCTGCTGGGCACGGTATTCCCGCGGCAGGCGGAGGTCACCACGATCGCCGACTGGGCCGCCCGCCTGCACGCCGCCCCGGCGGGCGCAGATGATCACTAGCGGCTGGCTGCCCGGCGTCCGCCGAACGACACGCTCACCAGTGCCGGCCGGTGTTCACCCCCGGCCGCTGTTCACCCCCCGGCCGGTGTTCACCCCCGGCCGCCCTTCGCCCCGGCCGGTGTTCACCCCCGGCCGCTGTTCGCCCCTGGCCTCCTCGCAATGTCGACCTGGTCTGCGCCGGCGGCCTGGCTCGCACTTGACGCAACCTAACGGTTGCCATATTATCGCAACCGTTCGGTTGCTACTTACTGGAGGGACGGGATGGCGTTTCCCGATCGGATCGAGCGGACCGTGCAGGTCGCTCAGCCGCCAGAGAAGGTGTGGGCCGCGCTGACCACGGCCGAGGGGCTGAGCGCCTGGTTCGGCGACGAGGCCGCGATCGACCTGCGCCCGGGCGGCTCGGCCCGGATGCGGTGGGCCAGCGGGGCCACGGTCCAGATGCGGGTGGAACGGGTCGAAGAGCCGGCGGTGTTCGGATTCACCTGGCAGATCTACGGGCTGCCGGAGGGTGACCCGCGGCGCACCTATGTCGAGTTCACGCTCGAGCCGGCCGGCACGGGCACGCAGCTGACGGTGGTCGAGTCCGGATTCGCTCAGCTGCCGCCCGACGCCTACCGCAAGGCGTACGACGCGAACACCCAGGGCTGGACGGGCGAGCTGGGCGAACTGGCCGCCTACCTCGATGCCGCCTGACGGCGAGACGGTCGCCGAGCAGGTCTTCACGGCCCTGTCCGACCCGAGCCGGCGCGCCATCCTGGCGGCGCTGGCCTCAGCGGGGCCGGCCACGGCCACGGACCTGGCCGGCCGGCTGCCGATCACCCGGCAGGCGATCGCCAAGCACCTGGCCCTGCTGGCCGAGGCCGGCCTGGTGACGGCCGAGCCAGGTGAGCGGCGCCGGGTGCGCTACCGGCTGCGGTCGGCGCCGATGCAGGCGGCGCAGCAGTTCCTGGCCGCGCTGGCCCGCGACTGGGACAGCCCACTCGGCGCACTGGCCAACCATCTCGATCGGGACACTTGAGCTCCGTCAGCCGGCCGGTTCGCAGGGCCGCCAAACCCCACTTACCGAACCCGAGAACACCTGCACGAGGAGGCGATGATGAAGGTTGAGCCGCTGAACGCGTCGCTGCCGGGCGCCGGCGACGCCCGTGTCCCTGCGCTGCCTGCGGTCGTGCCGCGCGCCACGCCAGCCGCGACGGCAGCCGCGCTGGCGGGGACGCTCGGGCTGGCCGCCGCGTGCTGGGTCATTGCGGTCTGGCAGATGAACGGGATGGGCATGGGGACCGCGACCCCGCTCGGGTCGTTCGGGGCCTTTATCGCCGTATGGGCGGCGATGATGGCGGCGATGATGCTGCCGGGCGCCGTCCCGGCCGTGCTCAGGCGCGCTCATGCCCGCGGCACGCAGGCCGTGCCGCTATTCGTCGGCTCGTACCTGGCCGTATGGACACTGGCAGGCGTGGCTGTATACGGGGTGTACCGGCCGCACGGGACGCTGGCCGCAGGCACGGTGGTGATCGCCGCGGCCCTCTACGAGGTCACGCCGCTCAAGCGGCACTTCCGCCGGCGCTGCCGCGAGACCGCCGGCTCTGGATGCACATTCGGGCTCTACTGCGCCGGGTCGAGCGCCGGGCTGATGGCGATGCTGGTGGTGCTGGGCGCCATGAGCATCACCTGGATGGCGGTGATCGCCGCGGTCGTCGTCGCGCAGAAGCTGCTGCCCGCCAGGACCGCCATCGACCTTCCGCTCGCGCTGGCCATCGCCGGCCTTGGAGTCCTGATCGTCATCACCCCCTCCCTGATTCCCGGGCTCAGCCCGCCGATGTGAGCCGTGCACCGGTCACGCGGCCCAGGCCACGCTGTGCCGACAACAAGAACGACAAGAAAAGGAGATGACCAATGACCAGTCACAAGAACGGGACTCGAGAAGAATGGCTGGCCGCCCGGCTGGAGCTGCTCCAGGGCGAGAAGGAGCTGATCCGGCAAAGCGACGAACTGGCGCGGCAGCGCCAGGAGCTGCCCTGGGTCCGGATCGACAAGGATTACCGGTTCGACACCGACGAGGGGCCGACGTCGCTCGCCGACCTGTTCCGGGGGCGCTCCCAGCTGATCGTCTACCACTTCATGTTCGGGCCCGACTTCAGCGCGGGCTGTCCTGCCTGCTCGGCGATCGCGGACGGCTTCAGCGGCTTCGCTGTTCACCTGGCCAACCACGACGTGATGCTCTGGGCGGTGTCGCGTGCTCCGGTCGAGAAGTTGCGCGGCTACAGGCAGCGGATGGGCTGGAGCTTTCCCTGGGCGTCCTCCTACGGCAGCGACTTCAACGACGACTTCGACGTCCACCTCACCGAGGAGCAGCAGCGCGCGGGGGCCTTCAGGTACAACTTCCGCGAGTCGGCCGTGTGGTCGCCGACCGACGACGTACGCGGGCCGTTCGACGCGTGGGCCGCAGCGGCGGGCACCGACTGGGAGACCTACACCCGCGAGCGTCCGGGCATGAGCGCGTTCGCGCTCGAGGACGGAGTCGTCTACCACACCTACTCGGCCTATGCGCGCGGCCTGGACGGCCTCTGGGGCATGTACCAGTGGCTCGACCGGGCGCCGCGAGGGCGAAACGAGGCGCGAGGCCCGGACGACCCGCTCAACTTCTTCCGTCGCCACGACGAGTACGACGGTGAGCCCTCAGCGAACACCCTGGCGCGCTAGTACGGATCCGTGGCGTGGGCTTGGCGCTGCGGCCAGGAGCGTGGCTTCGATGTTGCGCCATGACATCCCCGGGGGCAGGAGGATCGTGACGATGTCGGCCGCGTGGTCCCAGGGCTGGAGCTGTTGCTGAACCTGATCGCAGGTTCCGTACGCGGCGAGTTGGTCAAGGACGATCTGGGCGTCTGGGGGGACGGTCCCGCGTTGCGGGCTGGGCCGGGGGTTCGCGGCGAGGATCGCTCCGACCTCGGTGGCGTAGCCCTGGCCGGACATGGATCGGGAGTAGATGTCACCCATAGCGCCCAGGTACCAGGCGATACAGGCGGCAACCATGTCCCGGGCCGCGCCGGCGTTTTCGTCGACGGCGGTGATGGGTCCTGCGGCCACGGTGAGCGCTTGCGCGTGTGGCATGGCGGATTCGCGCAACCGGTTGAGCTGGGCTGCCCGGGCGGGGAGGCGATCACGGGCCACGAGGGCGGGGATCCAGCCGTCAGCGAGTACGGCGGCCACCCGGGTGGTGTGACGGCCTAGCGCGGCGACCCAGATGGGCACCTCGGGTGCGGGCGGCTGGCCCAAGCGCAGCGGGCGCGCGGCCGGGGCGTGGTGCAGCTGGGCGGGCTGGCCGCGCAGCAGCGCGCGGACCTGGGTCACGGCGTCGCGCAGCTTGGCGGCCGGGTGCTCGAAGGGGGTGTCGTGGAACCCCTCTGCCAGTGCCCTGGTGCTGGCGCCCAGACCCAGCACGTACCGCCCTCCGCAGACCTGGTGGAGGGTGGCGGCGGTCATCGCCAGCGTGGCCGGGGTACGCCCCCAGACCGATAGGACGCCCGAGGCGACCTGGATCCTGGCGGTGCGCAGCGCGATCTCGGTCAGCACGGGGGTCGAATCCAGCCCCCAGCCCTCGGGCACCGCGAAGACCTCGTATCCCAGCTCGTCGGCGAGCATGGCGGCCCGGACGATGACATCCCGGCGGGTTTCCATCGGTGTGAGCCCCACGCCACGTCGGCACGCGGTCATGACGTTCCTCCGGTGGCCAGCGCCGGAACCGGGCGCGGCACGGTTATCCATGTGACCCTGGCCACGGCCAGTACCTCGCCGCCGGGCCCGAGCAGCGCCGACCCGGAGGTGAGCTTGCGGCCGTCACGCCCGCCCGGCCAGGCAATCACCCGGCACTGGTCGCCTGGTACGGGCAGCACGGCCAGGCTAGCCGTCATCCGGCCGAGCACGATGGCGGTATCCGGGCTCAGGCCGGCGTCCTCGGCGGCGGCGATCCCGCTGGGACAATCGAGCGCCGCCCAGGCCACTTCCGGTCGCACTCTCCCGTCCCTGCCCGCAACCGAGGAATCCGGCATCCACGGTGCGGCCCACAGCGCTCGGCCGGGCACGGGTCCGGGGAAGATCCGCAGCCCGTCCCCCGCCCTGCGGCTGATCCCGCAGACAAAGCACTCGGGGAAGACCGGGTCCCGGAAGTATCGCGCCCGGCCAGTCGCCATCCGAGCCTCCGCCAGGGAGATCGGGCCCGGTATCTCCAAGGCCGGCGGGTCCGCCGAGCAAGTTGCCTCGGCTACCAGCGTGGGGCCGTCATGGATGCGCAGTGCGCCCTCGTCGCCCGGTTCGACGGCCATCGGCGTGGCCAGCGGCGGCGGTCGGCGCAGCGTGACGGTGACCGGGCCGTCGGCGTATGCGGCGATGCGTCCGCAGACGTAGCCGCCGTTGCCGCTGCGAGAGGGACCGCGGAAGCGGGACGGGATAACTAGCCCGGCCCCCCTGGCTGGCGGCGGGCACCCGGCAGGCCGCGGCGGAGGGACCGGCATCGTGGCATTGGACATGCCTTGACGCTAAGAGCGGCCGGCCTCGGGCGGCCATCGGGTGAATTACCGGTGATTCTGCCGTCTTTCCCGGCCGGGCTGCCCGTCCCCGGTACGCACGTCGGGCGAACTACCGAGGCGGCGCTCGGTCACCCACGCCGCGATCTGGGCACGCGAGCGCACCTGCAGCTTGCGCCGGATGTTTTCCACGTGCGCCTCCGCGGTCCGCGGCGCGACGGACAGGCGGCTGGCAATCGCCTGATTGGTCAGTCCGCCGGCGACCAGTTCGGCCACCTCAAGCTCGCGGACGGTCAGCCGCGGCCCCGGGCTCACGGCCTCGCACAGGAAACCGAGCATCGCCTCGAGGACCGATGGCCAGTCGCCGTGGTAAAACAGGTGACTCGAACCCGGTAGCGGCATCAGCGTCGCGCCGGGGATCAGCGCGGCGACCTCCCGCCCCAGCTCGAACCTGGTGCCCTGGTCCGCTTCCCGGTGCAATACCGCCGTGCGCGCACGTACCGCCGGGAGCAGGGCCCTGATATCGGTGTCGTAGTAGACCTCCAGCAGCCGGGCGGCGACCGCGGCCGAGGCGCTCGCCCGCTGAAACTCGGTGAACCCGGCCAGGTCCTCAGCCGCTGGATCGGTCACGAACATCCCGGTCAGCGCCTTCAGCCCCAGGCCCCAATGGGCCCGCACCAGGGCCACAATCGAGTTCCTGACGTCAGCAGACGCTAGATCCCTGCCGCTGGCGCACATCCCGTACAGCACGAGCGCCTCGACCCGTCCCGGGTATCTCGCTGCGATTGCGGCCGCGAGCTGACCCCCCTGCGAGGCCCCGAACAGGCGGAAACGTTCGGCGCCCGCCGCGTCGGCCACCGCCAGCGCCGCCGCCACCTGCCCGTCGAACGACAGATCAATCCCGTCCCGGTCCGATAGGCCACACCCGGGCTTGTCGAAGCGAATCACGGTGAACCGTTCGGCCAGGCGCTCGACAAAGGCGCCGTAGGAAAATAGCTCCAGCTGCCGGACAAGATGGGTGATCCAGCCCGAGTCGCACAACAGCGCCGGCCCGGCGCCCGATGTCGAATACGCCACGCGGCCTGCGGGCGTGCTGCAGTACCTGATCTTCGGCCTCACCCGTACAGGCTGACACCCGCGACCGGC
>Ga0207699_10000154_pt1 | contig 43949 bp, 42 predicted proteins | sample LARL51metaG_FD_184344 | JGI IMG/M metagenome (GOLD analysis project Ga0207699, IMG submission 184344) | Corn, switchgrass and miscanthus rhizosphere microbial communities from Kellogg Biological Station, Michigan, USA - LAR L5-1 metaG... | ecosystem: Host-associated > Plants > Roots >...
CCAGCACGCGCTTCAACGGCACGGTGAGCGGCGTCGGCGACGGCGACGGCGCCATCGGCAGGACGCAGGCGGGCTGGCGCTTCGGCTTCACCCCGGGATGGCAGGGCAACAGCCTGCCCTTCGCGCTGGGGCGCGGCTTCACCCGGGTGCCGACCACCATCGCGGACACCTTCACCGGCCTCTACCAGATCATCACCACGCCCAACAGCGGCGGCATCTCGGGCAACGTGCAGGGACCGCTCGGCATCGTGCGCCAGACCGGTGACGCCGCCTCGGCGGGCGGGCTCGCCTTCCTGGAATGGATCGGCTTCCTCAGCCTCAACCTCGGCGTCTTCAACCTGCTCCCGATCCCCTTCCTCGACGGCGGCCGCTTCGTCTTCATCGCCCTGGAGGCGGTGCGACATCGGCGCGTCGATCCCAGGCGGGAGGCGGCCATCCACTACGTGGGACTTATGCTCATCCTCGCCCTGGTTTTCTACGTGACGTTCACCGGAGACATCGGGAGCCACGCATGATCCCGCCCAATCGCCGCCGCACCGTGCCGGTCAACGTGGGAGGCGTCGTCGTCGGCGGCGCCGCGCCGGTGTCGGTGCAGACGATGACCAAGACGCAGACCGAGGACGTGCGCGGCACGCTGGAGCAGATCGCGCGTGCGGCCGCCGCGGGTGCGGACATCGTGCGCGTCACCTGCGACACGCCGGAGGCGGGCACGGCGATGAAGGAGATCGTCGCCGGCTCTGCGATACCGATCGTCGCCGACATCCACTACGACGCGCCGCTCGCGCTGCGCGCGCTGGAGGCCGGCGTCGCCTGCCTGCGCCTGAATCCCGGCAACATCGGCGATCCCGACAAGGTGCGCGACATCGCCCGCGAGGCCAAGGCGCGGGGCGTGCCCATCCGCATCGGCGTCAACGCGGGCTCGATCCCGCAGCGCAAGGAGCTGGAGCGCGGCCGCGGCGCCACCGTCGAGGACGCGGCGCAGCACATGGTCGACGCGGCCATGCACCACATCCGCATCCTCGAAGAGCTCGACTTCACCGCCATCAAGGTGTCGCTCAAGGCCTCCGACGTGCCCACCAACCTGGCCGCCAACCGCTACTTCGCCTCGCTGGACAAGCCCTACCCGCTGCACCTCGGGCTCACCGAGGCGGGGCCGGTGGAGTCGGGGTCCGTCAAGTCGGCGATGGGCATCGGCATCCTGCTCGCCGAGGGCATCGGCGACACCATCCGCGTCTCGCTGGTCGGCGACCCCGTCGACGAGGTGCGCGTCGCCCGCCAGATCCTGGCCAACCTCGAGGAGAAGGGCACAGGTCCGAACCTCATCGCCTGCCCCACCTGCGGACGCCTGGAGATCGACATGTTCCCCATGGTGGCGCGCGTCGAGGAGGCGCTGCAGCGGGTGCGCCGTCCCATCAACGTCGCCGTGATGGGCTGCGTGGTCAACGGTCCGGGCGAGGGCATGCACGCCGACATCGGCATCGCCGGCGGCCGGCAGAAGGGCATCCTCTACCGCGGCGGCAAGGTGATCGCCTCGCTGCCCGAGGCGGAGCTCATCGACGCCCTGCTGCGCGAGCTCGACGCCATCGCCGACGAGGACGCGCGCCTGCTCGCCGAGGGCAAGCCGCTGCCCACCGGTCTCGGCGACACGCCGTCGACCCTCACGCCGGTGCCCCTGGCCCAGCGCTGAGCTGCCGGCGCAGCCCGCCGGCCATCGCGGGCGCGATGCGATCGCGCCCGCGAGGCCGGGCCGCGGCTATTCGCCGCAGCCGGACTGGATGCCGTGGTTGCCCTGCCGGTTGGGCACGCCCTTGCGGCAGATGGCGCTGTTCTCCAGCAGCCAGGCCTCACTGTTGCCGGTCTTCGCCTGGTTCAGGTAGTTGCCGTTGGCGTCCGGCAGGCCGAACTGCGCGCTTCCGGCGGTACCGGGCGGCGAGAAGCCCCACGCCGGGAAGGGCACGCCGATGCTGGGCAGCCACACCCAGTTGCCCTCGACCACCGGCGAGGTGCAGTCCAGGCCGCAGGCCGGCGCGTGCCGGCTCACGTTGGCGCACGAGTCCGCCAGCACCGTCGCCGGCGCTCCCACGGCGGCTGCCGCTGCGCAAGCGGCCACGATGAGCTTGAGACGAGTCATTCCGGGTCTGCCCTCCGAATATCACCCCACCCCGTCATCACGCCCGCTGTCCCGCGGGGCGTGGCGCGAATCCTACCCCGGATCGGGGCCGCACGGGGACCCGTTGCCGGTCACCGGGAGGAGGGTCGGCGGGGCGGGCCGATCCCTATACTCGCCCCCCGACATGGCCGAGAGAGATCCCAAGCAGATCACGCCCAAGAGCGAGGACTTCGACCGCTGGTACACCGACGTGGTGCGGCGTGCCGAACTGGCCGACTACACGCCGATCGGCGGCTGCATGGTGGTGCGGCCGTACGGCTGGGCGCTCTGGGAGAACACCCGCGACGCGCTCGACGCCATGATCAAGCGCACCGGCCACGAGAACATGCAGTTCCCGCTGTTCATCCCCGAGTCCTACCTGATGAAGGAGGCGGAGCACGTCGAGGGCTTCGCCCCCGAGGTGGCCTGGGTGACCCACGGCGGCGACAAGGAGCTGGAGGAGCGCCTGGCCATCCGGCCCACCAGCGAGACCATCATCTGCTCTCTCTACGCCAAGTGGATCCACTCCTGGCGCGACCTGCCGGTGCTCATCAACCAGTGGGCCAACGTGGTCCGCTGGGAGAAGCGCACCCGTCTCTTCCTGCGCACCACCGAGTTCTGGTGGCAGGAGGGCCACACCTTCCACGAGACCAGCGAGGAAGCCGCGCGCGAGGTCGACACCATGCTCGGCTGCTACCGCGAGCTGGCCGAGGACTGGCTCTGCCTCGCCGTCGTCCCCGGCCGCAAGACCGACTCCGAGAAGTTCGCCGGCGCCGACTACACCCTGAGCATCGAAGCGATGATGTCCGACGGCCTCGCCCTGCAGGCGGGAACCTCGCACCACCTCGCCCAGAACTTCACCCGCGCCTACGACATCACCTACACCGACCGCGGCAACACGCTGCAGAATCCCCATCAGACTTCCTGGGGCCTGTCCACCCGCATGATCGGCGGCGTGATCATGGCCCACGGCGACGACCAGGGCCTCATCCTGCCCCCGCGCGTCGCCCCGGTTCAGGTCGTGATCGTCCCCATCTCCCGCAGCAACGACCCCGACTCGGCGCGCCTCGTCGACGATGCCGTCGACAAGCTGGAGCGCGAATCCCAGGGCACCGGCATCCGCCTGCGCGTCGACCGCCGCGAGGGCATCCGCCCCGGCGAGAAGTACGCCCACTGGGAGCTGCGCGGTGTCCCACTGCGCGTCGTCGTCGGCGCCAAGGACCTCGCCGACGGCATGGTCACGGTGGTCCGCCGCGTCGACGGCGAGCAGCAGCGCCTCCCGCTCGACACCCTTGCGGTGCAACTGCCGCGCCTGCTCGACGAAGCCCACCACGCCCTGCGCGCCCGCGCCCTGAAGATGCTCGACGACTTCTCGCGTGAGGTGGGCAGCCTCGACGAGCTGAAGCAGGCCTTCGCCGGCGGCCCGGTGTGGGCCAACGCCCCCTTCTGCAACACGGCCGAGTGCGAGACCGCGGTCAAGGCGTCGGTGCATGCTGTCACCGTGCGCAACCTCCGGGCCGACCGCAGCGCCGGTGGCGCCCCCTGCCTCGCCTGTGGACAGCCGGCCGAGCACGTCGCCCTCATCGCCCGCGCCTACTAGCCGCGTGTCGCGTCGCCGACCGCGTGCTAACGTCCCAGCCCACCATGCCCGCAGTAACGACCACCGCGCGCCATCTCGCCAGGGCCCGCCTCTTCGCCGGGCTGGGGCGCGCTGAGCTCGCCCGCATCGCCAGCCTGACCGCGGAGCGACGCGCCACCGCGGGCGAGGTGCTGTGCAGGCAGGGCGAGCCGGGCCACGAGCTGTTCGTGGTGGTCAGCGGCGAAGCCGAGGTGCGGCGCAATCGCCGCCGCATCCGCACCATGGGGGCCGGCGACGTCTTCGGCGAGCTGGCGCTGCTGGACCGCGCGCCGCGGTCGGCGACGGTCACCGCGGTGACCCCGATGCGCCTGCTCGTCCTCGGCGAGCAGGACTTCACCGCGCTGCTCGACGAGGTGCCGGCCCTGCCGCACAAGCTGCTCGCCCAGCTCGCCGCCTGGCTGCGCGCCGCCGAACCGACAGCCCAGGAATGAGCGCGGCAACCGCGGGCGCGCTGCGACGCTGGCGCGCGGCCATCGGCGACGCGCACGTGGTCACCGACGCCACCGCGCTCGCCGCCGCGGAGACGACGACCTACCGCACCGCGCAGCGCATCCTGGCACTGCTCCGCCCCGCCGACGTCGCCCAGGTGAGCGCCTGCGTGCGCATCGCGAGCGCCACCGGGGTTCCGGTCTATCCGGTCAGCACTGGCAGAAACTGGGGCTACGGCTCGCGTGTTCCCCCGCGGGACGGCTGCGCGGTCCTCGACCTCAGCCGCCTCGACCGCATTCTCGACTACGACGAGGAGCTCTGCTGCGTCACGGTGCAGCCCGGCGTCACCCAGGAGCGCCTGCACCGCTTCCTGCGCGAGCAGGGCGGCCGGTTGTGGATGGACGGCACCGGCTCCACGCCCCACGCCGGCCCGCTCGGCAACACCATGGAGCGCGGCTTCGGCCTGACCGCCTATGGAGACCACGTCGGCCGCGCCTGCGCCTACGAGGTGGTGCTCGCCGACGGCGAGATCCTCCACACCGGCTACCGCGGCTGGCCCGGCTCGCGCAGCGCGCGCGTCGACCGCTGGTCGCCCGGGCCGCAGCTCGACGGCCTGTTCACCCAGTCCAACTTCGGCGTCGTCACCGCCATCACCATCCCGCTGATGCCCGCGCCGGAGCTGACCCAGACGGCGATGTTCGACATCGCCGGCGACGCGCAGCTCGCCACCGCCATCGACGCCATGCGCGCCCTGCAGCTCGACGGCACGGTGCGCTCGGCGCCCTGGTTCGGCAACCACTACCGCGTCATCGGCGTGGTCATGCGCTTTCCCTGGCACCGCACAGCGCCACCGCTGCGCCCGGAGCTGGCCGCCGCCATCGCCGCCGAGAACGGGCTGGCGCCCTGGACAGGCTATGCCGCCCTCTACGGCAGCGCCGCGCAGGTCGCCGCCTCACGCCGCCGGCTGCTCGCCGCGATGCGCGGCACGGTGCGCCGCATCGAGGTGTTCGACGACACCACGCTCGCCGCCGCGCCCATCTCCGCGCGCCGCAACGTGCAGGTGGCCATCCACCGCGCCTACACCGGCGGCCTGCTCAACGCCGCACAGCGCGCCTACTGGCGCAAGCGCGACCCGGCTCCCGCCGACGCCGACCCCGATCGCGACCGTGTCGGCTTCATCTTCGTCAACACCAGCCTCCCCTTCCGCGGCGACGACGTGGTGCGCGCCCAGCGCGTCGCGGCGGAGGTGATCCTCGACCACGGCTTCGAGCCGTCCTTCTCCTGCCACTCCATCCGCGAACGCGTGCTGCAGGGCCTGTCGACCTTCGCCTGGGACCGCGACGTCCCCGGCGACGACGAGCGCGCCCTGGCCGCCCACGACGAGGTGGCCAGGCGGTTCATCAGCAACGGCTGGTACCCGTTCCGCCTCGGCCTGCACTCGCTGCACCTGCGCGACCACGCCGAGCCGGTGCAGCGCCGCACCGTCGCCGCCATCAAGGCCGCGCTCGACCCCGCCGGGATCCTCGCCCCCGGCCGCTACGCCTGAAGCGCGATCAGCCGGTAGGCGTCGAACGGCGCCGACTTGCCCTTCAGCTCCAGGCCTCCGAGTGACTCCACGACGGCCGCGTCGCCCAGCAGCGCCAGCGTCGAGGCGCTGATCACCACCTCGCCGACCCCGGCCGTGGCCTCCAGGCGCGCCGCGGTGTTGGTGGTGTCGCCGATGGCGGTGAAGAGGCGCATCGACTCGGCGCCGATGTTGCCCACCAGCGCGGGCCCGGTGTTGACGCCGATGCGAAAGCGCGGCCAGCCCTCGCGCTCCGCGGCGACGGCGCCCGTCGCCTGCTGGGCGCGCAGCGCGGCGCGGGCGGCGCGCAGGGCGTGGTCGGGCTGGCGCACCGGGGCGTTGAAGACGGCCATCAGCGCGTCGCCGACGAACTGGATGATGGTGCCACCTTCGTCCAGAACCACCGGCACGAAGGTGCCGAAGTGGGTGTTGAGCATGGCCACCACCTGCTCGGGCGTCGAGCGCTCCGAGAAGGGTGTGAAGCCGCGCAGGTCGGCCATCAGCACGGTGACCTCCTGCCGCGCCCCGCCGAGGCGCGCCTGCTCGGGATCGGCGAGCAGTGAGGTGGCCACGTCGGGGGAGATGTAGCTGCGGAAGAGCGTGTCGATCTGGCGGTAGAGGCGCGCGTTCTCGACGGCGATGGAGAGCTGGGCGGCGAACGAGGCGAGCAGCGCGCGGTCGCGGTCGGCGAACTCGCCGTCGCGGCGCACCGAGAGAACGCCCGCGGGCTTGCCCTTGACGGTGAGGGGCAGGGCGATCACCGCCGCATTCCCGCCGTCGCGCGCCTCGACGGGCTGCAGCGAGTCGAGCGCCTGCTGCGCGACGGAGTCGCCGGACAGTTCGCCGTCGTGGAGCAGGTCGATGCGGAGGGTGTCGCGACCGAAGGCGCCGCCGGCCAGCGCCATCACCCGGTCGAGCAGCTCGGCCTCGCCGCGGATGACGCTGGCCTCGCGCCCCACCGCCACCAGCGCGCCCTGGCGGCGGATCTGGTCGCGCTCGTGGGCCAGCGCGTCGCCGGCGGCGACGAGCACCTCGGTCTGCCGTTCGGTGAGCTCGAAGCGCGCCGCCAGCCGCGCGGCCACGGGCTCCACAGGCACGGGCTCGTCGCGCTGCGCGTTGCTCTCCACCACGTCGACGAGTGACTCCAGCGCCTGGCCGTAGTCGCGGCGCAGGTTCTGCAGCGTCTGGGCCAGGGCGATGGCGCCGAACAGCCCGGTGGGGGAGCCCTCGCGCGTCCAGTGCACGAAGGCGCTGTAGGCGACGAAGGCGAAGCCCGCGGCCATGAGCGCGTGCCATTCCCACCAGGAGATCTGCCAGCTGCGTCCGTAGGCGATGGCCACCAGCGCCTCGGCGAGCACCACGAACGCGGTGATCAGCGAGAGCAGCATCACCGAGGGGCGCCGCCGGTAGAACGTCCAGTAGCGCAGCGCCGCGATCACGTAGAGGGTGGCGCCGGCGGCGAGGAAGGCGAGCAGCATGGCGTGCTGCTCGTCGATCGAGGCCAGGCTGTCGAAGGGCGGGAACTGCGCCAGGGTGAGCACGCCCCAGGCCAGCACCGCCGCCACCAGCCCGAGGCGCAGCAGCGGCCGCGCCCGCATCACCAGCGCCGCGGTGCGCGGCGACATGTCGAGCGCCGACACCGCCGCGAAGATCCCCGCCAGGGTCAGCCCCACCGGCGTGGCGATGACGAAGCCGGTGTTGCGCCCCACCAGCACCGCCGGCGTGGAGAGCGCGTGCAGCCCGAGGAAGCCCGCGGCCGCGGCGAAGGCCATCGACACCAGGAACAGTCGCGCGTCCTGGCGGCGGCCGGCCTCGGCGTTCATGGCCACGGCGATCAGCAGGTTGACGCCGGCAGTGGCCAGAACCAGCCAGAGGTGGGCGTCGTGGTTCTCCCAGCGCAGGTCGGTGAAGGGCGCGGCGACGAGCAGCCAGAGGCCGAGCAACGGCAGGGCGATGTGCACCAGCCACACGCCCAGGCGCAGGGGCAGGCGGGGCGGCGCGCCGGTCATGGCGCATCGCCGAACAGGTCGCTCTCCGGTTCCACGGGCGGGTGGATGCGGACGAAGTGCTCGCGACCCATCATCTCCAGCAGCATCGACCGGGGGAAGATCGACGGCTCGATGGGGTACTGGGTGCGGTGTGCGGCGATGGCCGCGATCTTCTGGTCGATATGGGCGGAAACGTCGATGACCGCGGTGGCCGGCTGTTCCTCCCCGGTGGCGTCGGCCGCGGCGACGCCACTGAGCTGCGACACGCCGCCGCGCCCGGCGAACATGGTCTGCTCGCCGGGCGAGAACACCATGCAGGTGACGCTGTCGCGCGCGATGACGTGGGCGGTGCGCCGGCCGCCGACCACGCCGAGCTCCCCGAAGAAGTCGCCGGGACCGCGTGTCGAGAGCAGCGCCACACTGCCGTCGGGCTGCTCCTGGCGTGCCTCGACGGTGCCGGTGAGGATGAGGTAGAGGCTGTCGGCGGGCTCGTCCTGCTCGACGATGGCCAGCCCCGGCGGGAACCACTGCACGTCGACGTGGTCGGTGGCGAAACGCATCGCCGCCGTCTCCTGGGCGAACAGCGAGAAGGCGCGGGCGAAGTCGAGGTGACCGCCGCCGTGCTCCTTCATCTCCACCAGCCAGTGGGCGACACGGTCGAGCAGCAGCATGCGGCTGCGCGGCAGGTGGCTGTGGTACAGGCGCACGCCGCGCGGCGCCAGGTGGCGCACCGCGGCCGTGGTCGCCTCGCTGATGGCGATGTGGTCGGGGTGTCCGTAGAGCCCGTCGAAGCCGAAGGTGACGATCACCTGCGGTGCGAACTCGGCGACGATGCGGGCCACCTCGCCGGCCAGGGTGAGCCGGTCCACCGAGGACAGCGTGCCGTCGACGTGGTCGAGGCAGCGGACGTGCTGCACGCCCAGGCGCGCGCAGGCGTCGCGCAGCTCCTGCTCGCGCACCGCGCCGAGGCTGCGGCGCGTCGCCAGCGTGGCGTCGCGGATCTGCCCCGCCTCGCCCCGCGTGGCCGACACCACCATGGCCTCGGCTCCCTCGGCGACGGCGCGGGCCAGCGTGCCGCCGGCGCAGAACACCTCGTCGTCGGGATGGGCGAAGACTCCCAGGATGCGGCGGGGTGCGGCGGTCGACATGGCCGGAAGCCTAGCCGAGCGCCGGACGGGGCGGAAGCCGTCCCGCAGGGCCCGGCGGCGGGGGTTCCGCTCGCCGTGGGGCGGGTACACTCGTGCTCACTGATGCCCCTGGCCGAGCTCCTCCCCAAAGCCGCCTACCTCCCTGAGGCGGACCAGGACGTCCTCCGCAGGGCGTTCGAGCTCGCCCAGCACGCCCACGAGGGCCAGTTCCGGCTCAGCGGCGAGCCCTACATCGAGCACCCCGTGGCCGTGGCCGCCGTCCTCGCCGACCTGCGCCTCGACTGCGACACCCTGGCCGCCGCCATCCTCCACGACACCGTCGAGGACACCGAGGTCAGCCTCGACGACCTCAGCGAGCAGTTCGGGCCAACTGTGGCCAAGCTCGTCGAGGGCGTCACCAAGCTGGGCAAGATCCACGTGCGCTCGCAGGCGCAGGCGCAGGCCGAGAACATCCGCAAGATGCTGGTGGCCATGGCCGAGGACATCCGCGTCGTCCTCATCAAGCTCGGTGACCGCCTGCACAACATGCGCACGGTCGAGGCCCTGCCCGCCGACCGCCGCCTGCGCATCAGCAGGGAAACCCTCGACATCTACGCCCCGCTGGCCCACCGCCTGGGCATCTGGCAGATGAAGGGTGAGCTCGAGGATCTCGCCTTCAAGGTGCTCGACGCCGACAACTACCACATGGTCGAGCAGCGCCTGGCCAAGGCCCGCGAGGAGCGCGAGACCTTCATCGGCCACGTCACCGAGATCCTCGACCGCGAGATCGAGAGCATCGGCCTCAGCGCGGAGATCAGCGGCCGTCCCAAGCACGTCTTCTCGATCTACGAGAAGATGCGCAAGTCCCAGAAGGGATTCGACGAGATCTACGACCTCATGGCCATCCGCGTCCTCGTCGACTCCATCAAGGACTGCTACGGCGTGCTCGGCGTGGTGCACTCGCTGTGGAAGCCGATCCCGGGTCGCTTCAAGGACTACATCGCCATGCCCAAGGGCAACGGCTACCAGTCCCTGCACACCACGGTGATCTCCCACACCGGCGAGCCCATGGAGATCCAGATCCGCACCTTCGAGATGCACCAGACGTCCGAGGTGGGCGTGGCCGCGCACTGGCGCTACAAGGAGGGCTCGGCGTCCTCGCGCGACGCGCACTTCGACGGCAAGTTCGCCTGGCTGCGCCTGCTGCTCGACTGGCAGAAGGAGGTGCTCGACGCCGAGCGCTTCGTCGACGCGGTCAAGGTCGACATCTTCCAGGACGAGGTCTTCGTCTTCACCCCCAAGGGTGACGTGCGCTCGCTGCCGGCGGGCTCGACACCCGTCGACTTCGCCTACCGGGTGCACACCGACGTCGGCCACGCCTGCATCGGCGCCAAGGTGAACAGCCGCATGGTGCCGCTCGACTACCACCTGCAGAACGGCGACATCGTCGAGATCCTCACCACGCGCGGCCAGCACGGGCCTTCGCGCGACTGGCTCAACTTCGTCAAGACCTCCTCGGCGCGCGAGAAGATCCGCGGCTGGTTCAAGAAGGAGCGGCGCGAGGAGAACATCCAGAAGGGCCGCGAGGCGCTCGACAAGGAGTTCCGGCGCATGCGCCAGATGGCGCTCCACAGCGTCAAGGACGACCGCCTCCTGGAGCTGGCCAAGGAATTCAAGTACACGACCATGGACGACTTCGTCGCCGCGGTCGGCTACGGGGACATCAGCGCGCGCACCGCCGTGCTCAAGTTCACCCAGATGGAGGAGGGGGCGCCCGCGGAGCCCGACGGGCACCCGCTGAGCATCCCGCTCACCACCACGGCGACCGGCGACGGCACGGTGCGCGTGCGCGGTGTGGGCGACGTGCTCACCTCGCTGGCGCGCTGCTGCAAGCCGGTGACCGGCGACTCGATCCGCGGCTACATCACCCGCGGCAAGGGGGTGAGCGTGCACCGGGCCGACTGCCTCAACATCGTCAACGCCGCCGACCCCGACCGGCTGGTCGAGGTGGAGTGGGAGCGCGGCTCACGCCAGCTCTACCCGGTGGGCATCAAGATCGAGGCCTGGGATCGCACCGGGCTTTTGCGTGACATCGCCGCTGTCATCGCCGAGTCGAAGATCAACCTCAGCGGCGCCGACGTGCAGGTCTACGACGACAGGACGGCGGTGATCTCCACGGTGGTGGAGATCCAGAGCCTCACCCAGCTCAGCCGCCTGCTGGAGCGCCTCGAGTCGGTCCGCGACGTGCACACGGTCGCCCGCGAAGCGGGCTGACCCACGTCTGTCCGCGCGCTGCCGCGCGCCGTTCGGGGGAGCGCCCCCACGCCAGCATTCGCCGCTGGAGTGCGGCTGAATGCCAGCGTTCCCCCCGGCCCGCGAAGCGGGCTGACCTACGTCTGTCCGCGCGCAACGCCTCTGTGGTCACTCCCTGGCGGGTGAATCACGGTCGCGTCGCAAGCCGGGGTAGGGCGTCTTGCGGCGAGCATCCGTGTGGAACATGGCCGGTAGCTGCCCATCCGAGTTCCCCGAGGGCAACGTTGTCGCGTGTGCACATGATCCTCCGTCGACGGCGCGCCGAGCGTGGAGTGAGCGTCGTCGAGTTCTCCCTGGCCGCACCTGTGTTCCTGGTGCTGGTCCTGGGAGCGGTCGTGCTCGGCATCGTGGTGATGAACCAGATGCAGCTCGCCAACGCCGTGCGCGACGGCGCGCGCGCCGCGGCGGTGTGCGGCGGCCCCAATCGCAACAGCCAGCCGGTACCACCAACCCTGCCGGACGGTCACACCGCATGTGACAGCACGGCACTCATCAGCTACATCAACAGCCGGCTCAGCGCGGTGCCCGGCGGCGCCATCACCAGCGTCTGCGTGTACGTGGGCTCGTCGGACGGCGACACAACGGGCACCTCCTGCGTGGCCACCGACCCCGTCGACTCCAACATCCTCGACAAGTGCAACAAGGGCACGGTGGTCGAGGTCGACATCTCCTACCCGCAGCAGCTCTACGTGCCGGTGATCGGCAACCTCTTCGGTGACCACGGCGCCACGACGCGCACCCTGCACGCCGCGGCGCAGGCGGTGTGCGAGCAATGAGAGGGGCGCGCCCCCTGCGCCGGAGTGCGGGGCAATCGATGGTCGAGATGTGCCTGATCGCGCCCGCGCTGGTGACGCTCGCCGCCGGCGGCGGGCAGGTGGGCATCATCGCTTACGGCGGCGCCTCGGTGGAGACCGCTGCGCGCGCCGCCGCGCGCGTCGGTGCCGAGTACCCCAACAAGTCGCTGGACTTCGTGGCCACCCTCGGCGTGAGCACGTACACCTGCGGCCAGACCCCGAGCGACACGCTCACCGAGGGCTCGGTGTGCAGCGCCGCCCGCGACGCGGCGGGCCTGCTCTCCGGCAGTTCCTTCACGATCACCGTGAGCGCGGCGTCCTCGATCTCGGCCGTGCCGCCCGACGTGGTGCGCGCCGGCAACACCTGTCCCGGCGGTGCGCTCGAGACCGGCACCGTCGGCAACCTGCCCAGCGGCACGGTGGCGGCCATCTCCTCCCCGGCGCAGGCCACCGCGGGCACGGTGCTCACCGACAGCACCGGCAGCTACTCGGTGTGCCTATCGGCGCCGAGCAACTCGCAGGGCAACCAGACCAGCTCCCTCAACGCCACCGCCGTCGACAACTCCGGCTGTGTCTACAGCACCTCGACGTCGGTGGTGATCGGCACCGACAAGTCGGTCACGCCGTCCCCCGCCGACATGACGCTGCCCAGCGGCGGTGTCTGCCCCACGCCGCAGCCGACCGCGACACCGACGGCCAGCGCCACCGCGCAGGCATGGACCCCGGGCCCGACGCCCACCGATCCGCCCACGCCGACCTGCAGCACCAGCGTGCCCGACACGGAATACGTTCAGGTCACCGTCTCCTACCACGCGCCGGTGTTCGTGCCATTCATCGGCAGATACCTGGAGTCGCCCTCCGGCTCGGGCAGCCGCACGGTGACGGCGACGCAGCGCATGCAGGTCGAGCCCTGCAGCATCACCCAGGGCGGCTGAGCGATGCGGCACAGCCGGCATCGCAGCCAGCGCGGGCAGGTCGTCCCCATCGCCGCCGTGGTCAGCGTGCTGCTGCTGGCCGCGGCCGCTCTCGCCGTCGACCTCAGCCTGCAGACGGACCATCACCTCGACCTGCAGAACGCCACCGACGCCGCCGCGCTGGTGGCGGCGCGCGACCTGGGCGCCCAGGCCAACCAGGGCGACCGCAACACCGCCGCCATCGACGCCCTGCGCGTGGTCTACGACCACCTCAACTGGGGCAGCGCCGGCACCAGCTGGGCGACCACCTCGGTGGGCAGCACCTGCGGCAACGGCACGAGCGGCTCCAACTGCCACGTCACCGCCACCGGCCCCGGCACGGCGTCGAACGTCAGCGTGGAGGTCGACGTCCCGCCCAAGCACGCGCGCAACAGCTCGTACGACGAGTCCTCGACGGCCCTGGGCACGCCCTGGGGCTACGTCGAGGTCGACGTCACCCAGAAGGATCGCGCCAACTTCGGCCCCGCGGTGGGCTTCAAGCAGGAGACCAACGGGGCGCATTCGATCGGCTATCACTTCGGCGCCGGGCAGGCCTACGGCTTCGCGCTCTACTCGGGGACGCTGGTCAGCGGCGGCAACAACGGCGAGGTGATCTCCGGCAACGTCTACGCGTACCGCGACGTGCAGCCGCAGAGCAACGGCCAGGCTGGCTTCTGCGCCAACACCGACTCCGCGGGCAACCTGGGGCACATCGTGCTCGGCTCGCCACAGAGCGGGAGCTTTCCCTCACCCGACCCGGCGGCGGGCGCCGCGTACCAGTACCTGGTCAAGCCCGACGACGCCGACAAGATCCAGCACAACGCCAACTGCAACACCAACCCGGCCAAGTCGGTGGTGCAGACGGCCAACCTGGGGAGCTGCGGCACGCTCTCGGTGCAGGGCGTCAACATGACCACCACGCAGGACCCCAACTCGCTGGCCTGCATGGCCAACCCGCCGCTCACGCCGCCCAGCCTGCAGGCGCCGTCGCTGACGGGCAACGTGGTCACCCTCGACGGCAGCGGGCTGGCCAACGGCCAGTCGGTGCTCACCGTGACCACGCCGCTGGCCTCGGGGCTCTACTACGTCAGGCACAATCCCAACTGCGCGGCTCCCACCTGCACCGACGTGGTCATCGACGGGCATTCGGCGCAGAACAACTGCACCGGCAGCTACGCGAGCGCCTACAACGTCTGCATGATCGGCGTCACCTTCTGGCTCGACCAGGGCGCCACCGTGGGCGTGAGCAACGGCGCCAAGGTGCTGATCAGCCCCTATCTGCCGCCTTCTGACACCAGCCTCGATCCCAACGACGGCTTCTTCTCGGTGTACGCGCCGGCGGGCTCGGCGGCGGGGGTCTACGAGACCAACGTCAGCAGCGTGCTGGTGATGAAGGGTACCGTCTACATGCCCAGCGGCTCGATGAACGTCACCCAGAACGCCATCCTGAGCATCGACGGGCAGGCCATCGTGCAGAGCTGGAACGTGCAGAGCGGCAACTTCACCAACCCCGAGATCACCTACGAGCAGAGCGCCGTCGCCAAGCAGCGCGAGATCCTTCAACTGGTGGAATAGCCGGCCGCGCAGGCGACTTCATGTCGCCGGAGTGGCCTCACCGATCCCGCTCCGAAATTGCCGATTTCGGAGCGCTAATTCGTGCAGACGCGGCGGGTGGAGCCGGGGATGGGCGCCGCGATGCAGTCCGGTGTAGGCGCGGGACCGGTCACCATGGTGCCGCCGCCGTCGTTGACGCCGGTGTCGATGGTCTGCTTGGCTCCGGCCACCGCGCCCGAGCCCAGCGCCACGGTCACCAGCGAGACCGCCACGACCGCGACGAAGAGGCCCACCACCAGCTCGACGCTCCAGTGCAGCCCGCGCTCACGGAGCCGTTGCCGCCAGGGCTTGCGCGGCACCGGCTGGGGCCGGAAGCGGCGGGCCTCCTGGATGCGTCGAAGCAGGCCGGGTGCATACCAGGCGCGTGGCTGCTCCTCCACGCCCTCCACGGTAGCGACCGCCCGTCACGGCGCTGCCGCGCGCCGGGTGACGGTTCGCCTGCCCCTGCCGAGCGCCCCGCTAGACTTGCCCCCCATGCCCGGCATCGCCGCCCCACGCGGCACCCGCGACCTGCTCCCGGACGCCTCGCCGGCCTGGGAATGGCTGCACGACGTCCACCGCCGGGTGGCGGGCGGCTTCGGCTACCAGCTCGTCGACGCGCCCGTCTTCGAGCACACCGAGCTGATCGAGCGCGGTGTCGGCACCGGCACCGACGTCGTCGACAAGGAGATGTACACCTTCGCGGACCGCGGCGGGCGCTCGCTGACGCTGCGTCCCGAGGGCACCGCCGGCGTGCTGCGCGCGGTGCTGGCCGCCAACCTGCTGCAGGAGCACCGCCCGGTGCGGGTGCGCTATGCGGGCCCGATGTTCCGCTACGACCGCCCGCAGGCCGGCCGCTTCCGGCAGTTCTTCCAGGTCGGCGTGGAGTGCATCGGCGAGCGCTCGCCGCACCTCGACGCGGAGGTCGTCGAGCTTGGCTGGGATTTCCTGCGCGAGCTCGGCATCGGCGGTGTGTCGCTGCAGGTCAACAGCCTGGGCGACCTCGACGACCGCCAGCGCTATCGCGAGGCGCTGCTCGCCTACTACGAGCCGCACTACGAGCGCCTCTGCGACGACTGCAAGCGCCGCCTGCGCATCAACCCGCTGCGCCTGCTCGACTGCAAGCGCGACGCCGACCTGGTCGCCGAGGCACCGCGCATCACCGACTCGCTGAGTCCCGAGAGTGCCGCCTACTTCCGCGAGGTGCTCGCCGACCTCGAGGAGGCGGGCATCCCATTCCAGCACAACCCGCGCCTGGTACGCGGCCTCGACTACTACGCGCACACCTCGTTCGAGTTCTGGCACGAGTCACTGCAGGGTGCGCAGAACGCGCTCGGTGGGGGAGGGCGGTACGACGGCCTGGCCGAGGTGCTCGGCTTCCCGTCCACGCCGGGGATCGGCTACGCCTTCGGCGTCGAGCGGCTGCTCATCATCGCCGCCGAGGGCGGCAGCATCCCGCCGCCATCGCCGGTTTGTGACGCGCTCGTCCTCAACATCGGCGCCGAGCAGGCGCGCCCCGCCGCCGCGGCCGCCCGCCGCCTGCGCGCCACCGGCATCCGCACCGTCCTCGACGCCTCCGACCGCAAGACCGATCGCAAGCTGCGCAACGCCGACCGCCTCGGCGCCCGCGCGGTGGTCTTGATCGGGGAGGAGGAGGCGGCGGAGCGCGCCGCCACGGTGCGTGACATGGCCACGCGCGCGCAGCAGCGCGTGTCGCTCGCCCACCTCGCCGCCGCCGTGCATCTCGTCATCAATGAGGAGCAGCCCGTTCCATGAGCACCACCCGCACTCCCTGCGGCGCCCCGCGCGCCGGCGCCGCCGGCCGGCGCATGGTGGTCTACGGCTGGGTGGACCGCCGCCGCGACCAGGGCGGCCTGGTGTTCATCGACCTGCGCGATCGCAGCGGCGCGCTGCAGCTGGTCGTCAACCGAGAGACCGCGCCCGAGGCGCACACCGCCGTCGAGGACGTGCGCCTGGAATGGGTGCTGCGCGCCGAGGGCGAGCTGCGCACGCGCGAGCCGCAGAACGTCAACCCGCGGCTCGACACCGGCGAGGTGGAGCTGCACGTCGACAGGCTCGAGGTGCTCAGCGCGGCCAGGACGCCGCCCTTCGCGGTCAACGAGGATGTCGACGTCGACGAGAAGCTGCGCCTGCAATACCGCTATCTCGACCTGCGCCGTCCCACCCTGCAGCGCAACCTGGTGGCGCGCGCCCGCGTGCTGCAGGCGCTGCGCCACGCCATGGTGGAGCAGGGCTTCGTCGAGATCGAGACGCCGATGCTCATCCGCGCCACTCCCGAGGGCGCGCGCGACTACCTGGTGCCCAGCCGCATCTTCCCCGGCAACGTCTACGCGTTGCCGCAGTCGCCGCAGCTCTACAAGCAGCTCTGCATGGTGGCCGGCCTCGACCGCTACTTCCAGCTGGCCCGCTGCGCCCGCGACGAGGACCTGCGCGCCGACCGCCAGCCCGAGTTCACCCAGCTCGACATCGAGATGTCCTTCGTCGACGAGGACGACGTCATGGCGGCCATGGAGTACGCCATCGCGCATGCCTGGGCGGAGGCGGGCTTCGAGGGCAGCATCCCGGCGCAGTTCCCGCGCATGACCTGGCGCGAGGCGATGGACCGCTTCGGCTCCGACAAGCCGGACACCCGCTTCGACATGGAGCTCTGGGACCTCACCGAAGCTCTGCGCGACACCGAGTTCAAGGTGTTCGCCGGGGCCATCGCGGGCGGGGGACAGGTCAAGGGCATCACCGTCCCTGGCGGTGCCGAGATGACCCGCGGCGACATCGAGGGTGAGCTCACCCAGATCGCCCGCGCCCAGGGCGCCAAGGGACTCGCCTACCTGTGGCACCGCGCCGAGGGCTGGCAGGGCGGCATCGCCAAGTTCTTCGGCGAGGCTGAATTGGCCGAGATCGGCAGGATCAGCGGTGCCGGCGTGGGCGACGCCGTGCTCATGGTCGCCGACAGGCCGCGCCTCGTCGCCGACGCACTCGGCCAGCTGCGCACCCACCTGGGCCGCAGGCTCGACCTCTACGACCGCGAGCGCATCGACATCCTCTGGATCACCGAGTTCCCCATGTTCGAGGAGGACAAGGAGACCGGCGCCATCTCGCCCGCCCACCATCCCTTTACCATGCTGCACGCGGACGACGTCGACCTGCTCGAGACCGACCCATTGAAGATCCGCTCGCGCGCCTACGACATCGTCATCAACGGCCGCGAACTGGGCAGCGGCAGCATCCGCATCACCGACCCGCGCATCCAGGAACGCGTCTTCCGCGCCCTGGGCATCGGCGACGACGACGCGCGGCGCAAGTTCGGCTTCCTGCTCGACGCCTTCGAGTACGGCGTGCCGCCCCACGGCGGCTTCGCCGCGGGCGTCGACCGGCTGGTCATGGAGGGCCTGCGCGAGGAGAACATCCGCGACGTCATCGCCTTCCCCAAGAACCAGCAGGCGCAGGAGCTGATGACCGGCGCGCCCGCGCCCGCGGACGACGCGCAGCTCGCCGAGCTGGGCCTGCAGCTCCGCCCCAGGCCGCCGCGGGACTGACCGCCCGGCGCCGAAATTTTTTCCGCGGCGCCGCGTCTTTGTCGGTAGAGAGGCGCGTGGGTCGCCTCGGCGGACAGGCGGAATAGGCGGAAGGAGATGAGGATGTCTTCGATGCGTCGAGGAAGGATGCTGGCTGCCCTGCTGGCGGTGGTGGCGGGCGCCGGCACCGTGGCGACGAGCATGGCCACGGCGAGAGCCGACCTGGCTCCCATCAACGCGCTCTGCGTGCTCAACTGCGGATCGGGCGTGCAGGGCAGCGGCAACCTCACCAGCCACGGCGGCTCGGTCGAGGGCAGCACCACCAACTACCTGATCTTCTGGGGGCCGTTCCCCAACACTCTGGCAAACATCGCGTGCACCGTGTGCGGGGCGCTCCCCTCGCTGCCGGACCCGGACTATGAGAGTCTCATCAGCCGCTTCTTCCTCGACGTCGGCGGCACCTCGTACTACGGAATGCTCGGCCAGTACGGCGCGGGCAACAGCTCGCTGCTTGGCGGCGTGTACGTCGACAACCTCAACCCGTACCCCGTCAACGCCAGCGCCACCGTCCAGGACTCCGACATCCAGGCAGAGGTGCGCAGGGCCGAGGCGGTCAACGGCTGGACCGGCGGCAACGGCCACAACTTCTTCGTCATGCTGGCGCCGGGCGAGACCGAGTGCGCCAGCTTCGGCTGCTCAGGAACCGAGTTCTGCGGCTACCACGACCACGAGTCCGACAGGACCGGGCTGCAGACTCCGTACGAGGTCATCCCCTTCCCGGAGAACGTGCCGGGCAGCTGCACCGCGGGCCAGTCGCCCAACGGCGACCCCGCCGCCGACGACGCGGTCAACATCATCTCACACGAGCTCTTCGAGACGGTCACCGACCCCTTCCTCAACGCCTGGTTCGACGCCGCCGGCTACGAGATCGGCGACAAGTGCGCCTGGACCTTCGGCAGCGAAGGACTCACCGGAGCCGACGTCACCCTGCACGGCGACTCGTACATCGTGCAGCGCGAGTACAGCAACCGCATCTCCAACTGCTCACTGTCCTGAGCGACTGAGCAGGGGTCCGCACCGGGCCCGCGTCGCAGCCGTGCAACAAGGCTTGGGACGCGGGCTGGTGCGGTACCATCCCAACCGTCCCTGGCCGGTCGCAGCCCTCCCACGTGGCTGGACCAACATTTCCGACATCGGGGCTCCTACATCCGGCGCCTGCCCTCGGGCCCCCGGCTGAAACACCGCCGAGGGGATGGGGAAGACGGCGACGTGCGGAACCCCACCTGGTCCTGGGGCTCAGCCCAGGACGGCGCGGTCGGCACAGGGACAAACCCAACCCTCCCAACGCGCCACACAGCGTCGAGACACACCGCAGCCATGCGTCCCAGCCCAGGTCTCGTCTTCGCCCTCCTGCTGGTGCTCGTCCTCACCCAGCTGGTGCGTGTCGTCCTGCCGGGACGCGGACCCTACCTCTGGACTCTGCTGCTCTCCGTGGCCGGGCTGGTCGGCGGCGAGGTGATGGCCGCCTCGGGCCACCTCGGCGGCCCCGAGGTGGGGGTCCTCCACCCCTTCGCCGACCTGCTCGTCGTCGCCGTGCTGCAGGTCGCGGGCGCCTTCGTGGCCGGCCGCTCCGAGGCGAGCCCGCGCCTATAATCGCGCCCAACCGTCCGCGGGCCCCACGTCCTCCCTGGAGGTCCTCCCCATGTCGCTTCGCTCCGCCGTTCGCGGCATCGTGCTGGCCGCGGCCGGCGCGGCCGTCGCGCTCACCGTCGCCGCCATCCTCAGCCCGGCGGCGCGCCGCACGGCGCTGGGCCTGGTGGGCAAGGGGGCCGAGCCCGACCCGCAGCAGCCGACCCACATCGTGCTGCCCGACCGCATGCCGGAGAGCGACTGGACCGACGTCGAGGAGGCCATCGTCGAGGACGGCCGCGGCGACGTCGCCCTGACCGGCGCCTAGCCGGCGGTTTAGCACCCCGCCATGCACGGGTATCCGACTGGGGAGATGTCCGCGACCACCTCGTCCGAGCTGCGCATCCCCGCCGACCCCCAGTACATCCTGGTGGCCAAGCGCGCCGCCGCCGCCTTCGGCTCGGTGGCCGGCTTCGGCGTCGAGGCGGTCGACGAGCTCAGCATCGCGATCGCCCAGGCCTGTGAGAACGCCATCTCCCTGGCCACCTGCGTGATGGGCACGCCCGGACGGGGCCAGGTGCGCATCCTCTTCACCGTCGACCGGGAGAGCCGTCTCGACGTCGACGTGCGCACCGTCTTCGGCCGCGCCGAGGAGGGCGCTGCCGAGGTGCAGCGGGCCCAGGTCGAGGTCACCCGCCGCAGCCCCGCGCAGCAGCAGGCAGCGCAGGCCGCGCAGCGGGCCAGCGACCGCGAGGCGCTGCAGCGCCAGCTCGCCGCCGCCGACATGGCGCTGCGCCTGATGGGCCTCTTCGTCGACGACTGCCGCTATCGGGTCGACCAGCGCACCGGCGGGTTGCGCGTCCGTCTCACGAAGTACCGCGTCGCCTCGTGACGCGCACCCCGCAGGCTGGAGCGGGTGCCGCCGCGGGGACGGTCCGGACCATCCCCAAGCCTGCGCCGGACGCGCAGCGCCAGGAGGTCCGCCGCCTGCTCCGCGAGTACGCCGCCCATCGTGACCCCCACGTGCGTGACCGCCTGGTCCAGCTCAACGGCGACCTCGTCCACTTCATCGCCCGCCGCTTCGCCAATCGCGGCGAGCCCATCGAGGACATCGAGCAGGTCGGCTTCCTGGGCCTGATCCAGGCCATCGAGCGCTTCGACCCCTCGCTCGAGAACGAGTTCAGCACCTTCGCGACGCCCACCATCATGGGCGAGATCCGCCGCTACTTCCGCGACAAGTCGTGGGCCGTCCGGGTGCCGCGGCGTCTGCAGGAGAACTACCTGCGCGTGGTGCGCGCGCAGGAGGAGCTCAGCCGCACGCTGGGGCACGCGCCCTCGATCGCCGAGATCGCCCAGCACCTTGGGCTGGAGCAGGACGAGGTGCTCTCCGCCCTGGAGGTCTCGCCCGCCCAGCACACCATCTCCCTGGAGTCGACGCCCACCGGCGGCGCGGCCGAGGACGGCACCGAGCTGGGCGAGCGCATCGGCCGCGAGGACGAGAACCTGGAGCGCGTCGAGATGAAGGCCCTGCTGGAGCAGGCCATGGCCCACCTCACCCCGCGCGAGCGCCAGATCATGGCGCTGCGCTTCTTCGACCAGCTCCCCCAGACCGAGGTGGCCAAGCGGCTGGGCATCTCGCAGATGCACGTCTCCCGCCTGCAGCGCGCCGCCCTGGAGCACATGCGCGCGGAGTTCCCCGAACCGCCTCCGGTCTGAAACGCTCTGCGCCTTCGCGCCGTTCTCCCCGAGAGCCGGGGCGATCCAAGGGCCGCTGCTAGAATCACCACCCGACTTTCCGACCGGTGGGCGCCACGGCGACACGGGACGGCTTCCCTTCAACAGGTACCACGTGCGTAGCCCAGAGATCCGGGAGCGTTTTCTCAACTTCTTCGAAGACCGGGGTCACCGCCGGCTGCCCAGCGCCCCACTCGTGGCCCACGACGATCCCACCGTGCTCTTCACGGTGGCGGGCATGGTGCCGCTGCAGCCGTACTTTCGCGGCGTCCGCACCCCGCCGTCGCCGCGCGTCACCAGCTGCCAGAAATGCCTGCGCACCGTCGACATCGAGGAGGTGGGCGACACCAGCCACCACACCTTCTTCGAGATGCTCGGCAACTTCTCCTTCGGGGACTACTTCAAGGAGGGGGCGATCCGCTTCGCCTGGGAGCTGCTCACCGAGGGCTACGGCCTCGACCCGCAGCGCCTCTGGCCCAGCGTCCACCCCGGCGACGCCGCCGCCCTCGACCTCTGGGTGGACACCATCGGCGTGCCCCGCGAGAAGGTCAGCTTCCTGGAGGACAACTTCTGGGGTCCGGCGGGCCCCTCCGGCCCCTGCGGCTACGACAGCGAGATCTACTGGGACTGGGGCGCCCCCTGCTCCTGCGGCCGCAGCGACTGCACCCCGCAGGACGAGTGCGGCGGCGACCGCTGGACCGAGGTCTGGAACCTGGTCTTCCCCGAGTTCGACCAGGCCGAGGACGGCAGTCGCACCCCGCTGCCCAGCCCCGGCATCGACACCGGCATGGGCCTGGAGCGGGTCACCGCGGTGCTCCAGGGCGTGCGCAGCAACTACGAGACCGACCTCTTCGCCCCGCTCATCGCCGGCTTCCGTGCCCGCAGCTCCGGCGCGGCCACCGAGGCCCAGCGCTCGCTCAACGTGCTCGCCGACCACCTCCGCGCCGGCGCCTTCCTCGTCGCCGACGGGGTCACGCCCTCCAACGAGGGCCGCGGCTACGTGCTGCGCCGCATCGTCCGCCGCGCCGCGGTGCACGGGCGGCGCCTCGGGCTCAGCGGCGGGCTGGCCGCGGGCGTGGGCGACCTCGTCGAGGTGATGGGCGGCGCCTACCCCGAGGTGGCCGAGCAGCAAACGGTCATCGAGCGCACCCTGCGCACCGAGGAGGAGGCCTTCGAGCGCACCCTGGTCGAGGGCACCGAGCGGCTGGAGGCGCTGATCGGCGGCGGCCACCGCATCACCCGCATCGAGGGCGCTGACGCCTTCCGCCTGCACGACACCTTCGGCTTCCCCATCGAGCTCACCGTCGAGCTGGCTCGCGAGCGCGGCGTCGACGTCGACCTCGAAGGCTTCGCCGCCGCCATGGCGGAGCAGCGGGCGCGCAGCAGAAAGAACTTCACCTTGGACACCCTTGCTCACACCTCGGGGGCTTCCTTCGTGACGATGGGCGACGTGTCGTTCTCTTCCGCGCCGACGACCTTCGTCGGCTACGACGTCACCGAGTGCGAGGCGCAAGTCGTTGGGGTAAGCCCGAGCGGCAACCAGGTCATCATCGAGCCCTCACCGTTCTATGCCGAATCCGGCGGCCAGGTCGGTGACCGTGGTGAGCTGGTGTGGGAAGGCGGTCGCACAGAGGTGATCGACACCCAGTTCTTCCCAGGAGCCGACATCCGCGTCCTCACGGTATCCGGCGATAGGCTGGCGCCGGGCATGATGCTGAGCGCGCGCGTCGATGCGCACCGCCGCGCCCAGACCGCCCGCCACCACAGCGCCACGCACCTGCTGCACAAGGCGCTCAAGGAGGTGCTCGGCGATGAGGTGGTGCAGCGCGGCTCGCTGGTCGAGGCCTCCCACACCACCTTCGACTTCGCCTTCCCGCGCGCGCTGACCGCCGAGGAGACGCGCGACGTCCAGCACCGCGTCAACACCGCGATCCGCCGCGACCTGGAGCGCACCACCCAGGTGCTGCCCATCGAGGAGGCGCGCCGCACGGGCGCCGTGGCGCTGTTCGGCGAGAAGTACGGCGAGCAGGTGCGCGTGGTCGACTTCGGCGGCTGGTCGCGCGAGCTCTGCGGCGGCACCCACGTCGACCACACCGGCGAGCTGGGCGCCGCCATCGTCGCCAGCGAGTCGAGCATCGGCCAGGGCATCCGGCGCATCGACATGGTGGTGGGGGAGGCGGCCGAGCAGTATTGGACGAGCATGGCCGCATCTCTGCGCGAGGCGGCGCAGCTTCTCCGCGTCAAGCCGGAGGAGGTGCCACAGAGAATCTCGAGCCTGTTGGAGCAGAACAAGCAGCTGAGCCGTGCCATCGCGGAAGCGAAACGGCAGCGGGCGGGCGGTCGGGGAGTCGACGCCGCCGAGGTGGAGGAGCTGGGCAGCGTCCGCTTCGCCCACCTCGTCCTCGACGGCGGTGACGACCGCGAGGCCATCAAGGCCGCGGCCGACTCGCTGTTCAGCGAGCGCCTGCAGGCCGACGGCGTGGCGCTGGTGATCGGCGAGACCGCGCTGGCCGTCAAGGTCGGCGGTGGACCGCTGCAGGGCGGCGTGCGCGCCGGGGACCTCGCCCGCGTCGCGGCGGAGGCGACGGGCGCCAAGGGCGGCGGACGTCCCGACTTCGCCCAGGGCGGCGTGGCCGACGCGGAGAAGCGCCGTGAGGCGCTCGACGCCGTGCGCCGCGCGCTCGGAGGCGGCAACCACCGATGAGCACCTCCAAGCGCAAGTTCTCCCTGCTGCGCCGCCGCGAGGAATACCACTCGCACTACACCGCGCTCGACATCGGCACCGAGGTGATCAAGGCGCTGGTGGTCAAGCGCGAGGGCGACAAGGGCATCGTCATCGGCGTCGGCAAGGTGCGCCAGTCGCTCACCGACATGCACGCCGGCGCCGTGGCCGACATCCAGGCGGTTATCGACAACTGCGACAAGGCCCTCAGCGAAGCCGAGGACATGTGCCAGATCATCCCCGGCCAGGCCGTCATCGGCATCGCCGGCGAGCAGGTCAAGGGCTTCAGCACCTCGGTCAGCGTTCCGCGCTCGCAGCCGCAGACCCGCATCACCGAGGCCGAGCTGGCCCAGACATTGCAGCTGGTGCAGCGCCGCGCGCTCAGAGAGGCGGTGCGCCAGATGTCCACCGAGCTCGGCGTCAGCGAGGTCAACGTCAAGCTGGTGCACAGCGCCATCACCAGCGTGCTGGTCGACGGCTACGCGGTGAGCAACCCGCTCAACTTCCAGGGCCGGGTTCTGGACGTCACCGTCTTCAACACCTTCGCCCCGCTGACCCACATCGGCGCCCTGCAGACCATCGCCCAGGAGCTCGACCTCGAGCTGGTGGCAACGGTCGCCGAACCCTACGCGCTGGCCCGCGGCTGCGCCACCGACGAGATCTACGAGTTCGGCGGCATCTTCGTCGACGTCGGCGGCGGCACCACCGACGTGGCCCTGGTGCGCAAGGGCGGCATCGAGGGCACCAAGATGTTCGCCCTGGGCGGCCGCGCCTTCACCAGAAGAATCGCCACCGACCTGAGCATGTCCCTGGAAGAGGCCGAGCAGTTCAAGATCAGCCACGGCGAGGGACGCCTGCCCGCCGACCAGCGGGCGCTGGCCCACAACGCGGTCACCCCGAACGCCGAGGTGCTCGCCCAGGGTGTGGCCCTGACCCTCGAGGAGCTGGCCCGCGGCGACATGCTGCCGCCGGCCATCTACCTGGCCGGCGGCGGCGCCGCGCTGCCCGAGATCGCCGACCAGCTCGCCCTGCTGCAGTGGACCGAGTACCTTCCCTTCAGCAAGCAGCCGTCGATCCGGGTGCTCACCCCCGCCGACGTGCGCGACATCTACGACACCACCGGGCTGCTGGTGGGCAGCCAGGACATCACCCCGATGGGGCTGGCCCACCATGCCATCCAGCTCGACACCGAGGAGGACCAGCCCCTGGGTGGGCTGATGCGCCGGATCATGAAGGCGATGAAGGTCTAAGCGGACATGTCCAAGGTTCTCTACGTCGAGCCCGACGACGAGATCACCGATCTCGTCGAGAAGATCCGCCGCAGCGGCGAGGAGGAGGAGCTGGTCTTCGTCCTGCCCCATCGCGGCAACGTGCTGCAGTCGCCGCTCAACCTGCGCCTGCTGCAGCAGTACAGCCGCAGCTTCGTCAAGCGCACCGCCATCGTCAGCGGCGATCCGCGCGTGCAGCAGCTGGCCAAGTCGGCGGGCTTCCCCACCTTCGCCTCGGTGCAGGCGTTCGAGCGCGGCGTGCAGGTGGTGCGGCCGCATCCGCCGGTCGAGACGCCGGTGCTCGGCGACGGCGAGGACGGCGAGAGCCCCAACGGCGGCGACGGCATGGCGCCCGTGGGCGCGCGCGCGGCCGCGGCCGCCATGGTCACCGAGCCCGCCTGGGCGCCCACCCCCGAGCGCGCGCCCAGCCCGGGACGCGTCCCCGGCCCGCCGACCACGCCGCGACGTCCCGCCGGCCCCATGCCGCTGCCGCGCCGCGGCCGCGACCGCCGCCGCGCCTTCTACTACCTGGCCGCGGCCATCTTCCTGGTCGGCCTGCTGCTGCTCTTCCTGGTCGCACCCTCGGCCACGGTCACGCTGACCCTTGCGGCCACGCCGATCCAGACCAGCAATCCCATCCAGGGCACCACCGATCCCAGCCTGGCCAACTCGCCGGACCACGTGCTCACCACCGTGGCCACCGCCGACGAGACCTCGCAGTTCCAGGCCAAGCCCACCGGCCAGAAGACCCTGCCCGCCACCGCCGCCACGGCCCAGCTGGTGATGCAGACCGACCTCAAGAACGTGGCCGACTTCACCGTCCCCAAGGGCACCGAGTTCGACACCTCGACGACGCCGCAGATCAAGTTCTACGCGACGCAGGACACGCTGGTGCACTTCGGCGACCCCGATCCCAACACCGGCATCTCCACCAGCAACCCCATCCCGGTGCAGGACGGCACGCCCGAGGGACAGGGCAACGTGGGCGCCAACACCATCACCCAGTGGCCGAGCAACCCCTGCGGTCCCAACGGCCAGTACAACAAGATCTGCTCGCCGAGCGACCTCACCGTGACCAACCCGCAGCCGGCCAGCGGCGGCGCCGACGCCAAGCAGGTGGTCACCGCCAGCGCCGGCGACGTGAGCGGCTGGCAGAAGCAGGTCGACGACCTCAAGGGCTCGCTCACCGCCAAGGTGAAGTCGGACATGCAGGGCAAGGCGGGCGGCAACCTGCAGCCCGCCGTCGACCCCGGCGGCTCCGGCCAGACCATCAGCACCGACGTCACCCCACTGCCCAAGGCCGACGACCAGTACTCGACCAACACCATCACCGTGACCATCCACGGCAAGGGCGCCTTCTACAATCCCGCCGACGTGAAGAAGCTGGTGCGCGGCGACCTGCAGGGCCAGGTGCCGCAGGGCGAGCAGCTCTCCGACACGATCACCGTCACCGACCCCAAGGTCACCCAGGCCAGCGACGACGGCACGGTGATCTTCTCCTCGACCGGCAGCGGCTACGCGCAGCCCATCGTCAACGTGCAGGGCCTCAAGGACCAGTTCGCCGGCCAGAGCGAGGACTCGGTGAAGAACACCGCCCGGCTCAAGATCGCCCAGCTGCAGGACGTGAGCATCGATCGCAGCTTCTTCCACCTCTGGTTCCTGCCGCTCTTCTCCGGGCACATCGAGGTCAAGCAGAAGGTGGTCGCGGAGGCGCAGCAGCGGTGACGGCCGCGCTCGGTCTCGACGCGGGCAGCGTCCGCGTCGGCCTGGCGGCGGCCGACCCGACTGGTACCCTGGCCACTCCCGTGGCCGTGCTGCAGCGGTCGCGGGTGCGCGAGCTGTGGGCGCGGGTGCGCCGCGAGGCGGAGGAACGAGGGGCGGACACGGTCGTGGTCGGCCTGCCCCGCGAGCTGGACGGCTCCGAGGGTCCGGCGGCCGAGGACGCGCGCCGGCTGGCCGCCGACGCCGAACGGGAGACAGGGTTGCGGGTCGAGCTGTGGGATGAGCGCTTCACCTCCGCCGAGGCGGAGCGCGCTCTCATCGCGGGTGGGATGCGTCGCGGCCGGCGCCGCGAGACGGTGGACGGGGTGGCGGCCGCGCTGATGCTCCAGGGCTGGCTGGACGCGCGGCGCATCCGCTCGGGCTCCCCGGCGCGGTGAGCAGCCCGCGCCGCCGTGGCGGCAGGGGGCTCGCCTGTGCATTCGCCGTCCTGGCCCTGCTCGCCGTGCTGGTCGCGGCCGGCGGCGGCGTGGTGCTCTACGCGCGCGCGCAGCTCGACGCGCCGGCCTCGACGCACGCGCACGTGGTCAGCGTCCAGGTCAGGTCCGGCGAGACCCTCGACCAGCTCGCCGACGACCTGGCCGGCAAGGGCGTCATCCGCAGCTCCTTCTGGTTCAAGTGGTTCGCGCGCTACAAGGGGCTGGCGGACCACCTCCAGGTCGGGCAGTTCAAGCTCGACTCGGGCATGGGCGCCAGCGCCGTGGTGGCCCGCCTCGAAGCCGCGCCCGACGTGGCCACGGTGAGCGTGCGGTTCCAGGAGGGGTGGACGGCAAAGCAGATGGCCAGGGTCGTCGCCGCGTCCGGAGTTGGGGTCACCGCCGACCAGTACCTGGCCGAGGTGCAGAGCGGCAACTTCAGCGAGCCCTTCCTGGCCGGGCGTCCCGCCGGTGCCTCGCTGGAAGGCTTCCTCTTCCCCGACACCTACCAGTTCCCCAAGGGGACCAGCGCGCACCAGATCGTGCAGAAGCAGCTCGACGACTTCGCCCATCGCGTCGACGGTGTGCTGCAGTCGCCGCCGCACGGCTTCACCATCTACCAGGTGGTCGTCGTGGCCTCGATCATCGAGCGCGAGGCGCAGTTCGCCAACGACCGTCCCCTGGTGGCCAGCGCCATCTACAACCGCCTGGCCGCGGGCATGAACCTGCAGTCCGACGCCACCGTCGAGTACGGCCTGGGCCTGACCAACCGCGAACCCAGCGCCGACGAGCTCAAGCAGGACACGCCCTACAACACCTACCTGCACGGCGGCCTGACGCCCACACCCATCTCCAACCCCAGCCTGGCCTCGCTGCAGGCCGCGGTGAGCCCGGCCAGGACCAACTACCTCTTCTGGGTTGCTGACGGCTGTGGCCACAACCACTACGCCACCACCGCCGCGCAGCACGAGCAGCAGAACCAGCAATACCTGAACAGCCCGTGCAGCTCGCCGACACCGTCGTGACCCGGCCCGCGCTGTGGCTGCTCGGCCACGGCGTGGCCGCCTCGCCCAGCCCCGCCATGCAGAACGCCGCGCTGCGCGCCCGCGGGCTGGACTGGGAGTACGCGATTCGCGACGTCTCGGCCGCCCAACTGCCCGATGCGCTGCGCGCGCTGCGTGACGGCGTTGCGCGCGGCGCGAACGTGACCATCCCGCACAAGCGCGCGGTGGCGGAGGCATGCGACGAGCTGGCCGGCGATGCGCTGCCGACCGGCGCGGTGAACACCGTGACGGTGGGGGAGGGCGGGCGGCTGGTCGGGGACAACACCGACGCGCTCGGGCTCGAAGGCGCGCTGCGCGCGCAGGGGCTGTGGCCGGAGCCGGGCGCCGTCGCCGTGGTGCTCGGCGCCGGGGGTGCGGCGGCCGCTGCAATTCTCGCCCTGTCGCGCGCCGGCGCATCGACAATCTCTCTCGTGGCACGACGACCGGACGCAGCAGGGGGAATGCAGGGAATGCCGGTGACGCGCGTCGTGCGGTGGTCTCCCGACGCAGTCAGCGACACCTTGAGCCGGGCCGGGCGGGCGGGGTCGATCCTGGTCAACGCCACGCCCGCGCCGCTCGTCGACCTGCCCGTCGACGTCGCCGCACTCCCCGACGATTGCATCGTCATCGACCTGCGCTACCGACCCCGCCCGGTCGACCTCGTCGCCGCCGCCCGGGCCCGCGGCCTGCGCGCCGCCGACGGGCTGGAGATGCTCCTCCACCAGGGCATGCTCAGCTTCCACCGCTGGACCGGCCTGGAGCCGCCCTGGGACGCCGCCCGGCAGGCGTTGCGCGACGCGGTGGCCGCGCCGTGAACAACGCCGCCGCCATCGCCGGCGCCGCGATCGGCGGCGCCCTCGTCGGCCTCGGCTCCGGCCGCGTCGCCGTCTGGCTGGAGCGCGCCGAGAAGCTCGAGGAGGAGGAGGCCGAGGACCGCCGCGCCTACGAGCAGGAGGTGGCGGCCGCCTTCCAGGCCGCGGCCGAGCAGGAGCAGCTGGCCCCCGTCGTCGAGCCCTGGCACGGCGACAGGTACGGCCTCACCTGGCTGGAGAAATACCTCTCACCGCTGCTCGCCGCGGGCGGCTTCGCCGCCTTCGTGGCCCACGACGACCCCGGGTTCGGCATGGCCGTCCACCTGCTCTGGGTGGCGGTGCTGGTCCACATCCTGGCCTTCGACATCAAGCACCGGCTCATCCTCAACCGGGTCACCTTCGTGGCCGTGCCCGTGGCCCTGCTGGTGGCGCAGTGGTCGCCGGGGCTGACCTTCGTGCACGCGCTCTTCGGCGCGGTGCTGATCTGGCTGTTCTTCATGGTGCAGAGCCTGCTCTTCGGCGGGCGCGCCATCGGCCAGGGGGACGCCAAGCTGGGCGCGCTGGTCGGCGCCCTCACCGGGCTGTCGCTGGACAGCGGCCACCTGGGCGCGCTCTACGCGGTGATCACCGCGGTGCTGCTCGGCGGCGGGGTGGCCATCCTGCTGCTCATCACGCGCGTCAGAGGCCTCAAGGACCCGATACCCTATGGCCCGTTTCTCTGCGCCGGCGCGGCGCTGATCATGTTCCACGGACCCTGAGTCCCCCCACAGAGCGCGGAGGTCTGACGAGCGTGCCCCAGCTGATGCCGGGCGAGCATCCCATCCGGGTGACACGACAGCACTGGACGGTGTTCATCCCCGTCGGCCTGGTCGCTCTCGGAGCCCTGATCGTGGGCTTCGTGCTGCTGGCCATCGCGCCGTCGTCGATCAGCGGCCACGACCTCGGCGAGGTCAAGACGCTGATCGGCCTGGCCCTGGTGCTGGTGGTCGGCGCCACCGTGCTGGTGCGCTACGTGCAGTGGCGCTGCCTCACCTACATGCTCACCGACCTCCGCATCGTGGTCCGCCGCGGCGTGCTCAGCCGCTTCACCGAGTCCATCGCGCTCGACCGCGTGCAGGACTCCGGCGTGCGCCAGCGCCTGCTCGCCCGCGTGCTCAAGTTCGGCGACGTCGAGATCGAGTCCGCCGGCCGCGACGGCACCGAGGTGCTCCACCACATCGCCGACCCCGCCGGCTTCAGCAACGACCTGCTGCTGGCCATCCAGGCGCACCGCACCGGCCGGCCCATGCCCGGCATCCCGCCGGCGGGCTACGACCCTGGCGTCCACTCCGGCTACGCGCCTCCGGGCGTGTCCGGCACCCCCGCCCAGCCCGGCGGCTACAGCCCCGCGCCCGGGTACACGCGAGGGCCCGACGGGGTCTGAGGCGCCGGGCAGCCGCGGGCCGCGCGCTCCGGCCGACCTACAATCGCGCCCACATGCTCAGGCTCAACCCCCTCGACGATGAGGCCTCCGCGGTGACCGCGGTGCACCGGGTCGCCCTGGTCGGGCTGCCCGGCAGCGGCAAGTCGGCGGTGGGGCGGGCGCTGGCGCGGCGGCTGGGCTGGCGGCACGTCGACACCGACGAGGCCATCGAGCAGCGCGCGGGTGCGAGCGTCAACGAGATCTTCGCCGGCGAGGGCGAGGCGGGCTTCCGCCGGCGGGAGCTGGAGGCGCTGCGCGAGGCGCTCGACGCCGAGGAGCCGTCGGTGCTCTCCTGCGGCGGCGGGCTGGCGGCCCAGCCCGAGACGGGGCGGCTGCTCTTCGAGGGCGCCTGGGTGGTCTGGCTCGACGCCGCCGACACCGTGCTGCTGCGCCGCCTCGGCGCCGCCCACGACCGGCCGCTGCTGCGCGACGACCCGGCGGGCAACCTCGACCGCCTCCGCGCCGACCGCGCCGCCGCCTACGGCCGCGCCCAGCTGCGCGTCGACGTCGACGACTTCGACGTCGACGAGGTGGTCGACGCGGTGGTCGACGCGCTGGCGGGCGCGCGCCTCGACAGCACGCCGCACGCGCTGCGGCGCGGGCTCAGCGTGGACCTCGGCCCGCGCAGCTATGCGGTCAGCGTGCACTCCGGGCTGGACGCCACCGAGGCCGCCATCCTCGCCGCGCTGCCGCCGGGCGCCCGGCGGGTCGCCGTGGTCTGCGACAGCGCACCACATGTTTCCAAATTCGCCCGCCGCATCTCCCGCACACTCCAGCGCAGCGGCCTGGACACCCCGCAGGTCATCCAGGTCGCCGGGGGCGAGCAGGCCAAGACCTGGGACAGGGCGGGCCGCCTCGTCCGCCGCCTCGCCGATCGCGCGCTCGACCGCGGCGACTGCGTCGTCGCCGTCGGCGGCGGCACCATCGGCGACCTGTCCGGCTTCGCCGCCGCCACCTACCAGCGCGGCGTCGCCGTGATCCAGGTCCCCACCACCTTGCTGGCCATGGTCGACAGCGCCATCGGCGGCAAGACCGGCGTCAACCTGCCGCAGGGCAAGAACCTGGCCGGCGCCTTCTGGCAGCCGCGCGCGGTGGTCTGCGACGTCGACGTGCTCGGCAGCGTGCCCGAGCGTGACTGGCGGGCAGCCTTCGCCGAGATCGTCAAGTACTCTATGATCGCCGCCGCCGACCTGCGCGCGGTGCTCGACGGCACTCTCGACTCGCTGCTCGCGCGCGATGCCGGCGCGCTGGTGCCCGTCATCGCGCGCTGCTGTGAGGTCAAGGCTGACGTGGTGTCGGACGACGAGCGCGAGGCCGGCCGGCGAGCCATCCTCAACTACGGACACACGGTGGGACACGCGTTGGAGACGGTCACCGGGCACGGCGACGCACTGGTCCACGGCGAGGCGGTCGCCGCAGGGATGCGCGTGGCGGGGCTGCTCAGCATGCGCCTGCGCGACTGCCCGCCTGACGACATCACCTGGCAGGACGAGACGCTGCGCCGCTGCGGCCTCGGTGCCGTGCCACGCGGCGTCGATCCCGTGCGCGTCGTCGAGGCCACGCGTGCCGACAAGAAGTCGCGCGCCGGCGCGGTGCGCTGGGTGCTGCTCGACCGCCTCGGGGCCGCGAGTTTCGGCCATCTCGTGCCGGAAGACGAGGCCGTCGATGCGCTGCGCGAGGTGCAGGCCGCATGACCCGGGTGTTGGTCCTCAACGGCCCCAACCTGGGCGGGCTCGGCACACGCGAGCCGGAGGTGTACGGCATCAGCACGCTGGCCGACATCGAGGCGGCGGTGCGCGAGCGGGCCGCCGGGCACGGCATGGAGGTCCGCTTCGAGCAGACCAACCACGAGGGTGCGCTCATCGACATCCTCGAGCAGGAGCGCGAGGCGTCCGACGGCTGCATCCTCAACGGCGGCGCGCTCACCCACACCAGCATCGCCCTGGTCGACGCGCTGCGCTTCTACGGCAAGCCCGTCGTCGAGGTGCACCTCTCCAACATCCACGCGCGCGAGCCCTACCGGCACACCTCGCTGACCGCCGGCGCGGCGCGCGGCATCATCGCCGGCCTGGGACCGCACGGCTACCTGCTGGCGGTCGACGCGCTGGCCCGCATCCTCGCACCCACCGCAACGGAGTAGACGGCATGATCTCTGCGGGTGACCTTCGTCCCGGCAACACCGTCGAGCGCAACGGCGAGCTGCTCCAGGTGCTCGACTTCGCCCACGTCAAGATGGGACGCGGCACCGCGATCGTCCGCGCCAAGTTCAAGAACGTCAACACCGGCGCGGTGACCGAGGAGACCTTCCGTCCCGAGGAGAAGTTCGGCCGCGCCCGCATCGAGCGCACGGCGGCGCAGTACCTCTACAAGGACGGCGAGAACTTCGTGGTCATGGACAGCAGCACGTACGACCAGTTCCCGCTCAGCCCCGACACCGTCGGCGACGCGGCCCAGTGGCTGCGTGAGAACGACGAGCTGTTCCTGCTGCAGTACGAGGGCAAGGTGCTCGGCGTCGAGCTGCCCATCACCGCCGAACTGGAGGTGACCTACACCGAGCCCGGCTTCAGGGGCGACACCGCCACCGGCGGCACCAAGCCCGCCACGGTGGAGACGGGCGTCAACGTCGACGTGCCGCTCTTCGTCAACACCGGCGACCGCATCAAGGTCGACACCCGCAGCGGCCGCTACATCGAGCGCGTATGAGCAGCGACGACCACGGCGGCTCGCAGCCGCCGCTGCAATTGGCGGAGCAGCCCGGGCGTGAGCGTCTCGGCACCACGCGTGTGGCCAACGAGGTGGTGGCCTGGATCGCCGCGCTGGCGGCGCTCGAAGTGCCCGGCGTGCACGCCATGTACCAGGCGAGCGGCCCGCAGATCGACCGCGTGCTGCGCCGTCCCAACGCGCATCGCGGCGTCAAGGTGGTGATGCAGCCCGACGACACGCTGCAGATCGACGTCCACCTGGTCATGGAGGCGGGCGCCAACCTGCCCGAGATGGGCGCCGAGGCGCAGCGCCGGGTGGCCCGCGCCATCGAGAAGATGCTCGGCCTGGAGCTGACCGAGGTCAACGTCTACGTCAACGAGGTCGTCTTCTCGTGACCACCGGCGGCGTTGGACGCCGCCACCGCGGGCGTGAGCTCGCACTGCGTGTTCTCTTCGAGTTGGAAGGCACGCAGAAGGACGCGGACGAGGTGCTGCGCTACCAGGCCGAGGACACCGGGGCGACTCCCGACGTCGAGGCCTTCGCGCATCAGCTGGCCTTCGGTGTGCTGGAGGAGCTGGAGGCCGTCGACGGCGCCATTGAGTCGGCCAGCAGCAACTGGCGGCTGGAGGAGATCGGCAAGGTGGAGCGCGCCGTGCTGCGGCTGGGCGCCTGGGAATTGCTGTACCTGTCCGAAACTCCGGTGAGCGTGGCCATCGACGAGGCCGTCGAGCTGGCCAAGGCCTACGCGGGCGAGGAGGCGGGAGGCTTCGTCAACGGCGTGCTGGGCCGGATCGCCACGGAGCGGGTGTAGGCGATGGAGCAGCGGCCGCGCGTGTTCAGCGTCACCGACCTGACCCTGATGGTGCGCGGCGCCATCGCCGGCGTCCCCGAGCTGGAGGACGTGCTCGTCGAGGGCGAGCTGAGCAACCTGCGCATGCCGGGTTCCGGCCACATCTACTTCACCCTCAAGGACAAGAACGCCAGCGTGCGTTGCGTCTGCTTCCGGCGCGAGGCGGCGCGCATCCCCTTCCATCCGCAGAACGGCATGGTGGTGATGGCGCACGGTCGCGTCGACGTCTACGAGGTCGACGGCGCCTACCAGCTCTACGTCGACCGCCTCGAACCCGCAGGCGTCGGTGCGCTGGCCCTGGCGCTGCAGCAGATCATGGCCCGGCTGCGCGCCGAGGGACTTTTCGACGAGTCGCGCAAGCGTGCGCTGCCGGTGCTGCCGCGACGCGTCGCGGTGGTGACGTCGTCGACCGGTGCTGCTGTGCGCGACGTCTGCACCGTGGTGCGCCGGCGCGGGCGCGGCGCGGTGGGCGCGGTGGTGGTGCCCACGCCGGTGCAGGGCGAGGGCGTGGCGCCGATGATCGTCAACGCGCTGCGACGTGCGCAGGAGCTGCCGGATGTCGACGTCATCCTGCTGGTGCGCGGCGGCGGGTCGCTGGAGGACCTCTGGGCCTTCAACGACGAGCAGCTCGCGCGCGCCATCCGTGAGACGCGCGTGCCGGTGGTCTGCGGCGTCGGGCACGAGACCGACGTCACCGTCGCCGACTTCGCCGCCGACCGCCGCGCGCCGACGCCGTCGGCCGCCGCGGAGATGGCCGTGCCCGACGTCGGATTGCTGCGCCAGGACGTCGCAGCGCGCGCGGTGCGGCTGCGCCAGGCGCTGCGGCAGGAGCTGACCCTGAAGCGGCGCGAGCTGCTGGCCTCGGCCTCGCGCCTGGCGGCGGTGTCGCCGGAGCGGCGGCTGCCGCAGATGCGCCAGCAGCTCGACGCGCAGGTGATGCGCCTGCGCCACGCCGTGCTGCAGGACGTGGCGCTGAAGCGACGGAGGCTCCAGGAGTTGCAGTCAGGGTTGGCCCGAAGTTCCCCGGCAGCGCGGCTCCCCGCGGAGCGCGAAGGGTTGCGGCGGCGGCGCGCGGCGCTCGACGCGGCGGCGCGCGCGCTGGTGGCGTCGCGGCGTGGGCGGCTGGCGGCGGCGCAGGCGACCTTGAACGCGCTCTCGCCGCTGAGCACCCTGGAGCGCGGCTACTCGATCACGCTCGACGACAGCACCGGCGCGGTGGTCACCTCGACGGCGGGGCTCACCCCGGGCGCCCGCCTGCGTACCCTGTTGCGGCAGGGGCGGGCGGTGAGCGAGGTCGTCGCGGTCGACGGCGGCGACCGGGGCGCAGACGGGTCGACAGGGTGACGCGAACGCATGTACGATACGGCGGCAGTGACCGGGCCGGCCTGGCGAGGTGTCCATGAGCCCTGACGGCGACGACGTCGCCACCCTCAGCTACGAGCAGGCGCTCGGCGAGCTGGACACGCTGATCCAGCGGCTCGAGGGCGGCGCCGTCAACCTCGACGAGGCCATCGCCTGCTACGAGCGCGCCTCGCGCCTGGCCCAGCGCTGCGCCGAGCTGCTCGACCGCACCGAGCAGAAGATCACCCAGCTCGTGGTCGGCCCGGCGGGGCCGCAGGAGCGGGCCTTCTCGCCCGAGGCGGTGCAGCAGCAGGCGCCGCCCCAGCCGGCGCCGCCGCCCGCGGCGCCCACGGGCACGGCGCCGCCCCAGTTCAGCGCGCCGCCGCCGCCCAGCGCCCCGGTGCGGGCGCGTTCGGTCCGCCAGCCCTCGCCGGCGGCGGTGCCGCCCCTGCCCGGCCTGGAGCCGCCGTCCGACGGCGGCCGCGACGCAGATGCCGACATCGACCTCGACGACATCCCGTTCTGACCCGCGCCAGGCCACGCTGTCGCAACACTACAATTGTGTGTAATAATGGCGCCCGTGTCCGCCCCGCCCCCGCCGTCCTCCGCCCCGCCGCGGCGTCTCGACGTCGTGCTCGTCGAGCGCGGCCTGGCGCCCTCGCGTGAGCGCGCCCAGGCGCTGATCGCGGCCGGGCTGGTCGAGGTGGCGGGGGAGAAGGCCGCCTCGGCGGCCCACCGGGTGCGCGGCGGCGACGCGGTGCGCGTGCTCGGCCGCGACCATCCCTGGGCCAGCCGGGCTGGCATCAAGCTGGTGGGCGCGCTCGACGCCTTCGAGGTCGACCCCGAAGGCCGGGTCTGCCTCGACTCCGGCGCCTCGACGGGCGGGTTCACCGACGTGCTGCTCAAGCGCGGGGCCGCGCTGGTCTACGCCGTGGACGTCGGCTACGGGCAGCTCGTCGACCGGTTGATGCGCGACCCGCGCGTCCGCGTGCTCGACAGGACCAACCTGCGCACCCTCCGCGAGCTGCCGGGGCCGCCGCCCTCGCTGGTCACCCTCGACCTCTCCTTCATCTCGCTCCGCGCCGTGCTGCCGCGGGTGGCGGCGCTGGCGGCGCCGGGCGCCGACGTGGTCTGCCTCTTCAAGCCGCAGTTCGAGGTGGGCCGCGAGGCGGTCGGCAAGGGCGGCCTGGTGCAGGACGCTGCGCTGGCCGAGGCCACCGCGCGCGACCTGCTCGACTGGGCGGCGCGTGAGCTGGGCGCCGCGACGGCCGGGCCCATCCCCTCGCCGATCACCGGCACCAAGGGCAACCGCGAGCTGCTCGTCCACCTCCGCCTGCCGGAGCCGCCGCCGTGAGCCCGCAGCGCGGCATCGGCTTCCTCATCCACCCGCGTGAGGACCCCGACGGCGCCATGGTGCGCGAGGCGGTGGAGCTGGCCCGGCGGCACGGCTTCGCCACCTGGACCTGCATCGGCCAGCCCGAGGAGGACATCCTCCGCCACCGCGCCGGCACCGCCCTGCTAGTCACCCTGGGCGGCGACGGCACCTTCCTCTTCGGCGCCCGCCTGGCCGCGCCACTGGGCATCCCCGTGCTCGGCGTCAACCGCGGCCAGCTCGGCTTCCTCACCGACATCGAGGTCGGCCGGCTCCACGACGCCATCGACGACTTCGTGGCCGGCCGCCACCGCATCCAGCGCCGCTCGCTGCTGGAGCTGGAGGTGCCGCGCGGCGACGGCGACCCCTTCACCGCGCTGGCGCTCAACGAGGTGGTGGTCAAGTCGGGCACGGTCAGCCTGGTCCGCATCCGCGTCGAGGTCGACGACGAGCTCTTCGGCGAGTTCGACGCCGACGGGGTCATCGTCGCCACGGCGACCGGCTCCACCGCCTACGCGCTCAGCGCGGGCGGGCCGCTGGTCGACCCGCGGGTGCGCGCCGTGGTGATGGTGCCGCTGGCGCCCCACGCGGTGATCACCCGCGCCGTGGTGCTGCCCGAGGCGGTGACCGTGCACGTCACCCTGCTGCACGGCCGCGCCCGGGCCGCCGCCGACGGCCACGTCGACTGCGCCGTCCCCGAGGGCACCCGCCTCACCGTGCGGCCGGGTCCGGAGATGCAGGTGGTGCAGATCGCCGGCTCGTCGTCGTTCCTGCGCCGGCTCCGCGAGAAGCTGCACTTCGGCCATCCGCTCAAGGAATCCCTCGAGGACGCCGGCGGCCACCGCCTCCGCGAGCGGGAGGCCGCCGAGCCACCGCGGAGGATCGACTGATGCCCCTCGTCGAGCTGCGCATCGCCAACCTCGCGGTGGTCCGCAGCGCCCGGCTGGAGCTCGGCTCCGGGGGCCTGGTCGCTCTCACCGGCGAGACGGGCGCGGGCAAGACCGTCTGCATCGCGGCGCTGCGCCTGGTCCTGGGCGGCCGCTTCGACCCCGAGCTGGTGCGCGCCGGCTGCGAGACCGCCTCGGTGGCGGCCGTCTTCGACGCCGTGCCCGACGAGGTGCGCGCCCGCCTCGACGGCCTCGGCGTCCCCGACGACGACCTGCTCACCCTGAGCCGCGAGCTGCCCCGGAGCGGCCGCGGCGCCTGCCGGGTCAACGGCGCCCTGGTCTCCGCCGCCACCCTGCGCGAGGTCGGCGAGACGCTGGTCGAGGTGACCGGCCAGGGCGAGAGCCACCGCCTGCTGCGCCCCGCCCGGCAGCGCGAGCTGCTCGACGCCTTCGGGGGGCCCTCGCTGCTGCAGCTCCGCGCCGAGACCGCCGCCGCCGTGCGCCGCTGGCGCGAGGCGGAGGAAGCGCTGGCCCGCGCCGCAGATACGGCGCGTGCCGGGGCCGTCGAGGTGGAGCGCGCCCGCGAGGTGGTCGCCGACCTCGGACCGCTCGGCCTGCGCGACGGCGAGGACGCCGAGCTGGCCGCCGAGCGGCTGCGCCTCCGCCACGCCGCGGGCCTGGCCCAGGCGGCCGAGGCGGTGCACACCGCCTGCCAGGGCACCGACGACGGGCTGGGCGCCGCCGACCTGCTGGCCGCCGCGGCGGAGGAGGGCCGCACCCTGCGCGGCGTGGACCCGGCGGTCGACGGCCTCGTCGCCGAGGCCGACGACCTGGTCGAGCGCCTGCGCGACCTGGCCGCCGGGGCCCGCCGCTCCGCCGACGGCTTCGTCGTCGACGAGGGCCGGCTGGCCGCGGTCGAGGAGCGCCTCGACGTCCTCGACCGGGTGAAGCGCCGCCACGGCGGCTCGATCAGCGCTGCCCTCGACGCCCTGGCCGCCGCCACCGAGCTCTGCGCCAGCGCCGACGCCGGCGCCGGCGGGCTGGGCCGCCTCCAGGCGGGTGTCGCAGCTCGCCGCGCCGAGGTCGCCGACGCCGCGGCGCGGCTGTCCGCGGCACGGGCGCGGGCGGCCGCACGGCTGGAGAAGGAAGCCACCGCCCGGCTGCGCCAGCTCCGCCTGCCCCACGGCCGCCTCCGGGTGGTCCTCGGCCGCACCCCCGACGCGGCGGGCATCGAGGTCGACGGCAGCGCCGTCGCCTGCGCCGCCCACGGCCTCGACGACGTCGAGTTCCGCCTGGCCACGGCCCGCGACGGGGTCCCGCTGCCGCTGGCCCAGGGGCCCTCGGGCGGCGAGCTGTCCCGGCTGTCCCTGGCCCTGCGCGCCGTGGTCGCCCTGGCCGACGACAGCCCCACCCTGGTGCTCGACGAGGTGGACACCGGCCTCGGCGGCGAGACCGCGGCGCGGGTGGGGGAGGTGCTCGCCGCCATCGGCGAGACCCGGCAGGTGGTGGTCATCACCCATCGCGCCGAGATCGCCGCGCGCGCCGCCGGCCACCTGCGCGTGGTCAAGGACGAGCGCGACGGCACGCCGCAGACCGCCGTGGCCGCCGTCGAGGACGAGGAGCGGGTGGCCGAGATCGCCCGGCTGATGTCCGGCCGCACCACCGCGGCCGCCCTGGCCCGGGCCCGCGAGCTCCTCGACGAGGGCCGGGTGCGGCCGGAGGGCGCCGCGCCTCGTACCATTGCGCCCCGATGACGGACGGCCCCGACTCCCCGAGCCTCTCCGCCTCCCCGCCCGACCAGCACCCCAACGGCGGTCCCGGCGCGCCCGAGGCGTTCCCCAACGGCTCCCCGGTGAGCGGCGCCGAGCCCATCGAGGAGGGCGCCCGTTACCACGTCGAGACGCCCGTCTACCAGGGCCCGCTCGACGGCCTGGTGGCGCTGGCCCAGCGCGGCGAGGTCGACCTGGCCCAGGTGCAGGTGAGCGAGATCACCGCCGGCTACCGCCGCCACCTCGACGCCACCGACCCCAAGCCGGAGGCCCGCGAGGTGGCCGACTTCCTGACCATGGCCGGCCGCCTGCTCACCCTCAAGGCCCAGCGCCTGCTTCCCGAGGGCCCGCTCGAGGTCGACGAGGCGGTGGAGGAGGAGGGCGACGAGGAGCTCGACCCGGGCGCCCGCCTGGCCGAGTACCGCCTCTTCCGCGAGGCGGCCGAGGCCCTGCTCTCCGAGGTGGCCGAGCAGGGGGCGCGCAGCTTCCTCAGCCTGGTCGCCCCCGACGTCATCCCGGTGGAGCGCCTGGCCATCCCGGCCGAGCGCCTGGCGGCGGCCTTCCGGGCCGTGCTGGAACGGATCCCCGAGGTCGAGCCCTTCCAGGTCGACACGGTGCTCTTCTCCGTCGAGGAGAAGCTGGCCGGGCTGCGCGACATGCTGCGCGGCAAGCGCAGCCTGAAGTTCGACGAGCTCTTCCACGGCGTGCGCTCCCGCCTGGAGGCGGTGGCCACCTTCCTCGCCCTGCTCGAGCTGCTCAGGTCGGGAGACGCCCGCGTCACGCAGCCCCAGCCCTTCTCGGACATCCTGGTGAGCCTGGTTGACTGAGGCCGAGCAGCCGGATTCGATGCCCCCGCCGCCGGACGAGGCCGCGGCGCAGCCGGGGGCCGAGCCGCTCCCGATCGAGCCCGAGGGCGAGCCACCGCACTTCCCCGTCCCCGCCGGGGTCGCAGACCTGGCTCCCGAGGAGCTGTCTCCCGCACTGGCCGCCGTCTGCTTCGCCCTCAACCGCCCGGTCACCCTGGGCGAGGCCGCCGCCATCCTCGGCCGCAGCCAGACCGACGTGGCGGCAGCCGCCGACCACCTCGCCGCCAGCCTGCGCGGCGGTGGCCTGATGCTGCAGCGCCACCAGGAGGAGCTGCAGCTGGTCACCCGCCCCGAGACGGTCTGGGCGGTGCAGCGCGCCCTCAACCCGGAGAAGCCCGGCCGCCTCTCCCGTGCCGCGCTGGAGACGCTGGCCATCATCGCCTACCGCCAGCCGCTCACCCGGGCCGGCATCGAGGCCATCCGCGGCGTCAACTGCGAGGCGGTCCTGGACAGCCTGGAGCGCCGCGGCCTCATCATCGAGGTGGGCCGCCAGGACAGCCCCGGCCACCCCCGCCTCTTCGGCACCACGCTGCGCTTCCTGCAGGTGGTCGGCCTGGAGCGCATCGAGGACCTGCCGCCACTGCCCGAGGGCCTCACCGTCCCCGAGCTGCCCGGCGGCGACTGGGAGGTCGAGGGCGAAGCCGCCCCCCGCGACAGCGCAGAGGCGCCGGAGGGGGAGAGCACCTTCGAGGTGCGCGGCGAGGCGGTCGAGCCGGTCCTCGGCGGCGCCGCCGATCCCGACGAGGGCTACGACTTCGCCGGCGAGCCCGCCGACGACCTCGACATCGACACCGCCGGCACCGCCGAGCCCGGCGACACGCTCGACACCAGCGGCGACGGCCACCCCCACGACGACGGGGCACCCCCCGCCCGCGACGACGCACCATGACCCGGGCCGGCGCCCCCGCCGCCGCGGAGCGGCTCAACCGCTACCTGGCCCGCCATGGCGTCGCCTCCCGCCGCGGCGCCGACGCGCTGGTCGAGCAGGGCCGCGTCGAGGTCAACGGCGCGCCCGCCGCGCTCGGCACCCTGGTCGACCCCGGCGCCGACCAGGTCACCGTCGACGGCCGTCCCGTCGGCGAGGAGGTGCCGCTCCGCACCCTGATGCTCAACAAGCCCCCCGGCGTGGTCAGCACCCGCACCGACCCGCAGCACCGCCGCACCGTCCTCGACCTCGTCGACGACCCCCGCGGCCTCAACCCGGTGGGCCGCCTCGACGCCGACAGCCGCGGCCTGCTCCTGCTCAGCAGCGACGGCGACCTGGCCCTGCGCCTCACCCATCCCCGCTACGGCATCACCAAGCGCTACCACGCCGTCGTCGACGGCTACGCCGGGCCGCAGGCGCTGCGCCGCATCACCGAGGGCGTCAGCCTCGACGACGGCCCCGCCCGCGCCCTCGAAGCCCAGCGCACGGGCTCCACCCGCGCCGGCGACGCCGTCGAGGTCCTCATGGCCGAGGGCCGCAAGCGCGAGGTGCGCCGCCTCCTCGCGGCCGCCGGCCTGCGCGTGGTCGACCTCTGCCGCACCGCCGTCGGCCCGCTCAGCCTGGGCCACCTCCGCGAGGGCCAGGCCCGCCCCCTCACCCAGGCCGAGCTGCGCGCCCTCTACGAGGCCGTCGGCCTCACCCCGCCGCGGCGCCGATGAGCCCGTCCACCCCCGACCGCCCCGTGGTGGTCACCGTCGACGGGCCCGCCGGCAGCGGCAAGTCCACCCTGGGCCACCGCCTTGCCCTGGCCCTCGACCTGCCCCTCATCGACACCGGCCTGCTCTATCGCGGGGTCACCGTCGCCGCGGTGCGCAGCGGCATCGACGCGAGCGACCCGCGGCGCGCCGCCGCGCTGGCCGCCCGCACCAGCATCGAGGTCAACACCGACCCAGCCGCCCCGCCCGGCGCCTGGCTGGTGCGCGTCGACGGCCGGGACGCCGCGCAGGAGGCCCGCGATCCCCGCCACGCCACCCTGCTCGCCGAGCTCAGCCGCCTGCCCGAGGTGCGCGCCGTGCTGCTGCAGCGCCAGCGCGACATGGCCGCCGCCGGCGCGGTGGCCGTGGGCCGTGACTGCGGCACCGTGGTCTTCCCCGGCGCGCCGGTGAAGTTCTTCCTGCAGGCCTCTCCCCACGTCCGCGCCCTGCGCCGCGCCGAGCAGCTCCGCCTGGCCGGCACCGTCGTCGACGCCGAGGCGCTGGAGGCCGAGATCGCCGGCCGCGACGCGCTCGACACCCAGCGCGCCGTCTCGCCGTTGCGACCCGCATCCGACGCCCATATCATCGACACCGGCAGCCTGGGGATCGACGAGATGGTCTCAGCAGCGCTGCGCGTCTGTCGTCAGGCCGGTCTGCGCGCCGGGGCACGGGAGTAGCCGCGGGTGTACCCGATCCTTCGCGCGGTGATGCACCTGCTCGCCGCCGTGATCCTCTTCCGCACCAAGCACGTGCGCGGCCTCGAGAAGGTGCCGCGCACCGGTCCGGTGCTGGTGGTCGGCAACCACATCGCCAGCCTCGACCCGCCCTTCACCGGGGCCATGGTCAAGCGCTTCGACGTCTACTACATGGCCAAGAGCGAGTACTTCGAGAAGCGCCTGCAACGCTGGATGTTCAAAGCCTACAACGCATTTCCCGTGGTGCGGCACAGCGCCGACCGGCAGGCGCTGAAGCAGGCGCTGCAGGTCCTGCAGGACGGCCACGTGCTGATGATGTATCCCGAGGGCACGCGCTCCCGCGACCTGCGGATGCACCGTCCCTTCGCGGGTGCGGGCTTCCTGGCGCGCAAGTCCGCCGCGCCCATCGTGCCCGTCGCGGTCTGGGGCAGCGAGGGCGTGCTGCCCACCGGCGCCTCCTGGCCGAGGCGGGCGCACGTGTACGTGCAGTTCGGCGATCCCTTCCTGCTCCCCGAGCGCAACGCCGACGGCACGCCCATGTCGCACCAGCAGAGCGCCGACCACATGATGGCCCGGGTCGCCGAGATGCTTCCCGAGCAGTACCGCGGCGTCTTCGGCCCCGGCGGGGACGTGGCGGCGGCGGAGCCCGGTGGCTCGGTCTCGGCGTCACCCGCCGCCTGATCCAAGGACCCGCCCGGTCACGCACACGCGGAGGCTCCCCGCCCGGACAAGCCTCCCGAACAGGTGACCGTACAATCGGGTGATGGGCGCAGCCGCCGACTTCGTCGCCTTCGACCTCGAGACCACCGGCCTGTCCCCCAAGAGCGACTGGGTCATCG
>Ga0207699_10000155_pt1 | contig 42643 bp, 40 predicted proteins | sample LARL51metaG_FD_184344 | JGI IMG/M metagenome (GOLD analysis project Ga0207699, IMG submission 184344) | Corn, switchgrass and miscanthus rhizosphere microbial communities from Kellogg Biological Station, Michigan, USA - LAR L5-1 metaG... | ecosystem: Host-associated > Plants > Roots >...
ACTCACGATGGCCCTCGCAGGGCGAGCGAGCGTGGCCTTCCCCCGGCGCTCACCGAGGACAGGCCCACTGCAGGCCTGCACCGCAGAGGGTGCACCAGTGAGCGGATCGGGCGCCCCGGGGCGCGTGGCAATAGTCGATGCATTCCGACCTTCCCTTCCGTTTCGGCGGCTCGAGCGACCCGCGGAGTCCGCCGCCGGGGACCCGCCGAGGCAGCGGATCGTATGCCGCCCCGTCGCGCCTGTCAAAAGCTGCTGTCGCAACGAAAACCACTGTCACCACAAGGCGAACGGCGCTGTGCGCCACCTGACGATCACCTGGAACCCGCCGTTTCTGCTCAGGCCGGCGGAATCTCCAGGGCCACGCGGATGGCCTGGGCACGCGGGCCGGCGCTGGCGGTGTCGAGGGCTTCGGCGTAGTGGTCGAGGGGGAAGCGGTGGGTGAGGATCATGTCGGCTGGGTAGCCGGGGTCGGTGAGCCACTCGCGGACGGTGTCGAAGGTGCGGCGGCCGTCGCGCTCCTGCCCGTAGACGACGGTGCCGAGCACGGAGAGCTCGCGCCACCAGACCAGGGACCAGTCGACCTTCTGCTTCCCTGCGGTGCCGAGCATGACCAGGGTGCCGCGGGCGCGGAGCATGCGCATGGCCATGTCGAGCGTCTGCGCCGAGCCGACGCAGTCGACGACGAGGTCGACGCCGCCGTCGAGCACGGGCAGCTTGCCGAGGCGCGGCTGCAGCAGCCGCGCGCCGGTGAGCTGTGCGGCCTGCTGCAGCACGGCGATGGGCGGACCGACCCACATGCGCGCGGCGCCGGCCCGCTGTGATTGCGACGCGCCGAACGGCGGCGGCCCGGACGGGCTCGCGGAGGGCGGTCCCACCGCGGTGATGTCGAGGTCGGGATGGAGGCGGTGCAGCGCCATCGTCACCAGCAGGCCGAGGCTGCCCGGGCCGATCACCACCGCGGTGTCGCCGCGCCGCTCCCAGCGCAGCGCCGCGTGCAGCGCAACGGAGGCGGGCTCGGCGACGACGGCGCGCTCGTCGGCGATGCCGTCGGCGCTGAAGAGCATGTCCTCATGGGCGACGATGGCCTCGCTCCAGCCGCCGCCGACGCGCTCGCCGAAGCCGATGCCCTGGCCGCTGCAGTGCAGCGAGCCCTCGGCGGCGAGGTTCTCGCAGAGGTGGTACTCGCCGGCGCGGCAGCGCGCGCAGTCGGCCAGGCCCTTGTGGGCGCAGCGCAGGATGGGCTCGACGATGACGCGGTCACCCTCCTGCACGCGCGTGGTGCCGAGGGTTTGCGTGACCACGCCGGTGACCTCGTGGCCCGGCACCGCGCGCATGTTGGTGTTGAACGCGGTGAGCACCGGGCTGAAGCCGGTGACGTGCAGCAGCTTGAGGTCGGAGCCGCAGATTCCTGACAGGGTTGGCCGGATCATGGCCCATCCCGGTCCCGGCAGTGCGGGCGTGGGGATGTCGCGCATGGTGAGCACGCCGCGACTGCCCGTCCAGGCGGCGTCGTGCTTCAGGCGGGAAGCGGCCAGCGTGTAGAGGGCGCGAGGGATCGCGGTGTCGGCGACGAGGGCGCGCAACGGTGTCGGGGGTCAGCGGGCCGGCGTCAGCGCGCCGTGGCTGATGGCGTAGTGGTTGAAGGTCGGCTGCGTGCCCGGGTTGAGCCGGTTCTGGGTCAGCTCGCTGGAGGGGAAGAACTGCAGGAAGCGCGGGTCGACGCGGCTGCGGTCGACGATGCTCTTCTCCTTGACCATCGAGTTGTACTGCTGCGCGGTGTGCTCGATGGTATTCGCGTTGATGATCACCTCCTGCCCCCAGCGCTCCGCCCAGCGGCGCACGCCGGGGATGCGGCTGTGTTCGGGCGACAGGCACTCCGCGGCGATGGCGTTCTCACTGCTGGCCCAGATGCCGGTCGCGGTGTTGAGCACCAGCGAGTGGTTGCCGATGGTATGCCCCGGTGTGCTGAGCAGCGCGACGCCGGGGCCGAGCAGCACGTCGCCGTCGATCTGCAGGATGCTGTCGCGGCGCAGGTCGACGTAGGTCTCGGGCTGGAACCAGGGGCGCTGCAGCGGGTGCAGCTCGGCGAGCGCCTCGATCTCGGTGCGCTGCACGATGAGCTTGGCGTTGGGGAAGCGCGGCTCGACGGGCTTGCTCGGCGAGATGTCCGCCTGCGGCACGGTGGTGCCGATCCAGCGGCGCACGTCCTGCGTGTGCAGGTGGTCGAAGGTGATGTAGTCGACGTCCTCGTTGCGGATGCCGAGGCGGCGCAGGTGATCCTCGACGGTGCCGTGGAACTTGACGCTGAAGCGCTCGAACTGCTTCGGCATCGAGTCGCGCAGGCCCTTGAAGTACGGCGTGTTGGCGCCCAGCTCGGCGTCGCTGGGCTCGAAGAGCATGGTGCGCGGCCTGCCGTCGGCTTCCTTCCAGCGCAGCACGATGAGGCGGTTGGTGATGGTCAGGAAGGGCACCGGGCTCAGCGCGGCGCGCCAGAGGCCGAACTTGGTGGGATAGGGGAGGCTGACCAGGTCGAAGGTGCCGATGTAGTCGGGCGTGCCGGTGCCCGCGAACCATTCGCGGAAGCGCGGCGCGGCGTCGCGGACGAGTCGGAGCTGCACGCCCATCTGCTCGGCGGCGTCGGCCTCGCTGAAATGGTCGATGCGGGTGGCGCCCGCGGGGAGCGTGCCGGCGGGGGGCGTGGCCGTGCTCGTCATCGATCCTCTCCTGTCCCGTGGGACTTCGGTCTGACTGGGGAGTGCACAATGTAGCGCTCATGGAGACGGGCGATCCCGAAGCCCCCGGAGGGACACCGGCGCCGCCGCCCCAGGAAGGGGAGTCGCCCCCGCCGGGCGCCCCGCCCCCGCCTCCGCTGCCGGGCTGGAACCCGAACCCGCCGGGCTCGCCGTGGCCGCAGCCGCCGGGAGGGGCCTGGCCGCAGCCGCCCGCCTGGAATCCCACGCCGCCCGGCGCCGCCCCGCCGCCCCCGCCACCGGGAGGGGCGTGGCCACCCGGAGGGAGCTGGCCGCCGCCGCCACCCGGCTGGAACCCCACCCCACCCGGCGCGATCCCCGGCTGGAACCCCGCGCCCCCCGGCTACCCGCCCTACGCCGCCGCCGGCGCCTACTGGTACGGCGGCCCGCACGCGGGCACCGGCGGCTTCCGCCCGCGCGGCGTCGGCGAGCTGCTCGACGGCGCCTTCACCCTCTACCGCCGCAACTTCGTGCTGCTCGTGGCCATCGCCGCGGTGGTGCAGGTGCCCTTCGCCTTCCTGTCGCTCATCGCCTTCGGCCTCGCCGACGTCAGCGGCCGCCTCAGCTCGCTGCAGACGCTGACGCGCTCCGTCCAGAACCAGGGCAACATCCTCACCCCCGACCAGAGCTCACTGCTCTACCAGGACATCGGCGCCATCGTCGCCTACTTCGCCGGGATCTTCATCGTGCAGTACCTGGTCGTCTTCCCACTCTCGCAGGCGGCGACCACCAGCGCCGTCAGCGCGCGCTACCTCGACCAGGAGACCAGCGTGCGCGCCTCGTACGCCGCCGCGCTGGCGCGCTGGCGCGCGCTCATCGCCATGGTGATGTGGCTGGTGCTGCTGGTCGGCGGTCCGGTGGTGCTCGCGGTGGTGTTCGCCGTGGCCACCGGGTCGACCGCGCTGCTGGCGCTGTTCCTGGTCGCCTTCCTGGTCTTCTACCTCATCGTGCTGGTGCGCGCCACCGTCGCGCCGGCGGCGATCGTGCTGGAAAAGCTGAGCGGCTGGCAGGGAATCCGGCGCAGCTTCCTGCTCACCAGCGGCTCCTGGTGGCGCATCTTCGGCATCCGCCTGCTGCTCGCCATCATCCAGGGCATCGCGGGCTACGCCATCATCCTGCCGGTCACCGCGCTCAGCTCGGCGACGAGCATCGGCACCCAGCAGGCGATCGGGCAGGTGGCGCAGGCCATCGTGGCGGTGTTCATCGCGCCCATCACGCTGGTGACGCTCACCCTGCTCTACTACGACCTGCGCATCCGCCGCGAGGGTTTCGACATCGAGATGCTCGCCGCGTCGCTGTGAGCCCCCGCCGCGCCGTCGCGACGCTGCTGGCCATTACGGCGAGCCTGCTGGCCATCGGCGGCGTGCAGGCGCAGACGAGCACCACCGCGCCGCCCGGCGTGCAGTACGTCGCCCTGCTGCACGACGCCCTCGACGCCATGCCCCAGGGCGGCACCGTCGCACCCGACGACCCCTCGCTCGACAGCGTCCGCGCCCCGCTGCGCGCTGCGCGCGAGCTGGCGCCGGCTCCGCTCGCCATCGCTCCGATTCTGGCCGATCTCGACCGAAACCCGGCCGCCCTCGACGACGCGCGCAGCGACCTCGAGACGCTCATCGCCGCGGTGCAGCTTCCCCCCGGCGCGGTCGCCGAAGACCCCAGCGCCGCGAAGCACAGCCTCGACGACGTCTACAGCCAGTTGCAGTTCTCCGGCCTCGGCCGGCGGCAGGCCAACCAGGACGTCTTCAGCCGCATCGGCCAGGCGCTGCTCGACTTCTTCCGCTGGCTGTTCGGGCACACGCTGGGACACCTGGGCCTGATCCCCAGCCTGCTGCTCGCCGCCCTGGTGATCGCCGCCATCCTCGCCTTCGTGCTGCTGCGCCTGCAGCGGGCCGGCACGCGGATGCCCTGGCGCGGCGCGGTCACCGAGCCGGCCGCCGGCGGCACCGACCCCGAGGACGAGTGGCGCCTGGCCGTCCAGGCCGCCGCGAACGGCGACCACCGCGAGGCGGTGCGCCACGCCTTCCGCAGCGCCCTGCTGGCCATCGCCGTGGCCGGCCGTCTCCCCGTCGACGCCGCCTGGACCACCTCCGAGCTGCTCACCCGCGCCCGCGGCGACGCCGACCTGGTCGCCGCGCTGGCGCCCGCGGCCGACTCGTTCGACCGCGCCTGGTACTCGGGCCGCCCGGTGAGCAGCGAGGACTGGGAGACCGGCCGCGATCGCTGCCTGGCCGTCCGCCGGCTCGCCGGGCGCAGGCGGGTGGCGGCATGAGGCGGGTCTCCGGCGGCACCGTCGCCATCCTGCTGGTGGCGCTCCTGCTCGTGGGCACGGCCGCCGCGCTCGCCGCGCGCAGCACGCCCGACGACACCAGCCCCTCCTCGCGCAGCGCGGGCAACGCGGGCACCCTGGCCCTCTACGACTGGCTGGCCCGTCTCGGCCTGCGGGTGGAGCGGATGAGCGGCCGGTTCGACCTCAGCGGCGCCGGCGTCCTCGTGGTCAGCGACCCCACCATGCCCTTCACCCCCGACGAGGCCTCGCACGTGGCGGACATGGTGCGCGGCGGCGGCGAGCTGATCCTCACCAGCGACCGCCCCGGAGTGCTCAACTCCGGCGAGCTGCTCAACGCCGTCGGCGCCGCGCCCAACGCCTCGGACCTGGCCAGCGGCAGCTCCCTGCCCGCCGCCTACGACGCCAGCCTCGACGTGCCCATCGACGCCGCCGGCCTGGTCCGCAAGGTGCCCATGCAGGCCGGCCTCGACTTCGACGTCCCCACCAGCACCGGAGTCCCGCTGCTGAGCAGCGGCGACCGCGTGGTCGGCCTCGACATCCCCGTCGGCAGCGGCCACGCCTTCGTGCTGGGCAGCCCCTACCCGCTCTCCAACCTGGGCCTGCGCCAGGGCGACAGCGCCCTCTTCGTGCTCTCCCTCCTGGAGCGGGCGGGCAGTGGCCAGGACACGCGCATCGTCTTCGACGAGTACCACCACGGTGAGGCGGGCGCGGGCGGCGCCTCGGCTGCACTGGGCGGGCCCGTCGGGCTGGCCGGGGTGCTGGCCGCGCTGGCCGTCTTCGGCTTCGTCGCCCTGAGCGGCCGCCGCCTCGGCCGTCCCGTGCCGGCCCGCGACCCGGCGCGCGTGCCCAGCGCCACCGAGTACGTCGACGCCATGGGCGCGCTCATCGAGCGCACCGCCCAGCGCGGCGGGGTGGCGGCGCGCTACGCGGAGGAGCTGAAGCGCCGGGTGGGCGCGGCCACGGTGGTCGATCCGCGCCTCGACGACGAGGCCTTCCTCGCCCTGCTCGACAGCCACGACGCGGCCAACGCGCCGGTGGTGCGCGAGGCGCTGGCCCGCTGCCGCGAGCTCCAGGCCCGGCGGCCGAGCGGGGCGGAGCTGGTCGCCCTGGCCCGCCGCGTCGACGAGGTCGAGGCGCTCTACGCCGCCGGTGCCGCGCTGATCGCGCCATGAGGCCCGGGGTGGGGCTGGCAGAATGCCGCGCATGACTCGCTGCGCCGAGATCCGCACCGCCCTGCATTCGTCGCTGCAACGCGCCGTGGTTGGCCAGCAGCACGTCCTCGACGGCCTGCTGGTGGCCCTGCTCACCGGCGGCCACGTGCTGCTGGAGGGCGTCCCCGGCACCGCCAAGACGCTGATGGCGCGCGCGCTCGCCGCGTCCACCGATGCGCGCTTCCGGCGCATCCAGTTCACCCCCGACCTGCTGCCCTCGGACATCGTCGGCACCTCGATCTTCCGCACCGACCTGGCCCGCTTCGAGTTCCGCGAGGGCCCGATCTTCACCGACACGCTGCTCGCCGACGAGATCAACCGCGCCCCCTCCAAGACGCAGGCCGCGCTGCTCGAGGCCATGGAGGAGCGCCAGGTCACCGCCGAGGGCGTGCGCATGCCGCTGGGCGACCGCTTCCTGGTGGTGGCCACGCAGAACCCCATCGAGTACGAGGGCACCTATCCACTGCCCGAGGCGCAGCTCGACCGCTTCCTGCTCAAGATGGAGGTGCCGCTGCCCGACGTGCAGACGGAGATCGCGCTGCTGCGCCGCATCGACCAGGGTTTCGACTCGCTCGATCTCGAAGCCGCCGGCGTCACCGTGACGGTGCGCGCCGACGAGCTGCGCGCGGCGCGGGCGGAGGCGGCCGCGGTGCGCGTCACCGACGAGGTGGTCGGCTACATCTCGGCCATCGTGATGTCGACGCGCAACTCGCCCGACCTGCTGCTCGGCTCCTCGCCGCGCGGTTCGATCGCGCTGCTGCGCGGCGGCAAGGCCTGGGCGGCCTGCAACGGCCGCGACTACGTGATCCCCGACGACGTCAAGGCGCTCACCGTCCCCGCGCTGCGCCACCGCATGCTGCGCCGGCCCGAGGCGGAGATCCAGGGCGTCACCGAGGTGGCCGCCGTCGAGCGCGCGGTGGCGCGGGTGCCCGTGCCGCGGTGACCCGCCGGGGCCTGCTGGTCCTGCTCGCGCCCTGCGTGGTGGTGGCGTTCGGTGCTCTCAACGTGGTGCTGCTCTGGCTCGGCGTGGCGCTGGTGGCCGCTGCTGTTGCTGCCATCGCTGTCGACAACCGGCGAGCGCCCGGACGGCGGGAGATGCAGGCGCAACGGGCGCACGACGCCATCATGTCGGTGGGGCGCGCCAACGTGGTGCGCGTCACCGTGACGCTGGCGCGCGGCGCGGGAACGCTTGTGGACGCGCTGGTGCGCGACGAGCATCCGCCCGAGGTGCCCGCCTCCACCGAGGTGCTACGCATGCATGTGCCCGGTGAGGCCTGGTACACGCTCTCGCCGCACACGCGCGGGGTGACCCGGTTCGGCCGCATCGTGGTGCGCGTGCCCGGGCCGCTGGGACTGGCGACGCGCCAGACGGCGTTCAAGGAGGCCGCCTCGGAGCTGCACATCGATCCCGACGTCTCGGCGCTGCGCGCCTACGAGGCGCTGGCCCGGCGCGGGCTGCTCATGGAGATGGGCGTGCGCGAGCTCCGCCGTCCCGGCGAGGGCACCGAGTTCGAGCGCGTCCGCGAGCACATGCCCGACGACCCGCTGCGCCAGGTCAACTGGAAGGCCACCGCGCGCACCGGCCGCCTGATGACCAGCGAGCTGATCCCCGAGCGCGCCCAGCCGCTCATCCTCTGCATCGACCACGGACGCCTGATGGGCGTCGGCGCCGGCGCCCTGACCAAGCTCGACCACGCCGTCAACGCCGCGCTGCTGCTGGCCAACGCCGCGCTGCGCCACGGCGACCGCGTCGGCATGCTCAGCTTCGACGACCGCATCACCACTCTGCTCAAGCCCCGCGCCGGACGCACCCAGATCCGCGCCCTGCTCGACGCCGTGCAGCCGCTCCGCCCCGGCGACACCGAGGCCGACTACGACGCCGCCCTTGGCCATCTCGACAACTGGCAGCGCCGCCGTTCCCTGCTGGTCATCTTCACCGACGTCGTCGACCCCGACCAGAGCGCCGTCCTCCTCCGCCAGTGCGCCCGCTTGCGCCGCCGCCACCTCCCCCTCGTGGTCACCGTGCGCGACCCCGCCATCGACGACTCCGCCCGCCGCCGCCCCGACGACGCCCGCACTACCTACGCGCGTGCAGTGGCCACGGGTTTGCTCGCCGCCCGCGACGACACCCTGCTCATGCTCCGCCGCAGCGGCATCGAAACCATCGACGCCGATGCCCGCACGTTGTCCCCGCGCCTGGTCAACCGCTACCTGGAGCTCAAGCGCCGGGCTGCGGTGTGACCGACTGGCGTTGCTGGACTTGCGTCGACACCGGCAGCCCTGTACGCTGGACGGCGCCAAGGCGATAAGCCTCAGGAAGTCGGCCCGGGTTGACCGTACGTACAGTCGGGACCCCGGGCCGGCGCCGTTTCAGGGGGTGTTGCGCACCACCAGCCGGTCGGCGGGCAGCGCATCGAGGTAGTCGCGACATCCGCGCTCCGCTGCGAGTCCCGCACCCGCCAGCGCGTCGGCGAGCCAGAGCAGCGGCTCGTCCCCGGCGTGGACGTGGTGATACGCGAGCTCTGGTGGCAGGCGCCCAGCTTGAATCGTCGCGAGAATCTGCGATCTGTCGCGTAGGTCGTTGCGCGGCTTGTGGCTGTCCCGGCTGTCGATGATCAGCTCGCGGACGTCCGCCTCCCGTAGGTCCGCCAGCAGGCCGGCGACACACTGTCGTCGCGAAGCCTCGTGGCGGCGCTGTGGTGCCGGGCTGACGCGGTGGACGAGTGAGCGTTCGGCACACTCGGCGAGGAGGCCCATGACGGCCAGTCGGGTACGGCGCTGTTCCGCGTGGAAATGGAAGCGATGGCGTGGCGGCACCAGGCGTCGAAGGTCCGCCCTGACCGTTCCCTTTTGCCGCTCCTCGATCAGAACTGTGCCGACCAGGTACACACCATTGCCGGCGCGAAGGATGGATTCGTCCATCAGCGCGACCAGGGGCTTCCGACCGGAGTGCCCGCCAACCATCCGCGCATTGTGACCATGTCCCGTGCGTGATCGTCACGGCGAAGAACCGTTGACAGTGCAATTTGGCGCCGCCAACAAAGCACTCAAGCGCCGGGCTGCGGTGTGACCTCGGGGGTGGGGGCGCGGGAGCCGCCGCCGCGGGCGGAGGGTGTGTGGCGCCAGATGAGTCGGTAGACGGGGATGAGGCGGGGGATGTCGCGCAGGCCGGGGATGAAGGGCAGGAACACGAGAAGACCGCTGAGGATCAGCATGACCACGACGACGGCGAGGTCGGCGTTGGCGGCGCTGATGCCGAGGAAGCCGCTGTCCTGGTTGAACGGGGCCACCTGGTACCACATGGTGTACAGCCACAGCCAGGCCTGGCCGGGGTAGCGGCCGGTCTCGTTCATCATGCCCCACTGGTCGCCGGTGAGCTTCTGCTCGTCGGCCTGGTTCTCCAGCACGCTGCCGTCGCCCATGAAGAGCAGGGGACGCGTGTAGTCGGTCTGGTAGAACTTGTCGCTGGCCTGCAGCAGGCCGTCGAGACCGCCGCTGCGCGCGACCACGAGGAGGCGGTCCATGAGCACCGGCACCGGGCCGTAGTCGCCAGGCTTGACCGAAACGGTGCCGCCGTCCGCGCCGGCGTCGGCGAGCGCCTTGGTGTAGGCGTCCAGCCAGTCGGCGCGCTGCGCGTCGGATGCGGAGTCGTAGGCGTTCAGCCCGGAGGTCAGCTCGGCGTCGCCGACCTGCGCCTGGCGCAGCGGCTGCAGCACGAACTGGTTGGGCGGGTCGACCGGCTGGTGCACGCCGCCCCACTCCTGGGGATTCAGGAACCAGAGCGTCTGGACCGCGCCGGTGCCGTCGTTGTACGGCTGCCCGTACTGCACGGTGCCGCTCTGTCCGGCCAGCTCGCTCGAGGCGGTGGTGACGAAGTCGACGGGGTCCTTCTGAGCCCAGCCCTGGATGGTCAGCGAGGGCACGTCGGGCGACGAGAGCACCGCCGACAGCACCAGCACCACCACGGCCACGAAGCCGAGCGCCACCGTCAGCTCCTTGACCAGGTCGTACGGCACCATGCGCACGCCGCGGTAGTAGGTGGGCTTGTCCCAGTGACGGCCGCGCGGGGCCCTCACCGCGCCGCCTCCGCGGGCGGATCGTCACCGATGGGCCGCACCACGCCGCGCATGCGCACCTGCACGACGTGCAGCACCACCAGCAGGGTGATGAAGACGGGCAGCAGCATGATGTGCAGCCCGTACATCTGTCCGAAGTTGAGCGGGTTGAAGAAGGCGCCCACGCCGGCGCCGTTGACCGCGTCCTTGGCGTTGACGGCGATCCACTGCGCGTCGAAGTTCTGCTGCGCGATGTAGCCGGTGAAGGCGGTGACGATGCTGGCCAGGAAGACGACCATGCCGATCATCCACGTCGCCGCGCGTCCGTGCCGCCAGCCGGCGCCCCAGAACTGTCCCCAGAGGTGCAGCACCATGAAGATGAAGAACATCTGGACGCTCCAGAAGTGGATGCTGTTGACGAAGCGTCCCTCGCGCGACACGTGCCACCACTGCGGGCCGAAGAAGGCGAGGATGACGCCGCTCACCACCACCCAGACCAGCGCCGCGAGGGTGACCACGCCGAAGACGTACACCCAGGAGCCGACGTAGTACGGCTGGCGGTCCGGCAGCAGCTCGCTGAGCGGCAGCCTGCGATGCATACCGCGCCGCAACCGTCCGGTCCAGCTCCGCGCCAGCGCGGGATCGGCGGGCGTGTCGTCAACGCTGACCGCGGCCGCCTCGGGTTGGGGCGGCAGGCTCGTGCCGGCGCGGTGCCAGGGGAACGGCACCACCAGGGCGAGCACGAAGACCAGCAGCATCACCCCGATCAGCACCAGGTTGGGCAGCGAGATGAGGATGAAGCCCCAGTGCACGTATGGCGCCGGCTGGTCCATGGTGCCGCCGATCATGCGCGTGTCCGTACGCGCAGGCCAGGGACGTTGGTCACACGCGCAAGGGCCGAAGGTCTCGACGCCGCACCGCGCCAAATTCAGCGCGACGTCGAGACCCGGCGGGTCAGCCGCCCCAGGCGGTCTGGGCAACCTCCTGCACCACGAAGGTGCCGGCCATCTTGTCGTGCCAGCCCTGGCGCCGCGGGTCGAAGGCGACCCAGATGACGCCGATGAAGATCACCAGGAAGCTGATCCCCAGGCCGATCCAGCGGATGACCGCCTGGCCCAGGGTGATCGGCTTGCCGTCAGCGGCGCGGAGGACGCGCAGCTTGAACGCCATCATCCCCGGCGTGCGCCCGTTGTTGAGCGTCCAGAAGCCTGCGAAGTAGATCAGCGAGAGCAGCAGTTCGAAGAGCGACACGGCGCCGTTGTACGAGGAGGTGGTGACCACCGTGCCGTCGATGACCGTGGTCGACGTCTCCTTGCTGAAGCCGCCCAGCGCGGGGGAGACGATCAGCACGACGACGAACAGGATGACGGCGTCGATGAGGTAGGCCGCCACCCGGATGCCGAAGCCGGCGTAGCGCAGGCCGGGCGCGGGCCCGTCGGTGGCGCCGGGCATGGCATAGCCGGGCCCGCCGTAGTAGCCGGGCGGTGGCGGGGGTGGCGGCGCGCCGTACAGCGTCGAGGGATGCGGCGGCGGTGGCGCGCCGGGCGCGGGCGGAGGCGGCGGGGGCGCTGCGCCACCGGGCGGCGGCGAGGCCCCCGGCGGCGGCGGCGGCGTGGCGCCGGCGGGCGGGCCGGCAGGCTCAGGGGAGGGCGGCGCCGGCGGCTGGCCGGGCGAGAGGGATGGCGGCGGCAGCGGAGCCTGTCCGCCCTGGTCCTCAGGGGCGGGCGGGGTTTCCACGAGTGGTTTCCTCCTGGATGGCCGGTCCGGCGCGCAAGCCTGCGCATGGTCACCGCTCAGGACCCTGCCCCGCAAGTCATCCCGGGCTCAGGAGTCGGGCAGCGCCTCGAGGGCGGTGATGACCGCGCGGGTGATCTGCGTCGGCGTCGACGCCCCGGCGGTGACACCGATGCGGCGCATGCCCCGGAACCAGGCGGGGTCCAGCTCGTCGGCGGTGTCGACCAGGAAGGCCCGCCGGCCGCCGCGCTCCTCGACCACCTGCACCAGCCGCCGGCTGTTGCTGCTGCGCGTGCTGCCCACCACCACCACGCAGTCGAGGTCCTCGGCCGCGCGCACGGCGGCCTCCTGGCGCTCCTGGGTGGCCAGGCAGATCTCGTTGTGCACCTCGATGTCGGGGAAGCGCTCGGCCAGCCGGTCGATGATCGCCTTGGTGTCCCACATGCTCAGCGTGGTCTGGCAGGTCACCGCCAGGCGGGTGCCGGGGGCGAACTCGACGGCGTCCGCCTCCTCGATGGACTCGATGAGGTGGATGCGCGCCGGGTCGATGCCGACCACGCCCTCGGGCTCGGGGTGGTGCCGCTTGCCGATGTAGACGACCTCGCGGCCCGCGTCGAGCAGGCGGCGGACCAGGTCGTGGGTGCGGGTCACGTCGCTGCAGGTGGCGTCGACGACGTTGAGCCCGCGGGCCCGCGCCGTCTCCACCACGCGCGGGGAGACGCCGTGGGCGGTGAAGATCACCGTGCCGGCGTCGATCTGGTCGAGCCCGGCCATGCGGTCGGGCGCGTCGACCAGGCGCACCCCGGCCGTCTCCAGCTCGCGGGTGACGTGCTCGTTGTGCACCAGGTAGCCGAGCATGGCCACGGGCTCGCCGCGGTGCTCGGCGCCCACCTTCTTGGCCATCCGGATGGCCTCGACCACGCCGTGGCAGTAGCCGCGGGGCGCGATGCGGACGACCTCCATGCTGGTGAGTCTACGCGGCGCGGAACGGCGACCAACCCGGCTCCGGCCCGCCTTCCGCGGCGGCCGCGCCCACGCCCGCAGTGTCCAGGCTGGCCACCGGCTCACGGCCGCGGCGAGTGCGGAAGCGCACCCCGGCGAGGAGCAGCCAGCTCCAGAGCAGCGTGCCGGTGACGGCGCCGACGGCGAGCTTGAAGCCGACCGCAGCGTCGGAGGGGGTGATGAAGCTCTCGATGAGCCCGGCGATGACCAGCAGTGGCGCCGCGCCCACGGCCAGCACCAGGGCGCGCTGGCCGCCGCGCGTCAGCGAGTCCATGCGGCGCAGCAGGCCGGGCCGGAGCAGGCTGTCGCCGATGATCAGCCCGGCGGCGCCGGCGATGAAGATGACGCTCAGCTCGATGGCGCCGTGGGGCACGATGAGCGCCCAGAAGGCGACGTCGTAGCCGCCCTGGTGCACGGCGGCGCCCAGGGTGCCGAGCATCCAGCCGTTGCTGGCCAGCACGTAGGCCGTGGGCAGCCCGAGCCCGATGCCGCTGGCCAGGCAGACCAGGCAGACGAAGACGTTGTTCTGGATGATGAAGGCGGCCAGGATCGGGGAGTACTGGGCCAGCGCGTTGTTGCCGAGGTGCCCCTGGGCGAGCTGGTCGAGCACCGAGGCGGGCACCAGGCTGGAGACCAGGTCGGGCCGCAGGATGACGGCCAGCCAGCCGGCCACGGCGCCGAGCAGGAAGAGGCCGAAGGAGATGCCCAGGTAGAGCCGCGCCGCCCGCACCGCCCGCGGCAGCTCGACGGCGTAGAAGCCGAGCACTCGGCTGAGCTTCGGGGAGGGGCCGCGGTAGAGCAGGGGATGGGCGCGCGAGCAGAGGCCGTTGAGGTACTCGGTGACGGGCTGGTCGGCGAAGTCGCGGGCGGCGATGGCCAGGTCGCCGGCGGCGCGGCGGTAGAGCATGCCGAAGCGCTCCAGGTCCTCGGCGCTGAGCGCGCGCAGGCTGCCGCGCCTGGCCCGGGAGATGGCCTGCTCCAGCTCCTGCCACGCCGCCTGCCGCCGGGCCACGAACTCGTCCGCGTTCACCGTGCCCCCAGCCGGGCGCCGAGCTGCAGGTAGAGGCGCTCCAGGAACAGCTCGGGCGGCCACATCCGCTCCGGCGCGCTGCCGGGCAGGCTCATGCGCTCGAAGAGCTTCTGGGCGATCTGCCAGGCCAGCCGGGCGCGCTGGTCGGGGGGCAGCCCGGGACGGCTGAGGAAGGTGCGGATCACCGTGTACTCGTGCTGCCCGAGGCGGTCGAGCCCGTCGATGCCGGGCCCGGCGTCGGGCGTGCGCAGCAGCACGGGCGCGAGCCCGGCGGGCTGGGCCATCGCGGTGCGCTCGCGGACCACCATGGTGCCGGCCAGCAGGTCGCCGATGCGGCGACTGCGCTGGTTGAAGAAGGCGACGAAGAGCCCGAAGGCGAGGAAGTAGTCGGCGATGCGGGCGATGTTGCGGATGAGCGCTTCGCTCAGTCCCGGCGCGCTGCCGTCGACGCGCACCACGCGCAGTCCCATGGCCCGCTTGCCCGGCGTGCGGCCCGCGCTGGTGGCCTCGAGGATGGCGAAGTAGAGGAAGTGGCCCGTGTAGAGCATGAGCGCGAAGATGGTCAGCGCCAGCGCTTCGACCACGCCGCCGCCGGGCCCGATCGCGTTGTAGACCGCTGAGGCGGCCAGGCCGGCGACGAAGAGGACGGCGAGGTTGATCAGCCCGTCGACGAGGAAGGCGAGCAGCCGGCTGGGGATGCCGGCCACCGTGTAGCCGATCTGCACGTTGTCCGCCGTGCGGATCTTCTGGATGTCAGGCAGCACAGCAACGGCAGACTACCAGCGCCCCGTCAGCGTGGCCGCTGCGTCACGACTCCTCGATGACGGCTACGGTCTGCCCCTCCTGGACCACCTCACCCTCGGTGACCAGGATCTCCTTGATCGTCCCCGCCACCGGCGTGGTGATGGGGATCTCCATCTTCATCGACTCGAGGATCATCAGCGTGTCGTCCTCGTCGACCTGCTGGCCGACCTCGGTGACGATCTTCCAGAGGTTGCCGACGAGCTCCGCTTTGACCTCGGTCATCCGGTCTCTCCGTTGCTGCGGGTGGTGGGCCTGGGCCGACGGCGAATGGTAGGTGGTCGGCGCGGGCTCAGGTCGCGATGGCCGGCACCAGCCCGGGCTGGTAGCCGGGACCTTCGCCGAAGGCGTACATGGGGATGGCGTACATCCCCGTGCCGAGCCGCACCGTCTGGTAGACGAGGCTGACGCTGCGGACGGTGACGTGCAGCGTCCCCGACGGGACCAGCTCCGGGAATGGCTGGCAGCAGGGCTGGTACCAGCGCCCCGCCTGGGCGTCGCGGAAGGCGTCCTGCCACGGCCGCAGCGGGTAGGGCGACCCGGAGGTGACGCGCGGGTGGGTGAGCTCCAGCTCCTTGAGCGTGCCGTCGGCGGAGACGCGCGCGACGACCTGGTCGATGGCCGGTGTGGGCGGCGGCGGCAGCGGCGCCTGGCGCGGCCAGGTGATCGTCCACTCGGGGAACGAGGCGCTCTCGCCGTTGCTGGTCTGCACCACCGTGGCGGTGGCACCGATGAAGGGCGCCAGGCCGGAGCGCAGCAGCCAGCGGGTGGCCAGCCGCTCTGCGCTGGTCGAGTCGCGCGGCCTGTCGCCGAGCTGCGGCGAGGCGACTCCGTTGGCGATCCAGGTGATCGTGGTGGTCGCGGAGTCGACGGTGAGTCCGGCGTGGTAGATGACGACGCCGTGGTCGACCACGCCAGTGTCGTTGCGCGACACGCCGAAGCGGTCGGCCACCGCCCGCGGATCGATGGCCTCGGGAGTGAACCGCCAGACCGGGAGCTGCGGTGGCAGCTCGCCCGCGGGCGGCGACTGCAGCGTCAGGTCCACCGTGATGCCGGCCGGCGGCTGCGCCATGGGCACGCTGAGCGACCCGAAGGCCTGCCGTGGCAACAGGTTGAAGATGTCGAACTGCGAGAGCAGGTCGGAGAACTCGGTCGGCGTCGGCAGCGGTGTGGGAGTCACCACCACGTTGACGGGCGGCGGCGCCGGCGTGGCGCGATGGTTGACCGCGACGGCGACGAGCAGCGCCGCCGCACCCACGGCGGGGATGGCCAGTGCCGCTCCCAGCCGTCCGAACCGGCTCAGACCGGGCGCACCCCGTGCTTGCGCCATGGCCGCTCCAGCTTCTTGGTCCGCGCCGCCTCGAAGGCGTCGACGATCACCCTGCGAGTATCGACCGGGTCGATGACGTCGTCCACCATCGCCCACGACGCGGCCACGTAGGGGTCGATCTGCTCGCGGATCATGGCCACGTACTTCTGGCGCTCCGCTTCGGGATCCTCGGCGGCGGCGATCTGCTTGTTGAAGATGATGTTGACCGCGCCCTCGGGTCCCATGACGCTGATCTCCGCGGTGGGCCAGGCGAAGAGCGCGTCGGGCTGGTAGCCGCGGCCGCACATCACGAAGTAGCCCGCACCGTAGGCCTTCCGCAGCACCACGGTCACCTTGGGCACCGACGCCTCGCTGACCGCGTAGAGCATCTTGGCGCCGTGGCGGATGATGCCCTGCTTCTCCACCTCGGTGCCGACGATGAAGCCGGGCACGTCCTGCAGGAAGAGCAGGGGTACGTTGAAGGCGTCGCACAGCGAGACGAAGCGGGCCGCCTTGTCGGCCGCGTCGACGTCGAGCGCGCCGCCCTTGACCATCGGCTGTGACGCCACGACGCCCACGGACTCGCCGTCGAAGCGCCCGAAGGCGGTGACGATGTTCCTGGCCCAGGTGGGCTTGACCTCGAAGTAATGCCCGTCGTCGACCAGGCGCTTGATCACCTTGCGCATGTCGTAGGCGGCGCGCGGGTTGGCGGGGACGATCTTGCCGATGTCGTCGAGTCGGCGGTCGCGCGCGTCGGTTGTGGCCTTGTGTGGCGCTTTCTCGCGGTTGTTGCTGGGCAGGAAGGAGAGGTAGTCGCGCACCGCCTTGATGCACTCGGCGTCGTCCGGCACCTCGAGGTCGCCGACGCCGCTGACGTAGCAGTGCACGTGGCTGCCGCCCATCTCGTGGTCGGTGGTCTTCTCGCCGGTGGCGGCCTCGACCAGGCGCGCGCCGCCCAGCGACATCGAGCTGGTGCCCTTGACCATGGGCACGAAGTCGGCGAGCCCCGGGATGTAGGCGGTTCCTGCCGCACATGGCCCCATCATCGCCGCCACCTGCGGCACCACGCCGCTCATCTGCACCTGCTCGTAGAAGAGCGCGCCGCTGCCGGCGAAGGTGCTGCCCACCGCCTCCTGGATGCGCGCGCCCGCGGAGTCGAGCAGCCAGACCATGGGCAGGTTGTTGAGCATCGCCTTGTGGCGCAGGCGAGCCACCTTCTGCTCGCCGATCATGCCCATCGAGCCCGCCATCACGGTGAAGTCGTAGGCGGCTGCGTAGACGCGCCGGCCCTCGACCAGCCCGCTGCCGGTGATGACGCCGTCGGCGGGAGTCCGGTCCGGCTGCGTGTTGGTGACGTGCATGGAATGCTGGTGCGCCAGCAGCCCGAACTCCTCGAAGCTGCCCTCGTCGAAGAGCAGCGCGATGCGCTCGCGCGCGGTCAGCTTGCTGCGGCCGTGCTGCTTGGCGATGGCGTCGGTGCCGCCCATGCCGAGGTACCGCTCGCGCTTGGCGTGCAGCTCCTGCGTGTACTCCTCGAGCGACTTGGTGATCGCCGCGGGCGGCGGTCCGGCCGCCTGCGTACCGGGGGCGTAGGTGGTACCGGGCTTGGTCTCGGCGTCTGCCATCAGCGTCCCTTGAAGTCGGGCTCGCGCTTCTCGAGGAACGCGGTGATGCCCTCGACGGAGTCCTGGGTCTGCGTCACCAGGGTGAGCTGCGCCTGCAGGTGGCGCAGCGCCTGCTCGAAGCCGAGGCCGTCGATGCCGTAGAAGGCGTCGCGCCCCAGCTTCATGATCAGCGGGCTCTTCACGGTGAGCGAGATGGCCAGCTTCCAGGCCTCCTCGCGCACCTGCGCCTGCGGCACCACGCGGTTGACCAGCCCCCATTCCATGGCCTGGTCGGCGCTGATGCGCTGGCCGGTCATGAACAGCTCCATGCAGCGCTTGCGAGGGAGCTGCCGTGCGATCAGGGCCATGATCATCATCGGCCAGAGCCCGACGTTGATCTCGGTGGTGCCGAAGGTGGCGGTGTCGGCGGCGACCAGCATGTCGCAGCCCAGGGCCAGCCCGAAGCCGCCGGCCAGGGCGTGGCCGTTGACGCAGCCGATGATCGGCTTGCCCAGCCGCTCCATGGCCAGGAACATCTCGACGAAGGCGCCGCGGCCGAGGTGCTTCTCCACCTCGGTGTGGTCCCCGCCGAAGCCGCTCAGGTCGGCGCCTGCGCAGAAGGCCTTGTCGCCCGCGCCGGTGAGCACCACCACCCGCACCTCGGGATCGGCCTGCGCCTGGCGCAGCGCGGCGGTGATGTCGTGGAGCATGGCGCCGCTCAGCGGGTTGCGCTTCTCGGGCTGGTTGAGGGTGACGGTGGCGATGCGGTCGCGCACCTCGTAGAGAACGTGCGTCAGCTCCAACCTGGCGTGGCCTCCCGATCACCTTGAGCGCGCGGCCAGCCTAGCAGCCTGTGACGGCGGGACGCCGGAGGTCAGCTCGCGGCGATGGTGTGCGTCGAGAAGCTGCCGTCCGGGTGGACGATGTCGACCTGGTTGACCTGGCCGCCGCCGGGGGCGTACGTGATGTAGCGCAGGGCCAGGTCGCCGTGCACCTCGTCGCGGAACCACAGGATGCTGTCGCTCTGGGGGCGGGTGTAGACGGCGAGGTCGCCGTGGCGCCAGTCGAGAACCTCCGCGGGCGGTCAGACCGCGGCCGGCTTGGGCGGGGACCCGATCTCCTGCAGGATCTGGGTGGTGTAGTCGCCGCCGCGGAAGGCGTCGCTGCGCAGCACGTGGCGGTGCAGGGGGAGGTTGGTCTTGAGCCCCTCGATGGTGTAGCCGTCGAGGGCCTGCAGCGCGCGCTCGATGGCGGCGTCGCGGCTGGCGGCGTGGACCACCAGCTTGGCGATGAGCGGATCGTAGAGGTGGCTGACCGTGGTGCCCTGGCGCACCCAGCCGTCGACGCGCACGCCCTCGCCGCTCGGCTCGCGGTAGGCGGTGATCGTGCCGGGGCTGGGGAACATGCGGTAGGGATCCTCGGCGTAGACGCGCATCTCGATGGCGTGGCCGCTGGAGCGCACCTCGCGCTGGGCGACGCCGAGCGGCTGTCCCGCCGCGATGCGCAGCTGCATGCGCACCAGGTCGAGGCCGGTGCACATCTCGGTGATGGGATGCTCCACCTGCAGCCGCGTGTTCATCTCCAGGAAGTAGAAGTCACGGTTGGCATCAACCAGGAACTCGACGGTGCCCGCGTTGACGTAGCCGATGGTGCGCGCCACCAGCAGCGCGGCGGCGGCCATGCGCTGGCGCAGCTCGGGCGTCAGCGCGCAGGACGGCGTCTCCTCGATCACCTTCTGGTGGCGTCGCTGCACGCTGCACTCGCGCTCGCCGAGCTGGATGCTGCCGCCGTCCTGGTCGCACATCACCTGGAACTCGACGTGCCGGGGCCCGTCGAGGAAGCGCTCCAGGAAGACCTCGCCGTCGCCGAAGGCGGCCTGGGCGCGCTGCCGCGCCGTCTGCACCGCGGCGGCGAGCTGCTCCGGTGAGTCCACCTTCTGCATGCCGATGCCGCCGCCGCCGGCCGCCGCTTTGACCATCACCGGGTAGCCGATCGTCGCCGCCGCGCTGACAGGGTCAGCGTCCTCCGGCAGGGGCCCGTCGGTGCCGGGTGCGACAGGCACGCCCGCCTCGGCGACCGCGATGCGCGCCGTCACCTTGTTGCCCATCGCCTCGATGACGTCGCCGGGCGGTCCCACCCAGGTGAGTCCCGACGCCTCCACCGCCGCGGCGAAGCGCGGGTTCTCACTGAGGAATCCGTAGCCGGGATGCACCGCGTCGGCGCCGCTCTCCCTGGCCGCGCGCAGCACCGCGTCGACGTCGAGATACGACTGCGCCGCCGGACCGGGACCGATCAGCATCGCGGCGTCGGCGCCGTCGAGGAACGGCGCGCCGGCGTCGGCCTCGGAGTACACCGCGACCGCCTCCAATCCCTCGTCGTGGCAGGCGCGGATCACGCGACGGGCGATCTCACCGCGGTTGGCGACGAGGACGCGACGCAGCGGCATGGGATCCTCCGGGGATGGCGCCGCGTCGTGCCATGCCGCGGTCGCCGGTTGGCGATGATCCAGCACGGTACCCGATCGGGCGCGGCCGCCATGCGGTGGGGTGCGGCTCACGCCTCGAGCTGCGGCCAGCGCTGCGCGGCGTACTCCGCGGCGGCACGTTCGAACCAGGCGTACATGGCGTGCATCTCGTCGAGGCGGTGGCGTGACTCGCCGGCGTGGGGCAGCGCCTGCGCGGCGGTGCTGCGCAGCTGGCGGATCACCTCGATGCGCATGCGCAGCACGCGCCGCCAGCCGTCGGGGTCGATGCGGTAGTGCAGCCGTCGCGTGCCACCGCGCAGGGCGCGCTCGACGACGCCCATGCGCACCAGCGCGGTGGCGGCCATGCTGATCGCACCCGCCGACAGGCCGAGCGCCGCCTGCAAGTCCTCGGCCGACTGCTCGGCCGGCTCGCAGACCACCAGCCAGGCGACGACGCGCGCGTGGCTGGGCGGCATGCCGGTGGCGTCGCCGAGCAGCAGCGCGCAGCGGTCGACGAACTCCGACTGCCACGGCGCCGGGCCGGTGTGCTCGGGGCGGGCGGCGGCGATCATGCGGCGGCCAGGTCGCGCCGCCCGAGCAGGACGGCGGCGAGCGCGGCGGCCACGGCGCCGAGCACCACGAAGCCGATGGCGCCGAGGCCGTCGATCTGGGTGGCGGGCGCGGGGGCGAGGTGGTGCAGCAGCGAGGTGTCGAGCACCCACCTGGGGGCTTCGATGAGCGAGCCGATCAGCTCAACGAGGAACGACCAGGCCACCAGCGCGTACATGGCCCGGCCCGCCCAGCGCGGCGCGATCGCCTGCACCAGCGCGCCCAGGCCGAGCACGAAGAGCGCGGGCGGCACCGTGTTGACGCCCGCGGCCAGCCCGCTGCCGAAGCTGAACGAGGTGCTCTCGGCCACCGCGCCCGCCCAGGCGGCGATGCCCGCCACCAGCCCGCAGGCGATCAGCAGCAGCGAGGAGGCGCCCAGGCGCCCCGCCAGCCAGCGCCGGCGGGACAGCGGGCGCACCAGCAGGTTGTCGAGACGCCCCTCGGCCTCCTCTTCGCGCGTGGCCACCACCTGGCCGCAGGCGATCAGGCAGATGGTCGCGGCGACGAGGATGAACTCGACGCCCAGGAAGGCCTTGGCGTCGAAGCCGGGCGCGCCGAGGCGGCGCAGCGCCTCCTCCGCCTGCTTCGAGCCGGCGGTGGCGGTGATCGCCGTCTTGGCGATGAGGCCGAGCAGCAGCCCGTAGAGGGCGGTGCCGGCCAGCCAGCCGGTGGCGGCCGGGCGCATCAGCCGGATGGCGAAGGTGGCGGGGCTGCCCAGCAGCCGGGTGCGCGCGGGGGCGCGGTCGCGGGCGGCGATGACGCTGGCGCCCAGGTCGCGGCGGCCGGCGAGACGCAGGGTGAGCCCGGCCAGGATGGCGGTCAGCCCGGCCACGGGCAGGAGCAGGAGCGGCTGGGCGCCGGTGAGCGGGTGCATCTCCTCGATCCAGCCGAGCGGGGTCAGCCAGCGCAGGAAGTCGAGCGCGGAGCCGGTGTCGGCGGCCATGCGCAGGACCAGGCAGGCGCCGAAGACCGCGCCGACCATGGTCGCCGCCTGCCGCCGGGTCGCCGCGATCTGCCCGGCGAGGGCGCCGAGGGCCAGGAACAGCGCGGCGCTGGCGGTCAGCGCGGTGGCCAGGAAGAGGGCGTCGCCGGCGGCGAACTGCGGCTCGACGGCGCGGCCGCCGGCCAGGCTGAGCAGCGCGGTGACGTACCAGAGCGCCAGCCAGCCGGCGGCGAGCGCGCCCAGGCCCTGAGCGGCGGCGCGGCGGCGGGTGGTCTGGCCGGCCAGGAGCAGCTCCCAGCGGCCCGCGTCCTCCTCGCCGCGGAGCAGGCGGGTGCCGGTGAGCAGGCCCCAGACGGCGCCCACCATGCTGAGCACCCCGATGCAGCGCCAGGCGGTGAAGCCGGCCACGGTGTCGATGCCGCGCGCCCTGCCGAGCAGCGCGGCCAGCCCGGCGTTGGCGCCGAAGCTGGTGGCCAGTGCGTGGCGCTCGGCGGTGGTGGGGTAGGCGGTGGCGTAGCCCTTGGCGGAGGCGAGCACGTAGATGCCGAAGACCAGCCCCCAGCCGGCGCCCGAGCGCACCGCGCGGCGGCCCAGCTCGCGGGCGATGGCCAGCGTCGGCGGCAGCTCCCAGCGTCGGCGGCGCTCCACGCTCGGGGCGGCGGCGCTAGCCGACATGGCTCAGCTGCGGAGGCTCGCTGCGGGCGGGCTCCTGCGGGGCGCCGCCGTCCGGCCCGTAGTGGGCCAGGAACAGCTCCTCGAGCGAGGGTTCGCGGCTGAGCAGCTCGCGAATCCTGGCCGTGGCCAGCACGCTGAGCAGCGGCTGCACCGAGCCCTGCACCTGGCAGCGCAGCCGGTCGCCCTCCACCTCGACGCGGCTGACACCGGGCACCCGGCTGATGTCCGGCGGCGTCGCGCCCGGTTCGAACACCGCCTCGACCGCCAGCGAGGAGAGGTGGCGCAGCGAGGCCAGCGTGCCGATGTCGGCCAGGCGCCCGGCGCGGAGGATGCCGACACGGTCGCAGAGCGCCTCCACCTCGCTGAGGATGTGCGAGGAGAGGAAGACGGTCTGGCCGCGCTCGCGGGCCTCGCGGATGCAGAGGCGGAAGGCCTGCTCCATGAGCGGGTCGAGACCGGCGGTGGGCTCGTCGAGGACGAGCAGGTCGGGACGGCACATCAGCGCGGCGATCAGGGTCAGCTTCTGGCGGTTGCCCTTGGAGTAGGCGCGGACCTTCTTGGTGGGGTCGAGCTGGAAGCGCTCGACGAGCGTCGCCTTGTAGGCCGCGTCGACGCTGCCCTGGACGCGTCCGAGCAGGTGCAGGGTCTCGGCGCCGGTGAGGCCGGGCCAGAGGCTGGCCTCGCCGGGGACGTAGGCCAGGCGGCGGTGGGCCGCGACGGCGTCGCGCTGGGCGTCGAGGCCGAAGATAGTCGCCCGGCCCTCGCTGGGACGGATGAGGCCGAGGAGGAGGCGGATGGTGGTGGTCTTGCCGGCGCCGTTGGGGCCGAGGTAGCCGATCACCTCACCGGGGGCGACCTCGAGGTCGAGGCGGTCGAGGGCCAGGGTGCTGCCGAAGCGCTTGGTCAGGCCCTCGGCGACGATCGCGTGCGCTGCCACTGCTCAGGGATCTCCTCGCCGCGCCGGTGCTTCTCGGGATGCGCGGTGCTTCAGAAGATCCTGAAATCTGCGGAGCCGGGTGGGGAGGGTCTTAGGTCACGAGATTTCTGGTGGCGTGGCGTGGCCTGGCCTGGCCGGGGCGACGGCGGCGCCGGCGTGCGGTGGCGGCCGCGGCGGTGATGAGCAGCAGTGCGGCGGCGGTGGCGGTCGTGGCGCGTGGGGCCTGGGCGGCGGTGTTGGGGATTGTGGTCACCTGCGCTGCGCCGCTCGACGCGCCAACGGTGGCCGCCTGCACCTGCGACGACGGTCCGCCGGTCACGGTGGTGACGGTGAGTGCCGGGTCGGCGTTGATGTCGGACTCGCAGAAGCGCTCGGGGACCCACTGCTTCTGGCTGAACATCTTGGTCTGGTCGTCGTAGTACGGCGAGGTGGGGTCGACGGAGAGCGAGTAGGTGAGGATGGTGGCGACCTGCGGGCAGTTGCTGCCGTTCCAGGTGACCACCTGGACGTAGCTCGATCCCTCGGTGATGTCGTCGAGGCCCCTGCCGTTCCAGGTGGCGTAGATGGCGTTGAACTCGCCGTTGGGGTCGCCGGGGCCGCCGTGGATGGGGATGAAGGCGCCGTGGCGGTGCACGCCCTGGGTGGTGGCCAGGGTGGTGCCGTTGGCCATGCTCGCGTTCTGCAGCTCCTGCACCGCGTCGCCGAAGGCGGTCTGCACCTGCGGGTCTGCGGTGTTGAGCGTGTTGGGGGTGTGGACGGGGTCGCCGGCACTGAAGGGAGTCAGCCACGGCGAGGCGGTCAGGCTGCTGACGCGGTCCCAGTAGAGGCGCCAGAGCAGGGCGCCGGGCGCGCTCAGGTCCTCGTGCAGGTTCCATTGCTGCAGCACCGTGCAGGCGTCGCCGACGGCGACGGGCGGACCGCTGTCGGTGGGCGCCATGCCTGCGGGGAAGGTGGTGCACATCTGCACGGTGGCGTCGCGGGCCAGCTCGGCGCCGTACTGGCGGTCGCCGAAGACCGTGTTCTGCATGTCCTGCATGGTGAAGCCCGCCGGGCCGAGTCCGTCGCTGCCGCTGACGCGCCCGTCGGTCATGATCAGGCCGATGCGCGTGCGCAGGCTGCGCGCGGTGCCGGTGTCGCCGATGATGCGCGCGAAGCCGGTGAGCGGCTGGTGCGGGTTGCTCAGCCAGTAGGAGTCGTTGCTGTTCTCGACATAGTCGGTTCTTTCCAGCTTTGGCATGTTCTCGGGGCCGAAGAGGCCGGGTTCGGCGGAATCCGGGTCGCTGCCCCAGTCGCAGGCCGAGCGCGAGCCGTCGAGGATGGGAAGGCCGAGGTCGGCGAAGGTGGCGGCGCCGAGCGCACTGTCGCACTGCTGCGCCTGCTGATCGGTGACGTGGGGGATGGCGCCCAAGTCGGCATACAGCGCGTGGCCGGAGGAGTCGGCCACGATGGTGTTGACCCAGGGGATGCCGTCGTACCTTGCGAGGATCTGCTGCTCCTCGGCCACCGACTGGGCCGTGTCGGTGTTCCAGAAGTGGTTGAAGACGCGGAAGTTGTCCTCGTTGGCGTCGCGCATGGCGAAGGCGGTGGCCGGCGTCCAGGGGAAGGGCAGGCCTTCCAGCGAGGTGAACACCCAGCCGTCGCGGGTGCGGTAGAGGGTGCGTGACACGGGCTTGACGGTGCCGTCGGACTGCAGGGTCTGGACGGTGACGGTGTGCTGCTCCATCTGCTGCGGCGCGCCGTCGACGACGTAGGTGGTCGGTGCGCCGGGGACGAGGGTGAGCTGGTAGGGCGTGAAGCGGAAGGCGGTGGAGACGGTGTGGCTCCAGGCCAGGTTCGCGGTGTGCCCGATGAGCACCAGGGGCACGCCGAAGAGCATCGAGCCCTCCACGTCGACGCTGCCGGGAATGGTGAGCTGGGCCTGGTAGAAGCGCTCGGTGCCCACCCAGGGGAAGTGCGGGTTGCCGAGCAGCAGGCCGTGGGTGTGGTCGCGGGTGCCCGCGCTGCCGACGGCGACGGCGTTGCTGCCGATGGCGCCGTGGAGGACGGGGAGGAGGCGCTGCTGGAGCTGTGCGGCGGTGGCCTGCGGGGTGGCCGCACTGCTGCTGCCGTTTGCACTTGCGCCGGGCGGGGTGGCCTCGGCGATGCCGGGGATGAAGACATCGCCGCTGGCGAACTCGATGAGCTGCCAGAAGCGGCCATACGCCTCGGCCTCGGTGATGGGTCGGACCCAGGGCTGTCCGTGGCAGGCGGGGTCCTTGATACCGCTTGGGCCGCCGGCGTCGGCGAGGTACTTGTTGTAGCCGGCGACGTAGCCGCTGACGCCCTGCTTGAGCCCGGCCGGGAGGGCGAAGCTGCCGGTCTGACTGACGAGGTGGTCGATGAGGCCGGAGTCGATGACCGCCTGGTAGAAGACGTCGGAGTCCAGGTTGTTGGTGAGGACCCCGTTGGCCTCCTGCAGGTACTGCTTGTCAGGGCCGAAGTAGCGTGAGCGCTGCGCGTCGACGGTGACGTAGTCCTCGGCCATGGGGCAGATGTCGTCCTGGGCGAAGGCGTAGCCGAAGCCGAAACCGAGGCTGCCGTAATCGCTGGCCAGGATGTGCGGGATGCCGTGCGCGGTGCGGCGGATCTCCGCCGAGTACGCCGTCGACTGGCCGTGGACGGGCGCTTGCGCGGCGAGCACGGCAGGAGCCGCGCAGGCGAGGGCCAGGGCGAGGCGGGTGAGGGTGGCGGCTCGGCGCGTCGTTCGCATCGGGCGCTGCTCCGTGGTGCATGGGCTGGCCGCCGCACCCCCCACCGCGACGGTGGGCTCCCGCCGTCAGATTCAGACGCGCGCGGTTCCGCACCCGTTGCAGCGCCTCGTGCCCGGGGGCGGTGCCGCGACCGGCCGCTGCCGTCCGCCAATCAGTGCCTCAGAAGAAGCGCGGCGTCCCGAACACCTGCCTGACCTTGGGCTCGAAGTGCTCCAGCGGCAGGGTGTCGTACGCGGGGTCGAACGAGGTCTGGTCCCAGTCGTCGGCGAACGTGGCGCCGAGCTCGAAGGACGGGTGGTCGGCGTACTGCGCCCGGGCGTCCGGATCCTTGCCGAGCTGCTGGTAGTAGTGCTTCCCCTGGAAGTCCTGGTGCGTGAGGATCATCCAGTAGACCTCCTCGCGCACGTAGGGCTTGAGGATCTCCGCCGCGATGGCCGGGTGGTTGATCACCGACACGGCCTTGCCGATGTCGTGGCAGAGCGCCGCGACCACCAACTCGTCGTCCGCCCCGGCCCGCTCGGCACGGGTGGCCGTCTGCAGGCAATGGGTGAGCTGGTCCACCGCGAAGCCGTCGACGACGTCGGTGAGCGAGCGCAGCATGTCCAGCACCCGCTCGGCGACGCGGCCCTGGTTGGCGGCGGTCTCGGTGATGATCTGCTGCCACTGCTCGGTGGTGCTCTCGTCCATCCGGGTGAAGGTGGTCGAGGTGGTCGCCATCTGCGCTTCCTCCGCGCGGCGCCCGGTCGCACCCCTGGCGGTCCTGGGTCTCGTCGCCGCAGCCGGGCGAGCGTAGCACGCCCCTTCTCGCGGACGAATCGGGCGGCGGCCGCGCACGGGCGTGCCGCGCTCGGGTTGCCGGTTTGCTCGCATGCATCGTCGAGGCTCGCCTCAGTGGGCGCCTGCGCCGCTGAGCGCGGGCACGGGCGCGGCGGTGGTGGCGGCGGGAACCGGGTCACCGAGGGAGTCCGGACTGCCCGCCGGGATGGGGCTGACGCTGCCGCCGGGCGGCAGCAGGTCCGCGGCCTCCTCGTGCTCGCGGCGGTCGAGCAGGCGCATGGTGTCGATGACCACGTCGGTCGAGGTGCGGCGCAGGCCGTCGGAGCCCTCGTACTCGCGGGTGCGCATCCGCCCCTCGACGTAGATGCGCCGGCCCTTGAGGCAGTACTGGGCGCAGATCTCCGCGAGCCGGTTGAACGAGACGATGTTGTGGAACTCCGTCGATTCCTGGCGGTTGCCGTCGATGTCGCGCCATTGCGCGCTGGTGGCCAGGCGCATGCGCGTCACCGGACCGCGCGAGCCGGGCAGGCTCTCGGCGTCGCGGGTGAGATTGCCGACGAGGATCACATGGTTGACCATTGCCTTTCTCCTGTGCACGGGCGCGAGCCCGCGATCTGTCGGGTGATGCGGCGCCGCGCTTCACGGCAGCGCCACGTCGAGAGCCGGGTCCTCGGGGATGCCGTCGCGGCGGACCTCGAAATGCAGGTGCGGACCGGTCGAGTTGCCCGTGCTGCCGACCAGTCCGATGACGTCGCCCGCGGCGACCTCGTCGCCGTCCCTGACGCTCACCGACTCGAGGTGCCCGTACAGCGTGGTCAGCCCGTCACCGTGATCGAGGACGACGTGCAGCCCGTACCCCGTCGCGGAGACGACGACGTGCGCGACCCCGTCGAGGGCGGCGTGCACCGGTGTGCCGGCGGCGACCGCCAGGTCGATGCCCGTGTGCGTGTGGCCGCTCGGGCAGGCGCGGTCGACGGGCTCCATGGCATAGCTCGTGCAGCCGAACGGCTGCGACACAAACGCGCCGTCGACGGGACGCGTCCATCCGCCCGCCGCCGCCGCGCTGCCGCTGTCGAGCGCGTGGCGCAGCAGGGCGGCGGTGTCGAGCGCTCGCCCGTCGAGGACGGCGCGAATGGTGATCGCGACCGCGCTGCCGCCTGCGGTCGTCAACGTATCGCCGCGCTGCACGGTCGTCGCCGCGGGCGCGCCGGGCAGGTCCAGGTAGTCGACGTCGAGCCCGGCGTCGTCGCCCGTGCCGTGCAGAGTGATACGCGACGCGCCAGGCACGACGGTGCCGCTCGACACGGCGAGGATGGCGACGCCGGGCGGGACGTGCACCACCGCCGCGTGGCCCGGCGCGTCGTCCACGATGACGCCCGCGGTTCCCTCCGCGACCGGTGGCGAGAGCACCGAGCGCGAGGCTTCGATGGTCGCGCCCGTCGCGGCGACGGCCCCGCCCGCGACCACCACCGCCGTCGAGCCGAGCAGCAGCCGGATCATGCCGACTTCCTCGTGGCCACGTGGTGTGCCGCGGCGGTATGGGGATGGACGGCGTGCTTGACCGCGCGTTCGAGGTGATGGCTGAGCGTCTTGCCCTTCGTCTCCAGGTGTGACGCGGTGTTGAGCGCCCCCGGGACCTTGAGCAGCAGCAGCAGCGTGGCCAGGCCATACAGCGTCTGCACCAGTCCGGATCCCTCCCCGCCGACGGAGATGGTCATGGCCACGCGCAGCACGATCAGCTGCACCGCCTGCATGAACACGGTAACCATGAACAGCCGCAGCCAGGTGCGCGCGTACGAGCGCGTGTCGGGCAGCGCGGTGCACAGCGCGGCGACGGGCGCCACCACGACGAGAACGGCGAGCATGGCGTAGCGCACCACGTAGGCGAGCACCAGCATCACCAGGGCGACGACCAGGCCGACCACGAAGACGGCGTGGAAGATGTCCTGCGTCACCGACATCTGCTGCACCGCGGGCGCGCTCAGCGACTCGCTCCAGGGCAGGCCGCCGACCTGCATCGTGTCGCCCAGTCCGAGGGCGACGCGTCCCAGCGCGTTGTCGAGGTCGATGCCCATCTGCGCCAGCGGCAGCGAGAAGTGGATGAGGACGATGGCCACCATCAGCCGCGGGATCAGCACCTTGAGGCTGTAGCGCGCCCGCATGCTGCGCTCGAACATGCTGCGCAGCAGGCCGAACACCAGCACCGCGGCGAGCAGCACGTCCATGGCCAGGGCGATGCCCAGGTTGAGGTGGCGCAGCGACGGGTTGTCGGTGAAGGCGCGCGGCGCGACCATGCTGGTGTCGACAGTGCTGAACAGGTAGCGGTCGAGGACGCGTTCGATGTCGTTGCGCGCGCCGTCGACGAAGTGGGTGAGCAGCCCGACGACGAGGTGCAGCACCCAGCCGATGGGATCGCGCAGCGCCTGCAGGATCGAGGCCGCGGTGTGGTGGACCACCGGTCCGCTGGCTCAGTGCAGGTTGGCGGGGACGGCGGAGATGAGCGCGTGGGTCAGCGTGCCCGCGATCTCGACACCGATGGTGCCGAAGACGATGCGGCCGATCCAGCGCTTGGCCTCCATGACGCTGCGCGGCTCGACGGCGATGATCTTGTACATGAAGGCCACCAGGAAGGCGAGCGCGCCGATGCTGCCGATGAGCCCCTGCGCCAGCAGCACCCAGTTGTCGATGAGCGACTTGAGCTGTGCCACCTCAGTTCCCCGGCGCCACGGCGGCAGGAGCGACGCGGATGGTGCCGAGCAGCTTTGTCACCTCCTCGCGCGCCAGCGCTTCGAGGTTGAGCAGCAGGGCGTATTCGCCGATGGCGGTGGCGCCGGTGTCGCGATTGAGGCGCACCATCAACGACGGGTTGAGCAGCGCGGCGCCGTACAGCGCGTGCTGCGGCGCGGTGGGCTCCGCGGTGAGCAGTGACGGCAGCGTGCGGCCGCGCGCCGGTCCGGCGGCGAACGAGGGCCGCGCGGGATGCAGCCAGGTGAGCGCGTCACCCGCGGTGTGCATGCCCTGGCCGATGACGTGGACGCCGAGGACGATGAAGGCGGCGAGGCCGGCGATCTCACCGGCGAGGACGACGCGAAACCAACGCGGCAGCATGGGGGCGGTGTCTCCTGATGTGATGGGACGGCCGCCCCTCCAGGCCGCTGGTGCACGCGCACCACGTCCGCCGACTCTACACAGCGTTGTGTAGTACGTCAAGCCTGTGGTAGGCTCGCCGCCATGAGCGTGTCGACCGTCAAGCTCACCGCCTTCGCGACCGGCGGAGGCTGCGCGACGAAGATCCCGCAGGCCGAGCTGGCGGCGATCCTCGCCCGGCTTCCCGTCGAGGCAGGTGTGGCCGCGCTGATGGTCGGCGCCGGCACCGCCGACGACGCCGCGGTGTACCGCCTGAACGACGAGGTCGCGCTGGTCGTCACCACCGACTTCTTCGCGCCAGTTGTGGACGATCCTGGCGATTACGGTGCGATCGCCGCAGCCAACGCGCTGAGCGACGTGTACGCCATGGGCGGCACGCCGCTGCTGGCTCTCAACATCGTCGCCTGGCCGCCCGCCGACGTGCTGCCCGAATCGGTCCTCGCCGACGTGCTCGCCGCCGGCGCGAGGACGGTGCGCGCGGCCGGCGCGGTCATCGCCGGCGGGCACTCGGTGCGCGACCAGGAGCCCAAGTACGGACTCGCCGTGGTGGGCACGGTGCATCCCGACCGCCTGACCACCAACGCGCGCGGCCGCCCCGGGGACGTGCTGGTGCTGACCAAGGCGCTGGGCACCGGCATCGTCAGCAACGCCACCAAGCTGGGTGACGCGCCCGCCGAGGTCACCGCGGCGGCGGTGGCGTCGATGCGCCGCCTCAACCGCGATGCCGCGGCGGCCGCGGCGCACTGCGGCGTGCGCTGCGCAACCGACATCACCGGCTTCGGCCTGCTCGGCCACGCGCGCAACGTGGCGGTCGCCAGCGGCTGCGGCGTCGAGATCGACGCGGGCGCGCTCCCGATGCTGCCGGGCGTGCCCGAGCTGGTCGGGGCGGGACTGGTTCCCGGCGGCAGCCGCCGCAACCTGGCTTACGCCGACACCTGGACCGAGTGGGATGCGGCGGTATCAGCGCTGCAGCGCGCCGTGGCCACCGACGCGCAGACGTCGGGGGGCCTGCTGCTCGCCGTCGAGCCGGCGCGCTGCGACGGGCTGCTGGCCGAGATCCGCGCGGGAGCGGGAGGCGTGGCCGAGCCGGTCGGCCGGCTCACCGATGCGCCCGCCGGCACGGTGCGCGTCCGCGCGCCCGACTAGGCGCGCGCGACGCGACCGGCGCCGTCGGGGATCAGATCCCCAGGCGCTCCTTCTTCGGGTTGTTGGCGGGGACCACCGGACGCCGGCCGCCGCGCACGGCGCGCAGCAGGCGACCCAGGCGGCCCGGCTCGCGGCGGGGCTGGTGGCCGGTCATCTGGACCTCGGCGCGCAGGAAGCGCAGCTCGTCCTGGGCGTCGGCCAGCCGCTTCTCGGCGGCGATGCGGGCGGCCAGCTCGGCCTCGACGCGCGAGTTGAGCACTTCGGTCTCGGCACGCGCCACCTCGAGCATCCCCGAGGCGCGCAGGGTCTCGGTCGCCTCCTCGGCAGCCGGCGTCTCGCCCGCAACGGCCGCCTGCCACTCGGCGGCGACCTGGTCGCGATGCCCGGTCAGGCTCACCTCGGGCGCGACGGTGTCCGTCTCGTCATCGACCTGGCTGTCGTCGGGCACGGCGGGCAGGACCAGCCGTCCCGCGGTGGCCGGACGGGCAGGCACGGCGGGGCGCACCTCCTCGTCCTCGCCGGCGAACATCGCCAGGCGGTCGAGCACCGACGGGGCTTCGGCATCCGCCGCGTCCGCGTCGACGACGGCGACGGCGTGGAGCGGCTCGTCGGCCTCCGGCTGGATGCTCCGGTCGAGCATCACCGGATGCTCGGGCAGGATCAGCCGCTTGGGCAGCCCGAGCACGACCGCCGCGGCCGGGTCCTCGATGGTGGCGGCCGCCGCGGACAGCTCGGCAGCCAGGCTGCTCAGCGCGGTCCGGCGGTCGACGATCCGGTCGTGCCGCGGCGAGCGCGGGGCACCGGCGGTGGCGCGACGCGCGGTCCGCTCTCGGACCGTGGGCGCATCCACGGGGAGTTGGGCGGGCGGCTCCAGGGAGGGCCCAATGCTGCTTGGCTGCACATGAGCGTGAACGGCGGCTTCGCGAGAAAACTTTCGGTGCCGCAAGGGGTTTCTCGGCGCGTCGCCGGCATGCTTGACTCCTTGCGAACATATGTTCTACCTTCACCCTCCCATGCGTCGCGAGCCCGTCGTGCTGGTCGAGAAGGAGTGCCGCAGCGCGCTCAACCCGGTGCGCGGCATGCCCTTCAACTGGTCACTCAATCCCTACACGGGCTGCGAGCACCGCTGCACCTTCTGTTACGTGCGCGCCTTCGAGCGCCGTGCCGACCGCCCCGCCGACGACGCCTACGGCCACACCGTGCTGGTCAAGACCAATGTCGCGGGCGTGCTGCGCGCCGAGCTGTCGCGGCCTTCCTGGCGGCGCGAGACGGTGGCCATGGGATCGGCGACCGACCCCTACCAGCCCGCCGAGGGACGCTACCGCCTCAGCCGCGCCTGCCTGGTGGCGCTGCACGACCATCGCACGCCCGCCGGCATCACCACGCGCGGTCCGATGATCGTGCGCGACGTCGACGTGCTCACCGCGCTGGCACGGCGCGCCGAGGTCATGGTGTGCATCAGCGTGCCGACACTCGACCCGGTGGTGGTTGCGCGCACCGAGCCGGGCACGGCGCCGCCGCGCCAGCGATTGCGCGCGCTGCGCACCCTGGTCGACGCCGGCATCCGCGCCGGCGTGCTGATGGCGCCGATCCTGCCCGGCATCAGCGACGGCGCCGCGGCAATGGCCGAGGTGGTGCGCGCCGCGCGCGACTCTGGCGCCGCCTTCGTCGCGGCCGGCCCGCTGCGCCTCGCGCCCGGCACACGGGAGCACTTCATGGAGCACCTCGCCGCCGACTGGCCCGACCTGGTCACCGAGTACCACCGGCTCTTCGCCGGCCGGACCGGGCTGCCGCCCTCGTACACGACGCCACTGCAGCAGACGGTGCGCGGCCTGCGCGACACCCACCGCGTCGCCGACCGGCCGGCGCCGCGCTTCATCACGCCCGCGCCGGCGCCGGCGCAGCTGGCGCTTCCGCTCGCCTCATGATCGACGGCAATACCCACCACTCGCGTTGGAGACGGTCATGGCAAAAACATAGCCGCGCCGCCGAGCCTCACTGCGCGCTCTAGAATCGGCCGCCATGTCCCACGACGCCGAGCCGGCCGCTCGGGCGTTGCGCGACCGCGTCCGTGCGGACGTCGCCGGCTTCGACGCCCGCACCGAGCGCGAACGCGACTCCCAGGCCCGCTTCCTCACCGAGCTCGGCCGCCTCGCCGAGCCGTTCAGCGAGCACGCCGACCCGGTGCACGTCACCGGCTCGGCGATCATCGCCGGCCCGCGCGGCACTGTGCTGCACTTCCACAAGCGCCTGCGCATGTGGCTGCAGACCGGCGGCCACGTCGACCCCGGCGAGACTCCCTGGGACGCTGCGCTCCGCGAGTCCATCGAGGAGACCGGCCTGCCGCTGTGCCATGCCGCCGGCGGCGACGCTCCGCCGCCACTCGTCCACCTCGACGTCCACCCGGCGGCCAGGGGCCACACTCACCTCGACCTGCGCTACCTGCTCCACTCCGACGACGCTGAGCCCAGCCCACCGCCCGGCGAGAGCCAGGAGGTGCGCTGGTTCTCCTGGGACGACGCCATCGCCCGCGCCGACCCCGGGCTGGTCGACGCGCTGCGCCGACTCCGCCCCTGATGATCCGCGCGGACTCCGGCGCGCTCACCTGTCTGTATGTGTAGGGACCAAGCGAATCACGAGACGGTCAAGCGGAGCCCGAACCCTCCCCTCCGCAAGCGACCCCTGCTGAGGCAGCCGCAGGAGCGGCGCACCGCGCTCGGCGATGTGCGGTCCCTCATGTGGGCGGCGGCACCCGGAGCCCTTCGACCGGGTGCCCGCCGTCCCGGCCCGCACCGCGTCGCACGGCGTGCCACGGCCGGCGCCACCTAGAATCGCCGCCACCATGCCGGGCCGCCCGCGATGAACCGCTTCCACCGCTGGTACTGCCGCTCCGCGCGCTGGCGCAGCACCGTCGAGGAACGCCTCCTGCCCTGGGTGCTGCACGGCGTCACCCTCGGTGACCGCGTCCTCGAGGTCGGCCCCGGCCCGGGCCTCACCACCGCCGTGCTGGCGCGCACCCACCCACACGTCACCGCCGTCGAGATCGACCCGGAGCTGGCCGAATCTCTGCGCCGACGCAGCGACCCCGCCAAGGTCGAGGTGGTCACCGCCGACGCGACCGCACTGCCCTTCCCCGACGCCAGCTTCACCGGCGCGGTCTGCTTCACCATGCTGCACCACGTCCCCTCGGCGGAGCGGCAGGACCGGCTGCTCGCCGAGGTGCGCCGCGTCCTCGCACCCGGCGCCACCTTCGCCGGCTCCGACAGCACGCCGGGCCCGCTCTTCCGCGCCGCCCATCTCTTCGACACCATGGTGCTCGTCGACCCCGACACCCTGCCGCGACGCCTCGAGGCCGCCGGCTTCGACGAGGTCAGGGTCACCACCGCCAAGCACCAGCTCCGCTTCCGCGCTCGCGCCGCCCCATGATTGCGCCCGCCGACGTGATCGCCGCCGCCGCGTCCTGCGTCGCACATCTGAGCCCGTCCATCGACTCGCCCGAACGCTGGGACGCGCTCGCCGGCGACCTGGAATGGACCTGCCGCCAGACCGTCGACCACGTCGCCGACGCGCTCACCTACTACGCGGGCAACCTGGCCACGCGCACCCCGGTGCAGCGCGCGCGCCTGCGCAACGGCGATCCGAGCAGCGGCATCGACGCCCTGCTCACCGGCGTCGAGACCGCGGCCGCCGTGCTCGCCGCCGTCGCCCGCGCCACGCCGCCGGACACGCGCGCCTTCCACCGCGCCGGCATGGCCGACGTCAGCGGCTTCATGGCCATGGGCTGCGCCGAGATCCTCATCCACACCGACGACATCGCCGCCACCCTCGACCCCGCGCGCAGCTACCGCGGTTCGGACGAGCTGGCCGCGCGCCTCGTCGCCCGCCTCTTCCCCTGGGCCCCCGCGCACGACGACTCCTGGCAGCTGCTGCGCTGGTCGATGGGTCGCACCGCCCTGCCCGGCCACGAGCGTCTCGGCCCCGAGTGGTGGTGGTTCTGCGCTCCGCTCGACGAGTGGGACGGCACGCCGCGCACACGCTGGACCCCGCCAGGCTGAACCCGGCGCCATCCCGCGCCGCCGGCGCCAGCGGCCTCAGCGCCCGACGCGCGCCACCCACCGCTCCGGATGCGACAGCTCGTCGAGCGACGGCATGTAGTCCGGCCCTTCCCACACGCGGTTGAGCAGGGTCAGCCCCCCGCGCTCCACCACGCCTTCGGCGAAGCGCTCGCCCATCTCGTACTGCCGCATCTTCATGGTCAGCCCGGTCACCCGGAAGACGAACCGCTCCAGCGGCGACCGCCGCGCGCTGCGCTCGTGGAAGGCCTGCTCCAAGGCTTCGAAATCGGCCAGGTGACGGCTGCCCACCTGGTGCATCACGTAGTTGCTGTAGCCCTCGCAGACGCTCATCACCGCCTGCACGCGTCCGACGGTGCGCAGCTGCGTGCGCAGCTGCCCGGGCAGCGCGCGCACCAGGTCGAGCGACGACGTGCGCGCCGCGCGCGGCTCGCTCTCGCCGCGTTCGAGCTGCGCCACCAGCTCCTCCATGAGCAGCTCGCGCATCATCTCGCCCATGTGCTCGCGCAACCAGGGATGCGCCTCGAACTGCCAGGCGTGCGTCAGCTCGTGCAGCACCAGCCAGCGGCGCAGCACGCCGCCGGGGATGGTCTGTTTCGACTCGAAGAGCGCGACATTGGGCTCGACGAGGTAGAGCGCGCTGGCCTCGCGATCCTCGACCGCGCCGGGCGCCAGCATGAGCACCGGGTCGTACTGGCCGAGCACGCGCTGCGAGAGGAACCCGAGCAGCTCGCCGACGTAGCGGCTCAGCAGCACCCGGCTCAGCGCCGTCGCCCGCGACTCGGGGATCTGCGCGCGCAGCCGCTCGACGGGCTCGATCATGCGCCGCACGATCACCAGGTTGCGGTCGACGAAGCCGCGCCGGTCGATGACCGAGAAGTGCGGATAGCCGTGCACCGGCGTCTCGACCACCTCGGCCATGAGCGGCGCCATCTCGGCGGCCATGGCGTCGTACTCCGCTCCGAGCCGCGCCGCGATGAGCGACACGTCGGTCGGCCCCTCCTCCCCGGAGCGCTGCCTGGCCACCCGCCGCACCGTCTCCCAGTCGAGCAACCGCCGCTCCGCCACCGGCAGCGGCCGGGCGAGCGCCCGCAGCGACATCACCGCCACCCCGGTCGCGGCACCGAAGATGGCCTGCCGGGCGGTCGGCCGGCGCGGGCCGGAGCGGTACGGGCTCACGAGGGCATGGTACGGGCTGGGCTTCAGGCGAGCGCTGGAACCAGATGAGGACGCACTACCCGCGGCGCCGAACCTCATCCCTCGTCTGGCTTGACACCTTTTGCATAGACCCAGAGGCGCCTACCGTCCGGACGGCCCGAGTCGAAGTCGCCACCAAGCAACTCCCTCAACGCCGGGGCAACCTGCCTGTATGCCCAATCAAGCTTCGCCTTCTCCTCGCCGGGCGGTGCCTCCTCGGCGAGGCACTTCTGTACGTCGAACCACGGTGCGCCTTCTGTGCGAACGCGCTCGATCAGTGCAGTGTTGCCGCGCAGCCGTGCCACGGCAGCGCGGACATAGGTCGTGGCTGCGTCAAGGTCGCCGTCCACCTCGGCCTCCTGGCCCGCCACTGCCACCGCCTGTGCCAGGGCATCGCGGAATTGCGCGCGAAGCCGGCTGGCGTAGTTGTCGGGTGCAGGCGACGAGTACGTCGGGTCGAGGCGGGAGTACGTCTTCTCGAACGACAGGGCCCGAATGGGGAGCGGGTAGGGCTTCCCTCCCGGCGCACTCGACCAGAATACACCGTGCCCGACCAGTGGCTCGTTGAGCAGCGAGGCGAGCAGGTCGTCAGAGAAATGCGCATTGGCGCGCTTCAGCGCGCTGAGGTCCCCCGCGGCGAGAAGGTGGAAGACAAACCAGTTGTCACCTTGCGACAGCAGCTCGGCGGCGATGCTTCCGGGCTGCTGCGTGATCAGCACTGCGCCGAGGTCGTACTTGCGACCTTCTTTGACCCAGGCAACAAACGGGCTGTCCTCCTGCAGGCGGCTTCCGCCCAGAACGGTCTGCGCCTCCTCGATCACGGCGATGGTGGGAATCGTCTGGGGCTCGGCCTCGGTGAACTCCCTCTGGTTGTGATCGAAGATGCTCTGAAGAATGACCCCGGCGAGTGACATCCCCTGCGAGCCGCGCATCTGCGAGACGTCCACCACGCAGAGGTGGCCGCCTGCCAGGGCGGCACGCAGAGATTGGAGGAGCTGGCTCGCCGGATGGTGCAAGGCGTTGACAACCCGCACCATGTTGGAGCGTGCAGCGATCATCTCGGCATCCTGGCTCTCGCTGAGGCCAAGGATCTCGCGAATCAGCGCATCGTCCGTGCCGCCTCGTTCCGCGTAGATGGCGTCGACGAGGCGCCGCCACTTGTCCGGCGGCAGCGCCTTCAGCTTGGCGACGTTCTGCTGGTCCTGCCGCTCCGGCGGGATGGCGATACCCAGTACCTTCGCCGCGGGCAGCTCACGGATGTCGAGCTTCACGCTATCGACCACGAATGACTGATAGTAGTCGCTCTTGTTCTTGCGATTCGTGAAGACGACCAGTTTGTCAACGAGGTGCGGAACGTCGCATAGACCCGGCCGTCCCTGGGTGTCTGGCCAGAAGTACTCCCCATCCGGGTCGAAGATCACCGTGCCGACAGGCCTCTGCTCACCGGTCGCTGTTTCCACCCTCGGCGTGTCCCTGTACAGGTTGGCGAAGAGCAGCTTGATGAGGTTCGACTTCCCGAACCCCGCCCGCGCGAAGACGAAGGTGCGCCGGCTCAGCAGCTGATTGATGCGGAAACGGGGCACCACCGCCGGCGACCTGACCTGCATCCACGGCTCCACGGCGAGGCGGTCGTCGTCCCTGGCGTGGATGAACTCACCGAAGGACAGGAAACCCAGGTCGGCAGCGGTTGGGTCGTCGTCGTTGGCGCCTGACACCTCCTTGAGCAGAGCAGGTGAGAGGAAGGCCACCTTCGCTCCCACGTGAGGCAGTCGGCGATGCGAGGGGACGAAGTCGAAGCGGCCCTGCGCCGCCCGTAGCACGCCCAGGATGCGGATGTTGACCTTGTATTTCAGGTACTGATCCCGTAGGTCGTCGGGGATGGGACGGTCCTCACGCACAGCGCGAATCGCGTAGTCCTCACCCGCAGATGACACCAGCCGGCCCTCCGCGGCTACCGTGGTGATGCGTCCGAGGACCGCCTCGTTCTCGTGTTCCAGTTGCGCGAGGACGAATTGTCCGTGCATCGGTGCCGCCTGGAACTCGGCGCGATACGGAAACACCAGGTCGGCATGGAACTCCATTCCGCCTTCACTGAATCCCCGGAAGGTCCCAACCACATCCTCTCGACGGAACAAGCTCATTCGTATCTTCTCCGGGCGACGTCGGTGGCTAGCTGGAGAGCGTCGAGCGCGGGCCGCGACGCGGGATCGACCAGCGCTCGCACCGCGTCCGCCAGCGTGTCTCGCAGGATGTCCAGATCGAAGTCGACGACCTGGGCATGGTGATCGGCCTGTTGCAGGCAGTTGGGGTAGAAGGGGATCGGAAAGCCGTCCAATGCATCGGCAAGGAGGCAGCCGAAGATCTCCTGCGCGCGCCCCTGCTGAGACTCGAGGAGGTCGACGGTCCAGATTGGGTCACCGCTCTGCCGCCCGAACCGGACGAGGTACATACGCCCGATGTTGAACTTGGGATCCTCGCCAAAGCTGGGTTCGCCTGTGTCGACGGGACGGACGTACTCCTCCCATTGATACACCTTGCGCTGGATGTCCAAGGGCACGGGCGCGAAGCAGGGAGTACCCGGCGGGAAGACGCCCGCTACCGTGATCGCCATCGCATACCGCTGCAGGATTTTCGAATGCTTGGCCAGCCCCACAAGGAAGACATCGCGCCGCCGCTTCACTGCGAGCTCCTCGATCCTCGCCCGAAGGAGGCGGTACATCTGCACGAAGAGGTCCCTTTGGAAGATCTTCGATCGAAGCAAACCGTCGCGCACGATCAACGTGTCGGTGCCGAAGTCGCGGTAGCGGATGAGGTCGTACAGGATGGCCCACTCGCAGATGTCGCGGTAGGTGAGCACCCACCCGGCATTCTTCGGCTGTACGGGCAGCATCGGACTCAGCTCGGGGAGACTGCCGACGCCGAGGTCGGTCATCAGCCTCCCCAGGGGTGTCTTCTCGTCGAGGTGGCGGTCACCGAGTCTCCTGACGTCCAAGGAAGGCGTGATGACGTCACGAAACAGCTCGTCGCCGTAACTGTCTACGACACGGATGAGCTGCAGGAGGAAAGGGTTGAACTCGATGCGGTTGTTGCCGCCGTCGGAGGCGACCAGTGAGATCGATGTCGCGCTGCGTGGCTGGATTGCCCGAACCTCAGCGCCCAACGCTCGCGCATCTCGGAGAATCTCGACGAACAGCCCGGCCTGGGCTGCCGTCTGTGACCGGATCTGCTCTTGGACCGACGCCAGGGAATCAGTGTCGAACACTCAATCCCGCCTCCATTCCGCCTACCTCCCTTTCTGAGTCGGCAGCATGATAGCCATTGCCGCTGGCTGCTGCTGGACGTCACCGCAGGATGGCGGTCGCATCCACCTCGGCCGCATAGTGTCCCGTAGCCACGAACTGCTCGGCCTGACGTCTCTGCCGTCGCGGAGCACCGGCGGAGCGCACCGCCAGGCGGGCCCACCCCGCGTCCGCTTGCTCGATTGATGCTGACAGGAGCGCCCGCGGATCACTACGCCGACAGGGCAGCGCGCCCAGTCGTACCACCAGGCGCGCGCCGGAATGGCAGCGTTCGGCAGCGCTCCGCCAGACACCCGCCAGGGCCGCGACGAAGGCCTCCTCGCTGCTCTGGGCGAGTTGGTCTCCGGACTGGTAGGTCACATGCGGTGGCCCGCCCAGGAACCACATCCGCAGCCATTGGTCGGGCGCGTACGTGCGCATCCCGTAGTACGGAGGAGAGGTGATGACCCAACGAAAGCGTCTTCGTAGGGTTGGGATCGTGGTCGTCGCGTCGCCCCGAACCACATGGCCAGCCGTTCGGGGCGGCAGGTGCGCCAGCGCGTGCCGGGCCCGGCGTGACACGACGTCGAGCAGGTCGACGAATTGGGGGGCGAGGCGCCGGGCCTGCCAGTACCGAACCGCCGCCGCTGGCTTGGTCGCATACGTCCGCGGCATCTGGTTCGACAGGTACGAAGGAGCCCGCTTGGTCAAAGGCCCGTGGAGGACGCCCAGCAACAGGGCGCGCAGCATCACGGTGGTGGCCGACGGAGGCTCACTCGCCAGCCGCGCTCGCAGCACGCAGATCGCTCGGAGGGTCTCCGGATGGAACGCCCACGTCCAGAACTCGCCATCTGGCAACGGTGGGGTGTCGGGACCCTGCAACAAGGAACGGCAGGAACGGATCACCGCTTCCGCGCTCGTCGCCGCCAGCTTGGCTTCCGCCAGTGCGGTCGCGACCGGGTTGACGTCGATGCCGACACCCGGAAGACCGAGTAGCCGCGCTGCGAAGAGGGTTGTGCCTCGCCCGCAGAACGGGTCCAGCACCCACTCATCTCGCCCCGCAGCCCGCAGCACCTCCAGCGGAAAGTCCAAGGGGAACATGGTGAAGTAGGGGCACACGGCGTTGAGCCGGATGTCGACCTGCTCTGTGGACCCGAGTGCGCACACCGCCTGTTTGCCTCAATTTGCTGGATTCGCCGCCGCACTATAACAGACTGGTAGCGTGCCCATCCGATTTAGCACTCCCCGCCCCCGAGGGCTAGCACTCGCCTGCCCGGAGTGCTAAGATACGTCCCCGAAACCCTCGTTTTCTTTGACGACCCTGCCCGCCCACCCGAGCACCGAGGCAGGAGGAGGAGTGCATGGCCAAGCAGCTGCTGTTCGACGTCGAAGCCCGCGCCCACCTGAAGCGTGGCGTCGACCGGGTCGCCGACGCAGTCAAGATCACCCTCGGCCCCAAGGGTCGCAACGTCGTCCTCGACAAGAAGTTCGGCTCCCCGACGATCACCAACGACGGCGTCACCATCGCCAAGGAGATCGAGCTGGAGGAGCCCTTCGAGAACATGGGCGCCCAGCTGGTCAAGGAGGTCGCCTCCAAGACCAACGACATCGCCGGCGACGGCACCACCACCGCCACCGTGCTCGCCCAGGCGCTGATCACCGCGGGCATGCAGAACGTGGCCGCCGGCGCCAACCCGATCGCCCTGAAGGCGGGCATCGAGAAGGCCGTCGAGGTCGTGGTCGCGGCCATCAAGGCCCAGTCGGTGAGCATCAGCGAGCGCGAGAAGATCGCCCAGGTGGCGAGCATCTCCGCGGCCGACCCGGCCATCGGCGAGGTCGTCGCCGACGCCATGGAGAAGGTGGGCAAGGACGGCGTCATCACCGTCGAGGAGTCGAAGGGCCTGGAGACCGAGCTGGAGCTGGTCGAGGGCATGCAGTTCGACAAGGGCTACATCAGCCCCTACATGGTCACCAACGCGCAGCGCATGGAGGCCGTGCTCGAGGATCCCTACATCCTCATCACCGATCGCAAGATCTCGGCCATCGCCGACCTGCTGCCCATCCTGGAGAAGGTGGTGCAGAGCGGCCGTCCGCTGCTGATCATCGCCGAGGACGTCGAGGGCGAGGCGCTGGCCACCCTCATCGTCAACAAGCTGCGCGGCACCTTCAACGCCGTCGCCGTCAAAGCGCCCGGCTTCGGTGATCGCCGCAAGGCCATGCTGCAGGACATCGCCATCCTCACCGGCGGCCAGGTGATCAGCGAGGAGGTCGGCCTCAAGCTCGACTCCGCGCAGCTCACCTCGCTCGGCCGCGCCCGGCGCGTCACCGTCACCAAGGACGACACCACCGTCGTCGAGGGTGCCGGCTCCGCCGACGCCATCAAGGGCCGCATCGAGCAGATCAAGGCCGAGATCGACAAGTCGACCAGCGACTGGGACAAGGAGAAGCTCCAGGAGCGTCTCGCCAAGCTGGCCGGCGGCGTCGCCGTCATCAAGGTCGGCGCGGCCACCGAGACCGAGCTCAAGGAGAAGAAGCACCGCATGGAGGACGCCGTGTCGGCGACCCGTGCGGCCGTCGAGGAGGGCATCGTGCCCGGCGGCGGCACCGTGCTCATCAACGCCATCCCCGCGCTCGACGCGCTGAAGCTCGAGGGCGACGCCGCCACCGGCGCCGCCATCGTCCGCCGCGCGCTCGAGGAGCCGCTGCGCCAGATCGCCGCCAACGCCGGCGCCGAGGGCTCGGTGGTGGTGGAGAAGGTGAAGTCGCTGCCCAAGGGCCAGGGCTTCAACGCCGCCACCGGCGAGTACGTCGACATGGTCAAGAGCGGCATCATCGACCCCACCAAGGTCACCCGCTCCGCCGTG